>Ga0164241_10002386_pt1 | contig 20548 bp, 17 predicted proteins | sample OricomyardsoilBY_FD_108780 | JGI IMG/M metagenome (GOLD analysis project Ga0164241, IMG submission 108780) | Backyard soil microbial communities from Emeryville, California, USA - Original compost - Back yard soil (BY) | ecosystem: Environmental > Terrestrial > Soil > Unclassified | place: USA... | reverse complement strand
GATGACAGGGTAATGAACCGGCCCTTTATCTTTAATAAACATACCCCCCTGTATGGTGGCATCGTATGCCACATAGCTTAATTGAGGAATGGCAAACAGGTAAAATTCGGTTTTTTGGAGGTCCTTACTCAGGCTTACCCGGCTGTTGGTACTTGCCGATTGATACAGCTTATCCAAACTGCCAATTCGCAGTTGCACCGCTGCCGTTGCATTGCTAAAGATGTTCCCCAGCCTAAGGGAGGGGGTAGCTGCTATATCAAACCATTCTTTACCATTGCGGTATAGCAAGCGGGTGTAGTGCGCTTCCAGGTTAAGCCCCACCGCGTTGTTTAATTGGTACTCCCAGCCTAACGGATGTTTTAAGTTAAAGGCGTCGTGAAAGCTTTTCTGCACCTTCTCGGCCAGTGATGCCGGCCCTATGGTTCCTACCTGTGCTGTAATTTTTAAAGCGCTCTCATTATTGTATAACCAATTGATCGCCGCACCCGCGTATAAATAACCGGTATACGGGCGATCCTGGTAAACCGGCTGGTTCGCCCAGGAGGCGAGGGGCCCAAATATTTGCTGCCCGACTTCCAGCTCCAGCGTTTTTTTAACTACAGTGGCGCCAAAAAGGCCCGCGCTGTCTTTATTGGTATTTAATACGGTAGTAAAGTTTAGAAAATGACCTGCCAGGTAATAGCGGTCGTGGTATGGATTTATGTACTGGTCATTGTCTAACCGGTCGCCAATTTGGTTACGGTAGCTTTGAGCATTAACGTGTTTTATATTAATAATGAATGCCAGGTTAAAAAACAAGGCATAAAAGGCATACTTCATTGTGAGCGGTCCCGATCGCGTTTAAAATAAATAAGGTGTGTAAAAGTATCTATTAATTTCGATTCTTTTATAGCTACAGCGCTAAATACCCGCTGTATTTATCCCTTATCCACTAAACCAATATAGTAATTGAGCTTTTGCAGGATAAGTTCAACAGGCAGATCGGCATCGGGGTCTATCTGTATCGATTCGTATTTATCCTTCGGTTTATCATCAGGATTCATCTCCAACTGTACTTTCCTGTCCATGCAAAACCCGAGCATCAGCTTTTTGCCGTTGAGCCACAGGTATCCTAATTTGTTGTCCTTGTAAGTAAAGAAAGGGATCTGGTATTTTCGCACATGGCAGATATCAGGGTTGGCGCGCAAAATAATATCCCGCAGGGCCAACAGACAACTTTGGTAGGGCTCTGGTTTCGAGAGGTAATACTCTTCAAGCGTTTTGGGTTGGGGTGACATTATTTAAAGGTACAATTAACTCCAGATAAGCGGTTTTTTTATCATGGTTATTTGCCTGTTTGGGGGTGATCCAAAAAATATGTGTCCCGGGCAAAAATACGAAACTAAATTTCTTAATTGTTTGATTATTAGGTATTTGTAATTTTGATGTGAAACTACTTTTAAGTCAGTAAAAATAGCTGTAAATATGCTATAAGTTGTTAATTATCAGTTAATTATAAAAATGATAAATTGACTTTTTTTGGATCATTTTGGATCACTTTGGATCACCTTTGGATCAGCGCTTTTTGGGTGTTATACGCATATGGGTTTACACTTCTCTGTCTTCGCAGGCCTTATTAAGTGACCCTTCAGAGACGAAAGTTTGATATATTACGAAATATTCGTAATGTTGCGAAATATTCGTAGATTTAGAAATGAAAGAAAATCTGTTAGCCTATTTTTATTGGCAGCATTACCCGTCATGGCACAAACACATCCCGGTTTGTAAGGTCCTCTATGAGAGACGCTGCTAGGGCTGGAAGTTAGCTAATGTGGAGTTTTAATAATTATATTCGTAATAAATCAACTAAACCTATTGTATGAAAATTATCCTGTCGATTTTTTGTATTTGTATCTTCTCTCTAAACTGCTATAGCCAAATATCTAAAAATGTTAAAAGGGATTTTAGTGTGTTCCCGGTTACAGAGCAGTTAAAAGTAAAGGATTTTTTAAAAGCCGAGCAATTTAGTTATGAGGGAATTGACCTTTACAGAGATTCTATATTGGTATTGGTAAATAGTAAATCAAACAGTCAGAAGCATTACTTTAACTTTTATAATATTAATACAAAGCAATTTTTACCCGGAATGTTAGAAGGCGGGCGAAATGAGGGGCATACCACAGGTTTCATATCTTATGGCCTTGAGAAAGATTATTTATGGGTGTTAGATGCAAATAGAGAGAAAATTATTTCGTTAAAAACGGATAGTTTGCATAATAGCAAGGTGCAGCGTTTTATAAAAGAACCTTACATTCCCTGGGTTTATTATGCCGCCCAATTAATAAATGATACTACAGCTTTAGTGAATGGTGATTATGACGGTGCTAATGATTATAAACTTGCAGTGTTTAATTTGAAAACGGGTAAACCCACCGGATACATAGTTCCTTACTCGGCTGATCCGGCAAAGCCATTTAAACCGGAAGAAAAAATGGCGTATGAAAGTTTTTTGTTTATAAGGCCCCTTAAAGATAAAGCTGTAAATGCAAGTAGATTTGCTGATAGGGTAGAAATTGTAGACCTAAAGACCCAACAGGTAAAAGTTGTGCGCGGACCGGAAGGGTTTGAACCGGAATTTGAATTGATGATCCGCGATGACGGGAAGAGGATAGGTGTAAGAACTGAGCGTAACAGATTTGGCTTCGTAGCAGGCAAGGTTACCAATCAGTTCATTTATCTATTGTACTCGGGCAACCTGGAAAATACAACCCACCGGTGGTATGGATCTACAATTTACGTTTATGATTGGAATGGCAACTCTGTTAAAAAGCTTACATTAAAGAATGATATAGCACGGTTTACAGTTACCGCAAATGATGATAAAATATATACATATAATCCTATTACAAAATTGATAAGTGTGGCAAATTTGAAATAGGTATAGAAACAGAACGCTGATTAATTTGAAATAAATTTATGACCCTACTAAACCGATCACTTCTTGTTGTTTGCTTTTATATATTATCAGTAAATGGCTACAGCCAAAAACTTAAAAGGGATTTTAGTGCATTCCCGGTTAATGAGCAGTTAAGGATAACTGATTTTTTAAAAGCCGGACAATTTGAATTTGATAAGATTGACCTTTACAGAGACTCTGTACTAGTATTTATAAAAGGTTCGCCAAGTGATCAGGAGCATCACATTAACTTTTATGATATCAATAAAAAGCAATTTTTACCCGGAATGTTAGGAAAGGGGCGAAGCGATGGACAGTCTACAGGTTTTATATTTTATGGACTTGAGAAAGACTACTTATGGGTGTATGATATGAATAAAGAGCAAATTATTTCGATGAGAATGGATAGTTTGCATGATAACAAGGTAAAACGTTTTATAAAAACACGTTATATTCCCCGGTTTTATTACAGTGTTCAATCAGTAAATGATACAACCTTTTTAGCGAATGGAAACTATGACGGCACTAATGATTACAAAATTGCAAAGTTTAATTTAAATACCGGAAAGCCCGGCGGATACATGGTACCTTACTCGGCCGATCCTTCAAAGCCGTTTAAACCGGATGAAAAAATGGCTTATGAAAGCTTTTTGTTTATAAGGCCTCTTAAGGATAAAGCTGTCAACGCAGCACGGTATGCTGATCAGATAGAAATTATAGACCTAAATACCCAACAGGTAAAAACTGTTCGCGGACCGGAAGGATTTGAACCGGAACTTGAACTGATGATACACCCCCAGGACGGTAGAAGGTTAGGTATTAGAACAGAGCGTACCCGGTTTGCTTTTCATACAGGGAAAGTTACCAATCAATTTATTTATCTTTTGTATTCAGGTTACACAGACCGTACAGAACACCGGGATTACGGATCTAAAATTTATGTTTATGACTGGAATGGCAAGCCTGTTAAAATGCTTTCATTGAAAAATGACATAAAATCATTTGCAGTTACTGCAAATGACGATAAAATATACACATACAACCCTATTACAAAATTTATAGGTGTGGCAGATTTGAAACCCACCCGGTAACCCAGAATACCATGATGTTGTTGAAGTTTTATTCTAAAATTAAAAAAATGAAAAAAAACCTATTGTTGATTGCTTTTTTTATGCTTGCCGGGTTAAATGCTTTTTCGCAGGAACCTGTACTATACAACGTAGTGTATGAATTTAAATACGTAAGGGATCTGAGCCAGAAGAACAATCCGTTAGTGACAAATATGATTTTATCGCTGGGTAAGGAAAGCAGCCGCTACTGTTCTGAGAAAATGTATAATGAGAGGAATGCTGCTGCACAAAAAAAAGAGATTCAGCCGGCATCCACATCGCTAGCCAGCACAGTTGTAACAGGTGGCCCTATGTTAACGGTTGGTAAAGCCGGTGTTATTATTAGCGAAGAAATAGTCAAAAACAGAGCAAATGCTACTTTAGAAACAAGCGGCCATATTGCTTTTAAAACATATTATGTACCGGAAAATTTGCCTAAAATAGATTGGTCGTTACAAAACGAGAAGAAAGTAATTGGCACCTATAACTGCCAAAAAGCTACCGGTAAATATGCAGGCAGAACTTATGAGGTTTGGTTTACCACTGAATTGCCGTTTGCGGACGGGCCATATAAGTTGAATGGTTTGCCGGGCTTAATATTAGAGGGTCAGGACGCAACAGGCGAGGTTGTGTTTACCTTTAAAGAGGTAAGACAGAGCGCCGGACAAAATGATGTTGTTTCTTCCTATTTAAAAAGTCAATCGAGTATTAAGGCCGCCCCGAAGGATTATAACCGAAGCCGTGAAGCTTTTACTACTGATCCGGAATCGGCCACTTTAGCGCTATTTCCGGATGCCCGTATTTTTGTGAGGAATATAGACATGCCTGATGAACACGTTGTAAATAAAGTAAAAAAATATAACCCTATTGAATTGAAATAATAACGGAAACTAATTTAGACCTAAAGTGCTGTTTTTTCACAAATCCCTTATCCATGCAATACTTTGCCTGTCATTGATATTTTTATCTTTTAGAACAGTAGCTCAGGAACGAATAATCACCGGGGCTATTCAGGACAGTACTCATAAAGCACTACAATCTGCCAGCGTGTACTTAATAAACGGCGATGGTGTTATCAGTAGTTTCACCTCATCCAATGAAAACGGTACCTATCAGTTAAAACTTAAAGCTGGTCAGCAATCATCACAAAGTTGGGTTGAAGTAAGTTATATAGGATATTCAACACAAAAAAAAAGAATATCTCCTGATCAATCTGTTTATGACTTTACGCTTTCTAGACATTCTCAAATGTTACAAGCTGTGACGATAAAGCAAACACCACCCATTACTCAGTCTGGTGATACATTGCGTTATGATGTTGACCAATTTGCCCGGCAACAAGATAGAAGTATAGGGGATGTGCTTAGACGACTGCCGGGTATAGATATAGCGGCTGATGGTAAGATATTTTTTAACGGAAAGGAAATTACCAATTTATATATTGATGGTGACGATTTGATGTCGGGAAGGTACGGACTGGCCACTAAAGCTATCCAAAAAGAGATGATTGTTAGTGTGGACGTGATGAAAAATCATCAGCCTATTAAAGTGCTTAAAAATAAGGTCGAAACTGACAATACCGCCATCAATTTGGTTTTAAGAAATCCTAACGACATAAAGGTATCAGTAAACGGAATGTTAGGAGCCGGAGCCCCCAGGCAATATGATGCCAACATAAATACCATACTGCTGAACCAGCATATTAAGGCGCTTGATAATATAAGCCTTAATAACAGCGGTATAAGTTATAACAATGATTTTAAACAGTTGGGCAACTCCAATTTTACCGCTAATATCGATGATAAACTGCCGAATCTTAATCTTTCATTGGCTACTACAGCACAGCCTGATGTGCCGTTACCAAACTATTATTTTAATAACTCAGAGATCATCAACCTAAACAACCTATACAAAACAAAAAAGGATGTTCAGTTTAAGCTTAATCTGCAAGGTTTTCTTGATAAGAACAGACTGGATTACTACAACAGCACCCAGATTTATCTGCCTAATGACACGGTTGAATATATACAACGGCAATCTTCTGTTAATCGTCCTAAGTTGTTAAATACAGATCTGAACGTAATGGTTAATAAAGAGCATTACTTTCTAAGCAATACCGCAAAGATCAACCTCAGCAGCGAACAAAATGGTGCTGTAATGAATTTTGATCAGGATTCTTTTGATCAAAAGTTAGATAGAAATATAAAAAGCTTTTCCAACGATTTTAACTGGATGCCTGCAATTAAAGCAAAAGGCGTCCTTGAATTCAGATCGCTCATAAATTACGCCTTATCAGACCAATTACTAAACGTTGGTCAAGGATATTATTCTCAGATTCCAAATCAGGTTGGTTATTATGATAATGTTCTCCAGCAAGCAAGGCTATCTGCCCTGTATTCAAACACTTACTTTGGTTATAAAATTTCAAATAAGGTTATTAACCAGGTATATACTGCGGGCTTAATTGCAAAGTCTCAGCAACTAAATTCTAAGCTTAATTTCGATACAGGGGCGGCACAAATACCTTATTCAGGTGATGACGGAAATGATCTGCATTGGAACCAAAATAACGTTTATTTGTCCGCGCAATACCAGATCAAGTCTGAAAAAATTATATCAACAATAAATCTCCCGCTAACAAACCAATATATCCACTACTACCAACCATCATATAATGTGGATAAAAAAAATAATCACCTAATTTTTAACCCTTCCTTAAATGTAAAATATAACATAACACAAGAAAAATTCATAAGTGGAAGTTATAGATATAATACACAATTTACAGACTTATCCGGAACATATCGCGGAGGTATCCTTTCAAACTACCTGAATTTCTCAAATAACGACGCCGGTTTACAAAGAAAAAATGTTCAGGATGCAAACATTACTTATAGTTATCAGAAAGCTATAAGTATGTTGTTTATCAATACAGGTTTCTCTTATAACAAAGTGGATGCAGACGCCATATTATCTACCCAGGTTTCAAATAACATACAGCAAAATATTTATTTATCTTATAAAAACACACAGCAGCAGGTTTCATTATTCGCAAATTTCAGTAAGTATCTTTTCAAGTTAAAAACCACAGTTTCTTTAAAAACGCAATGGAGTTCTTATAAATATATGCAATTGGTGAACAATCAGTTACAGCCGTTTAATAGTCGCACGTTAAATGTTAGCGGTCGACTAATAAAGAAAATTTACAATGTAGCAGACATTACCTATGAGCCGAATGCCACGTGGGGAACTACTGTTGTAAATCGGCTTTCCAATTCTGAGGATAGATTAGTCAATCATAACTTTCACATCGCTCAACATCTGTCTGTAAATATTGCGCCGTTTAAAAAAGTCAATATCGAAATGACCGCCAGGCAAAGTTACAACAGTCAAACAAACAGTAATGCCGTTCATTATTTCTTCATGGATACAAAGGCGGTTTATACCGGTGCTAAAAAGAAATATGATGTGAGCCTTACAGTTTCAAACCTTTTCAATATTAAAAAATATACCATGCTTTCTATTATACCTAATCAATTGATTGCCAATGAGTATAACCTACGAGGAATAATGGCGATTTTAAGAATTAATTACTACTTGTAGAAAGCAAAAAAAAGCCACAACGTCTTGCTACTTGATACTAGCCACTTGATACTAAAACTTGCTACTAAAATCAACCTTTTCCAGCTTCGGCGATAGCACATGAAACAAAACTGTTGCCGTAAGGAACAACGTGCCGCAGCAGATAAATATCAGATTATATCCACCCTGTAAATTGTCAACAGCTTTAAACTCATTCAATAAAATGCCGACACCTTTGGCTGCCAGCATGCCACCCACTGCGCCGCCTAAACCGCCAATGCCTGAAACCGAACCTACTACGCTTTTCGGAAACTGGTCTGAAACCGTGGTGAGCAAAACGCCTTTCCATACCGTTTGCGAGCCAGCCGCAAAAGCGACGATATAAACGCTCACCCAAATATCCTGACTAAACTGAATAAGCATTACGGGTAACACCAATGCCACGCAAATAAACATGGTAGTTTTGCGGCTGCTGTTAACCGTCCAGCCGCGTTTTATAAAATAAGAAGACAACCACCCGCCCGAAATAGAAAGTACGGCTGTGATGGCATATACAATGGTAATTGGGAAGGCAATTTCTGTTTTAGACAGGCCGTTACTGGTAAGGTAGGATGGAAGCCAGAAAAGATAGAACCACCAGATGGCATCGGTTAAAAAAGTAGCCAGGAAATACCCCCAGGTGGCTTTCTTGGTGAGCAATTGGGGTATAGAAGCTTTTACTGCTTTTTCTTCGGTAACGACTCCCTGGTCCGATGTAATAAAGGCCAGTTCTTCTTTGTTCACCCGTGGACTATGTTGTGGCTTGCTGTACAAAAAATACCAGGCTACAACCCATACCAAACCCAGCGCCCCGGTAACAAAAAAAGCGGCTTGCCAGCTATAGTTATTAGCTACCCAAAGCACCCCGGCGGGCGCTATTAAAGGGCCCATGGTGCACCCGCTTACCATTATACCCGTGGCCAGCGACCGCTCTTTAACCGGAAACCACTCGGCAATTGCTTTAATGGAGGCGGGGAAACTACCGGCCTCGGCAAAACCTAAGGCTCCTCTTGCAACCATAAACCCGGTTGTTGATTTGACTAAGCCATTCAACATAGCCGCGAGGCTCCAGGCAAAAACCGCTATACCGTATCCGATCTTGGCACCCACTTTATCAATAAATCTGCCCGACAATATAAAACCTACCGCATACATCAGCTGGAACCAGAATACAATATCGCCATAGTCCTTCTCGGTCCACTTAAATTCAACTTCCAGTATTGGCTTTAACAGGCCGATGATCTGCCGGTCGATATAATTGATGGTGGTTGCCAGGAAGAGCAATCCCATTACGGTGTATCGGTAATTTGCGCGCATTGGTTTGGGTAAGGTTAATTATTGGGGTTAATGTTTTTGATTCAATGCTTCCAGCTCAAATCCCGCTATTTTTTTGTACCGTGACGATACCGCGTTAAGTTCTTCCTGAGAGATGATATCATACAAGCTATCAAAACCGTCCGGGGCACGTTCTTCTACGATCTGCATTACTTCTTCAGGTCCCATCCTTCGGTTCTGCAATACGATGTTGCCGGTAGCCGGTAGCCTGATACCTTCATATTCTTTTAAAGCCGACGCCACATCATCGCTACGCTGAAGACATTCTGTTAAACACTCTGCATCCAATATGGCTTGCGATGCTCCGTTGGAGCCGATGGGATACATAGGATGTGCCGCATCGCCTAATAAAGTAATCTTATCAAACGACCATTGCGGCAAGGGGTCCCGGTCAGACATCGGGAACTCATAAATGGCTTCGGAATTTTCAATCAGCGCCGGGACGTTTAACCAGGGGAACTCCCAGGATTGGAATTGCTTCAACAACTTTTCTTTATCGGCCCTGCGGTTCCAATCGCGCACCATGATGTTTTCGTCATCGCTCACCTGCAGGTCGGCGATCCAGTTGATCAACTGATTTCCTTCGTTATCCGGCTGTGTGATTGGGTAAGCCACGAACTTTTTGCTGCGGCTCCCGGCCATGATCATGGATGAACCTGAAAGGAAAGGCCCTGCTATCGTGGTGCCCCTGTGCAGGATGATGCCCGAAAATTTTGGGATCCCTTCAACGGGATAGAACTGTTTACGCACTACGGAATGAATACCATCTGCGCCTATCACTGCATCTGCTTCAACGGTTATCTGTTGGTCAGTTTTTTTGTCGATAAAAGTGGCAGTTACACCTGTTACTGTGTTCTCGCAAAACTGCAAATGGTGACCCGTGAAAACTTTGTCAGCACCAATTACTTCCTTTACCTTTTGGAACAAAAGCATTTGAAAGAAGCCGCGGTGTACCGAGAACTGCGGCCAGTGATAACCGGCGAACATGCCGCGCGGTTCTTCCCATATTTTTTGGCCAAATTTATTGAAGTAGATCAGTTCGCGGGTAGCTACGGCTACTTCGGACATAGCTTCCTGCAAGCCCAGATTAGTAAGCACACGCACGGCATGCGGCAGCAAATTGATGCCTACGCCAAGCGGTTTTATCTCCGGCGTCGATTCATATACCGATACGTCAAAGCCCGCTTTATGCAAACTCAATGCAGCAGTTAATCCACCGATACCTCCACCGGCGATCACTATTTTTTTATTACTCATTTTAAAAAATAGTGCTGTTTATTTTATAGATTTCAGGTCGGGCGCGGCACTAACGTAAGAGGAAGCATCTTCCACCGCCCCGCTTACATATTTGGGATAGTTAGGATAGGAGCAAAGTAAATATCCTTTCGCTTTTGTATCCGTACCAATCCGGCCTTTTTCATCTACAACCAATGTTTTAGCGGGTGCCTGCTTTTTCTCAACCCATGATACCAGCAGATCCAGGTTATCGTCGCCATTAGGGCCGGCAATGGTTTTTGGCGTAACCGGTTTTCCCTCGCCGTTAACAGCATAACCTTTGCCGCTTAAACCGTGCCCGCCATGCGGTACTACAAATAACCGGGCAAATTCATCTACTTTATTTCTTCCCATTTTGTCTATTACCGACTGATAATAATCAAGCTGTGAACCGTCTGAAGCCAAATTATCCATCAAACCACTGGTAATAATCATTTTTCCGCCTCTTTTATAAAATGCAGAAAGATCAGGGTTGGTTGCGTCCAGCCATGTTGATATCTCCTGTCTGCGTTTGGTGTAAGGGCCGTCCTCTATATAATCAAGCGAATTAACTTTAAGGTCCTGCATCAGCATTCCGGTAGCGCCTGCTATACCCAGGTGAGTGAACAAACGCGCGTTATCGGCAGCACCTTCCTGCCCTTTAAAACGGGCGTTGGCAATCAATCCCATGTCTGCAGGCGAGGTATTAGGCAACCACATCCCGAATGATTTAACGCCGTTTGCTAAGGGTGTTTTCCAGGTATAAGGGCTGTACACAAATTCAAGCGTTTTTATTTGCCCATCTGTTAGCTTCGCATTTTCAGATGCATCTTCAGGATTTGGATCTATTCCGTTTGGTGCTCTCAATGCTTTCCAGGGGTCTTTAGGGCCTATACCGTCTTTTACATTAAAAATGGCGCGGGCAGCCATATAATTATTGATAACGCCGTCTGCAATACCATCAAGCGCATCGCTCTGCCTGATAAACTCTTTTGCAATGGCTTTTACTTTTGCGGGGGTTACCCAGTTTGCTATTGGCTTCTCCTGTATGCGTATTAGCACCGGCGCAAGCATTAGGGTAGTATTGTTAAGAATAGGAACATTGGCGATTATGCCGTCATAATCTGCGGGATAACGCTGTGCAACAGTTAGCGCTTCGCGCCCGCCTTGCGAACTACCTACATAATAATTGTACGCGGGCTTTTTGCCGTACACCCGTTCCATAATTACGATAGCTGCATCATGCGTTTTTTTCATTTGCATGTAGCCCAGGTTTTTTATGGCTTCGTCATTAACTGCCCAGTCGTCGCCACCTGAGGGACCTGTCGCCAAAGGTTTGTTCGGTCCTGTGGCAGGTCCCATACCTCCGGCCTGGTGACCGCCGTCGCTGCCATAAAGTGCAAAGCCTTTACCAAGCGCAGAACCTCTTGCGCTTACGCCAAGCGATCCGTTCATCCCGCCGCCGCCTTGCTGCATGCCTCTTTGCGACCAGCTTGCCGGGAGTATCACTCTGAAATTAATGGGCCAGCTTTTGGGATCGCCGGGCATAATAGAACCTTCAACAATGCCGTGCGCAGGCGTTGTTCCTGCAGCCTCAACCCAGCGCGGCTCGTATAGTACTACCGAGCCAACAGGCTCGCCGATAGCTGAAGCGGGAATAGATCGCCCGGCTTTTTCAATATCAGCCTTGCTGATAACAATATTGCTTGTAGTTGCCTGGCCGAATACAGAACGGCTTATTAAAAATAAAAACAGTAAGCTAAGTATATTAATTGGTCTTGTCATAATTAGGTTGGTTTTGGACAACCAAGATACTAATGTGATATGTTTTTACAAAGATTATTTTACAGTGGGTTTATGGAGCCTTTGAAAAGCAAAAAGGTCACTTTCTATAACTTATGTTGAAGAATATGATTAAATAATTACTTTAGCATTAAGCGAATGTCGAAACAATTTTAACCTGGTAGAGTTGAATACTTACCTAATAGTTCTAACTACCCCTAAAAATGAAAACTGCTGAAGGTTTAACCCATTTGGTGTCAAATGACACATTTGATATAGATCTTTTCGTTCAACTATCGCCGGATATGATTTGCATAGCAGGCTATGATGGTTTTTTTAGAAAAGTTAATCCTGCGGGTTTAACAACGCTGGGCTACACACTAGAGGAACTATTGTCAAAACCAATAAATGACTTTGTCTACAAAGAGGATAAAGTTGCGACGATAGAGAGCAGGGAGTCTACAAAAAGATCCATTCCACTTATAAATTTCGAAAATCGTTACGTAACTAAATCTGGCGAAATAGTATGGCTGTCATGGACATCTGTAGGCATAGAAGAACAAAAACTGGTATTTGGGATAGCTAAAAACATAACTCACAAAAAACGACTCGAAGAGGATAGAAACTTATTACTTACCAGCCTTACAAAAGCAAATAATGAACTTAAACAGTTAGCTTATACAACTACACATGATCTAAGGGCTCCGGTAAATAGCATGCTATCTATGTTCAACATGATTAAAAATAAAGGGGTTGATAACTCAGAAGTGCTTGAATTGTTAGATATGCTGGAGCAGTCAACGGATAGACTTCATAATACCTTAAGCAACTATATAGATATCCTGATACAAAAAAGGAGCTTGAATATAGAGGTAGGGCCGGTAAGTTTTACTGAGTCACTAAATACTATAACAAGATCATTAAGATCATTAATAATTGACACTAAAACAGAGATTAATTCGGATTTTACAGCTATTGATGTAATAAACTACAATAAAGCATACCTGGAAAGTATATTTCTTAATCTTGTCTCTAATTCCATAAAATACGCAAGACCAAATACCTACCCTCAAATATCCATACATAGTAAAGTAATTAATGAACAGGTTACATTGATATTTAGAGACGAAGGCCTCGGATTTGATATGGTGAACGTTAAAGACCGAATTTTTGGATTTAACCAAACCTTTCATGACCATAAAGACAGCAAGGGAATTGGTTTGTATTTAGTGCATAATCATTTAACAAGCTTGGGTGGTCAAATAGATATAGATAGCCGCATAAATGAAGGCACTACTTTTACAATCATATTCAAAGCACAGTAAGACCGCTCTCAAATGCCTGGGATGAGCTTTCGGAACTATTGTTTAACAATGTTTTGTGGAATTTTTTTTTAAATCGTGACTTATAGAAAAAAGCCGTCGATTAGTATCAGTAGTCCCGGATTACGACACTTAGTAATATGGGTGGAAGGAATCATTTTTTAAAAGGGTTGCTATAGGCAGAGGTCAAAATAAGGGTAGAAAAAAGCACATAACCAAAAAAGCCTCTAATCTTTCGACTAAAGGCTTTTTCTTTTTGTGGTGCCAGCTGGAATCGAACCAGCGACACAAGGATTTTCAGTCCTTTGCTCTACCAACTGAGCTATGGCACCCCCTGTTTGGGGTCTGCAAATGTAGCGTGTTTTTTTGTTTATGAAAATTTTATTTGAAATAATTTATAGCGGCAATCCTATAAAACTATAAATCACCGCGTTGCATTAAAACTTTTTATATGCGGATTGTATTTTCTACTTTAGTTCAATAACCATGATGGGCCAGATCGTATTTTTCATCCTCTTAGCTGCTGCTGTTTACCTGTTCAGCAGGAATGCGGGGCGCATTCGTCGCAACATACTATTGGGCAAGGATGTAGGCCGTTCAGATCGTCCGGCAGAGCGCTGGAAAACGATGGCGTTGGTCGCTCTTGGGCAAACAAAAATGATTAAGCGCCCCGTAGCTGCCCTGATGCATTTTTTTATTTATGTGGGTTTCATCATCATTAATATAGAAGTGCTTGAGATACTGATCGACGGTCTCTTTGGTTCGCATCGCATATTTTCAAAACCATTAGGCAGCTTATACGGCCTGTTGATAGGTGGATTTGAAGTGCTGGCGTTGCTGGTGCTAACCGCCTGCGTGGTATTTTTGGCCCGACGGAATATTATCCGCCTTAAGCGCTTTAGCGGTGTGGAGATGACAGCCTGGCCAAAATCAGACGCTAACTATATACTGATTATTGAGATCTGCCTGATGACTGCATTCTTAACCATGAACGCCGCCGACTATAAACTGCAGGCATTACATTACAGTCATTATGTTGCTGCGGGCAATTTCCCGGTAAGCAGTTTGATAGCACCGATGTTGCCCGATCAAGCCCAGGCTTTGGTTATAGTGGAGCGCGTTTGCTGGTGGTTCCATATTGTGGGGATATTGGCGTTTTTAAATTACCTGCCATATTCAAAACATTTTCATATCCTGCTGGCTTTCCCCAATACCTGGTATTCTAATTTAAACCCCAAGGGGAAGTTTACTAATATGGCATCGGTAACCCAGGAGGTTAAGGCGATGCTGGATCCTTCCTTCGTTCCGGAGACCACAGAACCAGGTCGCTTTGGCGCAAAAGACGCTACTGACCTGACCTGGAAAAACCTGATGGATGCTTACACCTGCACCGAGTGCGGTAGGTGCACCTCGGTTTGTCCGGCTAATATTACAGGTAAGCTGTTATCGCCAAGAAAGATAATGATGGATACCCGCGACCGCATCACGGAGATCGGGAAAAATATTGATCAGCATAGAAAAGATCATCAAGATAACAAGGCGCTATTAGATAACTACATCACCCGCGAAGAGCTTTGGGCCTGCACTACCTGCAACGCATGTGTGGAAGCATGCCCCGTAAATATCGATCCGCTGAACATTATAATGCAAATGCGACAGTATATCGTAATGGAAGAATCGCAGGCCCCGGCAAGTTTAAATAACATGTTTGGCAATGTAGAAAACAATGGTGCACCCTGGAAGTACAGTAATGCGGACAGGTTGAATTGGGCGGAGCCCAATTAAGTCAATGGACCATAGACCATGGTCGATGGCTAATTTTACTATGGTCTATCGACTATGGACAATACTATGAACTATTAACTATGAACCATCAACCAAAAACAATGGCTCAAATGGCGGCCGAAGGAAAACAACCGGATATTTTATTCTGGGTGGGATGCGCCGGCAGTTTTGATGAGCGGGCGCAAAAAATAACACGCGATATCTGCAAAATACTGCATCATGTTGGTATAAGCTATGCTGTATTAGGTACCGAAGAAAGCTGCACCGGCGACCCTGCTAAACGTGCGGGTAATGAATTTTTGTTCCAGATGCAGGCCATGACCAATATTGAGCTGTTGAATGGCTATGACATTAAGAAAATAGTTACCGGCTGTCCCCACTGTTTTAACACTATCAAAAATGAGTACCCTAATTTAGGCGGCAACTACGAGGTGATACACCACTCGCAGTTAATACAACAATTGATAGATGAGGGTAAGCTAAAAGCCGAAGGCGGTGAAAGTTTTAAAGGCAAACGCATTACCTACCACGATCCTTGTTATTTAGGCCGCGGCAATGATGTGTACGAAGCCCCACGCAAAGCTTTAGAGATATTAGATACCGAACTGGTTGAAATGAAACGCTGCCGCAGTAACGGCCTGTGTTGCGGTGCAGGCGGCGCGCAAATGTTCAAGGAGCCCGAGCCGGGCAACAAAGACATTAATATGGAACGTATTGACGAAGTGGTTGCTATTAACGCGCAGGTAGTTGCGGCAGCTTGTCCGTTTTGCATGACTATGCTAAGCGATGGTGTGAAGCACCGGGATAAAGAGCAGGAAATTAAAGTGTTGGATATCGCGGAGATAACTGTCAGGGCGAATGGGTTGTAAACAATCTCAACGACCCTGTCATTCTGAGCGATAGCGAAGAATCTTATATAAGATGCTTCACTGCGTTCAGCATGACAACAGATTTTTTTATAACCCTTTCCCTTTAAAATAATTTAAAGCGCGTTGTAAACTATCCAGACGCTCAGGTTCCATATTTTTCAGGGGAATATCCAAAACAGTTGCCATGGTATCGATATTACCCTTCCTGTCGTTATAGGTTTGAACGATCACGTCATCATCCTTAGTTTTCAGGCGGAGTGTGCCTTTAAAGTTGTTTCCCAAATAAGTCAGGTCATCCAGCTGCTGTAATTGAAGCGAGAAATATTCCTGCTTGCCATTCTGGTAAGTTTTACGCAGGCGAAGAAAAGAGTCTTCGGTTAAATTGATCTCAACCTTCTTCAGCTTAACGTCGGCAGTTACATCATATGAAGTAGCAAGGCATTGGTTGCTCCAGCCCAGCCAATCCTGGTCCACAACAAAGCAAATGCACATTGCGCCGGAAAGCGCAAGCAAAGCAATAAGATACGTTTTTTTAATTTTAGGGATAATTGATCTTATCATTACAATAAAATTCACCGTCGAAGTTAATAATTTGATCGTTGGATGCAAATAATAAAACAACATGTTCAAATTTTAGCATCCGGCTGCTTATTAACAGTGTCATATTTCGGTACCAACATTATAAGACCATTTTTTTTAAAAATAAAAAAGCTTATGTAACTAAAGTTACCGAAAAGCGAAAGTATACCGGCCACCTTTGTATGGTTAAAGGGTCAACAATAAATAATTAAAAAAATGGACATACTATCAGCAATATTCGGAAAAAAGGACAGGGATGAACTAAAAAAAGCTTTGGCCGCCGGGGCCTATTTGGTTGACGTACGCACCGCTGCTGAGTTTGCATCGGGCAGTGTAAAAGGTGCGGTAAACATTCCGTTGGGAGTAATAGCCACCCAATTAGAAAAATTTAAAGGCAGGCAAAATATAGTAGTTTTTTTGCCACAGCGGTAACCGGAGCGAACAGGCAAAATCTTTCCTGTTGCAAAACGGAATACAAAACGTTATTAACGGTGGCACCTGGACCGATGTAAACGAAATTCTTAGCAAACAATAATACCACCAATGACAAATTCAATTTTAACAGGTTGGAATATACCACGCGTACTGCAGTTGTTGCTTGGTGCCATTATAATTACACAAGGTATACAAATGGCGGCCTGGCTGCCCATAGTGGCGGGCATACTATTTAGCCTTACCGCTTTGTTTAATGTGGGATGTTGCGGTACAGGTGGGTGCAGCCTACCACCCGTAAAAAAACGACAGAATTAATTATGAAGCATTTAAGTAACTATCAAATGCTATTTACGTCTATTTACCTATTTATACGGATGCATATTGGCAAAATCTACTACCTGCGTAACAACATTGATTGAATAATAATACCTTTGCACATGCAATTTTCTGAAAATTCAAGAGTGTGGATCTACCAGGCGGATAGGAAACTTACCGAGGAGCAAACAGCGCAAATTCAACAGCATTTGGATGCTTTTACCACGCAGTGGACTGCCCATAATAATCAGCTTAAAGCCAAAGCAGAGGTGCGTTATAACCGATTTTTAGTGTTGATAGTTGACGAAACGCAGGCAGGAGCGAGCGGCTGTTCAATTGATAAATCGGTACATTTTATGCAGCAGATTGAACAGAAGTTCGGCATTAATTTGTTCGACCGTTTTAATTTGGCTTACCGTGAGGGTAACCAGGTACTTTCGGTGCCGCGCAATGCTTTTGAGGAAAAGCTAAAGCAAGGCGAGATCAACAGCAACACCATAGTATTTAACAACCTGGTACAAAATGTAAAGGAACTGGAAACGAAATGGGAGGTGCCTTTTAAAGATAGCTGGCACGTACAGCTTTTTGGTAATTTGGTAACAGGATAATCGCTTTACTTCGTAATTTCTCCCCACTTATCACTCTCCGCAACCTGCTTTATCACCTCATTACGTTGTGTTAGCAGGCTGGTCATATAAGCCTTTAGGGTGATGATATTAAATAGCTTCCCCAAAAAACCATAAGGAGACTCAAACAGAAATACATCGCGCATAATCGTTTGCCCATCTACGTCGAAAAAGTAATGCTCGTGCCTGAAGCTTTTAAAAGCGCCGCTTACCATTTCATCGGCAAAAAAGTGTGGAGAGTTAAACTCGGCTATTTTGGTGGTTAGATTTTGCCAGATAAAGAAATGTTTGGCCCGCCAGGTGACGGTCTCGCCTAATTCTATCAATCCACTGGTTCTGCCGGCAATGGCCTGCTCGCCGGTGTGTTTGGTTGATATCAAATGCAGATCAATACTTCGCGACAGATCAAAACACCGTTTAACGGGAGCGTTGATTTGAGTGTTGAGTTGGATACTTGGCATATATCTTATGATTTCACCGATTTAGTTAAATGATTACACTGATTAAAATAATCGGTGCAATCATCCAAAATCAGTGTAATCAAAATCATTAAAATTCCGCATTCTTAGGAAACCTCGGGAAAGGTATCACATCCCTTATATTACCCATACCGGTAACAAACAGCACCAACCGCTCAAAGCCCAAACCAAAACCGGCATGCGGACAAGCGCCGAACCGGCGGGTATCCAAATACCACCACAGCTCATCTTTAGGGATGCCTATCTCATCCATGCGCTGTTCCAGCTTATCTAAACGCTCCTCGCGCTGCGAGCCACCTATTATCTCGCCAATGCCCGGGAAAAGTATGTCCATAGCAGCTACGGTTTTGCCGTCGTCGTTTTGGCGCATGTAGAACGATTTTATTTCTTTAGGATAGTTGGTCAGTATAACCGGCTTTTTAAAGTGTTTCTCTACCAAATAGCGCTCATGCTCTGATTGCAGGTCGGTTCCCCAACCTTCAACCTGGTATTGAAATTTCTTCTTTTTATTCGGGGTCGATTCCCTTAATATTTCAATAGCCTCGGTATAGGTCAATCGCTCAAAATCGTTATCCAGACAAAACTGCAGTTTTTCTAACAAGGTCATTTCACTGCGCTCGTTCTGTGGTTTCTGTTTTTCCTCTTCTGTTAAACGTTGGGTTAAGAATTCGATATCCTCTTTGTTGTTATCCAAAGCGTACTTGATAATATATTTCAGCATGGCCTCGGCAAGGTCCATGTTGTCAACAATGTCATAAAAGGCCATTTCCGGCTCTATCATCCAAAACTCGGCGAGGTGGCGGGTAGTGTTAGAGTTTTCGGCACGGAAAGTTGGTCCGAAAGTGTATATATCGCTCAAGGCCATAGCACCCAGTTCGCCTTCTAACTGACCCGATACCGTAAGGTTGGTAGCGCGACCAAAAAAATCCTGCTTGTAATCTATTTCGCCGGTATCAGTTTTTGGCGGGTTAGCTATATCAAAGTTAGTAACGTGAAAGGTTTCGCCTGCGCCTTCAGCGTCTGATGCTGTGATGATGGGCGTATGCAAGTAAACAAAACCTCTTTCCTGAAAGAATTGATGCACCGCGAATGCCAAACTGTTACGCACACGGAATATAGCCCCAAAAGTATTGGTGCGGAAACGCAGGTGCGCTATCTCGCGCAAAAACTCTAAACTATGTTTTTTAGGCTGAAGCGGGTATTTTTCGGGGTCGCTGTCGCCTAATATTTCAATTTCTTTAGCTTTAACTTCAACTGTCTGGCCTTTACCTAATGATGGTACCAGCTCGCCTACAACACTAATTGCCGCTCCGGTGGTAATGCGCTTTAAAAGCGCAGCATCGGTATTTTCAAAGTCGACAACTATCTGTATGTTACTATTTGTTGAGCCATCATTCAAAGCAATGAACTGATTATTACGGAAGGTACGTACCCATCCTTTTACCGTAACATCCATACCCGTTTGCGTGCTTGCTAATAATGCTTTGATCTTGATCCGCTGACTCATTTTTGTATATAAATTTTAAGAGCGGCTAAATTACAATTATTTGGCAACTTGTCCATGGTCAATGGTCCATAGTCCATGGACTTTTCGCTAAGTTTGCCTTCCTATGAATCCAAAATTAAGCCTCGCGCTTGGTATACTCTGCATTTCGCTCTCGCCCATCTTTGTAAAGCTGGCGGATGCGTCGCCAGTGGTGTGCGCTTTTTACCGCATATTTTTTGGGTTGATCTTTTTAGTGCCCTATTGTTTCATCAAAAAAAACTTAAAAGTAAAGCGTAAGGACCTGGTATTAGCTTTAATTGGCGGATTGGTTTTTGCCGCTGATATTGCCCTGTGGAACCTGTCGCTTAAAATGATAAGCGCGACAGTATCAACCCTGCTGGCTAACCTGGCACCGCTGTGGGTAGGCTTAATAAGCTATTTCCTGTTTCGCAAAAAGGTAGAAAAATTATTCTGGATAGGTACCGGAGTAGCTATTGCCGGTATGCTGGTTTTAGTGGGGCTGCGGGAGGTGCTGCACCTGCAATTTGGGCTGGGCTTTTTGTTCGCGGTGGTGGCCAGTATGCTGTATGCCATATATATCCTTATTACAAAGGAT
>Ga0164241_10002385_pt1 | contig 20552 bp, 19 predicted proteins | sample OricomyardsoilBY_FD_108780 | JGI IMG/M metagenome (GOLD analysis project Ga0164241, IMG submission 108780) | Backyard soil microbial communities from Emeryville, California, USA - Original compost - Back yard soil (BY) | ecosystem: Environmental > Terrestrial > Soil > Unclassified | place: USA... | reverse complement strand
GCCGTGGCGGTGCTGCTGCGCGGAAGGATTCACGAGAAAGACAATCGCATCGTCGCGGTGGTGAAGCGGGCCTACTCGCCGGTTCTCGCCACGGCCATGCGCCTGCGGGTGGCGTTCAGCGCCGGGGCATTGCTGCTGGTGTTGTCCTGCGGCTGGCTGGCTTCGCGCATGGGATCGGAGTTCATTCCGAACCTGGATGAGGGCGATCTGGCCGTGCAGGCGCTGCGCGTTCCTGGCACCAGTCTGACGCAATCGCTGCAAATGCAGTTCCAGCTCGAGAAAGCCGTGATGCGCATCCCCGAGGTCCGTACGTTCTTCTCGCGCGTCGGCACAGCCGAGGTCGCCACGGACCCGATGCCGCCGAATATCTCCGACGGCTTCGTCATGCTGAAGGATCGCAAGGACTGGCCGGATCCGCGAAAGCCGAAGGGACAGGTGGTGAGCCAGATCGAGAAGGCGCTTGCCGAAGTCCCCGGCAACGCCTATGAAATCAGCCAGCCCATTCAACTGCGCTTCAACGAATTGATCTCCGGCGTACGCTCGGATCTGGGCATCAAAGTCCATGGCGACGACCTCGATGAACTGCTTCGCATCGGTAACCAGATCGCCAGGGTGCTGAACGACATTCCGGGTGCCGAGGGCGTAAACGTGGAACAGGCCTCGGGCCTGCCGGTGCTGTCTGTCGAGTCCAACCGGGCGGCGCTGTACCGCTATGGATTGAATGTGCGCGATGTGCAGGATGTGCTGGCGGCTGCGACCGGCGGCGCGGAGGCAGGGCTGCTGTTCGATGGCGATCGACGCTTCCCGCTCATCGTGCGCCTGCCAGAGGCGCAGCGCGGCAGCCTGCAGGCACTGGGTCGATTGCCTGTGCCATTGCCCGGCGGTGGATATGTACCGCTGCGTGAAGTCGCCACGCTGAACATCGCGCCGGGGCCCAACCAGATCAGCCGCGAGAACGGCAAGCGACGTCTCGTGGTGTCGTCGAATGTGCGCGGGCGGGATCTGGGTGGCTTTGTCGCTGCGGCGCGGCAGGCCATAGACCGGCAGGTGCGGTTGCCGCCGGGCTATTGGCTTGCCTACGGTGGCACGTTCGAGCAACTGCAGTCCGCATCGAAGCGCCTGGCGCTGCTCGTACCCGTCACGCTGGGCATGATTTTCGCGCTGCTGCTGCTGACTTTCGGATCCGCCAGGGACGCGGCACTGGTCTTCAGCGGAGTGCCGCTGGCGCTCACCGGTGGCGTGATCGCGCTCTGGTTACGCGGCATTCCGCTATCGATCACGGCCGGTGTCGGCTTCATCACGCTGTCCGGCGTGGCCGTGCTGACCGGCGTTGTGCTGGTCTCCGCCATCCGCGCGCAACGGGATCGCGGCGCGGATATCGACACCGCCATCCGTGAAGGGGCGATGCTGCGACTGCGGCCGATCCTCATGGTCGCGCTGGTTGCGGCATTGGGCTTTCTGCCCATGGCCTTGAACACGGGTACCGGCGCAGAGGTTCAGCGTCCGCTGGCCACGGTGGTCATCGGTGGAATCGTGTCGGCCACGGTGCTGACGCTGCTGGTGCTGCCAGGGCTATATCGAATGGCGTGGCGGTCACGCTCCCGCGCCACGATGGACCAGGCGGGTTGATCCCGCCTGGCCGGCCCAGGATCAGAACGAGTACTTCACGCCCACGCGCAACGTACGGGGCTCTTCGGCACGCGACAGGAAAGTGGCCTGCTCGGTCCCCGCCGGGCTCACGCCTGGAACGAAGCTGGGGTAGTAGTACTCGATGTCCTTGCCGTCGGCATCGAAGACATTCAGCAATTCGCCATAGATCGTGAAATTGCCGGGCTTGTAGGCCACGCGCAGATTCACCATGACCTCGGAGTCGGCGCGTTTGGTATTGCTGGGCACCAGCGGGTAGGGGCCCAGATAGCGCAGACGAGTGCTGACCTCCCAGCGTCCCTTCACCGCCGAGGCACCGAACTCGCCGGCACTTTCCACGCCGCCCTCGACGAAGCGTCCCGTCAGCAGGCTCAACTGCGGATCGCCGGCGTCGAAATCAGGATCTTCCTGTGTCGCTTTGTAGCGCGCGCGGCTGTGCGTGTAGACCGCATCGAGGCCCAGCCACGGCACGGGTCGCCAGAATGACACCAGTTCAAAGCCGCGCCGCCTGGCACCCGCCTTGGGTTCAACCGCGTTGGCGTCACCGACGAAGATCAGCTCGCTGGCCAGATCCAGCCACCAGTAGGTGGCCGTGATATTGAAAGTGCCGACTTCAAAGCGCGCGCCGCCTTCGTGGCCATCGCCCTTCACCAGTCCGGGCACCGGTGTCGTGTCGTTAACCACGCCGCGGGCGTCATTGGAGTGGAAGCCCTGGCCCCAGTTCGCGTACAGCTCGATGTTGTCGGTCAGCGTATAAGCCGCGCCGAGCTTGGGTGAGACGCGCTGGTCGTTGGCGTTGCCGTTGACGGTGTCCGGGCCCGCGCCGGAGTTCAGTCCCACGTGGAAGTTGTAGGCGTCCGCACGCAGCCCCGCGGTCAGGCGCAGCTGGGTCGTGGGTTTCCAGGTGGCCTCTGAATAAAGGGAGATCGATCCTTCATGCGCCGAGTTGTCGATGATGTTTTCATCAAAAACGCCCGCATTGGTGTGATCGTAGCCGACCTTGCCGATCTGGTCGTAGCGGCCTTCCGCGCCGACGGTAAGGTCCAGATGCTCGCCGTGCAGCAACTGGTTCTGATAGCGGCCACCCACCGTCCAGCGCCGGTCGAACTGATTGATCTGATAGTCGTAGGTCGGGTCGGAAAGCATGTGCCAGTCGTAGTGCTGGGCATAAGCCGACGCGGTCCAGTTCTCGCCCGACAGCTTGGCGGTGCCGATCCAGCGCACGGTCTTGCCGATGGCCGAATCATCCAGCGCACAGAACACGTCCTCGCAGGCCGCCGTGCCGACGGAAGCTTCCGGCGCCTGTTCCGTGGGACGCCAGGTGGCGCGATAGCCCGAAAGCGTCAGTTCCAGCATGCCCAGGCCGGTGGGCTGCGCATACTTGCCCCACATGGAGTAGTGCTGCAGGTTCTCTTTCAGCTCCCAGGGACCGTCGTAGGTTTTCCATTGTCCGATCGCGGTGAGCTCGCCGGCACCCAGCGAAGTGGTGCCGCCGCCGGCCACGCGCCCCCAGCCATATTCGCCGCCTTCCACCGCGATGAACGGCTGCTTGAGCCGCTCGATGGTGGTCATGAATGACGCACCCGCCAGCGCGAAGTCGCCAATGTCGGCGCGATACGGACCTTTGCGATATTCGATTCGATCGACCACTTCGGGAATCAGCCCATTCACATCCAGGTAGCCCTGGCCGTGACCATGCGTGCGCAGGTTCCACGGCATGCCATCGATGTAAGTCGTGAAGTCGGTGCCGTGATCGAGCTGGAAGCCGCGCAGGAAGTACTGGTTGGCTTTGCCGCTGCCCGAGTGCTGGGCAGCGATCATGCCGGGCACGGCTTCGAGCAATTCGGCCACGCGCAGCATCGGCCGCACCGAAAGGTCGGCACCGGCCACGACACCTTCACTGGCGGCTTCGGCCACGCCAATCTGCTTTTCGCCGCGACCGAATACCACCACCTCATCCATTTCGTGGTCGGTGCTGGCAGCAGGTGCCGCCGCCGCCATTGCACTGGAAATACCCAAGGCCTGTGCCACTGCAAAGGTCACAGTCGGCATCCATCGACGTGTCATCAGCAAACTCCGTTCGGTTCGTAAGCCGGAATGAAAGCGCGGCGGGAAATCAGGGCGCCGTCGGCGCGTCCGGATACCAGAAGCGCTTGTGGCACTGCTCGCAGGCCTCATCGATGGCACCGCCAGCTTCCGAAAAGGCATCCACATCCTTGGCGTCGACGGCCTTCAGCGTGGCCAGCGCGGAGTTCTGCAGCGTCTGCGCAAAAGCCAGGAAGGTGGGCCATTCGGCCTTGATCCTCGCGGCGCTTTTCTCGGGCGTCAGGTCGCCGGGACCGGGCGGATTGGTGAACTTCTGGCCGGGCAGCAGAACAGCGCGATCCGGTACGGCCAGCAGGTTGGCCGCCTCGACCATCAGCATCACGTGCTTGCGCAGTTCGGCCCAGTCCTTGTCCGTGGTGGGTTTCGTCTCCACGGCGCCTTTCGGGCCTTCGGTGGTCCCGACGGCACCCCAGATGATGTCCGCGGTGGGGGCCACTACGTTGGCCATCAGCTCGACCACGCTGGCCTGGGGGTGGGGCATGACCGGCGTGGGCGGCGGCGCTGCCGTGGCTTTGGAAGAAGGGGAAGGCTGGCAAGCCGCCAGGGCGAGCAGGGCCGTCGCGGCCAGGAGATAGGGGCGCATGAGAGTCTCCCGATAACTGACTATGCAGGGATAGGCAGTAATGCCGACCGGAGGTCGGCTTGTCACGGAAGTTACCGTTGATAACGGTTGATTAACGTCCCGCGAGAGCCCCTGCAGGGGGTCGGGCCTCAGCCGGGCAGAGTGATGCGCGGTACCTTCGGGTTGGCCTTGTAGAGCACGGCCACGTGGCCGATGCGGGTCACCATGGTGCTTTCGGTGCGCTGGGCCAGCGCCTGAAGTGCCGCATCGCGGTCTTCCCGGTCCGCGCCGGGCAACCGCACCTTGATCAGCTCATGGTCCGCCAGGGCCCGCTGAGTCTCGGCCACCACCGCGTCAGTCAGGCCGGCATTGCCCATCAGCACCACAGGCTTCAAGGGGTGTGCCAGGCCCTTGAGGTGCCGGCGCTGCTTTTCACTGAGTTCCATCGCTTGTCATTGTAAACGCAGGGTTTGGCGCGGCGCGCCTTGAATGATGGCGGGATGCCCTCATTAAACAAGCTTCTCCAGGTCCGCCAACTACGTGTCCTGCTTGCTGGCGAGCCGTCCTTGGATGGTGTAGCGTGCTTGAAAGGCCTGTCAAAACGGGCCTGTAGGGCAAGAGGTTGCCGAATTGAATGATATGACTGGCAAGGTGCTGATATGGATCGCGGTGGTCGGAGCGACGCTGTTCCTGTTCAGCAAGTTCATGCCGCCGGCCAACGCGCCGCAGGAAGTCCGCTACTCGGCGTTTCTCAATGAGCTCGAATCCGGACAGGTCGACAATGTCGTCCTGCAGGGCGAATTCATTCAGGGCACGCGCAAGGACAAGACCCAGTTCCGCACCTACAACCCCGAGACCGACTACTCCGCGCTGATCGGTGCCCTGCACAAGGCCAACGTGGGCATCGAGGGCCGTCCGCCCAAGCAGCAGAGCCTGCTGACGCAGTTGCTGATCCAGCTCGCCCCGGCGCTGCTGCTCATCCTGGTATTCGTCTACATGCTGCGCCAGATGCAGGGCGCGGCCGGTGGCCGTGGCGCCATGTCCTTCGGCAAGAGCAAGGCGCGACTGCTGGGCGAGGATCAGGTCAATGTCACCTTCGCCGATGTGGCGGGCGTGGACGAGGCCAAGCAGGAAGTGGGCGAGATCGTCGACTTCCTGAAAGACCCGGGCAAGTTCCAGAAGCTGGGCGGCAAGATTCCCAAGGGCGTGCTGATGGTCGGCTCGCCCGGCACCGGCAAGACCCTTCTGGCACGCGCCATAGCGGGCGAGGCCAAGGTGCCTTTCTTCACGATTTCCGGTTCCGACTTCGTCGAGATGTTCGTCGGTGTCGGCGCCTCGCGCGTGCGCGACATGTTCGAGCAGGCCAAGAAGCATGCGCCCTGCATCATCTTCATCGATGAAATCGATGCCGTGGGCCGGCATCGCGGCGCCGGCCTCGGCGGCGGCCACGACGAGCGCGAGCAGACGCTGAACCAGTTGCTGGTCGAGATGGATGGTTTCGAGGGAAACGAGGGCATCATCGTCATCGCCGCCACCAACCGTCCGGACGTGCTCGATCCGGCGCTGCTGCGCCCGGGCCGCTTTGATCGCCAGGTGGTGGTGCCGCTGCCCGATGTGCGCGGCCGCGAGCAGATCCTGCGCGTGCACATGCGCAAGGTGCCGATAGGCGAAGACGTAAAGCCCGCGCTGATCGCGCGCGGCACGCCGGGGTTCTCGGGCGCGGATCTCGCCAATCTGGTGAATGAAGCCGCACTGTTCGCGGCGCGCGCCAATCAGCGCGTAGTCGCGATGGAGCAGTTCGAGAAGGCCAAGGACAAGATCTACATGGGCGCCGAGCGGCGCTCCATGGTGATGAGCGCCGAAGAGAAGCGCATGACGGCCTATCACGAGGCCGGGCATGCCATCGTGGGTTTCCAGGTGCCCGAACACGATCCGGTCTACAAGGTCACGATCATTCCGCGTGGTCGCGCGCTGGGTGTCACGCAGTTCCTGCCCGAAGGCGATCGCTACAGCACCAGCAAGCGGCAGCTCGAGAGCCGCATCGCCACGCTGTTCGGTGGCCGACTGGCCGAAGAGCTGATCTTCGGCCGCGACTCGGTGACCACCGGCGCGTCGAACGACATCGAACGCGCCACCGAAGTGGCCCGCAACATGGTCACCCGGTGGGGACTTTCCGACCGGCTGGGGCCGCTGACCTATTCCGAGGAGTCCGGCGAAGTCTTCCTGGGCCGCCAGGTCACGCAGACCAAACAGGTTTCGGATGAAACCGCGCACGCCATCGACGAAGAAGTGCGGCGCGTGATCGAGACCAACTACAACCGCGCCAAGGGCATCCTCGAGGAACACCTCGACAAGCTGCACGCCATGGCCGAGGCGCTGATCAAGTACGAGACCATCGACGACGGCCAGATCAAGCAGATCATGGACGGCAAGCCGCCCACGCCGCCTCCGGGTTGGGACAGCGGCCTGGGTGGTGGTGGTCCGACCGCGGGCCCGGGTGCGGATCCGCAGCCGCGGCCGGCTTTCGGCCCGGCGACGCGCAACGCGGACTGATCCCCTTCAGTCGATTTGCGCCGTGAAATTGCAGTGCGCCGATCGCGTGCTCGATTTGTCACGGCCCGTCGTCATGGGCGTGCTGAACATCACGTCCGATTCCTTCTCTGACGGCGGACGTTACGCGTCACGGCAGGCGGCGCTGCAGCATGGCCGCGACATGGCCGCCGCGGGCGCGGCCATCATCGACGTGGGGGGGGAATCCACCCGCCCCGGTGCCCAGCCGGTGTCCTTGCAGCAAGAGCTGGATCGCGTGCTGCCGGTGATCGAATCCCTGCGTCGCGAGCACGACGTGCTGGTCTCGATCGATACCATGAAGCCGGCGGTGATGCGCGCGGCAGTGGCCGCGGGCGCGGGCATGGTGAACGACGTCCTGGCGCTGCAGGCGCCCGATGCGCTCGAGGCCGTGGCGGCCACGCGGGCTGCCGTGTGCCTGATGCACATGCAGGGCACGCCGCAGACCATGCAGCAGGATCCACGCTATGACGATGTAGTGAAGGAAGTCGGAGACTTTCTTCACGCGCGCGCCCATGCCTGCCGCGGCGCCGGTATCGGCGCCGACCGCATCGTCTTCGACCCTGGCTTCGGCTTCGGCAAGACGCTGCGGCACAACCTGCAATTGCTGCACCACCTCGGACAACTGGCGGGCCAGTACCCACTGCTGGTCGGGCTGTCGCGCAAATCGATGCTGGCCAAGCTGCTGGGCCGGCCGGTGGAGCAGCGGCTGGCCGGCAGTCTGGCGCTGGCGACGCTTGCGGTGGCCAGCGGTGCGCGTATCGTGCGCTGCCACGACGTGGCCGAGACGCTGGATGCGGTGCGGGTGGCCTGGGCAGTGAGCAACGGAGAGCAATAGAGCATGGCGCGCAAGTATTTCGGAACCGATGGCGTACGCGGCCGCGTGGGCGATGCGCCGATGACGGTGGATTTCACGTTGCGACTGGCCAGCGCGGCCGCGCGCGTGCTGGCGCCCGAGGGCGGCAAGGTCATCATCGGCAAGGACACGCGCGTGTCCGGCTACATGTTCGAATCCGCGCTGGAAGCCGGCTTCGTGGCGGCGGGTGTCGACGTGTGGCTGACCGGGCCGATTCCGACGCCGGGCATTGCCTACCTCATCAAGCACAAGGGCGACAGTTTCGGCGTGGTCATCAGCGCCTCGCACAATCCCTACGAGGACAATGGCATCAAGTTCTTCGATCGCACCGGCGAGAAGCTCTCCGATGAACTCGAGGAGCGCATCGAGCAGGAGATGGATCGCGGCGTGCAGACGCAGGCCTCGAACCGGCTCGGCAAGGCGCGCGCCGCCGGCGCGCTGCTCGACGCCTACCAGGATTTCTGTGCCGCTTCAGTGCCGGGTGGCATCGACCTCACTGGAATGAAGGTGGTCATCGACTGCGCCAATGGCGCCGGCTTCAAGGTCGGTCCGCGGCTGATGGCGGCGCTGGGCGCGGATGTCATTCCCGTGGGCTGCTCGCCCAACGGGCGCAATATCAATGATGGATGCGGGTCCACCGCGCCGGGGCTGTTGCAGCTCACGGTGCCGGGCGTGAACGCCGCCTGCGGCATCGCGCTCGATGGCGACGGCGACCGCCTGGTGATGGTGGATCACCTTGGCCGCCTGCTGGATGGCGATCAGCTGCTCTACATCATCGCGCGCGATCGCGCGCAGCGCGGCGAGCTTGCCGGCCCGGTGATCGGCACGGTGATGAGCAACCTGGGTCTGGAGATCGCACTGCGCGACGCCGGCATCGGCTTCAAGCGCGCCAGCGTGGGCGACCGCTATGTGTTGGCACTATTGAAAGAGCATGGTGGCGTGATTGGTGGCGAGACCTCCGGGCACATCCTGTGCCTGGATCGCACCAGCACCGGCGATGCGCTGATCAGCGCGCTGCAGGTGCTGGCTGTGATGAAGCGCACCGGCCAGAGCCTGGCGCAGCTGACCGCCGGCATGCCGCAGTTTCCGCAGGTGATGCGCAATGTGCGCGTGGCACAGCGCTTCGATCCGTTCGCAGTGCCGGCCGTGGCTTCGGCCGTGGCGGCCGTGGAGCGGGAGCTGGGCGACAATGGTCGCGTGGTGCTGCGTGCTTCGGGCACCGAGCCGCTGATCCGCGTCATGGTCGAGGGTCGCGATGCAGCAGCCACCGCGGCCTGCGCCGACCAGATCGCGGCGGCCGTGCGGCTCGCGGCTTCCTGACCCAAGGGGCGGGCCGCGGACATAACGCCGGCAGGGCGGTTTGCGCGCTTCGGCGCCCGCCGCTATCATCGCGCGCCCTTGCCAATCGGCCTTTTTTTCCAAGCCCGCAGCGCATGACACCCAACGCCATCACACGCCGCCGCCTGGTTGCCGGCAACTGGAAGATGCACGGCTCCCGGGCCGAGAACGCCGCGCTGATCGAGGCGCTGCTCGCGCCGGGCAGCATCGATGAATCGGTCGAATGCCTGGTGTTTCCCCCGCTGGTGTACCTGGCCGATGTAGTCCGGCTCGTTGCGCATACGCCCATCGGCGTGGGCGCGCAGACATTGTGTGCCGAAGGCCATGGCGCCTTCACGGGCGAGGTGGCCGCCGCCATGCTGGCCGATGTCGGCTGCAGCCATGTGCTGGTCGGGCATTCCGAGCGACGCGCGCTGTATGCCGAGGACGATGCGCTGGTGGCGCGCAAGTTTGCCGCCGCGCGCGCGCGCGGCCTGACGCCGGTGCTGTGCATCGGCGAGCAGCTGGCCGATCGCGATGCCGGTCGCACCCAGGCCGTGGTGGCAAGGCAGCTCGATGCGGTGCTGGCGCTGTGTGGCGTTGCGGCGCTGGGCTCGGCGGTGGTGGCCTACGAGCCGGTCTGGGCCATCGGCACGGGCCGGACGGCCACACCGGACCAGGCGCAGGAGGTGCATGCCTTCATTCGCGGGCGGGTGGCGGCGCTCGATGCTAGTATCGCGGCCCGTCTGCGCATCCTGTACGGCGGCAGCTGCAAGGCGAGCAATGCCGCGGAGTTGTTCCGCATGCCGGATGTGGATGGTGGATTGATTGGTGGCGCGTCGCTGAAGGCCGAGGAGTTTCTCGCCATCTGGAGCGCGGCCGCAGAGGTCTGAAGCGATCATGTTGCATTCGATTCTGTTGTTCATTCATATCATCAGCGCCACCTGCATCGTGGCGCTGGTCCTGGTCCAGCGCGGCAAGGGCGCTGACGCGGGCGCGGGCTTTGGCGCGGGTGCGTCGGGTACGGTATTCGGCGCGCGTGGCGCCAGTACGGCACTGTCGCGCACCACCGCCATTCTGGCCGGCGTATTCATGGTCACAAGCCTGACCCTGGCCTACATGGGCACACGTGCCGCGCCGCGCGCGCCCGACACCGTGCTCGACAAGCTGGCCGAACAGGAAATAAACCAGCTGCCCGCGGTGCCGCCCGCGACGCAAGGCGATCCCGCACAGACCGTGCCGGCGCAGCCTGCTGCACCGGCACCCGCGCCCACGGTGCCACCGGCCACCACGCCGGCGCCGGTGGTGCCGCCCGCGAAATAAACCGCGATCAACGATGCCGACGTGGTGGAACTGGTAGACACACTAGCTTGAGGGGCTAGCGCCGCAAGGTGTAGGAGTTCGAATCTCCTCGTCGGCACCAAATCTTGCAGGTCGTTTGCTACAATATGTGGCTATTCGCGGGGCGGTACTCCGGGTCTTTCAGGAGCATGCGCCCCGTTTTGTTGTGGAAGCTGCATGCTCGCTAATTATTTGCCAGTGCTGATCTTTCTGGTGGTCGCCTCGGGTCTGGCGGCTGTACTGATGGGTCTGGGTCATATCTTCGGCAGCCTGGCCAGCAAGAATCCGCGCGATAGCGAAAAACTCTCGGCCTACGAATGCGGTTTCGAGGCCTTCGACGACGCCCGCGCGCGCTTCGACGTGCGCTACTACCTGGTCGCCATCCTGTTCATCATCTTCGATCTGGAAATCGCCTTCCTGTTTCCCTGGGCCGTGGCCATGCCGAAGATCGGCGGCTTCGGTCTGTGGGCCATGGGTATCTTCCTCGCCATCCTGGTGGTGGGCTTCATCTACGAGTGGAAGAAGGGGGCGCTGGAGTGGGACTAGAAGAGGTGGAATTGCCGCCGGAAAACCCCGAGGCGTTCGCGCAGCGCGGCTTCCTGACCACGCAGGTCGACAGCCTTGTGGGCTGGGCCCGCACCGGTTCGCTATGGCCCATGACCTTCGGCCTGGCCTGCTGCGCCGTAGAGATGATGCACGCCGGCGCCTCGCGCTACGACCTCGACCGTTTCGGCATCGTGTTCCGTCCCAGTCCGCGCCAGTCCGACGTGATGATCGTCGCCGGTACGCTGGTCAACAAGATGGCGCCCGCGCTGCGCAAGGTCTATGACCAGATGCCCGAGCCGCGCTGGGTCATCTCCATGGGTTCCTGCGCCAATGGCGGCGGCTACTACCATTACAGCTACGCCGTGGTGCGCGGCTGCGATCGCATCGTGCCGGTGGATGTCTACGTGCCGGGCTGCCCGCCGACGGCCGAGGCGCTGCTGTACGGCATCATCCAGCTGCAGAAGAAAATCCAGCGCACCTCGGTGATGGCCGGATGAGCGCGCATCTGGATCAACTGGCCGCGCGGCTCGAAGCGAAGTTCGCCGGAAAACTGGCACGCCGCAAGTCGCTGGCAACGGACCTGTCCTATGACGTGGCGGCCGCCGATCTGGTTGCCGTGGCCACCGCGCTGCGCGATGACGCGGAGCTGCGCTTCGAAATCCTGATCGACGTGGCCGGCGTCGATTACCTGGAATACGGTCGCACCGAGTGGCGCACCGTGGCTTCATCGAGCAGCGGTTTCAGCCGCGGCGTGAACCGCGCCGGCATCGGCGGCATGCACGATGGCCCGCGCTTCGCGGTGCTGTATCAGCTGCTGTCGATCTCGCACAATGAGCGGCTGACACTGAGGGCCTACTGCATCGAGGCCGAGGAGCCCACGATCGACAGCCTCGTCGGGGTGTACGCATCCGCCAACTGGTTCGAACGCGAGGCCTTCGATCTGTTCGGAATCGTGTTCAGCGGTCACCCGGACCTGCGCCGCATCCTCACCGACTACGGTTTCATCGGTCATCCCTTCCGCAAGGATTTCCCGCTGGTGGGCAATGTCGAGGTCCGCTACGACGCCGACAAGCAGCGCGTGGTGTACGAGCCCGTGCAGATCACCGAGCGCACGCTGGTGCCGCGCGTGATCCGCGACGACGCACGCTACGAACCCGAGCTCAAGGGACGCAGCTGATGGCCGCCGAGATCCGCAATTTCACGCTGAACTTCGGCCCGCAGCATCCGGCGGCGCACGGCGTGCTGCGCCTGGTGCTCGAGATGGACGGCGAGACCATCATGAAGGCCGACCCGCATGTGGGCCTTCTGCATCGCGGCACCGAAAAACTGGCCGAGAGCAAGCCCTTCAACCAGTCCATCGGTTACATGGACCGGCTCGACTACGTCTCGATGATGTGCAACGAGCATGCCTATGTGCTGGCCATGGAGCGCCTGCTGGGCATCACGGTGCCGGTGCGCGCGCAGTACATCCGCACGATGTTCGACGAGATCACGCGCGTGCTGAACCACCTGATGTGGCTGGGCGCGCACGGACTCGACATCGGCGCTATGAGCGTGTTCCTGTTCTGCTTCCGCGAGCGCGAAGACCTGATGGACTGCTACGAAGCGGTGTCGGGCACGCGCATGCACGCCACGTACTACCGGCCGGGCGGTGTATACCGCGATCTGCCGGAGTCGATGCCGAAATACCAGGCCTCGCGCTGGCGCTCGAAGAAGGATGCGGATCGTCTCAACGAGGCCCGCAGGGGCACGCTGCTCGATTTCATCGAGGATTTCACCAGGCGCTTCCCGGCCTGCGTCGACGAGTACGAAACCCTGCTCACCGACAACCGCATCTGGAAGCAGCGCACGGTGAACATCGGCGTGGTCTCGCCCGAGCGGGCCATGCAGCTGGGCTTCAGCGGTCCCATGCTGCGCGGTTCGGGCGTGGCCTGGGACCTGCGCAAGAAGCAACCCTACGAAGTCTATGCCGACATGGATTTCGACATTCCCGTGGGCGTGAACGGCGATTGCTACGACCGCTACCTGGTGCGCATCGAAGAAATGCGCCAGGCCAACCGCATCATCGCGCAGTGCGTGCAGTGGCTGCGGGCCAATCCCGGGTCGGCCAGCAATCCAGTAATGGTCGATGACCGCAAGATCCGCCCGCCGCGCCGCGAAGAGATGAAGGGCGACATGGAATCGCTCATTCACCACTTCAAGTATTTCACCGAGGGGTTCAGCGTGCCGGAGGGAGAAACCTACGCGGCTGTCGAGGCGCCCAAGGGCGAGTTCGGCGTGCTGCTGGTGTCCGACGGCGCCAACAAACCCTACCGGCTGCACTGCCGCGCGCCAGGCTTCGCGCATCTGTCGGCGCTGGGCGAGATGGTCGAAGGACACATGCTGGCCGACGTGGTGGCCGTGATCGGCACGCAGGACATCGTATTCGGAGAGGTCGATAGATGAGCGCCCCGGCGACCGGCAAGGCCGCGCTGCTGAACGAGCACACGCGGCATGAGATCGATGAGTGGGTGGCGCGCTTTCCCGAAGGCAGGCAGCGCTCGGCGGTGTTGTCGGCGCTGCGCTTCGCGCAGGAACAGAACAACGGTTATCTGACCACCGACCTGATGGATGCGGTGGCCGAATACCTGGCGCTGCCGAATGTGCACGTCTACGAGGTGGCCAGTTTCTACTCGATGTTCGAGACCCATCCCTGCGGCCGGCATCATGTCAGCGTGTGCACCAACATCTCGTGCATGCTGAACGGCGCCGATGACATCGTCGCCTACATCGAGAAAAAACTCGGCATCAAGCTGGGCGAAAGCACCACCGATGGGCGCATCTTCTTCAAGCGCGAAGAGGAATGCCTGGCCGCCTGCACCGGCGCGCCGATGATGATGGTCGATCACATCTATCACGAGCACCTCACGCCCTCGAAGGTCGATGAAGTGCTGGATAAATTGAAGTAGAGGTGTCGCTCCAGATGGGCAAGTGGGACGACAAGATGAACCTGGTGTGTTTCGAGGTGCTGCAGCACCCGGAACCCTGGAAGCTCGAGACCTACCGCAAGGTGGGTGGCTACGAGGCGTGGGAGAAGATCCTCGCGGAGAAAACCCCGCGCGAAACCATTATCGATGCGGTGAAGGCTTCGGGCCTGCGCGGCCGCGGTGGCGCGGGCTTTCCGGTGGGCGTGAAGTGGAGCTTCATGCCGCGCAATGCGCCGGGCCAGAAGTATGCGGTGTGCAATTCGGATGAATCCGAGCCCGGCACCTGTCACGACCGCGACATCCTGCGCTACAACCCGCACTCGCTGATCGAGGGCATGGCCATCGGCTGCCACGTCATGGGCGCCACGGTGGGCTACAACTACATCCGCGGCGAATTCCTCGGCGAGCCGGTGCCGCGTTTCGAGGGAGCCCTGCGCGAGGCCTACGCAGCAGGATTGCTGGGCAAGAACATCAAGGGCTCGGGCATCGACGTGGACATCTACTGCGCGGTCGGCGCGGGCGCCTACATCTGCGGCGAGGAAACCGCGCTGCTCGAGTCGCTCGAGGGCAAGCAGGGCAAGCCGCGCTTCAAGCCGCCGTTCCCCGCCAACTTCGGCCTGTACGGCAAGCCCACCACCATCAACAACACGCAGAGCTATGCCTCGGTGCCCACCATCCTGCGCAAGGGCGCGGCCTGGTTCGCCGCGCTGGGCGTGCCGAATTCGGGTGGCTCGATCATCTTTTCGGTCTCCGGCCATGTGGGCAAGCCGGGCAACTACGAGTTGCCGCTGGGCATTCCCTTCGCCGAGCTGCTGGATGTGGCCGGCGGCATGCAGGGCGGCCGCAAGCTCAAGGCCGTGATCCCGGGCGGTTCATCCTGCCCGGTGGTGCCGGCCGAAATCATGTTGAAGACCAACATGGACTATGACGCGCTGAAGGCCGCCGGCAGCAGTGTCGGTTCCGCGGCCGTCATCGTCATGGATGAGACCACCTGCATGGTGCGGGTGCTCGAGCGCCTGTCGCGCTTCTACATGTCCGAGAGCTGCGGCCAGTGCACGCCCTGCCGTGAAGGCACGGGCTGGCTGAACCGCATGATCAAACGCATCATGGCCGGGCAGGGGCGGCGCGAGGACATCGACCTGCTGGTGCAGGTGGCCAACAAGATCGAAGGCCACACCATCTGCGGCCTGGGCGATGCGGCGGCATGGCCGGTGCAGAGCTTCATCAAGCATTTCCGCCACGAGTTCGAGTACATGGTCGATCACGGCGGCCGCAGCATCGTCAACGCGCAGCAGGCGGCGGCATGAGTAACCCGGGCACCACCTCCAGCACTCCGGCCACGCCGCCGGTTGCGCCGGCTTCGGATACGGTGACCATCACGGTCGACGGCGTGCCGATGAAGGCGAAGAAGGGCGAGATGCTGATTCGCGTCACCGACGCGAACGACGTGTACGTGCCGCGCTTCTGCTATCACGAAAAGCTCGCCGTGGCGGCCAATTGCCGCATGTGCCTGGTCGACATCGAAAAGGCGCCCAAGCCGGCGCCGGCCTGCGCCACGCCGGTGATGGATGGCATGGTGGTGCACACCCGTTCCCCCAGGGCCATTGCCGCGCAGAAGTCGGTGATGGAATTCCTGCTGATCAATCATCCGCTGGATTGCCCCATCTGCGACCAGGGCGGCGAGTGCGAGCTGCAGGATCTGGCCATGGGTTATGGCCGCGACGTGTCGCGCTTCAACGAGCGCAAGCGCGTGGTCAAGGACAAGAACCTCGGTCCGCTGGTTTCCACCGACATGACGCGTTGCATCCACTGCACGCGCTGCGTGCGGTTCAGCCAGGATGTCACGGGCTATCCGGAACTGGGCACCACCAACCGCGGCGAGAACAACGAGATCGGCACCTATGTCGAGAAGACGGTCGATCACGAGCTTTCGGGCAACATCATCGACCTGTGCCCGGTAGGCGCGCTGAACAGCAAACCATTCCGTTTTCGCGCCCGCGCCTGGGAAATGACGCAGGTGCCACTGGTATCGCCGCACGACGGTCTGGGCACCAATATTTACGGACATGTGCTGCGGGGCCGGCTGATGCGCGTGGTGCCGCGGCGCAATGAGGCCATCAACGAGTGCTGGATCTGCGACCGCGATCGCTTCTCGTACGAAGGGGTCTACAGCGACGACCGGCTGCTCACGCCCATGCTGCGCGGCGTGGACGGTGGCTGGCGCGAAACGGACTGGCGCACGGCGCTGGAGACGGTCGCCAATGGGCTGAAGGGCGTGCCCGCCGAACGCCTTGGCGTGCTGGCCAATGCCTCCAGCACTATCGAGGAATACGCGCTGCTGCAGCAGCTGGCGGCGGGCCTGGGCACGCCGAATATCGATCATCGGCTGCGCCAGCGGGATTTCTCCGGCGATGCGGGCGATCCGGCCATGCCGTCGCTGGGCGGCAGCATCGCCGAAGTGGATACCTTGCAGGCTTTGCTGGTGGTCGGCTCGGATCTGCGGCATGAGTTGCCGCTGCTGGCCCATCGCGTGCGCAAGGCCGCCAAGGCCGGTGCCGGTGTGTGGTTCCTGAATCCTCAGGCATTCGAATTCCTTTTCCCCGTGAGCGATCAGCTCGTCGTGCCGCCGGCGCGGCAGTTGGCCGAGATGAACGCGCTGCTGTCCGCGGCGGGCGCCGAAGTCGTCGGCGCGGACACTGCCGCCGTCACAGACGGTCATCGCGCATTGGTGGAACAGCTGCGCGGCGCGCAGCGCAAGGCCATCTGGCTGGGCGCGCTGACATTGCGTCATCCGCAGTACGCGGCGTTGCGTCTGGCGGCACAGCGTCTGGCTGCTGCCACGGGAGCCTCGCTGGGTGTGCTTGCCGAAGGCGGCAACGCGGCTGGCGCGCATCTGGCGGGCGTGTTGCCGCATCGCGCGGCCGGCGGTGCATCGCGCGCCCATGCAGGGCTCGACGCGGGCGCCATGCTGAGCCGTTCCCTGGCAGGCTACCTCTTGTGGAATGTCGAGCCGGGCGCCGATTCGCTGCGCGAGACCGCCGCGGAATCGTTGCGGGGCGCGGCTTTTGTGGTGGCCGCCACGAGCTATCTCAGCGAAGAGCTGAAGTCGGTGGCGCAGGTGCTGCTGCCCATTGGCAGCTTCGCCGAAACCTCCGGCACCTACGTGAATCTCGAGGGCCAGTGGCAGAGCTTCAATGGCGCCGCGCTGCCCGTGGGTGAAGCGCGTCCGGGCTGGAAGGTGCTGCGCGTGCTGGGCAATCTGCTGAACCTGCCGGGTTTCGAGCAGACATCCTCTGAAGAAGTGCGCGATGCCTTGCGTACCCAGATCGAGAAAAGCGCGGCTCCGCTGGCTGCTTCAACGGCGGCGCCCGTCGTTGCTGCCGCGGATGCGGTGCAGGTGGAAGGCGTGCAGCTGTACCAGTCCGACGCCATTGTGCGGCGGGCCGTGTCACTGCAGAAGACGCGTGAGGCGCGCGCCGCCCGCGTGGTGTACGGCGGAGATCCGGCATGACGGCGTTGTGGAGTTCGCTGCCGGATTTCGTGCACTCGATCGTGTGGATCCTGGCGGTGACCATCGTGCTGATCCTGTGCGTGGCCTACCTCACGCTGTGGGAGCGCAAGCTCATCGGCTGGATGCAGGTGCGCAAGGGTCCGAATCGCGTGCGCATCTTCGGTTTCCTGCCCGGCATGGGCCAGCCCTTCGCCGACGTGATCAAGCTGCTGATCAAGGAAATCGTCGTTCCCTCGGCGTCGAACAAGGTGCTGTTCCGGCTGGCACCGGCCATCACGCTGATTCCGGCCTTCGCGATCTGGGCGGTGGTGCCGGTGGCGCCGGGCTTCGCCATTGCCAATGTGGATGCCGGCCTGCTGTACGTGCTGTCGCTGACCTCCGTGGGCGTGTACGGCGTGATCCTGGCGGGCTGGGCGTCGAACTCGAAATACGCCTTCCTGGGCGCCATGCGTTCGGCGGCGCAGATCGTGGCCTATGAAATCGCCATGGGCTTTGCGCTGGTGGGCGTGCTGATGGCGTCCAACAGCCTGAACCTGGGCACCATTGTCGCGAAGCAGACCGGCAGCATCCTCGACTGGTACGTCTGGCCGCTGTTCCCGCTGTTTGTCGTCTATTTCATCTCCGGCGTGGCCGAGACCAACCGCGCGCCCTTCGACGTGGCCGAGGGCGAGTCGGAGATCGTGGCCGGCTTTCACGTGGAGTACGCCGGCATCGGTTTCGCGCTGTTCTTCCTCGCCGAATACGCGAACATGATTCTCATCGCGGCGCTCACCGCCACCTTCTTCTGCGGTGGCTGGCTCAGCCCGTTTGCGCAGAGCGTTCCCGTGCTGGGCGCCCCCGGGCTGCACTGGCTGGCGGCCAAGATCTTCTTCTTCCTGAGCCTGTTCATCTGGCTGCGTGCCACCTTCCCCCGCTACCGCTATGACCAGATCATGCGGCTGGGCTGGAAGGCGCTGATTCCGGTGACCATCGTGTGGATTTTCGTCGAGATGCTGATGGCTCACTATCAAGTCGGACCCTGGAGCGCCTGATGTCGGTCAAGAGTTTCATCAAGACCTTCACGCTGTGGGAAATGCTGCACGGCATGAGCGTGACGCTGCGCACGCTGTTCCGGCGCAAGGTCACGTTGAGCTATCCGGAAGAGAAGACGCCGCAGTCCTCGCGGTTTCGCGGCCTGCACGCGCTGCGCCGCTATCCCAATGGCGAGGAACGCTGCATCGCCTGCAAGCTGTGCGAGGCGGTGTGCCCGGCGGCCGCCATCACCATCGATTCGGATGTCGGTGCCGACGGCACGCGGCGCACCACGCGCTATGACATCGACCTGTTCAAGTGCATCTACTGCGGTTTCTGCGAAGAGGCCTGCCCGGTGGACGCCATCGTCGAGACGCGCATCCATGAGTACCACATGGAGCATCGGGGCGAGAACATCATGACCAAGGACAAGCTGCTGGCCGTGGGCGAGCGGTACGAAGCCATGATCGACGCCGACAAGGCCGCGGACGCCAAGTACCGGTAACGAAGGAGAGAGGGGAGTGCTCGTTACCATCTTGTTTTATGCGTTTGCGGTGCTGCTGCTGGCGGCGGCGCTGGGCGTGATCCTGTGCCGCAATCCCGTGCACAGCGCGCTGTGCCTGGTGTCCACTTTCTTTACCGCCGCGGCCATCTGGCTGCTGGCGCAGGCCGAGTTCCTGGCCATCGTGCTGGTACTGGTCTACGTCGGCGCGGTGATGGTGCTGTTCCTGTTCGTGGTGATGATGCTCGATGTGGATCTCGAGAAGATGCGCAGCGGGTTCACGCGCCATGTCTGGCTGGGCGTGGCCACGGCGGTGGTGCTGGTGCTGGAGATCGTCGGCGTGGTGGTGGCGCGCGGCCTGGGCCCGCAGGTGGACATGAAGGCGGGCATGGCGCCCACTGATCTGGCCGCCAGCAACACCACGGAACTGGGCACGGTGCTGTACACGAAATATGTGTATCCCTTCGAGCTGGCGGCCGTGCTGCTGCTGGTGGCGATCATCGCGGCCATCGTGCTGACGATGCGCCATCGCCAGGGCCTGAAGGTGCAGGACATCGGCAAACAGGTGGCCACGCGCCGCGAGGATCGCGTACGCGTGCTGCAGATGCCGGCGGAGAAGCGGCAGTCGGAGAGCAACCAGTGATCACTTTGCAGCAGATGCTGGTGCTGTCGGGCGTGTTGTTCGCGATCGCGGTCGCGGGCATCTTCATCAACCGCAAGAATCTCATCCTGCTGCTGATGTGCATCGAGCTGCTGCTGCTGTCGGCGAACTTCAACTTCGTCGCCTTCTCGCGCTATCTGGGCAATATCGATGGCCAGGTGTTCGTGTTCTTCGTGCTGACCGTGGCGGCCGCCGAGGCGGCCATCGGTCTGGCCATCCTGGTCGTGCTGTTCCGCCACCGGCAGAGCATCAACGTGGCCGAAATCAGTACGCTCAAAGGGTAGTGGAAGTGCAGCACAACCTGGCCGATTCCAATTCGATCAAAGGGTAGACGCAGTGGCCCTGAACCCGAACCTGTTGCTGGCTATTCCCCTGCTGCCGTTGCTGGCCGCGATCATCGCGGGCCTGTTCGGCCGTTTGATCGGGCGCGCTGCCGCGGCGGGCGTGACCATCGCCGGCGTGGCGATCTCGTGCGTGCTTTCGATCGTGGTCTTCAAGCAGCTGGTGTTCGATCACGCGGCGGTGTTCAACGCGCCCGTCTACACCTGGCTGGTCAGCGATGGCATCCGCATGTCCATCGGCTTCCTGGTCGATCCGCTCACCGTGATGATGATGGTGGTGGTCACCTTCGTGTCGCTGTGCGTGCACGTGTACACCATCGGCTACATGGCCGAGGATCCGGGCTTCCAGCGCTTCTTCAGCTATATCTCGCTGTTCACCTTCGCCATGCTGATGCTGGTGATGGCCAACAACTTCCTGCAGCTGTTCTTCGGCTGGGAAGCCGTGGGCGTGGTGTCTTACCTGCTGATCGGCTTCTGGTACACGCGTCCGTCGGCCATCTTCGCCAACATGAAGGCCTTCCTGGTCAACCGCGTGGGCGATTTCGGCTTCCTGCTGGGCATTGCCGGCATCGTGTACTTCACCGGCTCGCTGCAATACTCCGATGCCTTCGCGGCCG
>Ga0164241_10002384_pt1 | contig 20557 bp, 13 predicted proteins | sample OricomyardsoilBY_FD_108780 | JGI IMG/M metagenome (GOLD analysis project Ga0164241, IMG submission 108780) | Backyard soil microbial communities from Emeryville, California, USA - Original compost - Back yard soil (BY) | ecosystem: Environmental > Terrestrial > Soil > Unclassified | place: USA... | reverse complement strand
CGCGCGGATCGCCCCCAGGGCGATCAGGTCGCTCGCGGCGATTACGCCATCGAACTCCACGCCCTTCCGCAATAGCCGCGCCACCGCGGCATCGGCGGATTCGAGCTCGAATTCGACTTGGGTAACCAGTTTGGGGTCGGGCTCGATCCCGCTTTCCGCCAGCGCCTCGGTATAGCCGCGGCGGCGCTGCTGCGCCTCGGGATCGCTGCCGCCGATGAACAGGATCTTGCGCCGTCCCAGCCGCGCCAGATGCAGCGTCGCGCGGCGCCCGCCGAGCAGATTGTCCGATCCGATCGAACGATATTTCTGCCCCGGCATGTGTGCGCCCCACACCACGAAGCGGGCATTGGTGTCGGCGAGTGCGTTGAGTTCCTTGTGCAACGTGCTCTGGCCGAGGAAGATCACACCGCTGGCGCGGCTCGTCGTCGTCGCGGTGACGAGATCTTCGAGATTGGCCGGCGCGACATGGCTGACGGTGAAGTCACAGCCGCGCGCGCGCGCCGCCTCGCCGATGCTCGCCAGCAATTCGAGGAAGAAGGGGTGCGACAGCGGCAGCGGGCGGCCGTGCATGTGCGGCGTCACGATCGCGATCGAGCCCTCGGCGCCGATCGGTGCCGTCGGCATCGAGGCGCGGAAAGCGTAATTGTGATCGCGCGCCAGCGCCCAGATACGCTGCTTGGTGCGCGTGCTGATCAACGGCTGATCGTTCAAGGCGCGCGACACGGTCGAGATCGAGACCCCGGCGAGCCGCGCCAGGTCTTCGAGCGTTGTTTTGCTGTTGCTGTTATCGGCCATTGCGCCCAGGCTGAACGAAGTTTCGGGGAAGACTAAGCGCACCGAAGGAGCGGGTTTGCAAGCGGGGGCGGCGATCGAGCTTGACGCGGAAGCCCCGGCCACGGCGGCGCCGCATCGGCTCCGCAGGACGGCGCTGGCCAGCATGTGTTGCGGGCTGTTCGGCGTCCAGATCGTCTGGGGCCTGCAGAATGTCGATACCAGCCGCATCTTCCAGACGCTCGGCGCCGATCTCGATGAATTGCCGATCCTGTGGATCGCGGCACCGATCACCGGCCTGCTCGTCCAGCCGCTGATCGGCCATCTCAGCGACCGCACCTGGGGGCCGCTCGGCCGCCGCCGCCCCTATCTGCTCGCCGGCGCGCTGATCAGCGCGGTGGCGCTGGTGCTGATGCCCAACGTCCGCAGCCTGTTCGCGGCCAGTGTGATGCTGTGGCTGCTCACGGCCGCGATCAACGTCGCGATGGAGCCGTTTCGCGCGCTCGTCGCCGACGGCGTGCCCGAAAGCCAGCGCACCGCCGCTTTCGCGCTGCAAGTGGCGTTCATCGGCACCGGCGCGGTGCTCGCCTCGGCGCTGCCCTGGATGCTGTCGCACTGGTTCGGCCTCAGTGCGACCGCGCCGCCGGGCATCCTGCCACCCTCGCTGCGCGTCGCTTTCTATATCGGTGCGATCGGTTTGCTGCTCAGCGTCGGCGTGACCGTCGCGACCACGCCCGAGCCGCCGCCCGGCAATCTCGCCGGCGCCGCGAACGCGCCGCAGCGCGCCGACTGGGCGCCGACCAGCCGCGCCACCCTGATCCGGCAAGGCACACTCTGCACGCTCGCCGGGCTCGCCATCGCGGTGCTCACTTTCTGGGGGGAATATCGCCGCGAACTTTACCTGATCGCCGCCATCTTCGGCCTGCTCGGCCTTGGCCAGCTCGCCACCGCCTGGAGCGCGCGGCATGGCGTGCGCCCCACCGGCCTGCTTGAGATCGTCGACGACGTGCTGCACATGCCTGCCGTGCTGCGCCGCCTGGCATTGGTCCAGTTCTTCACCTGGTTCGGGCTGTTCGGGCTGTGGATCTACGTGGTGCCGGCCGTCGCCGCGCACCAGGGCACGGGTGCCGACCCCACCAGCGCCAGCTACAATGCCAGCGCCGACTGGGTCGGCGTGCTGTTCGCGTTCTACAATGGCGTGGCGGCGCTTGGCGCGTTCGTGCTGCCGCGAATCGTGGCGCGGATCGGGCGGCGCGAGGCGCATGCGGTGTGCCTCGCGATCGGCGCCGCCGGACTGCTCGGCTTCGCGCTTGTCCACGACCTGCACTGGCTGCTGCTGCCGGCCTTCGCGATCGGCTGCGCCTGGGCTTCGATCCTTTCGATCCCCTACGCCATGGTGTCGAGCGCGGTGCCGGCGACGCGGATGGGTGTCTATATGGGCATCCACAACGTCTTCCTCGTGGTGCCGCAACTTGTCGCGGCCGCGCTGCTCGGCTGGGTCGTCCACCGCCTGTTCGCCGATCGCGCCGCGCTCGTGCTGATGCTGGCGGCGGGCACCTTCGCGATTGCGGCGATCCTGTCGCTGACCATACCCGATCGCGCCGGCCGCCGCGGCTGAGGCGCCGCTTTGTCCGCTAGTGGTTTCGATGCGTCGAAGCGGTCCATGAGTGCGCCTTATCGCGCATCTCCGATTTATGCAAACTTTTGCATAAATGTGTCGGCCTCGGGCCGCGAATCGGGTTCGAATCGGGCTGATTGCCTCACTGTTCCAACCCTTAGAAATTAGCGATTTCCGGATAATACTTTTGTAATATCATGTGCTTATAAAATTCGCGCAAAGCCTCTTGCGTTTTTCCGCAATTTTGCGCAAATTTACGCAAACGTGGAAACGGCGCGATAGCCGCTGATCGTCCGCGTGAACGGCCCGAAAGGGCGGGGACGGAGAGGGGACATTATGAAAGGCATGATCTCGACGCGAAGCCGCATGCTGCACGGCGGCGCTTCGTTGCTGGCATTAGCGGCGATGGGGCTGGCCGGGCCGGCGCTGGCGCGCAGTGACGACGGCACGGCGCAAGCGGCACAAACGGCCAACGGCGCGCCCGCGACGAGCGATTCGGCCAGCGCCGACACGACGAAGGACATCGTGGTGGTCGGCGTGCGCAAGGCGCTCGAGACCTCGCAACAGATCAAGAAGAACGCCGATACCTTCGTCGATTCGATCACCGCGACCGATATCGGCGCCTTCCCCGACAAATCGGCGGCCGAGGCGTTGCAGCGCGTGCCGGGCATCAGCGTCAACCGCCTGCAATCGGCCGACGACAGCACCCACCCGTCGGGCGAGCCGACCGGCGTGCTGATCCGCGGCCTCACCCAGGTCCGCACCGAATTCAACGGCCGCGACAGCTTCTCCGCCGATTCGGCGCGCGGGCTCAATTTCAACGACATCTCGCCCGAGCTTCTCGCCGGGATCGACGCCTACAAGAACGCGACCGCCGATATGATCGAGGGCGGCATCGCCGGCACGGTCAATCTGCGCACGCGGCTGCCGTTCGATCAGAAGGGGCTGGTCGTCACCGGCAACTTCAAGGAAGATTACGGCGATCTCTCGCACACATGGACGCCCGAATTCTCGGGCCTGATCAGCGACACCTGGGATACCGGGATCGGCCGCATCGGCCTGCTCGCCGATTATGCGCAGAGCCATGTCGTCACGCGCACCGAGAGCGTGATCATGGACAAGATCGACACCTATTGCACCGCCGGCGCGGTCGACGGCAATGGCAATGCGATCATCCAGAACGGCGTGGTGCAGTGCACCGGCAATCCGTTCGGCGGCAGCGGCTGGGCTTATGCGCCCGACGGCATCCGCTATTCGCAGGTCGATTACGATCGCCATCGCCACGGCTGGTCGTTCGCCGGCCAGTATGAGAACGATGCCGGTACGTTCCGGATGAACGTGCAATATACCGACAGCGAATATCACAATGCCTGGCTCGAGCGCGCCAGCCACGCGATCCTCGACGGCGGCTATTTCGGCACCTCGTCGTTCAATCCGCGCACCAGCAGCCTTTGGGCGGGTAGCGACGGCCTGGTGTTCGGTGCCGACGGCATGCTCTCCTCGGGCCTGATCACCCAGGGGCATGGCAGCTGGCTGGGATCGTGGAGCGGCAACGATCAGGACGCGATCAACACCGGTTCCGCCGTGCCCGGGCTACCGTTCGTCAACAATTGCGGCACCGGCCATTGCACGAGCTTGCGCGACGGGATGTATTTCCAGAACGAATCGCGCGACTTCGATCACCGCGAAGGCACCAAGGATCTGTCGGGCAACATCCAATGGGATGTGAGCGACCGGCTGCATGCCAATTTCGACGTCCAGCACATCACCGCCTCGACCTATAACAACGACATCCTGGTCGCGACCGGATCGATGGCGAACTACCAGTACAGCGTCGGCAAGGACGGCATTCCCCAGGTCGCATTGCTCCCCGGCGACAACGTGAACTACGCCGATGGCGGGCTGGCCAATCCGCACAATTACTGGATCCCGTTCATCCAGGGCCATGTCGAGGACAATGACGCCGACGAGCTCGCGCTGCGCGGCGACCTGCAATACGATTTCGACAAGGGCAGCTGGCTCGACTCGCTGAAGGTCGGCGTGCGCTATGCCGATCGCCGCCAGACGGTGCGCTATTCGACCTTCAACTGGACGTCGATCGCCGCCAACTGGAACTGCAACGGCGCCGGCTTCAACGCCGACAATACGCAGCCCGATCCGACCGCCAACTGCGATGCCAATTTCAAGGGCTATGGCGCGGGCACCTTCGGCCCTTACAATTTCGGCGGTCTCTACAACGGCCAGGTCTATCCCAACGGCTCGCTGGTGTTCGTCAACGGCGACGCGCTGACCGATTACAACCGCCTGATGCAGGGCCTGTCGGGCGCCAACACCAACCCGCCGATCGCGCCCGGCTACACGCCGATCTGCGACCGGCCGGGCACCACCGACGGCTGCTTCCTGCCGTCCGAGATCATGCACCTGCGCGAGGAGACGCAGGCGGCCTATGCGATGCTGCGCTTCGGCGGCGAGGACAAGACGATCGGCGGCGTCAGCGTGGTCGGCAATATCGGCGTGCGCGTGATCAAGACGATCGAGCATAGCGACGGCCAGATCGGCTTCCCCGATCCCAGCGTGCTCGGCAACCTGCCCGCCTGCGGGACCGCGCTCGGGCCCAACCAGGTGGTGAACCCCGATTGCTATCTGACGAACGACATCAGGGCGTTCGCCAACCAGGGCGGCTCGCCCGGCTCATACCGCAGTTCGTTCACCAACTGGCTGCCGAGCTTCAACGTGCGCTTGGGGCTGGATAACAAGGACTTCATCCGCTTCGCCTATTCGAAGGCGCTGTCGCGGCCCGATATCGGCCTGCTTCGCAACTACGTGCAGATCGGCGCGCCGATCTACAATACCGGCCCGGACTCGCCTTATGTGGTCTATAACTCGCCGACCGCGGCGCATACCGCGGCCAACGTCACGGGCTATAATTTCGTGTTCCAGGCCAATGCCGGCAACGCCGCGTTGCGGCCGCTGACCGCGGATCAGTTCGATCTGTCGTTCGAACGGTATATGGGCCGCAGCTCGTCCTTCACCCTGGACGGCTTCTACAAGCGGCTGAATAACGCGATCGCCTATGGCCAATTCTATCGCAACTACACCAATAACGGCTCGACCCAGGAAGTGATGGTCAACGGTCCGGTCAACGTGTCGAAGGGCGGCACGCTGGTTGGCTTCGAGGCGGCCTATCAGACCTTCTTCACCTTCCTGCCCGGCTTCCTCAACGGGCTGGGCATGCAGGTGAACTACACCTTCGTGCACCAGGCGGGGATCCACAATTCCAACCTGATCGACGCCACCTCGGGTGGCGACGTGGGGGCGGTCGGCGCCGGCGTGCCGGCGGCGGGCGGCACCGGCAACGTGATCGACTCGCACCAGCTTGCGGGTATCTCCAAGCACACGTTCAACGTGGTCGGTCTCTACGAGAAGGGTCCGATCGGCTTGCGCCTCGCCTATAACTGGCGCTCGCGCTACCTGACGCAGAATCTCGATTGCTGCATCGGCCTGCCGGTATTCCAGAAATCGGCCGGGTTCCTCGACGGATCAATCCGCTTCTCGGTCAACAAATATGTCGAGCTGTCGATCGAGGGCACCAATTTGCTCAACACCAAGACGGTCTACCAGCAGGAGATATTCGGGGACTCGCCGCAGACACCGGGCGTGACGCCGGTCTATATGGACTCCGCCTGGAGCCGGGTGGACCGCCGTTTCCAGTTCGGCATCCGCGCCAAGTTCTGATGACCAACCTCCCCTGTTGCGCCGCCGCTTCGCTGGCGGCGGCGCAGCCCTTGTGACAGGGTAGGCCATGGCGGACGCGACAGGTTTGGACGGATCGGACGGCCGCTACCGGATCGTCATCATCGGCGGCGGCACCGCCGGCTGGATGGCGGCGGCGGGGCTGGTCCGCCGCCTGCCGCCCGCCGACTATCACATCACGTTGGTCGAATCGGACGAGATCGGCACCGTCGGCGTCGGCGAGGCGACGCTGCCGCACATCAAATTGTTCAACGACATGCTCGGCCTCGACGAGGCCGAATTCATGCGCGAGACGCGCGCGACCTTCAAACTCGGCGTCGAGTTTCGCGACTGGGACCGCCCCGGCGATCGCTACATCCATCCGTTCGGCGCGTTCGGCGAGCCGTGGGGCGGCGTCGAGTTCCAGCATCACTGGCTGCGCGCGCGCGACGCCGGCCATGCGGCCGCCCCGTTCGAGGCTTATTCCTATGCCTGTGCCGCGGCGCGCGCCAATCGCTTCGAGCTGCCCAACGAGGATACCAAGTCGATCCGCTCGACCTATTCTTACGCCTATCATTTCGATGCCGGCCGCTATGTCGCGTTCCTGCGCGCGTGGGCGATCGCGCGCGGGGTGACGCGGATCGAGGGGTTGGTCGAGCACATCGAGCGCGACGGCGAGGATGGCGATCTCGCCGCCGTCACGCTCAAATCGGGCCAGCGCATCGCCGGCGATCTGTTCGTCGATTGCACCGGCTTCCGCTCGCTGTTGCTCGCGGGACAATTCGGGATCGGCTGGGAAGACTGGACGCCCTGGTTGCCCTGTGATCGCGCGCTGGCGGTGCCGTGCGCGCACGGTGGCGACTTCGCGCCCTACACCCGCTCGACCGCGCGTCGCGCCGGCTGGCAATGGCGCATCCCGCTGCAGCATCGGATCGGCAACGGCTATATCTTCGCGAGCCAGTTCATCGACGCCGACGCGGCGAGCGACACGTTGCTCGCGCATCTCGACGGCGCGGCGCTGGGTGAGCCGCGCCTGCTGCGTTTCCAGCCGGGCCGGCGTCGGCAATCCTGGGCGGGCAATTGCGTCGCGATCGGGCTGGCCAGCGGATTCATCGAGCCGCTCGAATCGACTAGCATCTACCTGATCCAGGCGGCGGTCAGCGACCTGATCGCCCTGATGCCCACTCCCGAGGCCGCGCACGCCGGGATCGACCCGCGGTTTGCCGCCGAGTTCAATCGCCTGACGACGATGCATTACGAGCGCGTGCGTGACTTCCTGATCCTGCATTACGTCGCCAATCGCCGTGAGGGCGAGCCGTTATGGGATTATCTGCGCCACATGCCGGTCCCCGACAGCCTGGCGCACAAGCTCGCGCTGTTCCGCGCGCGCGCCAAGGCGCCCGATTACCAGTTCGGGCTGTTCTCGCGCGAGAGCTGGCTGGCGGTGCTGATCGGCCAGGGGATCATGCCCGAGGGCCATGATGCGCTGGCCGACGGTTACGATCTCGCCACGGTCGGCGCCAGGCTCGACGATTTCGCCGGGCGTATCGCGACCAGTGTCGCGGCGATGCCGTCGCACGCCGAATTCATCGCCGGCTATTGCGCCATGCCCGCGAGCGCGGCGGCATGAGCGGAGCGCCGCGCCGGATCGTGATCGTCGGCCGCGACGCCGCCTTGTGGCTCGCCGCGTGCGCCTTGCAGCGCGCGCTGGCCGGCGCAGGGGTCAGAGTCACCGCGATCGAACTGCCCACCGCGCTCGGCCCGGCCTCACTCTACGCATCATTGCCGGCGCTCGAAGCGTTACACGCCAAGCTCGGGCTGGAGGAAGCGACGCTGCTGCGCGCGACGCGCGGCGGGATGCTGCTGGGCTATAATATCGTCGCGCCGCGCGGCGGCCTGCCGCCCTTCTTTCTCGCGCACGGTGGGTATGGCGCGCCGATCCAGAGCGGCGCCTTCTTTCCCTATTGGGCGAAGGCGCGACGCTTCGGAATGGATGCCGCGCTGGAGGATTTCAGCCTCACCGCGATGGCCGCGCGGCAAGGCCGGATGCTGCTGCCCGATGAGGCCACCGAGGCGTTCGGGCGGACCGATTACGGCTATCATTTGCCCGCGCTGGCCTATGCCGGATTGCTCAAGGGGCTGGCGCAGCGCTTGGGTGTCGCGGTCCGGCAGGCGCAGGCGATCGCGACGGAGCATGACGGCGATACGATCCGCGCGGTGATTACCGATGGGGAGCCGGTGACGGGCGACCTGTTCGTCGACGCGAGCGGTGCCGAGGCGCTGCTGCTCGGTGGTGCGTTGGGCGTAGGGCGCGAGGATTGGCGGGCGCATTTTCCCGCCGATCGCCGCCTGATCGCGCTCGCCCCACCCTTCACCAGCATCCCCCCTTATGCCGAATGGCGCGCCGGCCCCGCCGGCTGGCTGGCGATGCACGCGACGCCCGGCGCGACGCATCTGGCGCTCGCCTATCGCGCGGCGGATCTGGGCGACGACGACGCGCTCGCGGCCGCCGCGAGCCTGTCGGGGCTGACTCCGACGGCAGTGAGCGTTCAGGCCGTCGCGCCCGGCATCCGCGACGCCTTCTGGCGCGGCAATTGCGTCGCGATCGGCGCCGCCGCCTGCGCGTTCGATCCACTGCTCGACCTCGATCTTCATGCCACGCAGCTCGGCATCGTCCACTTGCTCTCATTGTTCCCGGCGGGCGCGAACTTCGCGGCCGAGCGCGTCGAATATGACCGCATCCTGCGCTCGCACCTGCTGCGGCTGCGCGATTTTCAGATCGCCTTCCACGCGCTCAATCGCTTCGCCGGCGAAGGCTTCTGGGCCGAAGCGCGCGAGCGCGCGCTGCCCGACACCGTCGCGCATACCATCGCCACCTTCCGGGCGCGCGGCGAGATCGCGCCGATGGAGGACGAGACCTTCGCGCCCGATCAATGGCAGGCGCTGTTCGTCGGGCTGGGCGAGATGCCCGAAAGCTGGCTGCCCGCGATCGACCGGACGCCGCCCGAGACGATGAAGCAGGAATTCCGCCGCATCCTGGGCTTCATCAAGGACAAGGTGCTCGAACAGCCCACGCACGACGCCTATCTCGCCAGCATCGGCCGGAGCGCGGCGGCGTGAGCGCGCCAGTGCCACGGCCGACGGCCGATCCGCTCGACGCGCTGACACCGCTTGACGAGGCGAGCGTGACAACCCCTGCCGAAACCAACACGCTGCTGGATGCGGGCGAGCCGATCATCCTGCGCGGCCTGGTCGCGCATTGGCCGGCCTTCCATGCCGCGCAGCAATCGCCCGCGACGCTGAACGCCTATCTCCAGGCGATGGACCAGGGCGCGCCCGTCCCGGTGATGGAAGCGCCCGCATCGAGCGGCGGCCGGTTCGGCTATGCCGCCGATTTGCGCGAGTTCAGCTTCACCAAGCGTCAGCGGCCCTTGGGCGAGACGCTCGATCGCATCATGCGGGCGAGCGGCCAGCCGGACGCGCCCTTTCTCGCGATCCAGATGCTGCCGCTCGCCGATGCGATGCCCGCATTCGTTCGCACCAATCCGATGCCGCTCGTGCCGGCAGGCGCCGCGCCGAAACTGTGGCTGGGCGGCGCGGTCAAGACGCAGATCCATCACGATCGCGACCACAATCTTGCTTGCGTGATCGCCGGGCATCGCCGCTTCGTGCTGTTTCCGCCCGAGCAGTTCGCCAATCTCTATATCGGCCCGCCCGACAACCCGCCGCCGCTCTCGCTGGTCGCTCCCGAGGCGCCCGATCTCGCACGCTTCCCCCGTTTCGCCGAGGCGCTGGCGACGGCACGCGTCGCGCATCTCGCGCCGGGCGACGCGCTGCTGATGCCGAAATATTGGTGGCATCACGTCACCTCGCGCGATGCCTATAATGCGATGGTCAATTACTGGTGGGACGAGAGCGCGCACGGGCTGGGCAACGCGCGCGACGCGTTCCTGACCGCGCTGCTCGCGATTCCGCATTTGCCGGAAAGCGAGCGCCGCTATTGGCGCGCGCTGTTCGAGGCTTATGTGTTCGATGCCTCGGGTGCCGCGACCGCGCATCTGCCGCCGGCGTTGCGCGGCATACTGGGTCCGCTCAATCCCGCCGACCGCGCCGCGCTGAAGCGGCAATTGCACGCGGCGATCCTCAAATCGTGATGTGGGAGTGGTTCATGGCGTCCAGAAGTGTGTGGCTGCGTCCGGTGCTCGCCGCGCTGATGATCGCGGCGGCGGTGCCCGCCGTGGCGCAGGCCAGTTCCGCCACGCCTGCCGCCACGCTCGCGGCGCGCAAGGACGGGGTCGAGGCGCGGCGCGGACCCTTGCTGCTGCGCGTCACCGCATTGACGGACCAGATACTGCGCGTCCGTATCGCGCGCGACGGCACCTTGCCCGAGGACGCGAGCTGGGCCGTCTTGCCGGCCGCGCGGGCGCAAGCAGTGACGGTGCGCGCCACGGCCGATGGCTTCGAGACCGAAGCACTGGCGGTGCATCTCGGCCCCGACTTGCGGCTCACCGTCACCGACCGGAGCGGAAAGACGATCGTTGCCGACGATGCCGATCCGCTCCAGCTCGACGGCCGTGGCTTCACCTTGCGCAAGGCGCTGCCGCGCGGCGAGCATATCTTCGGGCTGGGCGACAAGACCGGCGGCACGCTCGACCGGCGCGGCTCGAGCTATGTCGACTGGAACACCGATTCCTACGGCTTCTCCAGCGCGACCGATCCGATCTACAAATCGATCCCGTTCTTCATCGACGCGGGCGGCGCGGGCGGCGCTTACGGCATCCTGCTCGACAACACTTGGCGCGCCTGGTTCGATTTCGGTCACAAGGAAGAGCAGGTGGCGAGCTTCGGCGCGCCCGATGGCCCGATCGACTATTACGTCATCGCCGGCCCGAGCATCGGCGCGGTGGTGCGGCGCTATACCGATCTGACCGGCAAGGCGCCGCTCGCGCCGCTCTGGTCGCTCGGCTACCAGCAGTCGCGCTATAGCTACATGACCGCGCAGGAGACGCGCGACGTGGTGGCCCGGCTGCGCAAGGATGCGTTTCCGACCGACGTCATCTGGCTCGACATCGACTATCAGGATCGCAACCGCCCCTTCACCACCGACCGCACGGCGTTTCCCGACCTGAAGGCGCTGACCGCCGGTCTCGCGGCACAGGGCGTCAAGCTCGTCACCATCACCGATCTCCATGTCGCGCACGCGCCGAACCAGGGCTATGCGCCTTATGACAGCGGCGCGGCGGGCAATCACTTCGTCCACGCCGCCGACGGATCGGTCTATGTCGGCAAGGTCTGGCCCGGGCCTTCGGTGTTTCCCGATTTTACCGATGCCGGCGCGCGGCGCTGGTGGGGCAGCTTGTTCAAGCCGTTGCTCGACGATGGCGTCGCCGGCTTCTGGAACGACATGAACGAGCCCTCGGTATTCGACGGCCCCGGCGGCACGATGCCGCTCGACAACGTCCACCACATCGCCGGCGACGATTTCGCGACACGCGATGCCCGCCATGCCGAAATCCACAATGTCTACGGCATGGAAAATACCCGCGCGACCTATGACGGCGTACGCGCGCTCCGCCCCGACGAGCGCGCCTTCGTGATGACCCGCGCCTCCTATGCCGGCGGGCAGCGCTATGCGGTGACCTGGACCGGCGACAACAGCTCGACCTGGGACCATCTCAAGCTTTCGGTGCACCAGCTGATCAATCTCGGCCTTTCGGGCTTCTCCTATGCCGGGGCGGATGTCGGCGGCTTCACCGGCGGGCCGAGCCCCGAACTGATGACGCGCTGGTTCGAGATCGCCGCGTTCACCCCCGTATTCCGCGACCATTCGGCCAAGGGCACGCCACGCGCCGAGCCGTGGGTCGACGGCCCCGAACAGGAAGCGATCCGCCGCCGCTATGTCGAGGAACGTTACCGGCTGATGCCCTATCTCTACGCGCTCGCCGACGACAACAGCCGCACCGGCGATCCGCTGATGCGCCCGGTCTTTTACGATTACCCGCAATTGCTGAGCGCGTCGTGCGATCAGGCGATGGCCTTCACGCTGGGCCGCGCGTTGCTGATCGCGCCGCCGCCCAAGCTCGAATCGCCCGAGACTTACGACGTCTGCCTGCCCTCGGGCGGCTGGTACGATCTGTGGACCGGCCAGCCGGTGGTCGCGGCCGGCGGCGCGGCGGGCACGATCGACACGATCCACGAGACGCCGCGGCTCGATCACCTGCCGGTCTATGTCCGCGCTGGCACGATTCTGCCCAGCCAGCCGCTGGTCCAGAGCACCGCCGAGACGCCCAAGGGCGCGCTGACGCTCGACGTGTATCCCGGCGCCGATTGCGGCGGCCAACTCTATCTCGACGACGGCCATTCGATGGCGTTCGTGCGCGGGGCCTATCTGCGCCAGACGCTGCGCTGCACGACCGATGCGAACGGCACGCTTCGCCTGGGTTTCGGCACGCGCGAGGGGACGTACCAGCCGTGGTGGAGCAGGATCGCGATCGTGGTCCACGGCCGCACGGCGGCAACGCCGGTCACCGCCGCCGGACGCTCGATCGCCGCTTCGTTCGATCCGTCGAGCAAGACGCTGCGTTTCACGCTCCCGGATATGGCGTCCGGGGAGGCGGCGGTCGGCGGCTAGCGCACGGCGGCCAAATTTCGCGATTCACAAAAGCGTCACCGAGCTTTCCCCGAACGGTCATCGAACTCCGCCAAGGCGCGATCAACGCAACGCGTTCGTCACGCAACTTGGAGGAAAGAATATGACGCGTCTCAACCGCAGGATCATGCTCGGCGCGCTTGCGCTCGGCATCGCCGGCACGGCGGCCGCCGTTTCGGCCACCAACATCACCGGGGCAGGCTCGACCTTCGTCTATCCGGTGCTCTCGAAATGGGCGGCCGACTATCAGAAGATGACCGGCGACCAGATCAATTATCAGTCGATCGGCTCGGGCGGGGGCATTGCACAGATCAAGGCCGGCACAGTCGATTTCGGCGCGACCGACAAGCCGCTCGCGCCGAGCGAACTCGCGGCGTCGGGCCTCGCGCAATTCCCCGTCGCGATCGGCGGCGTGGTGCCGGTGGTCAACGTACCGGGCCTCAAGCCCGGTCAGCTCAAGCTCAGCGGCCCGGTGCTCGCGGCGATCTATCTCGGCCAGATCAAGACCTGGAACGATGGCAACATCGCCAAGCTGAACCCTGGCCTGAAGCTGCCGGCCACGCAGATCAGCACGATCCACCGCTCGGATTCATCGGGCACCAGTTTCAACTTCACCCACTATCTGAGTCAGGTCTATCCGGCGTGGAAGTCGGGTCCCGGTGAAGGCACCTCGGTCGCGTGGCCGGGCGGCGTCGGCGGCAAGGGCAATGAGGGCGTCGCGGCCTATGTCAACCAAATCCCGAACTCGATCGGGTATGTCGAATATGCCTATGTCATCCAGAACCACATGAAATATGCGTTGATGCGCAATGCGGCCGGCAAGTTCGTCTCGCCGAGCAGCGCGAGCTTTCAAGCCGCGGCGAACACCGCCGACTGGGCGCACGCGCAGGATTTCTTCCTGGTGATGACCAACGCCCCGGGCCCGAACGCCTATCCCATCACGGCGTCCACCTTCGTGCTGATGTACAAGCAGCCGAAGAACGCCCAGAGCTCGGCCGCCGCGCGCAAGTTCTTCCGCTGGTCGCTCGAAAAGGGCCAGAAGCAGGCGCTGAGCCTCGATTACGTGCCACTGCCGGCGCCGCTGGTGAAGCGGATCGAGACCTATATGGCCGCCAACATCAAGTAACCTTCTCCCCACTGGGTGGGGGAGCGACGGCGCCCCCGCCCCTTTTCTCCATGGTATTGCGTCCCCTTTGAACCGCGATCCGGACTTCGGCTTTGGCAACGATGACGCCCCTCCGCGCGACCGGCGTGGCGCGACGAGCGCCTTCGGACTGGACGCGCAGCATTTCGATCGCGGGCTGCAAACCCTGCTCGATGGCTTGCCCGGGCCCGGCCTGATCGTCGCGGCCGGAATCATCGTAATGAGCAATACCGCCGCCCGCGCCGCATTGGGCGCGGCGATCGACGGGCGCGACGTCCGGCTGGCAATCCGCCATCCCGGGGCGATCGAGCGGCTGCTCGGCTCGAGCCGCGACGCCGAGGACGTCGAGCTCGTCGGTGTAGGCCGCGCCGACCGCCGCTGGCTGATGAGCGTCATCCCGCTGGCCGACGGCTCGCGCTTCGTGCGACTCGCCGACCGGAGCGCGATGCACGCCGCCGAGCAGATGCGCGTCGATTTCGTCGCCAATGCCAGCCACGAATTGCGCACGCCGCTCGCCACCATCGTGGGCTATGCCGAAATCCTGCGTGAATCGGCCGACGCGATCGACCCGCCCACGCGCGCCCGCTTCGCCGCGGTGATGCATGATGAAGCGCGCCGCATGCAGCGCGTCGTCGAGGACCTCATCTCGCTGTCGCGGATCGAAGCCGAGCGGTTCAGCCCGCCCGCCGGGCGCGTGGCGTTGCCACCGATCATCGAGCGCGCCATCGAGGCTCATCGCCGCATTGCCGAAGAGCGCGGCAGCCGGCTCCTCGTCGCGATCGAGCCGGACCTGCCGCAAGTGCCCGGAGACCGCAGCCAGCTGCTGCAAGCCTTCGAAAATCTGATCGGCAATGCCTTGCGCTATGGTCGGCCAGGCACGCCGGTCACGATCCATACGCGCCGCGACGGCGGTTTCGTCCGGGTCGCGGTCGAGGACGAGGGCGAAGGCATACCGTCCGAGCTGATTCCCCGCCTTACCGAGCGATTCTTCCGGGTGGATACCGGCCGCAGCCGTGCGCTCGGCGGCACCGGGCTGGGGCTCGCGATCGTCAAGCATATCGTCGAACGCCATCGCGGCCGGCTGGAGATAGAAAGTCGGATCGGCATCGGCACCGTCGCCAGCGTCCTGCTGCCGCAGGCTGGCGAGTCATAAAAGTGTAATCGAACCGTCACGAAAGCGACCCGCAACCCTCCTAGGCCGCCCCCAGCGATTCCAAGGAGACATGGTGTGAAGACGCTCTCGACTGCGGCGCTGATGGGTGCCGTCCTGCTCGCCGGCTGCCAGGCCAAGACCGGTTCCGACAATGCGGCCGCCAACGGAAGCCCGGCTTCTGCCCAGGCCATCACCGGCGCCGGATCCACCTTCGTCTATCCAGTGCTGTCGGCCTGGTCTTCGGACTATGCCAAGCAGAACAACGTGCAGGTCAATTATCAGTCGATCGGCTCGGGCGGCGGCATCGCGCAGATCAAGGCCGGCACGGTCGATTTCGGCGCGACCGACAAGCCGCTGGCGCCCGACGAGCTCGCGCAATCGGGGCTTGCCCAGTTCCCGGTCATCGTCGGCGGCGTGGTGCCCGTCGTGCATATCGCCGGCATCGACAAGGCGAAGCTGAAACTTACCGGCGCGGTGCTGGCCGACATTTATGCCGGCAAGGTGACGACGTGGAACGACCCGGCGATCGTCAAGCTCAATCCCGGACTGTCGCTGCCCGGTGCGAAGATCACGGCGGTGCATCGCTCCGATGCGTCGGGCACCAGCTTCAACTTCACGCACTATCTGGGTCAGGTCAGCCCGAGCTGGAAGGCCGGTCCGGGCGAGGGCACCTCGGTGAGCTGGCCGGGCGGCGTCGGTGGCAAGGGCAACGAAGGCGTCGCGGCCTATGTCAACCAGATCCCGAACGCGATCGGCTACGTCGAATATGCCTACGTGCTGCAGAACAACATGGCCTGGGCCTATGTCCAGAACGCGGCCGGCAAGTACGTCGCGCCGAGCGCGGACAGCTTCCAGGCCGCCGCCGCGAGTGCGGACTGGAAGAACGCCAGGGATTTCGACCTGGTGATGACCAACGCGCCTGGTGCGCAGGCCTATCCGATCACCGCGTCGACCTTCGTGCTGATGCCCAGACAGCCCAAGGACGCGGCACGCAGCAATGCGGCGCTTACCTTCTTCCGCTGGTCGCTCGAGAATGGCCAGCCGCAGGCGAGTAAGCTCGATTATGTGCCGCTGCCTGCCGATGTGGTGAAGCAGATCGAAGCGTACATGACCGCCAACATCAAGTGAGCGCCATGGCCGTCTCCGCCAAACCCAGAGGCGGGCTGCAGAACCGGGTGTTTCACCTGGCCACCGGCGGTGCCGCGTGGCTGGTGCTGATCCTGCTCGTCGCCGTCGCCTTCTCGATGCTGATCGGCGGCAAGCTCGCCTTCCAGACCTTCGGCTTTTTCGGCTTCGTCAAGAGCAGCCAATGGGATGTGGTGAACGGCCAGTTCGGCGCGCTCGTGCCGATCTACGGCACGCTCGTCACCTCGGCGATCGCGCTGATCATCGCGATGCCGGTCAGCATCGGCATCGCCTTGTTCCTGACCGACATCGCGCCGGCCTGGAGCCGGCAGCCGATCGCGGTAGCGATCGAGCTGCTCGCCGCAGTGCCGAGCATCATCTACGGCATGTGGGGCCTGTTTATGTTCGCGCCCTTCATGGCGAACCATGTCGAACCGTGGCTCAACGACCATCTCGGCACCGCACCGGTGATCGGCCCGCTGTTCAACGGCCCGCCGATCGGGATCGGCATGCTCTCGGCAGGCATCGTGCTCGGCATCATGGTGATCCCGTTCATCGCCTCGGTCGCGCGCGACGTGTTCAACGCGGTGCCCGCGGCACTCCGCGAATCGGCGGTCGCGCTCGGCTCGACACGCTGGGAGATCCTGCGCCACGTCACCCTGCCCTATACCCGGTCGGCGATCGTCGGCGCGGTGTTTCTCGGCCTCGGCCGCGCGCTGGGCGAGACGATGGCGGTCACCTTCGTGCTGGGCAACGCGCACGATCTGTCGGCCTCGCTGCTGATGCCGAGCAATTCGATCGCCGCGGCGATCGCCAACGAGTTCACCGAGGCCGACACCGCGCTTTACCGCTCTTCGCTGATCGCGCTCGCCTTCCTGCTGTTCGTCGTCACCTTCATCGTGCTCTCGCTCGCCAAGCTGATGCTGCGGCGGATGGATCGCAACCTCGGCCGGACACACTGAGCATGAACTGGATTCTCTTCCGCCGCCGCGTCGCGGATCGCATCGCGCTGGTCGGCGCCGGCCTGGCGACCGCTTTCGGGCTGGTGTTCCTGGCGTGGATCCTGTGGACCACCTTCGCCAACGGCGCAGCCGCGATCAGCGTGAAACTGGTCACCGAGATGACCCCGCCGCCCGGCTCCGACGGCGGCCTGCTCAATGCTTTTTACGGCAGCGCGGTTATGATCCTGCTCGCGCTCGCCATCGGCACCCCGATCGGGCTCGCCGCGGGCACCTACCTCGCCGAGCATGGCCGTCATACCAAGCTCGCCGCCACGGTGCGCTTCGTGAACGACATCCTTTTGAGCGCGCCGTCGATCGTGCTCGGCCTGTTCATCTACGAGCTGGTCGTCGTGCCGTCGCAGCACTTCTCGGGCTATGCCGGCGCGCTCGCGCTCGCACTGATCCTCATTCCGGTGGTGGTGCGCACCAGCGACGAAGCGCTGCGGCTGGTACCCGACCGGATGCGCGAGGCCGCCTTCGCGCTCGGCTTGCCGCGCTGGAAGGTCAGCACGCGCATCCTGTTCAAGGCGGCGCGGAGCGGCGTGGTGACAGGCGTGCTGCTCGGCGTCGCGCGGATCAGCGGCGAGACCGCCCCGCTCCTCTTCACCGCGCTGAACAACCAGTTCTGGAGCGCGGACATGAACGCCCCGCTGGCCAACGTGCCGGTGGTGATCTTCCAATATGCGATGAGCCCCTACGACGCCTGGCACGCGCTCGCCTGGGCCGGGGCGCTCGTCCTCACCATTTTCGTGCTGACGCTGAACATCCTGGTCCGGCTGGTCGCGCGCGGGAGAAAATCGGCATGAACGACGTGACTATTCACCTGGACTCTTCGACCGCCAAGCCGGTCCAGCCCGACGCCAAGATCGACGTCCGTAACCTGGACTTCTATTACGGCAAGGCGAAGTCGCTGCACGGCGTGAACCTCGCGGTTCCGGCGAATGCGGTGACGGCGATCATCGGCCCTTCGGGCTGCGGCAAATCCACCCTGCTGCGCACGATCAACCGCATCTACGCGCTCTATCCCGAGCAGCGCGCCGAGGGCGAGATCGTCATCGACGGCGAGAACGTCCTGTCGCGCAGCGTCGATCTCGACGACCTGCGCCGCCGCGTCGGCATGGTGTTCCAGAAACCGACCCCGTTCGCCTCGTCGATCCGCGCCAATGTCGGCTTCGCGCTCTCGCATTACGAGAAGCTCTCCAAATCCGAACTCGCTGATCGCGTCGAGGGTGCTTTGCGCCAGGCCGCCTTGTGGGACGAGGTGAAGGACAAGCTGGATCACAGTGCGCTGTCGCTGTCGGGTGGCCAGCAGCAGCGCCTGTGCATCGCGCGCACCGTCGCGGTGCGGCCCGAGATCATCCTGCTCGACGAGCCGACCTCGGCGCTCGATCCGATCTCGACCGCGCGGATCGAGGAGCTTCTCCATGAACTGCGCGGCCGCTTCACTTTGTTGATCGTCACGCACAACATGCAGCAGGCGGCGCGCGTGTCGGACAAGACCGCGTTCTTCCATCTCGGCGAGCTGATCGAGTTCGACGACACCTCGCGCATCTTCACCAACCCCCAGGTGCCGCGCACCCAGGATTACATCACCGGCCGTTACGGCTGAGGAGAGAGAGCCTCATGGAACCGCATCCCCACACGCTTCGCGCCTTCGACAAGGAACGCGACGAGCTGCGCGCGCTCATCAGCCAGATGGGCGGCTATGCCGAAAGCGCGCTGCGCGAGGCGCTGCGCTGCCTGATGCAGCGCGATCTCGACGGCGCCGCCCGGATCGTCGAGCAGGATCACCGGCTCGACGAGATGGAGACCGAGGCGGAGGAGCGCGCGCTGCAGCTGATCGCGCTGCGCGCGCCGATGGCCGACGACCTGCGCGAGGCGGTCGCCGCGCTCAAGATCTCGGGCGTGGTCGAGCGGATCGGCGATTACGCCAAGAACATCGCCAAGCGCGTGCCACAGCTCGACCGCCCCGGCGAGATCGAGCCGATCTCGCTGCTGCCGGAAATGGCGCGGATCGCCGCCGATCTGGTGCACGATGCGCTCGATGCCTTTGTCGAGCGCGATGCCGCGAAAGCCACGCAGGTCTGCGCGAACGACCGCATCGTCGATGACTTCTACAACAGCCTGTTCCGCGCGCTCCTCACCTACATGATGGAGAATCCGCACAATATCGGGCCGGCGACGCACCTGCTGTTCGTCGCCAAGAATATCGAGCGGATCGGCGATCACGCGACCAACATCGCCGAGATGGTCTATTTCGCCGCGACCGGCGAGCGGCTGGCCGAGCGCCTGCGCGGATCGAGTCCGATCGAGGCGCAGTAACCGCGGATCCGGCAAACCGGCCCCTCTTCCGCCAACTGTTACTGGATGAGCCGCAACGCGCTTCGGCACGCTGCGGCCTATTTTTTGCCGCTTTCCGGGCCTCGTGCGCAGCGGCAACGGACGTGGCCCCCGCTGTCACAAATCTGTCGCGCGCCTTTCGCCGCGCTGTCATCGAATCATCTTAACGCGCCCCAATCACCACCTGAGGATTGGGGGAATATCATCATGAAGAAGGATCTCTGGCTCGGCGCGTTGCTGGCCTCCACCGTGATCGGCGGTGCGCCCGCGCTGGCGCAGGATGCGGCGGCGCCCGCAGCGTCTTCGTCGGACAATTCCGCCGAGATCCAATTGCTGCGCCAGCAGGTCCAGGCGCTGCAGGAGCGGCTCGACAAGCTCGAAACCGCACCGCCGCCCCCGGCCGCCGCCCCTGCCCCCGTCATCGCCGCCGCGCCCGCGGCGGCCGTGCCGGCCTGGGTCGCCAACACCACGATCGGCGGCAAGGCCTATATCAATCTCAGCGTCATCAACCAGAAGCAGGACGGCGCCGATTCGTCGCAGAACGGCACCCAGGCCGAACTGAAGCGCTTCTACCTGACGGTCGACCACAAGTTCAGCGACGTCTTCTCGGCCAACCTGACGACCGACGTCCGCTATGGCACAAACGGGCTGACCCGCGACGACACGCTCTATGTGAAGAAGGCGTTCATCCAGGCCAAATTCTCCCCGGCCTTCTGGGTCCGCCTCGGCGCGGCCGACATGCCGTGGATTCCCTTCGCCGAAGACGTGTACGGCTATCGCTTCGTCGAGAACACGGTGATCGACCGCACCAAATACGGCACTTCGTCCGACTGGGGCGTCCATGTCGGCGGCACGCTGGGCAAGGGCCTGCTGAGCTACGCGGTGTCGGCGGTCGGCGGCCAGGGTTACAAGACGATCTATCGCGGCACCGATTCGATCGATCTCGAAGGCCGCGTCAGCGTGCAGCCGATCAAGGGCCTGGTCTTCGCGGTCGGCGGCCCCGGCCTCGACGTGCGCGAGGGCG
>Ga0164241_10002383_pt1 | contig 20562 bp, 15 predicted proteins | sample OricomyardsoilBY_FD_108780 | JGI IMG/M metagenome (GOLD analysis project Ga0164241, IMG submission 108780) | Backyard soil microbial communities from Emeryville, California, USA - Original compost - Back yard soil (BY) | ecosystem: Environmental > Terrestrial > Soil > Unclassified | place: USA... | reverse complement strand
TCTGATCTTCCTGTGAAACGATCTGGGTCCGTACCGGCCCGGGCAGGGATCGTCAGGCTTCGTACAGGAGGCGGTCGGCTTCGTCTTTGGCGGCTCGCGTGGCGCGCTGGTGGTCGATGAGCACCAACCACGACTCGATGCGTTGTAAGAGGGCTTTCGTCGAGGATTTGTCGAGGGCGGAGATGGTGACGCTATCAGGCTCGTTGGTGAGCGCGAAGCGCGCGTCGTCGTCCAGCAAGCGATCGACCTTGTTGTAGACGCGCAGGCGTGGCGTGTCTTCGAGCTCGAGGTCGCGTAGCACTTCGTTGGTAGTAGCGAGGTGATCGGTGTGCTCGGGGTCGGAGACGTCGACCACCTCGACGATCAGATCCGCGTCGGCAGCTTCTTCGAAGGTGGCACGGAAGGCGGCGAACAGGTCCTTCGGCATTTGCCGGATGAAGCCCACCGTGTCGGTCAAAATCACGTCGCGGCCGCTCGGTAAGAAGAGCTTGCGGGCGCGCGTGTCGAGCGTCGCGAACAGTCGGTCTTCGGCCAAGACGCCGGCGTCGGTGAGCGTGTTGAGCAGGGTGCTCTTACCGGCGTTGGTGTAGCCGACGATGGCCACCACCGGCAGCTCGCTGCCGGCGCGCTTGCGGCGGCGCTCGGCGCGCTGCTTTTCGAGGCCGCGCAGCTCTTTCTCCAAGCGATTCACGCGGTCGCGGGCGCGGCGACGGCCGATCTCGAGCTTGGTTTCGCCGGGACCCCGCCCACCGATGCCGCCGGTCAAGCGGCTGAGCGAGTCGTCCTTTTGACCCAAGCGCGGCAGCGTGTACTTGAGCTGCGCCAATTCCACCTGCAGCTTGCCGTCGCGGCTTTCCGCGCGCTGGGCGAAGATGTCGAGGATGACTTGGGTGCGGTCGAGCACCTTGAGATCGGTTTGCTTGGCGATCGAATGCGCCTGCGTGGGGCTCAGATCACAGTCGAAGATCAGGGTTTCGGCGCCCAAATCGATGGCCTGGGTGACCACGTCTTCGAGCTTGCCGGCGCCGAGCACGAAGCGCGCATCGGGTTGGTCGCGCAGCTGGATGACGCGCTCCACCACGTCGACGCCGGCGGTGCGGGCGAGGCTTTCGAGCTCGTCCAAGCGTGACCGGGCGCGGTTGGCCGCGCCGGCTTTTCGCTTGTCGCCGACGTGAATCAAAATGGCACGCCCGTCTTTGGCGATGACCTCGCGCGTGCGGCCTTGAGCGGCGAACTCGGCCTCGAGCGCGGTGATCAGCTCGCCGAAATGCGGCTGCGGCTGCCCGTACGGGAAAGGACCCGCGACCGCGTACGGCTGGCCTTTGCCCTCGAAGGTCGGCGTGTTGTACGCCCACGTCATCCGCGTGGGCTCGCCGATCGGGTTGAGCAAGATGGCGGCGACCAAGTCGAGGCGGAGCCGGGTGAGATCGGTCAAGTCGTCGCGAGTGAGCGGCTCGTTGAACAAGTGGGTGTGCACGAGGCGCAGCGCGCGAAAGCGGCCTTCGGCGGCGCGCAGGCGGCCGATGTCGGGCAGCATCAAGCCCGAGGCGTGGCCGACGATCACGTAGTCGACCTCGCCGGAGCGGTGCACGAGCGCGCCGACTTGGCGTTTGGTTTCGCGCGAGGCGTCGGCCAAGGACCGCACTAGCTCGGGCGTCGCGATTTTGTCGCTGGGCACGCGCCGCCGGTAGATGCGCTCGAGCGCGCGAATGGCGCTGGCGCTCAGACCGGTGGTGTTTCCGTAAAGCTCTGGCATGAGGGAAGAAGCAGCGCTGCGAAAGCTAGCGTCTGGCCTGGGTTACGACAACCAGCGCCACGTAAATGGCCCAAAATTGCCGCGAGGCCATGGCATAGTCCGGCCGTGGCGCTTCTGACTTCTTTGCCTTTGGCCGACGCCACGCGCCTCGCGCGTGAGTTCGGCCTCGAGATCAACGCGATTGAGCCGCTCTCGGCCGGCTCCGTCAATTCGAACTTCGCGCTCACGGCGCAAGATGGCGGGCGCTATTTCGCGCGCTTGTACGAAGAGCAGGGGCGTGACGGCGCGCTCGCGGAGCTGAAGCTGGTGGGGGCCTTGAGCCGAGCCGGTGTGCCGGTGGTGCGATGTTTGCCCCGCGCCGACGGGGCGGGGGTCGGTGATTTCGAGGGCAAGGCCTTTGCGGTCTTCCCGTGGTTGGACGGTGAAATCCTGTGCCAAGGCCGCGTGAGCGAAGACGCGTGCCTGAAGCTGGGCGGTGCCCTCGCGCGGATGCATTTGACGACGCCGTCGTTGGCGCGCCCGCCCGAAGGGCGTTTTCGCATCACCGATCTACGGCAGCGCCTGACGCGCATCGAGCGCGCCGAACGCGAAGAATTCCTGGACGACGTCGCGCACATTCGCGAGGCGCTGGCCGACTACGAAGTCAAACGCATCAGCCAGAGCGCGCCGCGCGGCGTGATCCATTCGGACCTCTTTCGCGACAACGTGCTGTGGACGAAGGAGGGCGAGCTCGCGGCGTTGCTCGATTTCGAGAGCGCGTGTGAAGGGGCCTTCGCGTACGACGTGATGGTTACCATTTGCGCCTGGTGCTACTCGGACAAGTTCGAGACGGCGTTGGTGGAAGCGTTCTTGCGCGGGTACCACGCCGTGCGACCCATCGTCGGCCCGGAAGTGGCGGCGCTCAAGGTCGAAGGCGCGGTCGGCTGTCTGCGGTTTGCGACCACGCGCATCACCGATTTCTCGCTGCGCGCGGCCCCCGGCCAGGCGCCGGTCCGGGACTACCGCCGCTTCCTCGCGCGGCTCGCGTCAATCGAAGCCGGCGATTTGGACGCCAGTTTCGCGCGCGCCCTCGCGTGATTCGGTTGCCTCGGTCGCGTCATCACGGATGCGCGGAGGTCCCCCCCAGGCTATAAGGCGCGCCATGACCGTCGCGCGTGGTGGAAGACTTCCCGAGCAAATCGACGCCGCCATGGAGCGGCTCAACACCAGCGTGGATGTCGACAGCGAGATGTGGCGCGAGGACATTCAAGGGTCGATCGCCCACGCGCGCGGCTTGCTGCGCGCCGGTGTGCTGCAAGCGGGCGAAGTCGAGACCTTGGTCCAAGGGCTCGAGCAAATTCGCGCGGAAATCGACGGTGGCGCGTTCGTCTGGAAGCGCGAGCGTGAGGACGTGCACATGAACATCGAGGCGCGCCTGACCGAGCTCTGCGGGCCGGTCGGCGGCAAGCTGCACACCGGCCGCTCGCGCAACGATCAGGTCGCGACCGATTTGCGCCTGTGGGCGCGGCGCAAGACGGACGAAGCCATCGTTGCCGTCGAGGGTCTGGGGGAGGCGATCTTGGGCGCCGCCGAGCGCGAGATCGATACCTTGATGCCGGCGTACACCCACCTGCAGCGCGCGCAGCCGAGCCGTTTGTCGCACCACTTGATGGCTTGGCAAGAGATGCTGCAGCGCGATCGCGGTCGTCTGCGCGACGCCCGTGCGCGCCTGAACGAATCGCCCCTCGGCGCGGGAGCGGTTGCCGGCACCGGCTTTCCGCTCGACCGCGCTGGCGTGGCCGCAGAGCTTGGCTTCGACGGTCCTACGCAAAATTCGATTGACGCGACCGGCAGTCGCGACTTCTTGATGGAGCTGGCCAACGCGCTCGGTATCCTGGGCGTTCACCTGTCGCGCATCGGCGAAGAGATCGTGCTGTGGTCGAGCCAAGAGTTCGGCTTCATCACGCTCTCGGCCGCATTTTCGACCAGCTCGTCGATGATGCCGCAGAAGAAGAATCCGGACGTGGCCGAGCTGGTGCGCGGCAAGGCAGCGCGCCTGATGGGATGCGTTACGACCTTGATGGCGCTGGAGAAGAGCTTGTTCTTCGGCTACGGACGCGATCTGCAGGAAGACAAGCGGCCGATCTTCGACGCCTTCGACTGCGCGTTGGTCTCGCTTTACGCGCTGACGGGCGCGATCGCGACCGCGGAGTGGCGCCGTGACCGGTTGCGAGCCGCGCTCGATCAGGGCCACCTATGTGCGACCGATTTGGCAGATTTTCTCGTTCAGCAAGGCTTGCCGTTCCGCGAGGCACACCACGTGGTTGGCGCGCTCGTGCGCGAGGCCGAGACGCGCAACGTGCAGCTCGGGGAATTGCCGACGGACGTGCTCGTCGCCGCGCACGCTTCGCTGGTGGGTGACGGCCTGCGTTCCGCGCTCGATCCGGCCGCGGCCGTCGAACGCCGCAGTCTGATCGGCGGGCCTGCCAAGGCCACCGTGCAAAAGGCGATCGCCACCGCCCGTACGCGCTGGTCGCAGTAGCGGCCGTCGGTCACGTCGGGCGCTAAAAGCGCCAACCCTGTGGATTCAATCCGCCGAATTCCCAATTTGCGGCGGCGGGACTACCGCGCTCGAACGCGCCGGCCTGCCACAGCACGACGCTCGACGCGACGAGCACCGACGCGCCGGCGAGCGCGAAGCCGGCCCAGGCCGGAAAGCGTCGCCCTTCGACCGCGATCGGTGTGAAGGGCGCGCTCGAGCGCTGTTGCCAGTCGAGAAACGGGCCGCATCGAGCACGAACGCACATCGAGACGGCGATACCCCGCCCGCTTTCGCGCACGCGCGCCCAATGCTCGCAGGCGATGCCGGCCGGGACGGCGCCGTCCGCGACCGCGCGCGGTACGGGCTCGAGATCTTCGGCGCTACACGGGGCCACCGCGGGCACGGCTAGCGTGTAGGCCTTTTGCTCCGGGGACAGCTGCGAGAACGTCGCCAAGACGAGCCGGTCGGCGCGCCACACGCGCGCGTGGTGAAGACCCGGGACGACCGTGATGCGCTCCACGCCGGGGCCGAGCCTGACGCCGTCCAGCTCGAGCTCGTCCCGCGCCCCGAGACCGCGGACTTCGAGAACGATGTTCGCGGGAGCGGGCAGGCCTGCGAAGCCTTCGCCAAACGCGGCCGCGCGCGGCCCTTCCAGGGCCAGCCGTCGGGCGTCGAGCGCGGCCGCTCGCGTGGTGTCGTCCTTGCGAGCGGCCTGCGCCTGCAGGGCCAGGCACTCCGCCATCAAGAACGAGGCTTGAGGTAAGTGCGGGTGCGCTAGCAGGTCTGCCTCGACCTTACGCAAGCGAGCGCTGGCGTTCGCTTCTTCGAGGGCGGACAGCGCGGTGCGTGCTTGCTCGAGCTCCGCCTCCAGCGCGTCGACCAACGCCGCATCATTCGCCGGTAAGCCGCGCGGCCGGCCCTGCGAAACCGCCACGAACGTGAGCCCCCGCGCCGCCCCGAAGTCCCGCAAAGCGTTCAACGCCCGCTCAGGAACGACGCCCCCGGCCCACACGGAGCGGGGCGAAGGCCCCGCGACACGAGGAAGCTCCGGCGTTCCTAACGTGGCCGCTGAAATCCATAGGAAAACGACCGTATTAGGCACGAAGGCCCATGTTAGTATGAAACCCTTGTCCTTTTGCAGCCCCCTGAAGCGGCTGCCTCGAGGTGCTCGTGCAGCTTGATTTCGTAAACCGCGAGCTGACCGTCAAGCTCGTCTACTACGGACCCGCTTTGAGCGGGAAGACCACCAACCTCCAGGCGCTGCACAAGGCGGCCGAACCGGGTGCCAGCGGTCGCCTGATGACCCTCGAGACGCGCGACGACCGCACGCTCTTCTTCGACCTTCTGCCGCTCACTTTTCGCAATCAGGGCAGCCTGGCGGTGCGGTTGAAGGTGTTCACGGTGCCGGGGCAGGTCATCCACGCCTCGACTCGTCGCTTGGTCGTGCAGGGCGCAGACGGCATCGCGTTCATCGCCGACTCGCGCAACGCCGAGACGCAGCACAACGCCGAGTCGTTCATCGATCTGAAAGAGAACCTCAAGCAACACGGGCTCACGCTGAAGCAGATGCCGGTGGTGATTCAGTTCAACAAGCGCGACCTGCCCGAGGTGCGCAGTGACGCCGAGATCGCCGAGCTCGCTTCTCAAGGCCGAGAACCCGTCTATCTAGCGGTCGCCATGCGCGGCCAAGGCGTGGTCGAAAGCTTCGTCGGGCTTTTGCACCTGACGTGGAGCGCGCTCGACGCCGAGCACGACCTGAACAAAAAGTTCGGCTTCGATTCGCAGGCGTTCTTGGCAACCGTGGCCAAGAAACTGGGCGACGCGCGACCGTTGAGCGAGATTCTGGGAGCCTGCGTGGGCGGTGCGCTCGACGTATTGAAACCGGAGGCCGGCTGATGGCTTTCTCGGCGGCACCTCCGAAGAGCCTCGACGAGCTGACGCTCGGTGGCGACATGAGCCTCGAAGAGCTGGTCTCGCGCGACGGCTTGGCAGAGGTGATCAAGAGCGCGAACGAGCTGTTCGGCGTACCGATTCGCGTCTTCACCGAAGACGGCAAGCTGTTGGCCGACGCCACTGACTCGATCGAGATTTACGGGTACCTGAACACCTCGCGCGCAGGGCGGGCGGCGCTCTCCGAGGTCGTCGCCGCGGTCAAAGCGCTAGCTCCGGGCCCGGACGGCGAAGCCAACTACAGCTGCGTCACGGGGGCGCTGTACCGCGTCGCGGCCATCGTCTACGACTCGCGCCAAATTGGCCGCATGATTTTGGGGCCGTTCACGCCCGACCCGAACGCCGAGCCGCCCGCCTCCTTGCTCGCGCTCGACCCGCAGCTCGATACCGGAAATTTGCGCTCGCTTTACCGCAAGTTGCCGCGCGCCGACGAGCCAACGGTGAGTCGCGTCGCTCGGCACCTGGCGCGGGTGTTGGATCTGTTGCTGTTCAGCGGTCATCGCGCGTTGTTGACCAGCAACATGCATCTGGCCAGCGTCCGCGAGAGCTTCCGCGAGCTCGAGGACAAGAACCAGAAGTTGCAGGTCGCCTACGACCGCCTCAAAGAGCTGGACCGACTCAAGAGCAACTTTTTGGCCACCGTTTCCCACGAGCTGCGCACCCCGCTCACGTCGATCATCGGCTACAGCGAAATGCTGGTGGAGGGCTTGGCCGGTGACCTCACCAAAGAACAGCGCGAGTTCGTGCAGACGATTCGCGACAAGGGCGACCAGCTCTTGGCGTTGATCAAAGGCCTGCTCGACTTGTCCAAGCTCGAGAGCGGCACGATGAGCCTGCGCAAGAACCACGTGGACGTGGCGACGCTGGTCAAGGATGTCGTCTCGACCATGGCTCCGACCGCGCGCAAGAAAGAAGTCGAGCTGACGTTCGAGGTCGAGAAGGGCTTGCCCGCCATCTGGGCCGACGCCGAGCGTCTCCGTCAGGTGCTGCTCAACCTGACCGAAAACGCCATCAAGTTCACGCCCGTCTCCGGCTCGGTGCGGCTGAGCGCGAAGATTACCGGTATGGATGCCACCTCCAGCGGCGACACCGGCGGCATGGTGCTGTTGGGCGCGCGCCGCACCGGCGTCGAAATGCGCGTGGTCGACAGCGGCATCGGCATCCCCGAGGCCGAGCGCTCGCGGGTATTCGACGCATTTTATCAGGTCGATTCGAGCAGCACGCGCGAAGCCGGTGGCACGGGTCTGGGGCTTTCGATCGTGAAGCGACTGGTCGACGGTCACGACGGCAGCGTGCGCATCGAGGCCAACCAGCCGCGCGGCACCGTGTTCGTGGTGACGATTCCGGTGAAACGCGCCACCATCGGCTGAGCATGGCCACGGCTTCTGGAGGCCGCAAACCGAGCGGCGAGTTCGTGCTGATCGCCGCGCTAGCACGTGAGCTCTCGCGCTCGCGCACGCGCGCGGTCGAGCTGGGCATCGGCGACGACGCGGCCGTGCTGCGCGTCGGTAACGAGCGCATCGTGGTCAGCGTCGATGATCAGATCGAGGGCGTCCATTTCGATTTGCGTTGGCTGAGCGCGGTCGACGTGGGGTATCGGTCGCTGCAGGCTGCGGCCAGCGATTTGGCGGCCATGGGCGCGACGCCGGTGGCGGCGGTGGCCAGCCTGCATGTCCCGCGCGGTTTTCCTCCGGCCAAGCTGCGACAGCTGGCGCGAGGTCAGGCCCAAGCGGCGCGTCGATTGGGCTGCCCGGTGGTGGGCGGCAACGTCGCGCGCGCGACCGCGCTGTCGGTGACCACTACCGTGCTCGGTCGCGTGAAGGAGCCGCTTTTGCGCTCGACCGCTCGCGCCGGCGATGAGCTTTGGGTGATGGGCGAGCTGGGGCTGGCACGCGCCGGGTTGCTGCTGCACCAGCAGAAGCCGAAGGTGCCGTCACGTTTGCGAGCCGTGGCCAAGACCGCGCTGGCGGCTTGGGCGCGCCCGGAAGCCCAGATCGCCGCGGGGCAAAAGCTGGCGGGTCGAGCCCACGCCGTCATCGACGTCTCCGACGGGCTGGCCGGAGACGTGCGGCACCTGGCTGCCGAGAGCGGCGTCAAAGCCGTGGTCGAGGCGGCGCGCCTCGCGCGACTGGTCTCTCCGGATCTTTGCCAGTTGGGGGATCTGCTCGGGGAACCGGGGGTGGCCTTGGCGCTCACGGGCGGGGAGGACTACGCTCTATTGTGTTCCGGCCCAAGGGCCCGTCGCCCCCTCAAGGCGAAAGTCGTAGGTAGAATAGAACGTGGCCGCGGGTCAGAGCTCGAGCTCGAAACCGGACAGCGTCTCGCGCTCAGTCCTGGTTTTGATCATTTGCGTCGCTAGTGGTCTGGCGCTGATGTCGCTCGGCTGCTCTTCCGGCGGCGAGCTACCCGTAGGCGTCACGCAAGGCGGCGGTGTCGCCGATCCTGGACCACCGTCAGAGCCGGCCCCCAACGTCATCCGCCTGCCGTTCTTGGTCGACGATCACTTCGTGCCCAACGGCTGTTTTGGCGACGGCTATTGCACCCCCGCCGTTCTGGACGTCGACAGCCGCGGGTGCATCGATCCGCCCGCTGCCGTGCAGGGCGTGTGCCGGCGCTACACGTACACGCCGGTGACGGTCGGTGCACCAGGCTACGAAGGCTACGTCGGGATCTTGTTCCAAGACGTCGGACCGAACGGCGAGAGCGCTATCGGAAAGGTGCCGGGGGTGCCGGTTCAAGCGGGCGCTAAACGCGTCACCTTTTGGGCCTGGTTGGGCGCGGGTTCGCTCGAGGTGAACTTTCGCGCGGGTGGCGCCAACAACTGGGATGGCGTGACCGACGACAAGCTGCCTTACCGGGACACGTTCGGTGTGCCCGGCGACGTCATGCTCGACACCGAGTACCGGCAGGTCGTCATCGACCTTACGGGCGTCACTTACCACGACGTGGTGTCGCCGTTCGGCTGGGCCATTCAGACGAAAGAGCTAGCGGACCCGCCCGCCTCGATTGAGCTTTATGTCGCCGACGTGAGGTGGGAATGAGGTCGAGCCGCGCTGCCCTCGGGCTTCTCTTCTTGGCCCTGCTTGCCTGTCGCAATGAGGACGCGTACCTCGGGGGTAGCCACGAGGCGTACCGGTGCCAGACTCGCTGCGAGCTTGCTCAGGGTGTCCCGAGCGACGCCGGCGACTGGTTCTTCAACCCCGTCGCGGAGCTGGGTGAAGCGCCGCAGATCGTCTATCCGCTCAGCGGCGCGGTGCATCCGCGAGACCTCAGCCAGTTGACGGTGCAATTTCGGCGCGGACGCAGCGATTTTCAGGTCTTTCGGATGCGCGTCGAGGCGGTGGACTCCGGCGTCGGTTACGATTTCTTCACGCCGTGCCTAGCCATTCACGCCGACGGCTGCCGTTACATGTTGCAGGGCGCGCTTTGGAACAATGCGCGCGCGGAGCTGCTGGGCAAAGCGGCGCGACTCACCGTCACCGGGGCCACGGCCCTGCATGGGGTGCTCAAGACCTCGGCCGCGGTCGCGCTCGACGTCGTGGAGAGCAGTCTCGGCAACAAGGGCTTTTACTACTGGACGACCGTGCCGCGCTATTCGGGCAACGCCGAACCGGAGACGGGCATCTATCGCCTGCCGTTCGGCGCGGATCAGGCCGAGCCGTTCATCATGCCCAGTACGAAGACCAACGGTCGGCAATGCGGCGCCTGCCACAGCGTGAGCCGAGATGGCAGCACGATCGCGTTCACGGCGCGCGACATCGACGGGGGCCCGGCTGATCAGCGCTCGGGCAGTCTGGTGACGACGTTGACGGCCCGGCCCGAAAACCACCTGATCGAAACCACCACCCCGGGCACCTACGATAGCTCGATGATGGCCTTGTCCGGAGACGGCAAGCGCGTGCTCGTGGCGTACGACGAGCAGCTGGTGCTGCGCAGCTCCGAATCGGGCTTCCGCACCGGTGAGGTCATCGCCTCGCTGACCAAGGCCGAGCTTGGCGGAAAAATCGGTTATTTCCCCGAGTTTTCGCCGGCCGACGACGCCGTGGTGCTCACCCTTTCGGACACGCCCGACTCCGCCATCGCCGTGCAAGCGGGCGATATCGCGGTCATCGACGTCGACTTAGCTGGCTCCACCTTCGGCAAGCCGCGCATCGTCGTCCCCGGCACCGACGACCTCTTTCATTTTTACCCCACGTGGTCTCCCCGGGGCGACTACATCGCCTTCGCCAGCGCCCCTCGGGGAGCGAACCCGGACGGCACCAAGCGCAAGAGCTACGACCAAAAGTTGGCGCGCTTGCGGCTGGTGCGAAGCGACGGCACCGGCGACGTGTACGAGCTCGCGAACGCGACGCAGCGTGAAGGCAAGTGGTCGACCTACCCGAAGTTTGCGCCGTTTCAGTCCGGCTCGATCAGCTTCCTCACCTTCAACAGCAAGATGAGCTACGGCCTGATTCAGGACAACGACGCCAAAGCCGACTCGGACCGCGTCGCCCAATTGTGGATGAGCGCCGTTGACCCCACGAAGTTGCCAGCCGATCCGTCGAGCCCGCCCATTTGGCTGCCGTTTCAGGACGCCACGCAGCCGGGGCATCTCGGGCTATGGACGAACGACGTGAAGTGCCGGACGGATGTGCCCGGCACTGGCTGCGCGTTCGGGCAGAAATGCGTCCAGGACGTCTGCGTCGTCGAGCCCAAGTGACGCCGTCTCCCCACGCCACTGACGACCTGAGCCACCGCGGCCGCGTCGCCTTCTGAAAAAAAGTCACTTCGGAACCGAAGTGACTTTTCGAACGCCAAAGGTGGCAGAGTCGCGGTCTCTTCCCACGATGCTCGCTGCTCGCCACCTCAAGCAGCGCGGCTGGTGCTTCTCAGGTCACTGCTCGAACAATCAACGCTTCCTGCCTCGGCAGCCACAAGGCGTGGGGAATCGCTGGGAGCGGCGCCGGCGCAGTCAGGAGACCCGCGCGGGCTCGACGGAGCTAGCGGGCGCCGGTGAGGCTGCGCAGGCGCGCGGCGTAGGGGCTGTTCGGGTTCTTGGCCAGGAAGCCCTCGGCCAGCGTCTTGGCGCGCGCGCGGTCGCCAGTCTGGCTGAGCGCTTCGATTCGCAGCACGGTCGCTTCGGCGCCGAGCATTGGGCGCGGAAACCGCTGGCCATAGGTGACGAGCTCGGCCAAAGCCTGGGTCGGGCTGCCACCCTTGAGGGCCAGCTTGGCTTTTTGGAGCTGGGCGACCTCGTCGGCGAGGCTGCCTTGCGGCTGCTTGCTCGAAGGTGCGGAACCGGTTGCAGACGCGACCGACGGAAGCGTCGGCAAGTCTTCCAAAGCGAGCGGCGCGGGAGCGTCGGCTTCGGGCCCCGGACTGGGGGTGGCTTGAGCTTCGGTCGGAGCCTTGAGCTCGGTGGGGGCCGTGGCCTTGGGCGGCGTCGGCGACTCGTCAGCCCCGCGCAGCAGGAAGATGGCGGTCGGAATTGCCACCGCCGCGACGGCCAGGATGCCCCATTTGGCAACCGTCATGCCCTTGCTGGCAGTGCTGGCGGCTTGCGCCTGTTGGGTCGCCAGAGAGGCGGTGCCGGCAGCGGCAATCGCCGCCAAGATTTTACGGCGGCCGTCAGTGGAGGGCCCTTCGTTGCGCGCAAGCTGCAAAAGTGAGCTCTCGAGCGGGTCGCCCCCGGCTTCTTCAATCAATCGCGTAGGGTCGATCATCCTACCGCTCCTTGTCTAAACCCTATTCGTGCGCGATGGCGCGTCACGGCTTGCTGAAAAGCTTGCCGAGCGCGACGTAATCGCGATCCGACGGTGCCGATCGGAATCTCGAGGGTCGTAGCGATGTCCTGGATCGAGATCTCCTCGATTTCGAACAGTACGAACACCTCCCGCAGATCTTCGGGCATGTCGGCCATGACTTGATCTAGTAGTGCCCTGGCGCGCAGCTGGTCGCTCAACTCATCTTGCGACACGCTCGGCTCTTCGGGAGCGTGCGAGAGGTTGTCGTACGCGCTCTGACGGCGACGGATGGAACGACGCGCGTTGGCCGCGATGCGCGCGGCGGTGGCGAACAGGAACGCCCGCTCGCGCTCGACGGGGACGTCGGACAGCTTGTCCGCTGCTACCAGAAATACTTGTTGCGCGGCGTCGTCGGCATCAGCCGCAGGTACGCCGAAACGCCGTAGGCAGCGCCAAACGAAATCTAGGTGCTCTTGGGCGACGCGCGTGAGGCGCGCCGAATCGATCGACATTTTCTGGTCTGCCAAGCCTGCACGCCCACCCGTCAGGACGGCAAGCCCCTCGCGAGAACCAGCGACTTTACGCTGAATTCCCGAGGGGGGCGCGGCCTCTTGCTCGAGCGTTCGCGCTGAAGAGGCAGATGCCCAGGTCATTCATTTTAGGGTTTCCAGCGGCTGCCCGGCTGATCACAAAAACACGCCCAGACTGCTCTCCTGCTTCAAACCCATGCTCGGGATTTCGTAAAGCGTCCTTACCTCGCCGAGGGGGTCGGATATCAGGTAACGCTGTCGGGAAAGTGGAACCAATAGGCTGCCACCCAGCTGTACGAAAAAGCTCTGCGTCTCGAAACGCAAACCGAGTCCGACGCTGGCCGCTTGCCACGGCCGTTGCGCCTGCACTTGCGCAGGCAAGCCGGTACCGGATGCGTCGACCGCGCCCAGCTCGTAGCCGACGGCAGCAAAGGGTCGCAGCGCTCCGAGCAGGGCGATGTTGACCGACAGCGAGCTCTCGGCGAGCCACGCCCCGAAGCTCACATCATCAACCTCGCGGGTTAGAAAGCGCGTCACCCCCAACGCGACGCGCACGCGCTCACCCACGCCCAGCACTCCGAACGCGTGCATGCCGGGGCTCATGTGCGGACCCCAAGCGTTCTCGAGCTCGAGGCCGGCGCCGACGCCCCAGCTCACCTTCGTCGCCTGCGGCCGGGCACGGGGCTCGCGCGGCGTCGGCTCGACGGGGGGGCGTGGTGGCGGGGGGGGCGGCTCGGGCTTGGCGGGCGCGCTCGGCTCGGGCTTGGCGGGCTCGGGCTCGCCAAGCAGCGCGTCGGGGTCGATGGTCAGCGCGACCGCGATCGCCAAGGCACTGCTGACTTCGTGGCAGTCTTTGCCGCGCACCTCACGCGACGACTGGTTCTTACCGTCGCCGCTGATCAGCCTGCCGACGACGTCATGGCCGCTGGTCGCGAGCTCGATGCGCACGCGCCGCGCACGGCGCTGCGTGGTGAAGCGCGCCTTGCTGGTCAGCTTGCCGACCTCGGCTTGGAACTCGAGCTCGTTAGGGCAATCGGGCGGCGGGCTGTCTTCATAGAGCAGCGAAACAGCTTCGCTGTCCGCCACGGGCGCGCTGGACGTCTTTCCTTGAGCCGCGCTCGTGCGAGAAGCCAGCACGAGCGCCATCGTCACGAACGCCGCGCCCAGCGCGGCGTGTCTCATCAGTTGCAGCCCGCAGGCAGGGCGGCTCCGCCCAACGCCGCGCGCACCGCCGCCATCACGGCCGGCGACGCTGCGCCAGCGGCCACGGCGATGTTGCACGCCTGAGACGCCTGGGTGAAGAGCGCCTCGTTCGGGCCGGCGCCTTTGGCGTTCTGGGCGAGCGCAGCGCAGCACTTTTTGAGGCTGGTCGCTGGTGCACCAGTGCCGGTGGGCTTCTTGACCTCGGCCGAATCGGACGGCACCGGCTCGGGCGCAAGCTCGAGCGTTTGTGGGGCCGCAGCAACGGTGGACGCGGCCGGAGGCGCCGAGGGCAGGGGCGGCGGCGGCTCGTCCTTCTTGCAGCCCGCTGACGAGAGCAGCGCCGGCACCAAGAACCCACACGCAATCAACGCAACAACCGAACGAAGCGGCTTCATGCTCATGTTTCTAGCTTAGACGTGCGGAAAGCGAAAGCGGCCTGTCGGACCGGCAATTTGCCACGTTTTACCCCTCCGTCCCCTCGCCCCTGGGTGAAGTTGGACTCGTTTTCCGGTCGCTCCGCCCGCCAAGCCCGGTTCCTAGCGAAGTTCTGGCGAGCATGGAGCGCAGCCAGGACGCAGCCAAGGGCCGGGATGGACGGGCGTGGTCACCTGTCGAAAGAAGGCGACTTACGAGCAGCCCATGCTGTTGCCGCAGTTGAGGCACTTGTAGCAGGCACCATTGCGCACCGTGATGTGGCCGCAGCCGTCGCACACGGGCGCGTCGCCCATCATTTCTTCGAGCTGCGCGTCGAGGGCGCCGTGGCCTTCGCTGCTGAACGCCGACGCCTCGGCCTTGGCGGGGAGCCTCTCGGGCGGAATCGACGAAGGACTGGGCGGGGCGATCGAGGTCGAGGAGCCTGCGTCGGCCGCGATCAGCTTGGGCTGCGTCGGATCTTCGATGCTGCCCGCGTCTTCGGAGGGCTTTACTTGCGCAAAGTCGTAGCGGCGCAAGTACTCGACGCCAAGCACGCGGAACAAGTAGTCGACGATAGACGTCGAGAACTTGATGTTCGGGTGACCGGACACGACGCCGTGTGGCTCGAAGCGCGTGAACGTAAACTGTTCCACGAACGTGGACAGGGGCACGCCGTACTGCAGGCCCACGGACACGGCCATCGCGAAGCAGTTCATCAGCGAGCGGAAGGCAGCGCCCTCTTTGTGCATGTCGATGAAGATCTCGCCCAGCGTGCCGTCTTCGTATTCGCCGGTGCGCAAGAACACCTTGTGGCCGCCCACGTGCGCCTCTTGGGTGAAGCCGCGACGTTTCTGCGGCAGCCGCGAGCGGTGCCCTTCGGGGCGACCGGGGGAGGCTTGAGGCGTGAGGATCGAGGATTGAGCCGAAGCCAGCGCGGAGGCGACCGCGGCCGCTACCTGGGCCTCGGCGGCTTGTTCCTTGCTCTCCGTCTTTTCGTTGCTGGTCGTGGAGAGGGGCTGTGACGCCTTGCAGCCATCGCGATAGAGCGCGACGGCTTTCAGGCCGAGCTTCCAGCCTTCTTCGTAGATGCCGCGCACGTCGTCGACGGTCGCGTCGTTCGGCAGGTTGACGGTCTTGCTGATGGCGCCGGACAAGAACGGCTGCGCCGCCGCCATCATCTTCACGTGCGACATGGGGGCCAAGTAGCGCTGGCCGGTGCGGCCGCAGCGGTTGGCGCAGTCGAACACCGCGTAGTGCTCGTCTTGCAGGTGCGGCGCGCCTTCGATCGTCATACGACCGATGATCACGTCGTTGGCTTCTTCGACCTGGGCGGCGTTGAAGCCCAGGTGCCGCAACAGGCTGAAGCCGTGCTGGGCAAGCTTGTCCGCCGACACGCCCAGGCGGTCGTAGGTTTCGCGACCGAGCACCCACGGCGCGAAGGCCAGGCCTAGATCGAACACGCCGGGCAGCGCGTTCTCGATCTTGCTCAAGTCTTCGTCGTTCAGGCCCTTCTGCTTGAGCGCGGCGCGGTTGACGTGCGGCGCCCCGAGCAGGGTGTTGGTACCGGACACGAACGCGACGATCTCGCTGATCTGCGCTTCCGAGTAGCGCAGGCGCTTGAGCGCTTCTGGCACGGACTGATTGACGATCTTGAAGTAGCCGCCGCCGGCCAGCTTCTTGAACTTCACGAGCGCAAAATCTGGCTCGATGCCGGTCGTGTCGCAGTCCATCAACAAGCCGATGGTGCCGGTCGGCGCCAGCACGGTGGCTTGCGCGTTGCGGTAGCCGTGCTGCTCACCGAGCTTGACGGCGTTGTCCCAATCTTCGGCGGCCGCCTTCCACAAGTATTCGGGGCACTGATCGCGATCGATGGCGTAGGCGGCTTCTTGGTGCTGACGCATCACGCGCAGCATGGGCTCCCGGTTCTTGGCGAAGCCGGCGAACGCGCCCTTGCTGGCCGCGATTTCGGCGCTGACCGCGAAGCCGCGCCCACACAAGATGGCCGTGAGCGCGCCCGCGATAGCGCGACCCTTGTCCGAATCGTACGGGATACCTTGCAGCATCAACAGCGTACCCAAGTTGGCGTAGCCGAGCCCGAGCGGACGGTAGTCGTGCGAGTTCTGGGCAATGCCCTTGGTAGGGTAGCTCGACAGATCGACCAAAATTTCTTGAGCGGTGAAGAAGATGTCGACGGCGTGGCGGTAGCCCGCGATGTCGAACTGACCCGCCTCGTCCAAGAACTTGGTCAAGTTCAGTGACGACAAGTTGCAAGCCGTGTCGTCGAGGAACATGTACTCGGAACAATTGTGGACGACCAAACCGCCTGCCACGAAGTGATGCGTGTCAGGCTCAGTGAGGTCGTAGACGGGCTGCTCGCCCAGGAAAGCCAGGCTGTCGATGCGATCGACGAGCGGATCGGCGTAGGCCGCTACGTCGGTGTTGAGCTGGGCAAGCGCCGCCACTTTGGGGCTGCCAGGGAGGAAGCCAATCTCTTTCTCGAACACTACGCGGGACGCCTTGCTGATGCGCAGGCTGTGAAGCTGCTGCACGGCGTACTCTTTGCGGCCGCCCTTGCCGTCCGGCAGGAGCGCCATCGTCTGTCCAACCGGGCGCCGGTCGCGATACAGCTTGGCCTTGATACCAAAGCTCAGCAGCATGAGCTGCGTCTGCCGCAGTAGCTCGATCGATGTGCTGTCGAGCGCCACGTACTGCGATTTTTCGCCGTAATTGGCGACAGTGCCGTCGGCCGTGAACACGCCGCGAAGCACGGCCGCTAACGACGGCTTGTCGAGCAAGAACGCGGCGGGTTTGAACGCCTTCTGCTCGCTGCCCCCGTCGAGGACGGCGAAGCGAATCAGCTCGTCGACCACGCAGCGTGCGCTGGTGCCGAGGCGCGTCGTGCCTTGAGGATTGGTCACTTCCGTGTCGCGCGCGGCGCGACCGTCGGCGGCGTGTTCCTTTTTGAAGCCGTCTAGGCGCCCGTGCACGTAGCGCGCCAGCTCCGCCTCTTCGGGGGCGAGAGTCACCATGGCGGTCTGCTGTTCGCCCATGAGGCAACCGTCTCCGACGGCCAGGCCTAGAAACTCACCCAATCGTGGGTCGAGCGAGACGCGCCCAAAAGCTGGCCGGCCGAGCTGCAGCACGTCGTCCTTGGAGAGCTCGCACGCCTGAACGTCCCCGCGGTTCAGAGTGAAGACGCGGTGATCCGCGGTCAGCTTGAGCTCGAGCCCGCTCTTGGTGGTGAGCCGATAGACCGGTTTGGTGCCGGTCGGGAACGCGGGTTTGATCGCGTGAAGCTCGCCGTCAGCGCCAACCACCTCGAACGGACGCTCGAGCAGCGAGTCGATGCGGACCCAGCCGTCGGCCGTCGACACGAGCGTGTCGCCGGTTACACACGGGTTACTGGCGTTGATTTTCCCGCTGTTGGGGCAGGTGTGCCAGTGGTTGATGGTGCTGTCGTACTGTACGCCCGGATCGGCGCACGCCCAGGCGGACTCGGCAACCTTGTCCCATAGCTCGGCGGCGTTCAGCGTGTCGACGACCTCCCCGGTGGTGCGCGCGATGGTTTGCCATTTGCCGCCCGAGGCCGCGGCGCGCATGAACTCGTCCGTCACGCGCACGGAGTTGTTCGAGTTTTGCCCGCTGACGGTGTGATAAGCCTCGCCGTTGAAGTCGCTCTCGTAGCCGGCGGCGATCAACGCCTTGGCTTTGCGCTCCTCGCGCGTCTTCCACTGGATGAAGTCCTCGATCTCCGGATGATCCATGTCCAGGCAGACCATCTTGGCGGCACGGCGCGTGGTGCCGCCGCTCTTCGTGGCGCCGGCCGCGCGATCGAGCACCTCGAGGAAGCTCATCAGACCGCTGGAGGTACCGCCGCCGGACAGCTTCTCTTGCCGGCCGCGGATGGCGCTGAAGTTCGAGCCCGTGCCGGAGCCGTATTTGAACAGCCGCGCCTCGGACTTTACGAGCTCGTAAATGCCCATCAAGTCATCGGGCACGGCCTGAATGAAACACGCCGAGCACTGCGGGCGCTCGTAAGCGTTGGCCGTTTCAGTCACCGTGCTGGCGACGTCGCTCCACGCCCAGTTGCCACCGGAGCCGGTGATGCCGTACTCGTGGAACAAGCCGCAGTTGAACCAGACCGGCGAGTTGAAGGCGCCGTACTGGTTGGTCATCAACCAAATGAGCTCGGCTTCGAACACGTCGGCGTCGGCGGTGGTTGCGAAGTAGCCGCCCGCTTTCTCACCGGCGCTGCGGATGGTGTGCGCGATGCGGTACACGACCTGCCGCACGCTCGTCTCGCCGACTTCTTTGTCGCCTTGGATGCCGGCCTTGCGAAAGTACTTGGAGATGACGATGTCAGTCGCGAGCTGCGACCACTCTGCCGGGATCTCCGCGCCTTCCATCTTGAAGACGACCGAACCGTCGGGGTTCGTGATCAGGCTTTGACGGCGCTCCCAGACGACGTTCTTGAGCGCGTCTTCGCCGGGCTGGGTGTAGCGAGCCGTGAAGGATGCGCCGGCGCTTGCGCGCTGGCCGCCCTGTTTGCCCTGGCCGCGTTTCGACGTGGGGGCCTCGGTAGCGGAACCCGTGGTTTTCACCCGATCATTCTCCTGCCCCACAATCGTCGACTGCGCCATGGTTCGAGCTCTCCTCATTTGGGACTGATTCCGGCCGTCGGCCGTTCCGTCAGTACTGCAAATCCGTCACGTGATGATGCGTTCAGCTGCCAGCCTGCAGTCTTGCCCGGCGAACGCGATTTGCAACGCGTCGTCGGGCGGCAAGATGACGAGCGAACGCCCCAGTCGGAATCGCTTGTACCCCAATGGGTTGGGCTCGGCCAAGTAAAAATCCACGACATTATGGGCTTTTGGCCTATCAACATGGGGCCGTTCCCACAAAGCGCAATGCGCGACGGTCCCCAACTACTTGGCTTCATTGCGGCTTCTGTGTCGTGGCCGTGCCATGGCGGTGGTGAACAAAAGATGCCCTGAACAGCTTGTCCTGGGGATACCCAGAGCGAATACCAACGTTCCCAAGAACCCGTCCCCAGCCTAATCCACAGCTTGTTCATGCCCCTCGCCACGCCTGCCCTCGTCGACCTCGCCATTTCCGTCCTCGCTTATGCCCAGGGGGGTGGTCGCGCGAGCGCTGCGCTCGGGCAGGCCATCTCTTACCGACGGCTCCAGCCGTCCGAAGCCGAGCAGCTCTCGGCCCTGGTGTACGGCGCGTTTCGGCGGGAGCGACGCGTTCGCGAAGCGCTTCGCGAAGTGGGCACCGAGCTCGCCGGGTCGAACCAAGCGCGGCTCGGCATCATCGGCGCGGCGCTGCTCGACGGCGCGCAGGTGCTCGATCTGGACGCCGCGCGCACGACTTGGAGCGAAGTATCGTGGCAGCGCTTTCTACAAGCCGACAAAGCGGTGTTGGAGCGCACGAGCGGCGCGGCGAAGGTGGCGCTGTTGGGGTCGCTGCCGGACTTTCTCGCGACGTTGCTGAGCAACGAGTACGGCGAGCAAGCCGAAGCACTGGCGGCCAGCCTGGCCGAGCCCGCGCCGCGCGCGCTGCGCGTGAACTCATTGCGAGCCGACGTCGCCCAAGCTCGCGAGCGTTTGGAGAAAGAGGGCGCGCAGGTCACTCCAGGGCCGCTTGGCCGGCGCACGCTGCTGCTCGAAGGCGCCTTCAATCCCTTCGTCACGCGTGCCTTTCACGAAGGCGTGTTCGAGCTGCAAGACGAGGGCAGTCAGCTGGCGTGCGAGCTGGTAGCGCCCCCACCCCGCGGCCTGGTTCTGGACGTTTGTGCGGGCGCGGGCGGTAAATCGTTGGCGATCGCAGCCGCGCTCGAAGGGCGAGGCAAAGTCGTGTCGCTGGACGTCGATAACTCCAAGCTCGTAGAGCTCCGGCGGCGCGCGAAGCGCGCAGGGGCCGCCAATATTCAGGCGCTGGGCATCGAAGAAGAAGGCGCGTTGCCCGAAGAGGTCACGGCCCTCACCGGCAAAGCCGACCGGCTGCTGATCGACGCGCCGTGCAGCGGCACCGGCACCCTGCGCCGCAATCCGGAGGCGCGCGGCCGTTTGACCCCGGCCGCGGTCGAGCGCCTAGTCGTGACGCAGCGCTCGATCGTCGAACGGTGCTTGCCGTTGCTGGCGCCAGGCGGTCGCCTCGTATTCGTGACGTGCTCGCTCTTGCGCGCTGAAGGTGAAGAGCTGATGGATACGGTGGAAGCCGAGCACCCTGAGCTCGCTCCGGTCAACTTAGCCGAGATTTACGATCGCGCTTATGTGGAACGGTTCCCGCGCAGCGCGCCTCATCGCGTGCGGCTACTGCCGCACCTGCACGGCACCGACGGATTTTTCATCACCGTCCTCCGCCGCAAGCGGTGATCGCGAGCGCGGAGCGGGCGAGCTCAAGTCGTTGCCACGGCATCGCGCGCTTTGAGCAAGCCAACCCAGCGTGAGACGGAGCCGA
>Ga0164241_10002382_pt1 | contig 20580 bp, 23 predicted proteins | sample OricomyardsoilBY_FD_108780 | JGI IMG/M metagenome (GOLD analysis project Ga0164241, IMG submission 108780) | Backyard soil microbial communities from Emeryville, California, USA - Original compost - Back yard soil (BY) | ecosystem: Environmental > Terrestrial > Soil > Unclassified | place: USA... | reverse complement strand
GGGGGGGGGGGGGGGGGGGGGGGGGGGGGGGGGGGGGGGGGGGGGGGGCGGGGGGGGGGGGGGCGGGGGGGGGGGGGGGGGGGGGGGGGGGGGGGGGCCCCGGGGCGGGGGGGGGGGGGGGGGGGGGGGCGGGGCAGCGGGCGGCGACGGCAACCCTGACGGGTGTCCGGCCAACATCTATGCGGCCGAGGGCAAGGCGTGCTCGGGTGCGCCCATGTACTGTTCGGATGGCGGCACCGACCCGTGCGAGTTCGGTCAGTCTATCGTGTGCCTGAACGGCAAATGGCAGCACCAAGAGGCGTTTCCTGCACCTTGCGGGGGAGCCGGCGGCCAAGCGAACGGCGGCGCGGGTGGGGCCGGTGGCGCTCCCTAGCTGACGGATTACTTGGCCCGTAAGGGGCGTTTTCGATAGCCAAGGGCAACATGAGCTATCGAAAAGTTTCCGTCATCATGGGCGGAACGTCGTCGGAACGGCAGGTCTCGCTGGCCTCGGGTGAAGCCGTGTTGGAGGCCCTGACGTCGCAAGGCGTGGACGCGCGGGCCATCGTGCTCGGGCCGAACGACGACGCGCTTTCGATGCTCGCGGGCGCGGAAATGGACGCCGCCTTCCTGGCGCTGCACGGCAAGTTGGGCGAAGACGGCTGCGTGCAGGGGCTGCTCGAGCTCTTGGGCATTCCGTACACGGGCTCCAGCGTGCTCTCGAGCGCCCTGGCCATGGACAAGCTCAAGAGCAAGGAGCTGTTCCGGCTGCACAACGTGCCGACGCCGCCCTACTACGTGTTCGACCGCGACAGCACCGCCGCCCAGATCGCGGAAGTCCACGGCTCCTTCGGCTTCCCGGTGATCGTGAAGCCGCGCCGCGAAGGCTCGAGCATCGGCGTGAGCCGCGCCAATGACATGGCCGAGCTGTGCGAAGCCATCGAGCTGGCGTTGGCCTTCGACTCTTCGGTGTTGGTCGAGCGCTTCGTGAAGGCTCGCGAGGTCGCGGTCGGCATCTTCGATGGTCGCGTGCTGGGCGCCATCGAGATTGCTCCCAAGAGTGGCATTTACGACTTTGCCGCCAAGTACACGCCCGGCGCGACCGAGTACTTCATGCCGGCGCGGCTGCCGGCCGCGCGTTACAAAAACGTGCTCAACTTGGCGGAGCGCGCCGCGCAAGCCCTCGACACCAGCGGCGCGGTGCGGGTGGACCTGCTCGTGACCGAAGGCCAGAACGAGTACGTGCTGGAAGTGAACACCCTGCCGGGCATGACCCCGACCAGCCTCTTGCCGAAGATCGCCGGGGCCGCCGGCTATAGCTTCGGTGAGCTGTGCCTTGCCATGCTGGAGCGCGCGCGCGTGCACACACGGAAGCCCGAGCCGCGCGTCGCGCTCGCGCCAGCGGCGGCCGAGCTGGCCAACGAGGCCAGCGTGGTGGTGCGGCGCTACGGAGCCGAGCGGCGTTCGCAGCGCTCGCGCACGGCCTGATTGTAGCGGCCCGTCATTTCCAGCACGTCTGCCTTCGACTCTTCCGGGGGGAAGTAGACGAAGCGCGCGGCTTCGGCCTTTGAGCGCTCGGCCTGGCCGGGGTTCACGGCGATGCCCGCGATGCCGAGCCCGAAGCCGAGCCCGACCGTGATGCCACCGCCGACGGCGCGCGGGCCGCTGATCTTTTGCTCGTCATCGCCGTTGGCCCCTTTCTGGGTGCTGAACGCGGTGATGAACAAGATGGTTCCGACCGCCACCGCGATGGCGCCCGCCGCGCCCAGGCTTCCGGCGACGACTTGCTTGGTGTCGTGGCTGCGCACCGCGCTGCTGTGCTTCACGAAACTGGGGCCGCCGCCCATGTCGTCGCTCAAGCTGGGGATGGACACCGGACGGCTCTCACCCACGTGATAGAGCGCCACGCCGTCGTCCCGGGTTTGCGAGCGCACGCCGTGTTTGTCGACGAACTCGGCCCGGGTGGGGGCTACGACCAGCCAGTCTCGCTTTTCGCACTCCGACTTGGCCACGCCGGCGGCAGTAGGAAAGTCGCCGTCCATACGGTGGACAGTGGTGGCGCAACCGGTAGTGAACGTGAGCAAGACAAGGGCGCAAACACCACGCATGAGCCCAGCTCGGTACCACGCCGGCCGTGAGGAGTCACCGGCGTCTCTCAGGGCGCCTTGAGGCCGCTGATTGAAAGCTCGGTCTTGAACTCGTTAATCTTTCTGACCAAGTCTTCGCGCGAAGACCAGGGAAGCACGTTGCCGCGCGGGGTGGCGTACTCGAGGTAAAGGTTACTGTCGGTCGAGATGAGCTCCGACAGCGGCTGGCCGGCCTCGTTCGCGCTGTCTTGCAAGAAGCGATCGAGATCGGCGTCCACGACCAGCACGTCGTCGAGCAGGCTCATGAGGGGGCGCTCACCCGGCGTGTTGGCGAGCACGGCCGGGTGCCGCTCGAGCTCGGACACGCGCGCTTGCGAAGCGGCCAGCGGCTCTTCCGACGCCACCAAGATGCCCTGACCACCACCGTAGAACAGGGCTACGTGCGGGAAAACGCTGCGCAGCGTATGCACGACGGTCGCGAAATCTTTACGGCGCACGTGGTGCAGCTGCACCCACTGCTGGAAGATGCCCGCCTTGGCCAGGTGCTCCTTCACCAGGTGATAAAATTCTTGGCTGTACAGGCTGGCTGCGCCGGCAAACCAGATGCTCGACAGCTCCATCGAGATGAGGTCGTACTTACGCTGCTCGACCAGCAAAAAATTGCGGCCGTCGGCCAGGTGCAACGTCAACCGCGGATCGTGGAGCGAGCCGTTGTTTACCGAGCCAAAGTATTGATCGGCGGCTTCGACGATAGCCGGCGAGATCTCGACCAGCTCCAGCTTCTTCCACGGATAGGAGGCGATGGTGCCGAGCGTGGTTCCGGTGCCGAGGCCAATGATGAGCGCTCGATTGAAATGCGTGACGAAGATGGACGGGTAGTGCGCGAAGAAGCGCTGCGCGTGCATCTCCCAGCCCGTATTGCCCTGAAATTTGCCGTTGGTATACAGGGTATAGACGCCGTTCTGCTTGGTCACGGTCGTCACCCCGCCGTGGATGTCGTCGCGTACGAAGGGCACTTCGTCGGGCTTGGTCCAACCGTCGAAGTAGACGTTGGTGCCAGCGGTGAGGCGCGCCAAATCCCACCGCGGCGCCAAGAGCCAGACGAGCAGGCTGGCCCCCGATAGCGCGAACGCTGCGACGCGCGCGCGCCCCACGATGAAGCGGGTGGTTAGAAGGCCCGTGGCCACGAACGCCAGCGCGACCGCGAACAGCGAACGTTCGGAGCCCAGCGCCGGCAAGAGCACGTAGCCCGTGAGCAACGAGCCAACCACGGCGCCCAGGGTGTTCACGGTCGTGAGGCGACCGACCCACCAACCCACGTCGTCCGAGCCCGCTACGCGCTGCAGCAGCAGCGGGAACGTGAGGCCCATGAACACGGTGGGGATCGACAACACCAGCAAGGCGATCAGCCCGCGCGCCGCCTCGCGCGCCGCGAACGAGCTGAAGTATTGGCCCGTGTTGTTGAACACCAAGGGCAGCTTGTCCCAGAGCGGCAGCGTGATGGCGAGCGCCAGCCCGGTGAGGATCAAGCCGAACGGCAGCGCCGCCTCGCCAAAGCGGCGGCGGACGTGCGAAGCGCTCGAGGCCCCGAGGAACAAACACGACAAAAACGCCGCCAAAATCAGGCCGAACGCGTAGGCGCTGTTGCCGATCAACAACGCCAGCAGGTGAGTGAAGATGACCTCGGCCGCGAACACGAGCGCGCCGGAGGCTACCGCCACCACGTACGCGGTGAAGGTGTCCTTCACGACGCCGCGCGAATCGTGAACGCCGGAAATTTTGGCGCTCGGGGCGGGCAAGGTCTCGGGCGCGCGGCGGCCGAAGTAGATGGCCAAGCCGCCGATGACCGCGCTACCGAGGGCCGAGGCAAACACGGTGGCCGACATGCCGAGCAGCGGCAAGATGGCGTAAGCGGCCAGCAGCGCGCCGATGGCGCCGCCCGCCGTGTTCGAAGCGTAGAGCGCGCCCAGGCGCCGCTCGCGGAGCCGCGAGGCCGCCTGGGCGTTCGACGCCGCGGGCAAGAGCCGCGACAGTAGCGGCAGCGTGGCGCCCATGGCCGTCGTCGGCACGACCACGATGAGCAGCGCTCCCAGCCAACGGGCCGCGCTGAGGGCAACCAGTGAGCCCGGCGCTGCCCGCGCAATGGCTGCATAGAGCGGCGCCAAGGCCTGAAACGCCAGCGGCGACAACGCCACCGTGATCGCCACCACCAGCTCGAGCACGCCGTACGCCACCAGCGGGCGCTTCACCGTGCGCGAATAGCGGCCGCCCAGGAACGCGCCTAGCGCCAGGCCGGTCATGAACGCGGACAAGACCGCGCTCACCGCGTGCGCCGTGGCGCCCACCACGTACGAGAGGTACTTCGAAAAACATAGCTGATCGACCAGCCCCGTGGCCCCCGAGAGCACGAACAGCGTCAAAATTAGCGCAAAAGGCGGCTCTTTTTCACGCTTTGGCTTCACCCCAGGCGTGGAATCCCCTAAAACCGGCTTCGCTTCAGCGCTCTGCACGGCCGCGAACATAGCCGAACGCGCGGCCGTCCCCGCCCGAAAATAATCCGCATTTATCGTTGTCGAACCGCGCTCCGCACACTATCTTCCCGGCCCCTTGCAGACCGCTGCAAAACCCGTCCCCATCGTCTAGCCCGGCCCAGGACACGGCCCTTTCAAGGCTGTAACAGGGGTTCGAATCCCCTTGGGGACGCTGTTTTTAGCCTGTTTCTTAGTTATTTTGACACTCTGATCGTTTCCTGATCGATTGCTCCCCGCCGGCACGGAGCGATCGATCAGGGCGTTCACCACTGCCGGGAACGGCGCACCGACCTTGCCGCGATAGTCGTCGGCCTCGTGCACGTAGCCTTCGGTGGTCGCGTACTTCTCGTGCCCCGCGTGGCGCTGAATCACGCGCGCATCGTCGCCCCGTAGCGTGCGCCAAGTGATGCCGGTGTGCCGCAGGCTGTAGAGCGTGATCGGCCGCACGGTCGCCGAGCGCTCGAATAGGTCCGGGCGGGCCACGCCAGCGCGCCGCAGGTGCGTGCGGATGGTTGCGGCCCAATCCTCGGCCGGCGGCATGTTGGGCACGACGCGAGCGCTTGGCGACGCGTCAAGCGCCAGCACCTCGAGCACCGGCAATAGCTCTGCCTCGATCGGCACGCGGCGCACGCCCGCCGCCGTTTTGGGGTAGTCCTTGGGCTCGCCCGCGTCGAAGTCCCAGGCCTTGGTGACGTGGAGCAAGCCCGCGTCAAAGTCGACGTCCTTCCACTGCAACGCGGCGAGCTCGTTTGGCCGCAAGTAGGTATACGCGAGCAGCACATAAAGCTCAGCCCAGCGGTCGGGGATCTCGCGGCATCCGATCAGCGCCAGAAACTCGGCCGGCCGGAGCCATTGCGTCTTGCGCTTCACGCCGCGATCGGGCGGCTCGATGCCCGAGCACGGGTTATCGGTGCGCACCCGAAGCGCCTTGTTCTTCGATCGCGACGCCGCCTTGCACGCGCTTGTGAACAAGGCCCAGACGTTCCAAGCGCGCTTCCACCCGAAAGGATAGCGGCGTGCCTTGCCCTCGCCCGCGGTGCTCTCCCAGAAGCCGGCTTGGATCTTGGCGTCGAGTGCGTCGCGCACGGCCTCGCAATCGGCGGGTGTCCACGCCTTCGGGTGCTTGTCGCCGAGCACCGGGAGGATATGCGCCTTGTACATGCCAGCGACGGCCGTCAGCCCCTTGGCTTCGCGGTGCTCGAAGAAGGCCGCCCACCAGTCAGCGCCGCCTGCGATCTTGGCTGGGAGCTTCCGCGCGCGCTTGGGTCGCGCGTCGAGCCACTCCGGCTTGGGGTTCTCCGAGTAGTGCGCGGTTGTCTCCTCGCACTTGGCGTCCGTCCACTTGGCGGGGTAGGGGGCGAGGCGGTGCCGGCGCCCGTTGGGCAGCGAAACGATCCCCTGGCGCCGCCCGTCGGGAAGCGTGATCACGGTGCCAGTGCGGGGGCGGCCGCCTTTGGGATCGGACATGGCGAGGAGGTTACAGGGCTTGAGCGGCGCTCTCTAGCTTGCGGAGGATGGCCACCGCTTCCGCCACCCGTTGCTTTTCCACTTTGAGATCAGCTTTGCAAAAGCCGACGAAAACGCGATCTTCCAATTGGCGTACAGCAAGTTGGAGCGCCGACACTACAGACGGGCCCCGTAGAGTCGTGGTGACCTGCGCGGCCTTCGCGTCAAGCTCGGCCTCCACGGCCAAGTACTCACTTCCCGCGGTTTGGAACTGCGCCTCTCCTTTGAATTCCGGCATGATCAAAGGTTGTACGCCGCGAGCTTGCCAAGCCTTCCTAGCCCTGAACCGGTTCGCGCCGGTCACCCCCTCGGGACGCCCCGGCTTTGACCGCAGAAAACGCCCCGGGGGTGAGTCGCTCGCGAACCGCTCCGAACCGACTCACGTCACTCACCCATGGCCTAGGCCGGTACTGGGCCACGTGGCCAGCCCTTCGAGGCGCACCGCTTTTCCCACAGGAAACGCCCCGAGGGTGGCTCACTCCTGGCCCAGTACCGGCCCGCTTAGGCCCGGGCCGCTTAGGTTGGCCTCCGCGTGAGCGGGACCCGAGCCAGAGCCGCGGCGTGCGCCGGGCCCACCGGAGGCTCGCTGGGCTCCCTTCTTGGGTCGACCGGTGGCGCGTCGAGCGGCCGCGCCACGGGCTCGCCAGCTGCGCGCATGGCCCAGCCGAGCAGCCAAGCCAGCTCATGCCCGGGGGCGTGCATCTTGGCCGCGTCCACCAGCGCCAGCACGGCCGACGCGCACGCGCGGTCTAGGTGCGGGGCGGTCAACGCGGCCTCCCTCGAAGCACGCCCAGGGCTTGGAGCACGAGGTTTAGGCCGTCGAGTAGCCGGCGCTCGATGCGGGGAAGGTCGCACCCCGGATCTCCAAGATCGATGTCGCACTCGGCCAACGCGCACTCGATCAACGCGCGCGCGGCGGAGTGGTCCGCGGCGCTCACGCACCCTCGCAATCGACGGCACTTGCCACTGCCGCGAGGGTGATCGCGCGAATCTTCCGCCGGAGCGTGCCCGGGTCATAGGCATGCGAGGCGCCCGCCACCTCCTCGAGATCCACCGCCGCTTGGCGAAACACGTTCGCGATGTTTTGCGCCTCGAGTGTCAGCGAAGCGCGCGGGAAGCGCACGACGTTGCGGGCTTGCTGCTCGGCGCTCACGAGGGCACCGCCAGGAGTAGAGCGGTCAAAACCTCGTCCCCGTCGGCCAGCTCCGTCGCCGCCTGCAAGTAGAACTCACTGCCAAGCCCTGGCTCGGCTTCGGTCGGCGCGGCTAGGTAGACGGCGCCGAGGATGCGCAAGTAGAGCGAGCCGTCCTGTGGCACGTCGAAGCGGAGCGCGTACTCGAGCACTCCGCGAAAGCGCTCCTCGCAGACGCGTTGATCGGCGCGGCTCACTTGCCGCCCCCGATCGCGCCGTTGACCTCGGCCGTGTCGGCGTCGCAATTGAGGCTCGTCGCGAGGCGCCGGGCGGCCGTGGCCAGCGTCGCGAGGTCGTTCGACGCCCGGCTCAGCTGCGCGTCGGCCAGAGTGGCCAGCGCGGCCAGTTGCTCGGCTTGCTCGGCGGCTGCCCGAAGCTGGTCGGCGCGCGTAGGCGCACCTGTGGTATGCTTTCCCCGATTCATAGGCTAACTCCTGTGGATCCGGAGGTCGGGCTGTTAGTCGCAGCGCCGGCCTCACTTGTTGGTGGGGCGAGATTGCCCCCAATCGCCCCATCATACTGGGCGTGCCCGTGCGATCTTCCCTCCGCCGCCACAGAGAGAGCTCCCGCCCTTAGCCAAGCAAGAGCTTCACGGCGCCCAGCGCCGCATTGAATTCGGCGATGGTCGCCTCCGCCGTTGTCGAATGGGGGCTCGCGGGGAATTGCACTGTAGAGGGCACCGGCCAGGTCAGCTGCACCAGGCGGTTGAGGGTAGCCTTTGGTCTTGGCGATCTTCGCCTGGATTACGTCATTCTTCACACGCCACGCAACGTGGTCTGCGCTCTCGCCAGACGACGGCCTGAGATTCTTCGCCGCGGCCGCGAGTCGCAGGATCGCCGCGTGCGCAACGGGTTGCAGGATAGGATCGAGGTTCAACGCATTGGCGAGCGTTGCGTCCGTAACGGTGCCCCACGGGCTGGGGTTGAGCGCGCGTTGGGCTGTCGCGCGCGCTGTCGCGTTGCTGATGGCTATTTGCAGGGGAGTAGGCATGGGGTTTCTCAGCGTCCCGCGCAAGCGCAGGCGGCGGTCAACGTCGGGTACATCCTGACGGTGTCCCCATCGACCAGCGCCACGGCGCCGTTGATGCGCCCAACTTTGCGATTCGGTCTCCTGTTGACCCAGCCTTGGATCTCCCATGGGAGCGGTTGGGTGATTGGCTGAAGCTGGGGCCCATCGTTCGCGGGAGCGGGCGCAGCGATGAGCCGCGCGGCCCAGCGCGGCACTGGCAACTGGAGCTTCTTGGCTAGCGCCCGCGCGCGCCGCTTGGCTTCGGCCCGCGACGTCTCCTTGTCCGTAGACTTGAACCACGTTTCCAATCGGGCCAATGTGGTCACGAGCGCCTCCTGGCACGGATGCCGAAACCGAAACCGAAGTGGTACTTGGCCATAGTTTTCACCACCAAACCCAAAACGCGATAGCGCCCGAATCGATCGCCGACACGTCGGCGTCGAAGACCATCCCGGCCAGCACGGTGCCGGGCTCATCATTGCCGCCTGAATCCTTCAGCAGCGTGACCGCGCCAGCGGCAAGGAAGATGACCCTGCGCGCGCAACGCTTCGGCTTGCCGCTCACGGTCGTGAGGTCGATCAGGCCGGCTCCGCCCGCGTAGTACTTCCAAGCGCGGCCAACGCCCTCCTCAGGGCTCGTTGAGTAGACAGTCATCAGACGCCCTCTGCTCGGCGCTGTGTGCGCCAAAAAACGGGGTGGGATCGATCGACCTCGGCGCCCGAAGGCTCGAAACAGATGAACAGGGCTGCAACCTCGGGGCTCGCTTGAACCGCTTGGGTCAAGGCCATCTCGAGCGCACGAGCGGGGGCCGACTTGACCTTCGCCGCGTTGGTCAGAGCGGCAGTCTGTTGCTCGGCCGCGAGAAGGGGCTCGATGTCCAAGTCGCGAAGGTTCGGATACGCAATCGCGTCTTGTAGCGAATCGCATTCGCGGTCGATCTCACGCGCAGCCGCTTCGGCAACGTCCAAGGCATCCCTTGCCTTTTTCACGTCGGCAGGCTTTGCCAGTTTGAAGGCTTCGCGCGCGGCGTCTATTCCAGCGCATGCGGCGACGAACCGAGCTTCCAGGGTTTGCCACTCTGGGCCGCCGGGCGCGAATTGTGTGCGCGTCGCGGGCGACGGCCCGCAGACTTGCTCGATTGCGACGAGCGCGCTCGCGAGGTGCGCGCGGCGCTGTGAGAGCAGCTTTCGCGCGGCGTCGGCGCGATCGCCCGTCTTGCTACCGAGCCGTTCCAGCGCGTGATCCACGGCCGCCAGCGCAGCGTGGACGCGGGCCACGCCCGGCGAGCTCGCGCCTGGAGACAATGCCCATCGGTGAAGCGCCTCACCGTCCAAAAATGATCGCCGTAGGCGGTGCGCTGGCGGACCAAAGAAATCAGCGGGGATATGTTGGATGGCTTGCATGGTCAGGATCTTTCTTCGGGAGGGTCGGCGGTCAGAGACGGTTGCGGCGACGCGGGGGAGGCGCACACCGATTGAGCGCGATCGCCAATTCGGTTTGGAGCGTGGCGTTTTGATCGAGCATCAGCCCGACGCGCTCGAGCAAGCCGAGCGGCTCAGCGAGCACGGCGGCCGCAAGCGAGTGCGCCGCGGCGTGCTGCGCGGCCTCGGCGCGGGTCATCACTGGGCCTTTCGCAGAACGCCCGCGCGCGCCGCGATGAACTGTTCGGGGGTCATGCCTCGCGCCTTGATCGCATCGAGCTTGTCCTTGGACAGCTTCGCGATCTCCGCCTGCACTTGGGCTTTGCTGAGCGTGACCGCTGAGGAGGTGCTCGCGGCTCGAGCAGGCGGCTCGTCTCGGGCGCTCCGTAGGACCGACTTCCCTAGCTCTAACCAGGCCCGGTTTGTGAGCGGGAGCCCGCGGCGCGTTAGGGCCTCGATCTGCGCAGACGAAAGCGCTTTGCTCGCGGCGACGGCCTTATCGGTGCCGGGCTGGGCCATTGGGTCTGCGGGCGGGGTGTTGGCGGAGGCCGCCATCGGATCTTGAGGTTCGGCGTCGCCGACGATCGCAAAGGCAGCGTCGAGCGCGGCATTGATCATCTCGCGATCGGCATCGCCCTCGAGGCCCAGCGCGTCTCGCACGAGCGCGAGCTGCGCGTCCGGGTCATCGCTCGACGACTTGCTGAGCTTGGCCAGGCCCAAACGAAGCATGTCGCTCTGCGTACAGCCGGCGGCGGAGCAAGCCTTGCTGAGCTCGCGCGCAAAGCCTTTGGTCACGCGGACGCCCAGCACCTTGCTGGCAGAGCGAGACAGAATCTCAGGGCCTGAACCAGGCTCACATTCTTCGTTGCAATCGCACATGCCCTAACGGTGACACGGTGTTTACAGGCGTGCCAATGCATTAGCACAAATGATATTAAATTGGAGCGCGACGCCCCGGGGCATAGCGCCGCGTAAGCGGATGCTGCGAGCTAGATCTTTGCTTGGCGTGCTGGCCGCGCTCGCGCGTTCGCGTGTGCGCGCAGCGCGAATCAGATCGTGCGTTCTTCGCCCAGCCCACGAAGCGCATGGCGGAGCGCGACGTCCGCGGGCGCCTTGCCGATGCTCAACAAGTACTCTTCGCACAGCTCGCGCTCGCGCCGTGAGCGGGCCCGCGCGAGCAGCTCGGCCGGCGATGGTTCGGCGGGAGTTGATGGGGGTGGTGCTTGGCGCGGCGCAGGTAGTGAAGGGGCAGCCGGCTCCGGCACCTCGAGGTCGGGCACTTCGAGGTCGGCGACGGCTTGCACCTCCGCCGCGGGTGCTGGCTCGGCGAGCGCGCGCTCAACGGGTGCCACAGACGGGGACCCAGGATCGACCGGCGCTGGTTCCCGCAACACCGCTGCGATGGCTTTGCGGGAGCAGCCCCCGAGCCGCTCGGAGATGGTGCGGCCACTCAGACCCTCGGTAGCCAAGCGGCGAATCTCGGCGGCCAGCGCGGGCGTCACGGCCGAGCCTCGGGAGTGGCAGGCGGCGCTAGGAACGTCGCCACCGCCCGGCGAACCAGCTCAGCAACCGGCGCGCCTGTTTCGGCCGATCGCGCCCGAAGCGCCTCGAGCATGGTGGGGTCCAAGTACACGGACGTTGCAATTCTGGGCGGGCGTTGGGGGCGAGGCATCTTGAATGCTAGCACGGGTAACAGCTGGATACCATTGGCGAATCGTGGCGAATGGTCACAGATATTGACTCGTAACGTCGATGTTGAGTTTTGCGCTGTTTTTGCGGTGATACGGCGTATCTATACCCGTATAAATTCGGGGTCTAGCTTCGGGACCGCCCTCCTTTGGAATGCGAGCGCGACCCCGTATACCCCTAATTTCAAGTAGTTAGCTCAGTTATGCCAGAGCTGGAAGTCACTGGAAGCGGGCGCAGTTAATGACCGCAACTTTATGAACTCTGGATTTACAGCCTTATTAGGCTATCGAATTATTAACCCATGTTTTCTAGGCAAACGCGAAGGTGCCTGATGGGCCTCCTCGAGGCGCGCAACCACGTCGGCCAGCGCGCGACTCAGCACCGTGCGCAGGAGAGTCAGCCGTGCGACGTCCGAGCCAGCGACGGCATCGCTAGCGGCCCAGGCAAGGGCCCGGGCTCCTCGCGCGACCGTCCGGCGGCTTACGGGCTTAGCGATCCCAGACCGCGCGCGCTGAACCGTGCGTAGGCTCACGTGGGTCCCCTCGGCCCGGAGCTGCTTCACGAGCGCGAGCGGCGGAAGGGCGGACTCCCGGACTCGGGTGACTTGGGCGGGGCTCAGGCGGGCGCGGGTGGTCATGTGCGAGCCCTCTCGGGCGGGGCGACGCAAGGATCCCATTCCAAGGATCCGCGCAGCGCTCCCCTAAGGGAGGGGGAGCAGCAGCGAGTGTGCAAGGTTCCGGCAAGGATCCCGGATCCTTGGATCCTTGCGCTTTTTACGGGCTTTCCAAGGATCCCACGCCTCGAGACGCCGCAAGGATCCCGCAAGGATCCCGGATCCTTGCGCATCACAGACCCCACCTCAGGAATGCTTCCGCGTTTCCGGGGGTCCGCGGCGCTACCGAGTACTTGATGATTGGGTTCCCGCGGTGGGTCCCGAACCCCGCCTCGACCAGCACGCCTGCTTTTGCCAGGTCGTCGAACACCGCCTCTTTCATCAACGGGCGGCCACCCCGCGCTTCACGGATTGCGGCGCTGCGCGTGATGCCGTCGGGGCAGAGCTTGAACCGTTGAACCATGTCGCGCGCGATCTCCAGTTGCTTGGCCCCCTCATTGCTGGCGCGAGTTGTCGGAGCCGGCGCCCCGAGCACCGAAGCGCGCAACCCCCACTTGATACCCGCCAAGCGGCTCCCCAGGCCCTCGCCATTGCTAGGCGCTGTCACGTCCTCCCAGATAATGCGCGTCGGTGCGAACCCTGCCTCGGGGTGGCGGCCGCAACGGATCTCGATCTCGGTAGGCTTGTCGGCGTCCGGGCGAACGAGGCGGATGCTCGCTTGCTGAGCAGCCTGTAGAGAGTTGTGCCCGCTCTGGTTCTCGAAGTCGCCGCTTGAGCCTTTCGAGCTCGTAGACTTGCGGTCGTGCGTCGTGATCAAGACGGTGAGGCCGGTCTCAGCGCTCAACGCTCCGAGAATGAACGCCGGCCCGGAAAACTCTGCGGCGTTCTGGTCCAAGCCTAGGAACGCAGAAGTGTACGAATCGATCGCAAACAGTCCGAGCCCCTTTTTCGCGAGCGCTCGGACTGTCTCGACGTTTTGATCAGTAAATGGCGGTTGCCCCACCACGACCGTCAACCAGCCCTCGCGCACGAGCGCGATCAGATTGACCCCTAGCGCGTTTGCAAGCCGGTGGAGCCGCTGACTCAGCAAGGGCCCTGTTTCGCAGTCCCACAGCAGCACGCGCGCCCGTCGCACCGCATGTCCAAGGAACGGAGCCCCGGACGCCACGCAGAGGGCGAATAGGTTGAGCAGCGGGCCTTTGCTCGTGCCGGCGTAGCCCGCGATACTGGACACCTTACCGGGCGCAATCCCGAGGCCCGCGCAGATGTAGTTGAGTGGTTCGGGCGGTCGCGCGAAGTCGATCGGCGTGCCGAACCCTGCCCAGTCTTCCTCGGCCCCGGCTTCGGCCGTGTCGTTGGCTGGCTCGGCGCTCGCCTCGGCCTTGGCCGCCCGCTGCGCCTTGGCCGCCCGCTGCGCCTTCGCCCGCTCGCGGGCTCTGCCATACGCGTCGACCATGTCGCGCATGCCGCTTGGTCCGACGCGCAAACCCGCAAGCGCCGTCAGCGTCTCGGCGGTTAGCAGCGACTCGAGCGCGCTCCACCCCGCTGGGTTATTCGCACCCCAAGCACGCAAGGCATCGCGGACGCGCGCCTCGGGGTCGTCGCTTGGTAGCTGGCTCACGAGGTGCTCGGCTGCGCTTGGGGGCATGCCCGCGTTGCGTAGCCACCCGCCAAGCGCCACGGCCAAACCGTTGCGCGCGCCGAGTTCGAAGTGAGGCTCTATCAGCTTGGCGGCTGCGTCCAAGTCGGCGCACTCCTGTGGGGTGAGCTCGCGGTCTGCGGCGGCCGGTCGATCCGTTGGGGCCTCGTACGCGGGGACATCGGCGGGTGTGATCGTGCCGGCGTCGATCACTGGCAACGCGCCAATCACATCGGCCGAGACCGGGCCAACGCCCTCCCGTATGACACGCGGCAGGCGGTAGCATCGCGTCCAGTCAGCACACGCGCGGTCCAACACCAAGCCGTGCTCGGCTTCGAGCGCCGCGCACCACCCGAGGTACAGGGCACGCCAGGCGCGGGCATCCTCGGGGCTCGCGATCTCCACGAGCTCGGCCAAGGTCGCCAGCACGCGGTACCCGCCGCGGGTCGAATAGTAGGCCAGCCCGCTCGCCTCAATGCGGGGCAGCACTTCGGCCCGCCACTCGTCGCTCGCGGCGTGGCCGGGTCCGTCCAAGTCGCCGATCAGCGCCGCCATGCGCGCCGTGATGCCCTCGGTGAGCGCGCCGGACGCCAGGCGCACGGTGATGCCCTCGATCACCTCGGGGGCATAGGCCGTGACGTGGGCATCCGTTGGCCATGCGCGAGCGAGCGCCTCCGAGAGAGGGAGGCCTTGCGCGTCGGCGTGCCGCCCCTCGAAGGCGTCACTCTCGGGGCTCGGGAGGTATCGAGTAGGCAGGATCGTGACGCTCGGACTGGCGGCTTCCGCGGCCTGAGATACACTGTTCATCGTTCGTCTCGTTTCGTCTGAGTTTTCGGAAGCGGCCTCGGTCATTGGCGATGATCGGGGCCGCGGTGTTTTGGGGGTCATGAGAGGCCCTTTCGGATGCGAGCGGCGCGGGCGTCGTGAACGGCGATCGCGGCCGCCGCGCCTTCGCGCGTCACGTCCGGCATGAGGGCGAAGCTCGGCGAGCACGTGCAATCCAGGAGGGGCGCTTTGCAGTGCGGCTCGTGGATGCGCCAGCCGACGCTGTAAGTTGTCGTGCGCTGCAACGCACGGACTTGCCGCACGGATAGGCGGCGGATCACGCTGCCCCCTTAGCGTCTGGGTCCACTCGTCCGCGCCGTACTCGGCTTGCACCGGTCGCGATGTTAGCCACGCCTCGAGATCGGTGCGGCGCACGAGCAAGCGCTGACGGGGGCCGCGCGACACCTTGAGGTCGCCGCGGCTCGCCGCGCGTTTGAGTGCGTCGCGGCCAACGCCGAAGCGCTCAGAGCATTCGGCGACGCCGAGGAGCTCGTCGCCCGCAGTGTCCGGCACCGAGCCGGCGAGCACCTCGAGCGCATCCGCTTGTGCGCGCAGCGCAGTGGCCTGGGCGAGTAGGGCGGCCCGGGCGCTCACGGCTTCACCGGATCGGGGATGCCGAGATCCGCCATCGCACGCCGGATGGCGGCCACCGTTGCGGCGGAGCGCGCTCGGCCCCGCAAGTAGTTGGCGACGGTACGGGGATCGAGGCCATCGGCGACGGCGGCGATCTGGCGGATTGTTCGGGGGTCTAACTGTAATGCTTCGGACGGACGGACCATGGGCGTGTCCCTTTCGGGAGTGGCTTGCTGGACCGTCGAACTACAGTTACCCCGCGAGGGTTCCGCCCCGGATGGGCGCTCGAACGGCTATGTTTTAGCTTCTACGCTGACTTTTTCGTGTCGCTGATGATCTTCCAACCGTCGCGAAAGAGGCGTACTTGCGCATCCTCCGGAAGGTTGGCGGGCATTGGTGGGCTGAGAAGTAGCGGGCGGTTGCGGGCGTCGCGGATGCGTGCGCCGTGTGGCTTCGCCAGCGGCTCTGACTCCCCCGCACGCCTGGCCGTGCACGGCTCGCCCGGCGCGGCGCCGCAATTCGGCTTTGGGCACTTCACGGCGAGCCCGAGCTTCACGTGAGCGGGGAGCTTCTCGTATTCGGCGCGGGTCACAGCCTAAGAGTGACCTCGACGCTGCGCTAGCGCAACGCGGGCGTTTCGCCTCGCCCCCAGCTCGGCTGCCAGCGCCTCAACGGTAGCCCACTGCCCAGCGGCGGCCGCCTTGGCGAGCGCATCGGCCAACGCCGCCTCGAGGGCATCCGAGGGTGGGGGAGCAATCGATCGGTCAAGCGATCGATCCGGAAGGGTCGCGGACTTAGCCTCAAGATCCGCAACGTTCTCACCCGCTGATCGTTTGAGAATGTGCTGAAAACCTCGAGAAAACTCAGGGTTTGACCAGGTTCGAATCCCCTTGGGGACGCCAGCAATACTGATACCGAAAACGCTTCCAAGTCCCGCCTGGCCCGAGACTTGGAAGCGTCGACCTTCCTGGGTGTCGATGGGGGTGAAGATCAGCGGGCCCGTGAGGACCTTCTCCAGCGCTTTCCGCGCCTCGGTGGGCGACCTCCGCAGCATGCCTAGAAGGTCGCTAGCCCGTGACTTGACCTCCTTCTCGAAGCGGATGGTCGTCATCTCAGCCACGCTCGGCACGGCCTTGTAGGCGGCCACCCTGGTGTTGATCTCCCGGAGCTGGGCCTCACGTTCCGAGAGCATTTGAGTGACGGTTTCCAATGGCTGATCTGTCGTGAGCAGGGCCTCCCCAAGGCGCCGAATTTCACCCTGAAGCTGTCGTCGTCGTTGTTCAAGGTCGGGCAGGCCCGAGGGGGCCTCAGCTCGTTGTGAGAGCCGACGCCGGACCTCAACAAGCGCCGCCGCGATCACGTCGTCCGTCAACAGGGTGGACTCCAAGTGCCCGACGACCATGCGATCGATCACATCGACGGGGCGCCGCGTCGTCACGTCACACGTGCCTCGCTCACGGTGGTAGGCGCAGGAGTAGACCTTCACCGGCGTGTTCCCGTACTTCCCGCCAATTACCTGGATGGGGCCGCCGCACGTTGAGCATCTTGAAAAGCCGGTGAGGAGGTACCGGGGCAGGGGACCGGTGGCCGTTTTGCGACCCATCGTCTGCTTGGCCCTGAAGCGTGCTGTGGTTGCATGCCACAGCTCGTCACTGATGATGCGCAAGTCGGGGCGCTCGACGATCACCCACTCGGCCTCCGGTCGAGGCTCCCGAAGTTTCGTGCCGCCTCGGTACACGCCCTCGTTCTCCCGGTTCCAGATGATTTTCCCGAGGTACCTCTCGTTCCTCAGCATCGAGTGGATGGCCGAGGGGGACCATGAACCGGTCCCCCTCTTCCCAGACCTCGGGGACGGGATACCTCTGGAATTCAGATCGTGGACGATGGCCCTGAGCCCATCGCCCCTGGCGTAGTTTTCGAAGATCATCCGAACGATCGCGGCTTGTTCAGGATTCACCGTGTACTGCACGACGGTCGAGCGTCCTGCACCTTCAACCCTCGTGTTGTCGAACCCGAAGCACTTGCCGCCCACGACGAGGCCTTCTTCAGCCTTCTTCTTCAGATTCTCGTGGGTTCTCTGGCTGGTTTTTTCACGCTCCAGTTCCGAAGCGAAGTTCTTGGCGGTGACCAGAAAACGAGCCGTTGCGTCGTGGAGCCGAACCTCTTCCCCTGTGTAGTAGTAGAAAATACGGCACCCAGCATCGACCAGGTTCTGAAGGAGCAGGGTCGTGCGTGTCATGTCGCCGCCGAGACGTGTCTCGTCTCTGACCACAAGGACGTCGAACGCCTTGTCGAGCGCGGCATTCACCATGGCGATCATCTTCGGGCGCTTTTTGAATTCAGCCCGACTCGTGTCGGAGCCATCTTCACCCTCGGTGAACACAAGGGTGGTCTGCCACCCCTTGGACGCTATGAAGCGTTGGGCCCCGTCTATTTGGACCGAGAGGCTTTCGAGTTGGTGTTCTTCTTTCGACCGCCTGAGGTAGATCGCTGCTCGCATGGAGGTTCCAAATGGGGGTAGCGCTCCAGGTCCACCAAGATCAAGTCAGCAAGCGCCGAGGCGAGTACGGAAACGTCCGCGCTCGTGCTCAGAGCCTGCACCAAGTCCCCATCGCAGGATGAAGATGCGGTCGACTCACGTTGGTTTCGCCGGGATGGCGGGGCCACCCCAGCGGCTACACCGATCGCCCGTCCTCTCGACGGGCGATCGACACATTTTTGCGAGCCAGCGTCCGATTTGCCGTTATCCGGCCATTTTCACCAAGCCAAGGGGGCTCCAACTTGCCGCCATGATCAAGGTTGTCTAGTGTTGCCCAGGTGCCGAAGAAAATCAGACTTCCTCACGCGGGTCCGGATGTCGTCACCATCAACGATGCCGCCAAGGTTTTGGGGGTCACGGAGGTCACCCTTCGACGATGGGATGCGAGCGGCAAGTTCCCGGCTCATCGGCACCCCATCTCCGGCTACCGGCTGTACAAGCGGAGTGACCTTCTACGGCTTCGCAAGCTCATCGACACGGGCCGCGCAGCCTGATGGCGATTACACGGTACACGTCAGACCCGGACGTGAAGCTGCTGTGGGGCCTCTCGGCAGGCCGTTGTGCGTTCCCCGATTGCCGCGTCGAGTGCACAGCGGACGCAACTGCGGCTGACCCTGCCGTGGTCCTCGGGGAGATGGCCCATATCGTTGGGCATAGCGATACGGGTCCCCGTGGAGATCCGGCGTTTCCGAAGGACCGTCGAGGCGCCTACGAGAACCTGTTGCTGCTCTGTACGCCGCACCACACCAGGGTCGACAAACAGCAAAATTCGTTCACCGTTGCGGACCTTCGGACGTGGAAGAGTGATCACGAAGCCTGGGTGCGCTCCCAGCTGGCGAACGAGATCCCCCGCGTAGGTTTCGCAGAGCTAGAAGTCGTGATGAAGGCGCTCGTAGCGGTTCCGAGCCCCCCGAACGAGTCTTTCGTGGTCACGCCACCGGCAGCCAAGATGTTGAAGAACGGCCTGTCCGATCAGGTCCGGCTGACCCTGCAAATGGGGCTCGCTGGCTCATCTGAAGTAGAACGTTTTGTGGAACATGTTGCCGTGATGGACGCTGCCTTTCCCGAGCGAGTCCGAGCAGGGTTCTTGTCGAAGTACAACGAACTGCGGGGTGCCAACGTGAGTGGGGACACTCTCTTCCTGAGCCTCTGCGACTTCGCTGCGGGTGGCGCACAGGCGCTGCCTCGCCAGGCGGCTGGCTTAGCGGTACTCGGTTACCTGTTCATGAAGTGCGAGATCTTCGAACGATGATCCTGCCCAACAAACACGTTTCGGTTCGTGCCTCGATGCTCGGCCTCGGCGGCGAGATTCTGAAGGTCCTCGAAGGTCCTCGGACCGTCTCCAGCCTGTGGGAGAGGCTGCGTGGGAATCCTGCCGTCGGCGGTTTCGGCCGGTTTATCTTGGGGCTCGACCTGCTCTTCATGGTCGGTGCCATCGAGCTGAAGGATGGCCTCGTGGTCGCCGGGAAGCCGGCATCGTGATCCGGCGCATCTTCGCGAACCAGGCGGGCTTCCATGAAGTCAAACTGAAGCCTGGCTTCAACGTCGTGGTGGCCGAGCGAACTCAGGAGTCGACAAAGAAGGACACCCGGAACGGTGTAGGAAAGAGCACTCTGCTGGAGGTCGTTCATTTTTGCCTTGGCTCAGACGGCAAGGCGTTCAACGCCGAGCTGCTGGAAGCATGGCAGTTCGGCCTCGACCTGGTCTTGGCTGGACGAGAGCTGACGGTTCTGCGGTCCGTCGCCAATCCGAAGAGGGTGCTGTTGGACGGGGATCTGAGCGAGCTGCCCGTGACGCCTAAGCTTGATTCGAGCAGCGGCATGCTGTCTCTCGACACCAAGGAATGGGTTGGCCTTCTTGGCGCCGCGATGTTTGGGCTGCCAGCGGTAGCGAAGAAGGGGGCCTACACCCCGACCTTCCGGAGTCTCATCTCGTATTTTGCCCGACGGGGTAGAGACGCCTTCTCCCAGCCGTTCGAGCATTTTCGGAAGCAGCAAGAATGGGACAAGCAGGTGAACATTGCCTTCTTGCTTGGCCTGGACTGGGAGGATGCACAAAGCACGCAGCTTCTCCGCGACAAGCAGGCCGCCCTAACCGGCCTTCGTAAAGCCGTAAAGGGCGGGTTGGTCGCTGGGCTCGGAGGAAAGCGTTCCGATCTCGACAACCTTCTGATCCGCCTTGAGGAACAGGCGAGAGCAGAAGCGGAACGACTCGCCAGCTTTAGGGTGCACGCAGAGTACAGCCACATTCAGGATCGGGCCGGGGCCATCACGGATGCCATCCACACGCTGGTGAACAGCAACTACCAGCACCGACAGATGCTCGCGCTTTACCAGAGAGATCTGTCGCAGGAAGCGCCACCTGATGACGGTGAAGTTGAACGGCTCTTCGCCGAAGCCGGTGTTGCCCTCGGGGATTCGGTTCGAAAGCGCTTGGACGACGTGCAGAACTTCCATCGCACGGTCGTTTCGAACCGCCGAGAATTCTTGGCTACGGAAGCTGCCCACCTGAGCCAAATCATCCTGGAGAATGAGAACAGGGTGGCTTCATTGACGGAGGAACGAGCGGTCCTCTTGTCGGTGCTGCAAACTCACGGAGCCCTAGAAGAGCACACCAAGCTCGAACAGCTTCATCTTCAGACGGTTGGTCAAGTTAACGAGACGAAGACCCTGCTGGAGAACATGAACAAGCTCGACAAGGGGGGAAGCGAGCTGAAGATCGAGAAGGAACTGCTTCTCCAGCGCGGTCGTCGCGACTATGACGAAAGGCACGCCATCCGAGCCAAGGCGGTGAACCTTTTCAACGCCAACTCGACGAAGCTGTACGACGCCCCAGGGCGTCTACTGGTCGATTTTACTGCGCATTCCGGGCATCGTGATCAAACAAACCGCGTCATCGTGATCGCGCAGTCCGGCGCATCGTGATCGGAGCGAAGCGACGTGCTTGTCTGGGGTCTGTTCCGGTCGTTGTTGTTTCCT
>Ga0164241_10002381_pt1 | contig 20589 bp, 22 predicted proteins | sample OricomyardsoilBY_FD_108780 | JGI IMG/M metagenome (GOLD analysis project Ga0164241, IMG submission 108780) | Backyard soil microbial communities from Emeryville, California, USA - Original compost - Back yard soil (BY) | ecosystem: Environmental > Terrestrial > Soil > Unclassified | place: USA... | reverse complement strand
GCACCTGGCCACGTTCAACCCCCAGCACGGCCCGGTCAGGTACACCGAGGAGGAGCTCGCGGCCATCACCCACGAGGCGCTCGTGCTGCACGGCCGGGAGGACCGGATGATCCCGGTCCGCGCCGGTTACTACCTGGCCGAGAACCTGCCCAACGCCCAGCTGCACGTGCTGCCGCACGCGGGTCACTGGATCCAGATAGAGCAGGCGGCCCGGTTCACCGGGCAGGCCAAGCTGTTCCTGGCCGACGCGTGAGCTGCTGCGCGCCCGGCATCAAGTGGGAACGGCGCTGACCGACTCCGCCAGCGACAAAGCCACCGCCGGCACCGAGACCCGGTGCCGGCGGTGGCCTCGCCCGGCTGATCGAGTCCGCGACCGGACCGCCGGCCATATCCTCGGTGGGGTTTCGCCTACCCCCAGAGGCATCCTGGCCCGCTGGGCGTCGGCAACCCCGCGGCGAACCATCGAATCATGAGCACAACCACCGCCCAGCGGATCGAGAACCCGCCCGCCGCACCGGTCACCCGCGTCGGCCTGACCTCACCCCGGGCCTGGGCCGAACTCGTCTACGCCGTGATCGACCTGGTCCCGGCGATCGCGTTCTTCGTCCTGGTCATCACCCTGCTGGCGCTGGGGATCGGCCTCGCGGTGATCTACGTCGGGGTCCTGATCCTGGTGCTGGCGCTGCTGGTTGCCCGGTTCGGCGGCCTCGTGCAGCGGTCCCTGGCGCTGGCCCTGCTCGACCTGCCGGCCGACGCGCCGGGCTGGACCCGGCCCCGTCGCCCCGGGCCGATCGCGGCGATCGGCGCGGTGCTGCGGGATCCGGTCGGCTGGCGGGCGGTCGCCTACTTCACCATCAAGATCGTGCTGGCACCGCTGACGTTCTCGCTGGCCGTCGGTCTCTACAGCGCCGGTCTCGGCGCGGTCACCTACCCGATCTGGCGGCCGTACCTGCCCGAACAGGTCGCGGGGGACGGCAGCACCCACCGGGGCACCCAGCTGTGGCCGGACTTCTTCATCGACACCTGGCCGGCCATGGTGGTCTTCGGGCTGGTGGGGCTGGGCGTGCTGTGGTGCGCGCCGCGGGTGGTGGCGTTCCTGACCACGATCGACCGCTTGCTGATCGTCAGCCTGCTCGGACCGCGCTGAGTCCGGTCCGGGCGTACCGGATGTCGGCCTTGCCCGCCCGGCCGACCGGGACCGCGCTGAGCGATCCGGTTCCTGCGTCACCGGATTGACTGCGAGATCCACAGGAGCAGCGTTCTTCAACTGCTGGTGCGGATCTCGGATCGGCCGGCGGGTGCGGGTTGACCAACTCAGCGTGGAAACCGGTAAATCGGGCGCGGTTTCGCCGGGTTGATCAGCGGGCCGTCCCCGGTGGGCCGTCCCCGGTGGGCCGTCCCCGGTGGGCCGTCCCCAGTGGGCCGCCCCCGGTGGGCCGCCCCCGGGTGGGCCGTCTCCTCGGCTTGAACCGGGCCGGGCGTGCCACCGATGTCGTCGCCGTCCGGCCTCTCGTGGTTGCGCTGATCGAAGACCCACGGAATCGGACAAAGCGGCGCTGGAAACGAGTCTTGGATCAGCGTAGGTCGCGCCGGTTGCCGACCGATCAGCCGGCGTGCCGCGGCGGCCGGCCCAGTCCGCGCAGCCCGACGCCCAACCCGACGGTGGCGTCGGCCAGGGGGAGTGCGGCGACCGAGGCGGCGCTGAGCATGTCAGCCATCATCGAGGTCCGCCGCTTGCCGATCCGGTCGATCAGCGCCCCGCCGAACACCGCCGAGAACACGATCGGAGCGATTGCCGCCGCCCCGGCCAGACCGGCCAGCGCCGCGCTGCCGGTGCGCTCCAGGACCAGCCAGGGAACGGCGATGGCCACGATGCTGTTCGCGGTCACCGACAACGCGGTCGCCACCAGCACCCCGACCAGGGGGGCCACGGACTGCCCCGGCATCGGGACGTCAGGCGACCAACACGAGTTTGCCGGGGCTGCCTTCCTCCATGTCCCGCAAGGCCTGTGCGCCCTGCGCCAGCGGGTAGGTGCGGTCGACCACCGGCACCAGGCCGGTCGCGTCGCACAGCGCGATGAGCCGGCGCAGCTCGTCCAGCGTGCCCATCGTCGAGCCGATCACCGAGATCTGCAGGAAGAACAGCCGCTGCAGGTCCGCCGACGGGTCGTAGCCGCTGGTCGCGCCGCAGCAGACGACCACACCGCCCGGCCGCACCGCCCGCATGGAATGCGCCCAAGTCTGCTTGCCCACGGACTCGAACACGCCGTCCACCCGTTCCGGCAACCGGGCACCGGTGGAGAAGACGTCGTGCGCGCCGAGGTCGGCGGCCCGCACCCGGCCTTGCTCGGTGCGTGACGTCGCCCACACCCGCATGCCCAGCGCCCGGCCCAGCTGGATCAGCGCGGTGGAGACCCCGCCGGTGGCCCCTTGCACCAGGATGGTCGATCCGCCGGGCAGGCCGCTGCGGGTGGCCAGCATCCGGTAGGCGGTCAGGTAGGTGGTGCCCAGGACCGCGGCGGTCTCGTGCGTCATCGACGGCGGCAACGGCAGCAGGTTCCGATTGGGCACGACGACGTACTCGGCGAACGTCCCCTGGTGCTGCTCGGTGAGCAGGGTCCGTTTCGGGTCGGTGGTCTCGTCCCCGACCCAGCCGGCCTGGCCGATGATCGGGTAGAGCACCACATCCCGGCCGTCGTCGGTGACGCCGGTGCCGTCGCAACCCAGGGTCATCGGGAACTGGTCGGGCTTGATCCCCACCCCGCGCAGCGTCCACAGGTCGTGCCGGTTCAGGGACGCGGCACGCACCGCCACCCGGGACCACCCGTCGGGCACTTTCGGCTCGGGCCGTTCGCCGACGACCACACCGGCCAGCGGGTCGTCCGGGTGTGGGGCATCGGCGTAGACGGCGAGCATGGCGACCAAGGTAGCTGCGTACCCTGCAGGGCATGTGGCAGACCGTGATTGACGTCGTCGACGCGGTCGAGTCGTGGATCGCCGGGCAGTCGTACTGGGTGCAGGTGATCGTCCTGCTGGCCGTGCTCGGGCCGCTGTGCTACGTGCTGGCCGGGCTGATCGACCGGGCCGTGGAGTCGGTGCTGGCCTGGCACTCCCGTCGGGAAGGGGCGTCGCAGTGAGCCGACGGCCCCTGCCCGAGGTGTCCCGCCGGTGGATGACGCTGGCGCTGGTCGCGCTGGTGCTCGTGGCCATCCTGGTCGCGATCCTGCGCTGAGCGTTCAAGGTGCTGGGGGTCACGCGCTGGGAGCGCACGTCCACCCGTGTTCGATTCAAGCGTGTACGGCCGCACCGTGTCGCCATCACTGGAGGAGCCCGACCTTCGAGCACACCAATGCGATCACAACTGAGGAAATCCTGCCCCCACCGAACCTGGTGTTGGTTCGCAGTGCACGGTCGCCGACATCGAGTCGGTGGCTCGGCGGCTGCGGGAGGCGGTGTCGGAGGCGCGGATCGCGGTGGCGCATGGGCAGATGAACGAGGGACCGGTTGCCGTCGACGGTCGGCCAAGCGGGTTGATGTGGTAGCTGGTCGACACGTACCGAACTTGTCCGTGTTGTATCACGCCTGCTTGATCGGTGTCCTTACAGGTAGGGGGAGGACATGTTGGATGATCTTGAATGCGACCGCCGCGGGGTTCGAGCGTGGTCCAGCCGAGCCGTTGGCGCCAAACGGGCGATCCAACCGAGCTGGTCACCGTCCCAACCGAGCTGGTCACCGACGACGTCCCAGCCCCGGAGATCCGATCGGTTGGAATCTCGACGGGCCGACCTTCCCGTCGGGGTCTGTGACGACGCCCGAGGGCAGCCGCCTTGTACCAGCGTCCCACCATCGAGTCCCGACCGACTCTCCCCCCGTCCGCGATCCGGCACGAGGACGCGAGCCTTCGACGAGTCAATCGGATGGAGCCGCGAGGGGTCAGCATGCGGTGCCTGGTGGTCGCCGGTCTAACTCGTTGCGTATCTTCATTCCTGTTTCAACGATTCGGCTCGTCGCCAGCCCCGAGGAGAAGCTATGGCAGTTAGTCGCGCCACCGAAGCAGGTGATGGCACAGAGCTGTGGTTGCGGCTCATTGCGGAGCCCGGCGCTGACCCGGACGAAATTGAGCGCTGGAACCGGCAGTTACTTTCTGAGCTCAAGGAGCTCGAAATTGAGGACTTGCGGTCGGGGACGATCGCTAATGCGCCGGCAGGTTCCAAAGGCGCGGAGATCGTCACAACCGGCGAGTGGTTGTTGACGCTGAGCGCCAGCGGTGGCGTGTTGGCCACGGTCGTCGGCATATTGCGGGACTGGCTCGGACGCCGCAGGAGCGCCAACAAGCTGTCCGTTACCATCGAAGGCGATACGATCACTCTTGACCGGGCCTCCGACGCGGAGCGGGAAGCCCTTATCGAGACATTCGTGAGTCGACACTCGCACAGGCAGGGTGAATGACAGGGAGTCGCGTAGCTCTGATCATTGCCACCTACCGCTATGACGACCCGACGCTGCGTGAACTCGTCGCACCGCCAGCAGACGCCGAGGCCCTGGCGAACGTGTTAAAGGACCCTGAAATCGCTGGGTTCGAAGTCACTACCCTCATCAATGAGACACGAGATAGCATCGGAGAAGCGATTGGCGACTTCTACGACAGCTGCCAGCGGGACGATCTGTCTCTGCTGTATTTTAGCGGCCACGGTTTAAAAGACGACGAAGGCCGGCTCTTCCTGGCGGCCAAGAACACGCGTCGCCAGCGGCTTGGGTTCACCGCGCTGGGCGCTGAACAACTGAGCAACGCGATGGAAGCGTGCCCGTCTCGGCAAAAGGTGTTGGTGCTTGACTGCTGTTACAGTGGTGCCTTCCCGCTCGGACGGATGTCCAAAGCAGATTCTGCTGTTCACACCCTCGAGCGATTCCAGGGCAAGGGCCGTGCGGTCCTGACCGCCTCGGACTCCACGCAGTACTCGTTCGAAGGCGACAAGAGGTCTGGACAGGCCACGCAGTCGGTGTTTACGCGTGTTCTCGTTGAGGCTCTCTCCACTGGAGCGGCCGATCTGGACGGTGACGGCAACATTTCAATAGACGAATTGTATCGCTACGTGCACGAGCGCGTCATCCGCGAAATGCCTCAGCAGCGCCCCAAGAAGCAGGAAAACGTAGAAGGCAACATCATCCTCGCCTGGAATCGGAATTGGGAGATGCCGCAACGCGTCGGCTTGTTGGTCGACAGTCCGTATCCAAAGCAAAGACTCGCTGCCCTTGACGAACTAGAATACCTTTATAGCGTCGGCAGCGATCTAGTCCGGATGCGTGTGCGCCAGCAGATTGAGCTTCTAGTGGACGACGACAGCAGGAGCATCGCGGCCGCCGCCCAAGATCTGATCCAGCGACTCGGACCAGCCGGCGTGGTCGCTCTGCGTTCGGCCGAGCATCGTGCGGCCATCGAACGTAATGCCGAGCAGCGTGCGGTCGAGCAGCGTGCGGTCGAGCAGCGTGTGGCCGAGCAGCGTGTGGCCGAGCAGCGTGCGGTCGAGCAGCGTGCGGTCGAGCAGCGTGCGGTCGAGCAGCGTGTGGCCGAGCAGCGTGTGGCCGCCCACCAACGTCGGGCCGCGCGTCGCGCAGCCGGCGCCAGCTCCTCGTTCAACTCGGGCCCAACGCCAGACGCGATTCTCGAGCCTTTCGGCTCTCAAGAAGCATCCGGGTACGCCAAGACGCCGAGAAAGGCTGCGGCCAGCGGTTGGATCGGCACCGCGTTTGTATACTACGACTTCTTCATCTACGCCCAGGCCGCCGCGCTGGTCTTTCCCACCACCTTCTTTCCGTCGGGCAATCCAAACGTCGCCACTATCGCGTCGTTCGCCATTTTCGGTGTTGGCTTCCTGGCCCGGCCAATTGGGGCGATCGTCCTGGGGCACTGGGGTGATACACGCGGCCGCAAGAACATGCTCGTGCTGTGTATGCTCTTGATGGGATCCTCGACATTCATGGTCGCGCTTCTTCCGACCTACGAATCCGTCGGCATCGTTGCCCCGGTTCTGCTTGTGGTCCTCCGACTCGTTCAGGGTTTCGCGGTAGGTGGCGCTGTTTCCGGGGCCAGCGCAATGATCGTGGAGCACGCGCCGTTCGGGTGGCGCGGCTACTTTGGCAGCTTCACGGTACAGGGCGTGCAGGCTGGCCAGATCCTGGCGGCCGCCGTGTTCCTGCCGCTCTCGGCGGTACTTTCAGTCGCCGCGTTTCAGTCCTGGGGCTGGCGGATCCCATTCCTGCTGAGCATATTCGTGATCGTCGCCGGTTACATGATACGTCGTGGGGTCGACGAAACCCCGGCCTTCATGGAGGAGGCCGAGCGCGGCGAGGTACCACGCGCACCGATTGCCACAGCCGTCAAGGAAAGTGGCGTGGACATGCTGCGGGTCGCCTGTCTGGCGCTGATGAACGCGATCCCAACTGCGGCCACAGTGTTTGGTGCGACCTTCGCCACGGCGGCTGGTTATGGGGTTGGGTTGACCGCGACAAACTACTTATGGATCTCGTTGGTTGGCAACTTCACTGCGGTCGTGCTGATCCCGTTCGTGGGGAACCTCGCCGACCATATCGGGCGCCGCCTCATGATGATCATCGGATGCTTGGGATCAGGAATTCTTGCGTTCCCTTACCTGTACTTCGTCTCAGAGTCGAATCTACCGCTGGCGTTCCTGTTCGCGATCCTGATGTGGGGCGTTGTGTATCAGGGTTACAATGCGGTCTTTCCGACGTTCCACAATGAGCTCTTTCCCACCAGGACCCGGGTCACGGCGTCCGCGGTGTCGTTGAATGTCGGCTTGTTGATCACTGCGACATTGCCGGCGGTCTACTCGGCCTTTGCCGGCCCTGCGCCGAGTGCATGTGTCGTGGACAGGAAATTCGCCCCGGACGTGCGGCTGGCCGACGGCTCGACCTGCCGGGATGTGGCCGATGCGATACAGGGCGACGTGGTTTGGTCGGTCGGTGCCGTCACGTTTGGGCTAGCGATCGTTGCTGCGGTTGCGGCGTTCTCGGCTCGCGAAACCTTTCGAGTGCGGCTGGATGACCTCGGCATGAAGAATGCGACACCAGTGGCTGCTGAGGAGTACCACCGCATCCGCCGCCGAGCGACCTATCCCGTGTGAGTAGGAACGAAAGAATTAGCGACTTTTAGCGCCTTGTCCGCCCCGTACCTCCGCACCCGCCGCAGATCAAGCCCTGAGGGACTCCCGGCTCGGGCTGGATGTGGTCGAGCGAATGGCCCAGGGACACGGATACAGGACAATCAATGTCGCCTGCTGGTCCGCGAACTGTTCCGTCGCAGACGATACGCCGGCCGTCTTTCTCGGCTACGTATACCAATCGACCGATTTCAAAGGCCGTCACCAATCCGGCGGCGGCCAGAATAATCATCAGAAAGCCTGTCATGGCCGAGACATCCCCCTTCGTCACAAAACCCCCGGTGCGGGGGTATCGTGGTTTGCTCAATGCCCGCATGTGGCGCAGATACCCGTCCCCGGCAACCAACTATGTCAGCCGCGGCGGGCGTCAGTCCAGGAGTTTCTGGCTCTACGGGCAGCAGGTCGCCTTGATGTTGCTGGACCTTCTGAACGTGCCGAAGCCCCCGCTAACCCTCCGCTAACCCCCGCTAACCTGCGTGCGCTCAAGAAGGGCTCGCAACCGGAGACGTCCGGTAAGCCGCCGTGCGGTCGGCGAGGACCAGCGACCAGCGTCGGGTCTGTTCGACGCAGGCGACCTCGGCTGCCTCACCGATGTCGATACCCGCGGTGGCCGAACGCCAGCACAGGCCCTGGCGCGAGGAATTCATCCGCAGGAGGGGCGGTGGTCCACACTGGCATCGTGCCGTCCACACTGCCCGACGGCGACCCGGTGCCGCCGGACGGGTCGCTGCCCGACCGGGCCCATCATGGAGCGGCCGGGCGCACCCTGTCCTTCTATGTGCACGTCCCGTTCTGCGCGACCCGCTGCGGCTACTGCGACTTCAACACCTACACGGCCGGCGAACTGGGCAGCGCCGCGTCCCCACAGTCGTGGCTGGACGCGGCACTGGCCGAGATCGACCTGGCCGCCGAAGTGCTCGGCACCGGCCGGCCGGTGGCCACCGTCTTCGTGGGGGGCGGCACCCCGTCGCTGGTCGGCGCGGCCCCGCTCACCCGTATCCTCGGCGCGATCCAGGACCGGTTCGGCCTGGCCGACGACGCCGAGGTGACCACCGAGGCCAACCCCGAGTCCACCGACCCGGCCCTGTTGGCGGCCCTGCATAAGGCCGGGTTCACCCGGCTGAGTCTCGGGCTGCAGTCCACCTCCCGCCGCGTCCTGACCGTCCTGGACCGCACGCACACTCCCGGCCGGGCCCTGGACGTGGTGCGGTGGGCGCGGGAGGAAGGCTTCCAGCACCTCAACCTCGACCTCATCTACGGCACGCCCGGCGAGACCGACGGCGAGTTCGCCGACTCGCTGCGTGCCGTCATCGACAGCGGGGTCGACCACGTCTCCGCCTACTCGCTGATCGTCGAACCGGGCACCCGGCTGGCCCGACAGGTCGACCGCGGCACGTTGCCGATGCCGGACGACGACGTACTCGCCGACCGCTACCTGCTGGCCGACAGGTTGCTCGGCGACGCCGGGTTCAGCTGGTACGAGGTGTCCAACTGGGCTCGCACCCCGGCGGCCCGGTGCCGGCACAACCTGGCCTACTGGACCGGTCAGGACTGGTGGGGCGTCGGGCCGGGGGCGCACTCGCACGTCGGCGGGGTGCGGTGGTGGAACGTCAAGCACCCGGCCGCCTACGCCCAGCGGCTGTCCGCAGGCGTGAGCCCCGGCCAGGCCCGCGAAGTGCTGGACGACGACGCCCGGCACCTGGAGGACGTGCTGCTGCGCCTGCGGCTGTCCGAGGGACTCCCGGTGGACCGGCTGACCGCGGCGGGCCGACGGCTGGCACGCACGGCCGCCGTCGACGGGTCGCTCAGAAACGAGGATCTGGCTCGCGGCCGGGCCGTGCTGACCCGGCGCGGCCGGCTGCTCGCCGACGGGTTGGCGCTCAGTCTCGCGGAATGACGGTGCCGGCCGGCCGATTGACCGCGGTCGCCGGGAGGGTCTCGGCGGCCTGCCGGGAATCGAGGTCGAGGACGCGCACGTGGATCACGGTCCGCTGCTGCAGAGCCGAGCGCAGCGCCCGGTGCAGGCCGTCCTCCAGGTAGAGCTGGCCCTGCCACTGCACCGCGTGCGGGAACAGGTCGCCGTAGAAAGTGGACGCCTCGTCGAGCAGGGCATCGAGCCGCAGCTCACGCTTGGTCGTGATGAGCTCGTCCAGCCGGACCTTGCGCGGCGGGATCCGGGCCCAGTCCCGGGTGGACATGCCGTGCTCGGGGTAGGGCCGACCCTCGCGAACATCCTTGAAGATCATTGTTCTGGGCCTCCGTTGCCCGGTGCACTCATCCGCCAGGGTAACGGTCCGCGCCGGAACCGCTGCGGGGCGTGTATCCGGGCCGTGCACGCGAGGCCGTCCCGCACCCGAACGGACGACTACACTTGGCAACCGACGGGCGCGAGTGCCAACACCGCGCGAGAGCGGGCGACCACACGGCCGGGAGGTGATCATGTCGGCCGACGACAGACGGTTCCAGGTGCTGCGGGCGATCGTCGCCGACTATGTCGCCACCCACGAGCCGGTGGGCTCCAAGTCGCTGGTCGAACGGCACCAGTTGGGTGTGTCCCCGGCCACCATTCGCAACGACATGGCCGTCCTGGAGGACGAGGGGTACATCGCGCAGCCGCACACCTCGGCCGGCCGTATCCCCACCGACAAGGGCTACCGGCTGTTCGTCGACCGGCTCACCCAGGTCAAGCCGATGTCCGCGGGCGAGCGGCGGGCCATCCAGGCGTTCCTGTCCGAGGCGGTCGACCTGGAGGACGTGCTTCGCCGGTCGGTCCGACTACTGGCCCAATTGACCCGGCAGGTCGCGTTCGTGCAGTACCCGACGCTGTCCCGGTCCTCCGTCCGGCATGTGGAGGCGGTCGCCCTGGACCGGCGCCGGCTGCTGCTGGTGGTGATCACCGACACCGGCCGGGTCGAGCAACGGTTGGTCGAACTGGACGGCGACGTCACCGACCAGGGGCTGCTGGCCCTGCGGTCGTTGTTCGCAGCCTCGGCCGTCGGCCAGCGGCTGGCCGACGCGGCGACGGCGCTGGCCGAGGCGGCCTCGACCGTCGATCCGGACGTGCGGCACGTGGTGGTGCCGTCGGTGGCCGTCCTGCTGGGTTCGCTGGTGGAGCATCCGGAGGAGCGGCTGGTGCTGTCCGGCACCTCGCACGCGACCGGGGCCTGGGCCGACCAGCCGGCCGCCCTGCGCGGCGTGCTGGAGGCACTCGACGAGCAGGTCACGCTGCTCAAGCTGCTCGCGGCGCTGGAGACGCCGGACGCGGTGATCGTGTCAATCGGCAGCGAGAACGACGACGCCAACCTGGCGACGACGGCGTTGGTGTCGGCCGGCTACGGCAGCGGGCAGACCCTGATGGGCGGGCTGGCCGTGGTCGGTCCGACCCGGATGGACTACCCGGGGACGATGGCCGCGGTCCGGGCGGTCGCCCGGTACGTCGGGGAGATCGTCGCCGGCCGGTAGTGGCGGTGACGCCCGGACGCCGGACGGGGTCGGGTCCGCGGTTCTTCAATCGGGTGTGGAATACATCCAGCACCCGATCGGGTGGTGGTGCGAGCCCCGGCTCGCGGGAAGGCGACTGGTGCAGAGGGTGGCTCGGGACTATTACGGCCTGCTGGGCGTGGCCAAGGGCGCGTCGCAGGATGAGATCAAGCGTGCGTACCGGAAGCTGGCCCGGGAGCTGCATCCCGACGTCAACCCCGACCCGGCCGCCCAGCAGCGGTTCAAGGACGTGACCGCGGCCTACGAGGTGCTGTCCGACCCGGCGAAACGGCAGGTCGTCGACCTCGGCGGGGACCCGCTGGGCGGTGCCGGTCAGGGCGCCGGCGGCCCGGGCGGGATGGGCGACCCGTTCGGCGGCATGGGCCTGGGCGACATCATGGACGCCTTCTTCGGCGGCGGCGCCACCAGGTCCCGCGGACCCCGGTCCCGGGTCCGCCAGGGTGAGGACGCGCTCATCCCGATCGAGCTGACCTTGGAGGAATGCGCCAACGGGGTGGCCAAGGACCTGGCCGTGGACACCGCCACCCTGTGTACCTCCTGCCACGGCTCCGGCTGTGCGGACGGCACCCGCCCGGCCACCTGCGACATGTGCAAGGGCGCCGGCGAGGTCCAGCAGATCCAGCGCTCGCTGCTCGGCCAGGTGGTCACCTCCCGCCCCTGCCCGGTCTGCCGCGGCTTCGGTGAGGTCATTCCCGATCCCTGCCGGCAGTGCAACGGGGAGGGCCGGGTGCGCACCCGGCGGACCGTCCGCGCGAACATCCCGGCCGGCGTCGGCGACGGGATCCGGGTGCGGCTGGCCGGCCAGGGCGAGGTCGGGCCGGGCGGCGGCGCCCCCGGCGACCTGTACGTCGAGGTGCAGGAGTTGCCGCACCAGCAGTTCCAGCGCGACGGCATCGACCTGCACTGCACCGTGCACGTGCCGATGACCGCGGCCGCCCTGGGCACGTCGATGGGTCTGCAGACCCTGCACGGCGTCGAGGACCTGGACATCCAGCCCGGCACCCAGTCCGCCACCGTGATCACCCTGCGCGGCCAGGGCATGCCCCGGCTGCGCGGCACGGGGGTCGGCAACCTGCACGTGCACATCGAGGTGGTCACCCCGACCCGGGTCGACTCCCGGCAGGCCGAACTGCTGCGCGAGCTGGCGACGCTGCGGGGCGAGGAGCAGCCGGAACTGGCCGCCCGTGGCCACAACGGCGGCTTCTTCTCGCGGATCCGTGACTCCTTCGCCGGGCGCTGAGCCGCCCGGACGTCGAGCCGGAGCTCGCGGCGAGCCGTTCTTCCTGGTCGACGCGCTGCCCGCGCCCGGCCGGTTCGTGCTGGACGGGGCCGAGGGCCGGCACGCGGCGGCCGTTCGCCGCATGCGTCCCGGCGAGGAGCTGGTGCTGACCGACGGCGCCGGGCGCCTGGCCGCGGCGACCGTCACCGCCGCCGGCCGAGCCGAGCTCACCCTGGACGTAGCGGTCCCGCAGGTCCAGTCACCGCCCGACGTGCGGGTCACGTTGGTCCAGGCGCTGCCCAAGGGGGAACGCGGCGAACTGGCCGTCGAACTGGCCACCGAGGCCGGCGTGGACGCGATGGTGCCGTGGGCCGCCCGGCGGTGTGTCGCCCGATGGCGCACCCCCGAGCAGGTCGACAGGGGCGTCGGGCGCTGGCGGAGCACCGCCCGCGAATCGGCGAAGCAGGCCCGCCGGGCGTTCGTACCCGCGGTCCACGACCTCGCGGATACGCCCCGGGTGGTGGCCCGACTGACCGGCGCGACCACACTGGTCCTGCATGAGACGTCGGCAACACCGCTGGCGACGGTCGGGTTGCCGGCCTCCGGTGACGTGGTACTGATAGTCGGTCCGGAAGGGGGATTGACCGAGGAGGAACTCACCGTGTTCGTCGCTGCTGGCGCCACGGTGGTGCGGCTCGGTCCCCAGGTCCTGCGGACGTCGACCGCCGGCGCGGTCGCCCTCGGTGCCCTCGGCGTGCTCACCGGCAGGTGGACATGAAGGTCGACATCCGCGACTACTCCTACGGTCCGCACGAGAGCCAGCGGATCCGGATGTTCCTGCCATCGGGCCGCTACCTGACGGTGGTGGTGGTCATCCACGGCGGCTACTGGCGTTCCATCTACGGGATGGAACTGGCCGAACCCCTCGGCTACGACCTCACCAGGTTCGGGGTGGCCGCCGCCGTCATCGAATACCGGCGGGTCGGCGAGGGGGGCGGCTGGCCAACCACCCTGGCCGACGTCTCCCGCGCCGTAGACTCCCTGGCCGGACCTGGCCAGGACGCCGCCGACGGCCGTCTGTCGTTGGACCGGGTGGCCGCCGTCGGGCACTCGGCCGGGGGTCACCTGGCCGCCTGGTTGGCGCACCGCGGTTCGCTGCGTGCCGGCACGGCCGGATCGGTCGCGCCCGGCGAGGCCCACGTGCCGATCAGCGGCGCCGTCGCCCAGGCCGGCCTGCTCGACCTGGTCGGCGCGTCGATCGAGCGGCTGGGCAACGGCGCCGTCACCGCCCTGATGGAGGGCGAGGCCCGGTCCATGCCGCAGCGCTACCACCACGCCTCGCCGCTCGCCCACGTCGGTGACGGCGCCCGGGTGATCTGCGTGCACGGCGACGCCGACGACACCGTGCCGCTGTCCCAGTCCGAACGCTATGTCGAGGCCGCGCAGCGGGCCGGCGACCCGGCGTCGCTGATCGTGCTGCCGCGAACCGGGCACTTCGAGCTGATCGACGTCCGGCATCCGGCCTGGGACGTGTGCCGCAGCCAGGTCCTACGGATGGTGTGAGCGCGTATGGCTCGCGCGGAACATCCGGTCGTTCCCTGGGACCAGGTGTTCCGCAACTTCCCGCAAGGCTCGACGTGTCGGGCGCCCGGACCGCTCGCGCGGAACATTCGGTCGTTCCCAGCGACGCAATGCCCCGCCGTCGCGACAATTCGCGACCACTGACCCCTTGGAATCAGTCAGTCGCTAGGGTTTCGGCCATGCCCTACACCAGTGACGACTGCCTGTTCTGCAAGATCGTCGCCGGCACCGTTCCGGCCGACGTGGTGCACCGGGACGACCACGTGGTCGCCTTCCGGGATATCAACCCGAAGGCCCCGACGCACATCCTGCTCGTCCCGACGACCCACTATGAGAACGCCGCCGAGATCGCCGGTGACGACCCGTCGGGGCTTGCTGCGCTGGTGCTCACCGCCCGCACGCTGGCCGAGGCCGAGGGGATCGACCGTTCCGGCTACCGGATCGTGACGAACACCGGCGCCGACGCCGGGCAAACGGTGTTCCACACCCACCTGCACCTGCTGGGCGGACGGCGCATGGGCTGGCCGCCCGGCTGACGGAGGGATCGCCCCCAACCACGGTAGAACCGGGACGTGCGCCATGCCGACGCTCAACATCATGAACGCGCGAGTGTACGAACTGGCGCGGGAGCCGTCCGCGGTGACGGGGGAGTGGTGACCGGCGCCATCGAGACGGCGCCGGCGGAGCGACTCAAGCGAGTGCGGCTGAGCCGACAGGATGTCGACGAGCGGCGGGTGGCCGAACTGGAACCGCTGCTCGATGAGACGGCCGACCGGCTCGGCCCGATCGAGGGCGACGCGACCACGTTCCTGCACGACGAGCAGACCGGGCTGCCTCGTGGTGATTGACACGTCCACCACGCGTTGGCCGTCGACACCGGTGAGCCGCTGCTGTTCAAGGAGACGACTTCGCGCACCGACGTGCGGCCCGCGCTGGAGTGATCAAATCCGGTGGCCCCGGCCGCCATCGGTCTCGGTAGAATCGACTGTCGATCAAGCAGGGGTCGACGACCTCGAACCAGGGAAAGTGGGCAGTCACCAGGTGCCGGATTCTCCGTCGGCCGCAACGCGGTCCGACCTCCCCCGTGGCCTCTCCCGTGCTTCGACCGGCGATCGAGGCGGTGACGCGGGAGCCCCCGCCCAGCCGAGCGAATCAACGCTGGTGGTGGCGGACGAGCGGCAGATGATGGGGCTGCTGGGCTCCCGCGACTCCCTGCTCCGGTTGCTCGAGGAAGGGCTCGCCGCCGACATCCACGTCCGCGGCAACCGGGTCACCCTCAAGGGTGCGGCCGCCGACGTCGCGCTGGCCGAACGCACCATTCGCGAGCTGCTCGCGCTGCAGGAATCCGGTTCGGTGATCACCCCGGACACCGTCCGCCGCACTATCGGCATGCTCGCCGACGCAACCGGCGGCAGTGGCATCCAGTCCGCTGCCGAATCACCTTCCGCGGTACTGGGGCTCAACATCCTGAGCCGCCGCGGCCGCACCATCCGACCCAAGACGCTCAACCAGAAGCGCTACGTCGACGCGATCGACGCCCATACCATCGTCTTCGGCATCGGCCCGGCCGGCACCGGCAAGACCTACCTGGCGATGGCCAAGGCGGTGCAGTCGCTGCAGTCCAAGCAGGTCACCCGGATCATCCTGACCCGACCCGCGGTCGAGGCGGGGGAGCGGCTGGGCTTCTTGCCCGGCACCCTGTCCGACAAGATCGACCCGTATCTGCGCCCGCTGTACGACGCGCTGCACGACATGCTCGACCCCGAGTCGATTCCGCGGCTGATGGCGGCCGGCACCATCGAGGTCGCGCCGCTGGCCTACATGCGGGGCCGCTCGCTCAACGACGCGTTCATCATCCTGGACGAGGCGCAGAACACCACGCCCGAGCAGATGAAGATGTTCCTGACCCGGCTGGGGTTCGGCTCGAAGATCGTGGTCACCGGCGACGTCACCCAGGTCGACCTGCCCGGCGGGCAGCGTTCCGGGCTGCAGGTGGTCCGGGAGATCCTGGCCGACCTCGACGACGTCTCGTTCTCGATCCTGACCTCCGGCGACGTGGTGCGGCACCGGCTGGTCGGGCACATCGTGGACGCGTACGAGAAATGGGATCAGCGGAACGGGCCCGCCCCCGAACGCCAACATCGGCGCCCGGGTCGGCCCACCCAGCGGTCCGACGCGTCAGCCGCCCACCGCAGCCCGGGCCGGGGCAACACGGAGCCGGCGCGATGACGATCGAGGTGGCCAACGAGTCCGGCTACCGGGTCGACGAGATCACCCTGGTGTCGGTCGCCCGCTACGTGCTCGACCGGATGAACATCAACCCGCTCGCGGAGCTGTCCATCCTGCTTGTCGACGCGGACGCGATGACCGAGCTGCATGTCAAATGGATGGACGAGCCGGGCCCCACCGACGTGATGAGCTTCCCGATGGACGAGCTGGACACCGCCCGCCGGCCCGACGAGACCGGTCCCGGCCCGGCGCTGTTGGGCGACGTGGTGCTCTGTCCCGCGGTGGCCTCGGAACAGGCGGCACAGGCGGGCCATTCGGTGCAGGACGAGCTGCACCTGCTCACCGTGCACGGCGTGCTCCACCTGCTCGGCTACGACCACGCAGAGCCGGCCGAGGAGCGCGAGATGTTCCGGCTGCAGAACGAGCTGCTGGACACGTGGCGTGAGCAGCAGGTGGCAAAGGCCCGCAAGGCCCGCCTCGCCGCCGCCGACGCGGCGCTGCTGGACACCGTCGGTTTCGCCGAGCCGACCGATCCCGAGCCGAACGCCGCCGACCGGACAGCGCGGGGCTGACCGCCGTCGTGGACAGCCTTGACGTGCTGTTGCTGGTGATGGCGGCCGCCCTGGTGCCCATCGCCGGACTGCTCGCCGCCGCCGACGCCGCCATCACCATGGTGTCGCCGGCCCGGCTGGAGGAGTTGGCCCGCGAGGGCCGCCGGGGGGCGTCGTCCCTGCTCACCATCACCGACGATCGGCCCCGCTACACCAATCTGCTGCTGCTGCTCCGGATCACCGCCGAGATCACCGCCACCGTCATGGTGGCCAAGGTCGCCCTGACCACGCTCGGTTTCAAGTTCTGGGTCGGCGCCCTCCTCGTCGCCGTGATGGTCCTGGTCACCTATGTGGTGATCGGCGTGCTGCCGCGCACCATCGGTCGCCAGCACCCGTATCCGGTGGGCCTGGCGCTGGCCGGGCCGACCCGGGTCCTGGCCGAAATGCTCGCCCCGGTGGCCTCCCTGCTGATCCTGATCGGCAATGCCATCACCCCTGGCCGAGGCTTCCGGGAGGGTCCGTTCTCCTCCGACATCGAGCTGCGCGAACTCGTCGACATCGCCGGTAGCCGCGGGGTGGTCGAGGAGACGGAGCGGGAGATGCTGCAGAGCGTCTTCGATCTCGGCGACACCATCGTCCGGGAGGTGATGGTGCCGCGCACCGAGATGGTCTGGATCGAGCGGGACAAGTCGTTGCGCCAGGCGCTGGCGCTGGCGTCCCGCTCGGGCATGTCCCGGATCCCGGTGGTCGGCGACGACGTCGACGACATCGTGGGCATCGCCTACCTCAAGGACCTCGTGGCCCGGGCGATGACCCTGGACCCGGCCGACCGGGGGCCCGTCCTGACCGAGGTGATGCGCGAGCCGGTGTTCGTTCCCGAATCCAAGAACGTCGACGACCTGCTGCGCGAGATGCAGCGGGACCGCACGCATTTCGCCGTCGTGGTGGACGAGTACGGCGGCACGGCCGGCATCGTCACCATCGAGGACATCCTGGAGGAGATCGTCGGCGAGATCACCGACGAGTACGACGCGGAAACCCCAGCGCCGGTGGTACCGCAGGCGGACGGTTCCTATCTGGTATCGGCCCGGCTGCCGGTGGAGGACCTGGGGGAGCTGTTCGACGTCGAGTTGGACGACGACGAGGTGGACACGGTCGGCGGTCTGCTCGCTCAGCAGCTCGGCCGGGTGCCGCTGCCCGGCTCACAGGCCACGGTGGCGGGCCTGTTCCTGCACGGCGAACCGGGGGTGGATCGGCGCGGTCGGCCCCGGGTGCAGACCGTGCTGGTTCGTCGGCTGCCCCGGGCCGAACTGGCGACGCAGGAGGCCGACCGGGAGCTGGAGGCCCGCGAACGCGAGATCCGGCGACGGGCCGAGGAAGCCGACGATTCCGGGCCGGCCGACGAACCGGACGAGGATGACAACGAACGGTCGGACCCCGACCGACCCAAGCCCCGCAAGAAGAAAAAGAAGAAGCCCAAGCCGCCGGCCGAGCCAAAGGCTGAGCCCCCCGCCGAGCCCGCGACCGAGCCCGAGCCGGTGCCGTCGGACGGGGCGTCGCCAGAGGTCACCGACGGGTCGCCGCCCCCGCACCGGAACCAGCAAGAGTTGACCCGAGTAGAACGGAACCGAACGGGATGACCGACCCACTGGACGCCGAGGACGCCAAGCTGGTGACGCTGGCCCGAGGTTCGCGGGCCCGCGCCGGCGCCCCCGAGGGCGCCGCCGTCCGCGACGAGGACGGCCGCACCTACACCGCGGCCACCGTCACCCTGCCGTCACTGCGGCTCACCGCGCTGCAGGCCGCCGTCGCCGCCGCCGTCTCCTCCGGCGCGCAGGAGTTGGAGTCGGCGGTCCTGGTCAGCACAGTGAGCACCGTCGCCGCGATCGACCCCGCGTCCCGGGCCGCGGCCGCGGACCTGGGCGCCGCGGTGCTCATCCTGGCCGGGCCCGACGGCGCCGTCCGCGATCGGACCGTCCGCTGAGCACCCCCATCCCACGGGGACACCGGTCCGGGTTCGCCTGTTTCGTCGGCCGACCCAACGCCGGCAAGTCGACGTTGCTGAACGCGATCGTCGGCGAGAAGGTCGCCATCACCTCGGACAAACCGCAGACCACCCGCCGGGCCGTCCGCGGCATCCTGACCCGGCCGGACGCCCAGCTGGTCATCGTGGACACGCCCGGTATGCACCGCCCCCGAACACTGCTCGGGGAACGGCTCGACGACCTGGTGCGCAGCGTATGGTCCGACGTCGACGTGGTCGGCTTCTGCCTGCCGGCCGACGAGAAGGTCGGTCCGGGTGACCGGCGGATCGCCGCCGAGCTGGCCGAGCGGGCGGGATCGACCCCGGTTGTCGCCGTCGTGACCAAGATCGACAAGGTGTCCCGGGAGCGGCTGGCCGAGCAGCTCGTGGCGGCGGCGGAGTTGACGTCGCTGGCCGAGCTCGCCGATGTCGTGCCGGTGAGCGCGGTGTCCGGCGACGGCGTGGACGTGCTGGTCGACCTGCTGACCGCCCGGCTGCCGGAGGGTCCGATGCTCTATCCGGACGCTGAATCCACCGACGAACCACTCGAGACGAGAATTGCCGAACTCGTCCGGGAGGCCGCCCTGGACGGGGTGCGGGACGAATTGCCGCACTCCCTGGCGGCGATGGTCACCGAGATCCTCCCGCCGGATCCGGACGCGGCCAAGCCGGTCACCAAGGTGTACGTCACGCTGTTCGTCGAGCGCCCTTCCCAGAAGCCGATCGTCCTGGGTCCCAAAGGCTCTCGGCTCGGTACAGTCGGCCGTCGGGCCCGCCTGCAGATCGAGGAGCTACTCGGCGGCAGGGTCTATCTGGACCTGCACGTCGCGGTGGCCAAGGACTGGCAGCGCGATCCAAAGCAACTGCGCAAGCTGGGCTTCGACGGCTGACCATCGGTCCGCCCGACGCCACGCCGATCGTGAACCGCGCAAATCAGTGGGTGGTGACCTCGACCTATGCCATCATCCGAGTATGGGCAGGCATGCCAGGGGAGTTGGTCGGTCGCGGCTGACGACGACTGCGGGCATCGCGGTCCCCGTGGCGGTGATCGTGGCGACGGGTTCGTGGTGGGCGGTCGACTCGTCGCAGGACGCCTCGACGGTGACCGGGTCGGCCGTCGTGGTGTCGTCGTTGGCCTGCCTGAACGGCGACGAAGGCACCGTCGTGGATCTGCTCGACCCGGTGGGCCAGCCGCCCGGGACGACCCGGCGCGCCACCATGGATTCGTGCGGCCACCATGCGGGGGAGGTACTCGCGGTCGACTACTCGACCGATGATCCGGGCCGGGTGGTTCCGGCCGCCGCGGATCCGGCCGGTGACACCGGCCGTCAACTCATGCCGCTCGGCCTGGTGCTCGCGGCATTGCTCGGGCTGGCCGCGCTGGTCGCGGTGGTCAGGGACGCCCGCCGCCACCACACCCCGAGCGATCCTGTCGCGGACGGACTTGCCCCACGCGGTCGGCACGCCCGGCCGGACGAGGACGAACCGACTCCTGCGATGGTCGACGATCCCGAGCCGGTCGTGGTTCGGCGACCGTCCGAGATCGACCTGCTTTTCCCGGACCACGACCGCCTCGCCGTCAGCCTGCACGACGAGCTGTTCACCCACCGCAGCCCCGCCGGGGTGTAGGCCGGCCGGCTCCGGCGTCGCCCGGCCGGCTCCTGCGTCGCCCGGCCGGCTCCGGCGCCGTCCCACAGTGCTTGCCGGCGGCCTCGCAGGCTCGGCCGACCGGACGATCGATACCGCGGTTTCTTGTCGATCACGTGACGCAGGCTGAGGATGAGCACTTGCGCAAATCGGCAGCCGGGCCGGCGGCACCTTTTCGGCCGCCTGGACCGTTCGCACGGAACATGCGGTCGCCCGCAGCGACCCGGTGTTCCGAAGTCGCGACCACTCCACGACCACTGCCCCTGGAATCAGTCATCTAGGGTTGCCCGGTGCCCCCCGCTGCGGCCCGAGCCGCCTCTCCCACGGCCCGTCGAAGCAGCCGCCGACCGAACCGATCGAGCCATCCGCGCAGGCCGAAGCTGCCCCGCGCCGACTACCCGGTGCAACGCACCGTCCTGGACAACGGGCTGCGGGTGCTGTTCGCGCCGGACCGCGGCGCCGGTGTGGTCGGGGTGGCCGTGCACTACGACGTCGGTTTCCGCTCGGAACCCGAGGGGCGCACCGGGTTTGCCCACCTGTTCGAGCACCTGATGTTCCAGGGCAGCGAGTCGCTGCCCAAGCTTGAGCATTTCCGCCTCGTCCAGTCGTCCGGCGGTGTGTTCAACGGCTCGACCCACACCGACTACACGGACTACTTCG
>Ga0164241_10002380_pt1 | contig 20590 bp, 8 predicted proteins | sample OricomyardsoilBY_FD_108780 | JGI IMG/M metagenome (GOLD analysis project Ga0164241, IMG submission 108780) | Backyard soil microbial communities from Emeryville, California, USA - Original compost - Back yard soil (BY) | ecosystem: Environmental > Terrestrial > Soil > Unclassified | place: USA... | reverse complement strand
GAGGGCCCGTGGGTCCCCTGTGGCGACCCGGTCGGCAGCTCCGGCAGCTCCCCGGTCGACCTCGTCGGTCCGCTGTTCGGGATCACCGATCCGCTCGAGGAGGGCCAGTACCAGATCGAGGCGCGCGCCACCGACGAGGCGGGCAACCTGGGCGACGCGTTCACGCGGAGCTTCACGGTGGACATCACCCCGCCGGTCACGTCGATCGTGAGCGGCCCCGAGGGGCTCGTCAACACGCGGGACATCACCTACTCGGTGATCTCCAACGAGGCCGGCTCGAGCTTCGTGTGCCAGCTCGGCGAGCGGGCCACGGAGCCCGACAGCGACCCGAGCAGCTGGGTCCCGTGCCCGGGGGCGAACGGTTCCCCGGCGTACACCGGCCTGGCCGACGGGCTCTACACCTTCTTCGTGAAGGCGGTCGACCCCGCGGGCAACGTCGCGGTGGACGATCCGGTCGAGTCGACCGACTTCGAGGTCGACGCGACGGCGCCGGAGACGACCGAGGGCGAGCTCCGTGACGGCGACGACACGCTGCTCACCGGCCCCGAGCCGAGCACCCAGACGCGCAAGGCGACGATCACGTTCGACGGCTCCGACAACCGCCTGATGCACGGCTTCGAGTGCCGCCTGGACTCGTCGGCCAGCGACGCCTGGCAGACCTGCCAGTCGCCGGAGAGCTACGGCGGCCTCGCCGACGGGCATCACAAGATCGAGGTGCAGGCCGTCGACGACGCGCAGAACCGCGACCCGTCGCCCGTGGTCTACGAGTGGTATGTCGACCGCACGCCGCCGGCCACCACGTTCGACGACCACCCGGGCGCCTACGACAACGATCCGTCCCCGACGGTGACGTGGCACACCACCGACAACGTCAGCACGACCGGCTTCACGTACGAGTGCAACGTCGACGAGTCCGCCTGGGCCACGTGCGACACGCCGTTCGACGTCGCCGCGGCCGCCGGCCACGACCTGGCCGACGGCCCGCACACCCTCGCGGTCCGCGCGACCGATCCGGCGGGGAACGTCGAGGCCACGGCCGCGACGCTGTCGTGGGTCGTGGACACGGTCGCTCCGGCGATCGAGCTCACCGCCCACCCGGCCGGGCCGATCGCCGCGGCCGGACCGGCGGACTTCGGGTTCCGCGCCCTCGACGGCACGCCGCTCGCGGCCGCCCCGGAGCTGACGACGGAGTGCGCGGTCGACGAGGACCTCTCCACCGATCCGGCGGGCTGGACGTGGACCACGTGCACGAGCCCGCACACGATCGCGGCGCCCACCGACGGGCACCACACGTTCGCCGTGCACTCGCTCGACGTCGCCGGGAACGCCAGCGCGCCCGAGACGTACGAGTGGGACGTCGACGCGACGCCTCCGCCCGCGCCGCGCATCGACGGCAGCACGCCGCGTGACGGCGCGCTGACGGCCGCCACGGACGCGACGGTCGCGTTCTCCCTGGAGGACGAGGACCACATCACCTACCAGTGCCGTCTCGACGGCGCTCCGTGGCAGGACTGCCCGGAGGTGGACAACGCCGGGGGCGGCTCGAGCCAGAGCCCCTACACCGTCGCCGGCCTGGACGACGGCGCGCACCAGATCGACCTCCGCGCCATCGACGAGGTCGGGAACGTGAGCCCCGTCTCCAGCCTGAGCTGGACGGTGGACCACAACCTCCCGTCGACGCACATCGACGCGGGCCCGTCGGGCACCGTGCGCTCCGCGCAGGCCACGTTCAGCTTCTCCAGCGACACCGCCGGCAACACGTTCGAGTGCCGGGTGGACGGTGCGGCCTGGGAGGCCTGCGCCACGCCGCTGTCGCTCACCGGCCTGACCGAGGGCGCTCACACGCTGAGCGTCCGCGCCGTCAAGGGAGGCGTCGCGCCGGTCGGCCTCAAGGACCCGTCGCCGCAGACGCGGTCCTGGACGGTCGACACCACGGCGCCGTCGCTGACCGTGGGCGACAAGCCGGCCGAGTCGAGCACCGAGAAGAAGGCCAAGTTCAGCTTCTCCTCCGACGACGCCACCGCCACGTTCCAGTGCGCGCTGGACGCCGGCGACTTCGACACCTGCGCCAGCCCGCTGGAGCGGACCGTCGTGCCCGGCAGCCACGCGCTGAAGATCCGTGCGGTCGACGCCGCGGGCAACGCCTCGGCGACCGAGACGGTCAACTGGGTGGTCACCGAGGAGGTGCCCGCCGAGAGCGGCCGCTGGCTGGCGACGCTGACCGACGGCACCCTGGCCTTCCAGGGCCTCGGCGCCGTCCCGGTCCCGGCCGGCGCGCTGACGCTGAGCGGTGACTTGAACAACGGCGCCTGGCACGTCGGTCGCGGTGGCGTGATCGTCAACCCGATCGTCCAGAACGTCGAGATCACGCCCGGGGCCACCGCCGCGCTGAAGATCACGCTCTCCGCGCTCCAGGACGGATCGGGCACCCTGCCCTCCGACCTGAGCGACGGCGACGCGTCGTTCGACATCTCGCTGCAGGTGCAGGTCTCGGCCATGCTCGGCGCGCTGCCGATCATCACCGACGCGCAGAACTGCACCGTCGGGCCGCTCGAGCTGCACGGCGTCGGCACGTACACCAAGGCCACGCAGACGATCCACATCGAGGACAACAACGTCCACGTGCCCGCGGCCGGCCTCGGCTGCGGCACCTGGGGCGGCACGGTCAACGGCCTGCTCCACCTCCCGGCCGACGGCAACGCTGCGAGCTTCGACTTCAAGCTCGAGAAGCAGGAGGGCGAGGAGCCGCAGAAGACGACGACCCAGGAGCAGCCGCCGCCGAACCCGCCGGTCACCACGACGGTGGAGACGCAGACGCCGCGCATCGTGACGCCGCCCGCGGTGCCGTCGCTCGGCACGGTCAGCACGAAGGTGCCGAAGAACGGCAAGGTCAAGGTGCCCGTGTGGTGCGTGGGTCGCACGACGCAGACCTGCGCCGGCACGCTCTCGCTCGCCGCCAAGGTGGGCAAGAAGACGACCACGCTCGGCAAGGCCACCTACAGCGTCGTCGGCGGCAAGTCCAAGACGGTCACGGTCACCCTGTCGAAGGCGGCGCTCAAGTCGCTCAAGGCGGCCAAGAAGGGCCTGAAGGCGACGCTCACCGTCGCCCCGAAGACGACGGCGAAGATCGCCAAGTCGATGACGCTCCGCAGAGCCACCTCCGCGAGCAAGGGGGGGCAGAAGTGATGCTCGGCATCAAGGGGACGTCACAGGGAACGCGCAGGATGCGCAGCAGCATGACGACGGGCAGGGGGAGCGGGATGACGGGTACACGCACACGGATCGGGGGTCGGGCGCGCGCGCTCGGCATCCTCGTCGCGGCCACCGCGGCGCTCACGGGACTGCTCGTCCCGGTCGGGGCCCAGGCCTCCAAGGTCGGCAACCCGTCTGACGTCGGCAGCCCGCCGAGCGCGCCGTTCCAGCTCACCCTCACCGGCGGCTCGCTGGCCATCACGCCCAGCCTGGCGCCCTTCTCGCTCGACTTCGACGCCCTCGGCCTGGCCCGGCCGACGTGGGCGTCGCACATCGACGCCAACGGCAACCTGGTGCTGCGCCAGGCCGACATCAACATCTACAGCGGCGGCGCCTTCCCGACGATCGACCAGCGGGTCGACTCGCTCGGCGTCTCGATCCACGCGCAGATCATCGCCACGCAGGACTGGACGGGCAAGATCAACCCGGTCACGGGCCACGTCACGCTCGAGGTCTACATGAAGATCCACGTGACGGCCGACGGTGGCCTGGTCGGCAATGCGTGCGACCTCGGCTCGGTCGGTTCCCCGGTGCGCCTGCGGCTCAACAACTACGCGTCCGACGCGGCGACCACGCCGCTCTCGATCAACTTCCCGAACCTGAGCGCCTTCCCCATGTCGGCGTACACGCTCGAGTCGGGGCTGACGTGGCCCTACTCGCCGGACCCGGCCGCGACGGCGCCCGGCGGCGGCATCGGCACGTCGCAGATCCCCCGCGCAGCGGGCAGCTCCCGCGTCGGCGACGACGCGATCGCGATCCCGTCGGCTCCGGACTGCGGCGGCGTCGGCAGCCTCGTCAACAGCCAGCTCGGCCTTCCGTCCACCGGCCACGGCTTCCTGGACCTCGGCTTCGTCCCGGGCCCCGGCCGCACGGACACCACCAGCGCACTCGTCCAGAAGGGCGTCGCCGCGCGCGCCGTCGCCAAGGACGCCTCCAACGCCCTCGTCTCCTCGAGCCCCTGGCCGCAGACGCAGACCCCGGACTGGGTCACGGGCGTGCCGCTCACGTTCGACGGCTCCTCCTCGACGGGCGCGGCCGGTGCCACCCCGTTCCAGTGGGACGTGGACGGCGACGGCACGTTCGCCGCACCGACGGCGACGACCACGCAGTCGATCACCTACACGACCCCGGGCACGAAGACGGTGAGCCTGAAGGCCTCGGACACCGACACCCCCGTGAACGTCGACACGTTCGCGCGCCAGGTGAACGTCGTCCAGTCCACGGACATCGGCGTGAGCAGCAGCGTCGTCGGCGGCGCCTTCCGCGGCGGCTCCCCCGGCGTCATCCAGAGCCTGGTCACGAACAACAGCGCGGAGCGGGCCAACACGCGGCCGATCACCTTCACGCAGACCGTCCCCAGCGGCGTCACGGTGTCCTCCGTGACCGCGTCCGGGTGGACCTGCAACACGACCACGGGACTCGTCACCTGTACCCGACCGACGGGGACCCTGGCGGCGAGCGCGACGTCGACCATCTCGATCAACGTCGCCGCGAGCCCGACCGGCCCGCATGACGTCTCCAGCACCGCCACGGTCACCCAGGCGGGCGACGTCGGCGCGCTGGCGGCCAACAACACGGCCTCGTTCGACAGCACGATCACCAAGGTCGACCTCACCGTCGCGCTCAGCCACTCCGCCTCGGAGCTCGTCGCGGCCGGCACGTACCCGTACACCCTCAAGGTCAGCAACGTCGGTGACGCCGCGACCGGCGGCACGGTGTCGGCGTTCGTCAACCTGCCGGACGGCGTGAGCTTCGTGCCGTCGGGCTCCGGCGGCGCGGGCTGGACCTGCGTGCCCGTCCGCGACGACGTCAACAACCGGGACCAGGTGCGTTGCAACCGTCCCCCGTCGTCCCCGATCCTCGCCGGGGGCGCGGCTCCGGACGTCACGCTGCGCCTGAAGGTCAGCGCGGCGACCGCCGCGGGCACGATCACGCCCACGGCCACCGTCTCGACCACGGCGGGTGAGGACACCGACGCGTTCGGCGGCTCCAACACGGCCAGCGACCCGAGCACCGTGGTCGTCAAGTCCGACCTCGCCGTCACGGCCAGCCACACCGGCAACTTCGTCGTCGGCGCTACCGGCACCTACACCGTGACGCTCTCGAACCCGACCGTGCTCGACGCGGTCGGCCCGACGACGGTCTCCTACGACGCGCCGGCCGGCCTGACGATCCACGGCACGCCGACCGGCACCGGGTGGGACTGCAGCGCGTCGACGAGCACCCACGTCTCGTGCGCCTACGCCGACTCCGTCTCCGCCGGCGCGAGCGCGCCGGCGATCACGGTGCAGGTCGACGTCGGGCACGACCCGATCGCCACCGGCAGCCAGACCGGCTCGGTCACGAGCACGTTCACCCTCAGCAACGACAGCGATCCGGTCGCGAGCGACGACTCCTACGACGACGTCACCACGATCACCCGCCTGGACCTGGCCGTCTCGGTCAGCCACGCCAAGGGCTTCGCCGTCGGCCAGACCGGGCAGTTCAGCATCGCGGTGACCAACGTGGGCACCGCCGACACGGTCGGTCCGGTCACGGTCACCGTCCCGCTCCCGAGCAGCCGCGTCACGTTCCTCAGCGGTTCCGCGCCGTGGGCCTGCAGCGCCACGCCGAGCGGCGTCGTCACCTGCACGCTCGACTCGACCGTGGCCGCGGGCGCGTCCGCGCCGCCGCTGAAGCTGTCGATGACCGTGCTCGACGGCGCGACCGCCGATCCCGGCACCGTCGCGGTGACCGCCACGCTGAGCACCGATCGCGACGACCCGGCCGTGACCGGCGACGCGCCCGTCACGGGCAACAACGTCGCCGCGGACTCCGCTCCGGCCGTCTCGGTCGACCTGGCCATCCAGCAGACCAGCGCCTCGCCGTTCTTCGTCGGCGAGGACCAGGCCCAGTTCTCGCTCAAGGTCGTCAACGTCGGCTCGTTCCCGACCGTGCCCGGCAAGACGGTCACGGTGGTCGACGAGCTGCCCGAGGGCTTCGTGCCCCAGACGGGCTCGATCGCGATCAACCGGGCGAACTGGGGATGCGTCGCCGCGCCCAACGCCACGACGCACGGCACGACGCTGACCTGCACGGGCACGCCGCCCGACAGCGGCAGCTCGATCGTCGGCATCGCCCAGACCGTCTCCATCGAGGTGCCCCTCGACGTGACGGACGCCGCGGCCGACGTCGCCGACAACATCGCCACCCTCTCGACCGAGAAGGATGACAACGCCGAGCGCAGCCCGAACAACGTCTCCACCAAGACGCTGGGCGTCGGTCGCATCGACATCACGACGACGGCGAGCCAGTCCATCCAGCCGCGCGCCGGAGGCATCGGCCAGCTCACGGTCAACGTCGCCAACACCGGGTCGCACGCGACCACCAACCCGACCACGGTCACCGCGGTGCTGCCGTCCGGCGTCACCTACCGGCCCTCCGGGTCGCAGACGGCCGGGTGGATCTGCGCCCAGACCGACGCGACGCTGCTCTGCAAGCGCGGTGACGCGATCCCGGCCGGCGCTCCGGCTCCCGAGCTGAAGCTCCAGACGAACGTGACGACGGCCGCGCCGAGCTCCTGGACGACCACGGTCGTGGCCGCCACGCTCGGTGAGCCCGCCACGCGCCTGGCCGACAACACGGTGGCGAACATCCCGGCGGGCCTCGAGAAGGTCGACCTGGCGCTCACCAAGACGCACCCGGCCGGCAGCATCCAGGCGGGCCAGACCGGCGCCTTCACCCTGAAGGTGAAGAACGTCGGCAACACGACATCCAGCGGCACGGTCGAGGTGACCGACACGCTCAACGGCTACTACTCGGTCCTCGGGGTCGAGGGTGACGGCTGGACGTGCGCGATCACCGGCCAGGCCGTGCGCTGCACCACGACCGCGCCGATCGGGCCCGGCGACACCGCTCCGCCGCTCGTCGAGCGCGTGAAGGTCGCGCTGGACGCCGGCGGCAACCGGGACTCGAGCCCGCTGGCCCGCGTCCAGCACGACGGCGATCCCTACCCCGCCAACGACAAGGCCGCGGATCCCACGACGATCCTCGGGACGGCCGACCTCGCGCTGACCCGCATGCAGCCGACGGCGACGTCGGTCGGCGGCACCGTGACGGTCGTCTACAAGGTCACCAACCGGGGCTCCGAGGTCGCGGACGGCTCGCCCGTCGCCGTGGTCACGGACCACCTCGGAGCCGGCCTCACGCCGATCGAGAGCAGCGTCAGCGGGGCCGGTCACTGGGACTGCGACTTCGCCACCGCGGGCGTCGCCACGTGCGCGCTCCTCGGAGACTCGCCGCTGGCGGCCGGTCAGAGCACCACGCTCTCGGTCAGCTACCACGTCGGCGCGGCCGCGGCTCCGGCCACCTCCTCGATCGCCTCGGTCGTCGCCAACCCCGTCGACCCGAACCCGAGCAACGACCAGGCGCCGCTCGTCACGTACGCGGTCGGCACGAACGACCTGTCGCTCGCCGTCACCGGTGACAAGGAGACGATCGACTCGGACACGCAGGGCACCTTCACGGCGCTCGTGCACAACGAGGGCACCAACCCGACGAGCGGTCCCGTCCGCGTGGCGCTGCCGCTGCCGGACGGCGTCACCGTGCACGAGGGCGACAACGGCACCGGCTGGACCTGCGTGGTCCCGTCGGGCACGCCGCGCACGCTCGGCTGCACGCAGGCCAATGCGGTTGCGGGCGGCGCCGACGCGGCTCCGCTGTCGATCCAGCTGACCCCGACCCCGGCCAACGCCCCGTCCGTCTCGCTGGAGTTCACCGTCTCCACCCCCGGCGACGAGAACCACGGCAACGACGTGGTGACGATCGACCAGCTCGTGCACGACGCCACGCCGCCGACCCCGGTCGATCCGACCACGGGCGGCAAGCTGGCGACGCTCACCGACGGCCTGATCTCGATCCCCGGCCTGGGCGCGGACGGCCTCGCGTTCCAGGGCGGTCAGCTGACGCTGAGCGGCGACATCGCCGCGGACAACACCTGGTCGGTCAAGCAGGGCGGCGTCCACTTCGATCCGCTGTCGGTGCCCGTCGAGATCCCCGGCTCGGGCATCCAGGCGACGATCACCGCGTCGCTGGTCGCCCTCGCCGACGCGTCCGGCCACCTGCCGGCGAGCGGCGACGGACCGGCTGACCTCGACCTGACCGTGCAGCTCAACGTGGTCGTGATGGTCGGCGCCACGCCGCTCATCTCGGCCGCCCAGAACTGCAACCTGGGGCCGATCACCTTCCACCTCACGGGCGACTACACCGCGAGCACGAAGACGATCGAGCTCGGCGACGACGACATCCACCTCCCGGTGGTGTCGCAGGGCTGCGGGGCGCTCGGCTCGACGGTGAACGGGCTCCTGGGCCTGCCGTCCGCGGGCAACGGCGCGACGTTCCACTTCACCCTGGGCGACCAGCCCACGGAGCCGGAGGAGCCGCAGCCGACCACGCCGACGATCACCACCCCGCCGCCGGCGCAGACCACGACGACCGTCATCGAGACGCCCGTCGATACCCCGGCCGCCGCCGAGGCGATGGTCGGCACCGTCGGGAAGCTGTCGTCGGCCGGGAAGGTCTCGACCGCCGTCCTGTGCGCCGGGCTCCCGACGCAGACCTGCTCGGGCAAGGTGGCCATCCTCGCCAAGTCGGGCAAGAAGACGGTGACCATCGGCTCCGCCTCCTTCTCGAAGGTCAAGGGCGGCGCGGTGAAGACCGTCTCGGTGAAGCTGACGTCCAGCGGCGCCAAGCTCGTCAAGAAGGCCGGCAAGAAGGGCCTGAAGACGACGGTCACGGCCACCATCACCGGGGCCAAGTCGGGCAGCACGCGCAGCGCGACCCTGAAGCAGCCCGCGGCGAAGAAGCCGGTCACCAAGAAGAAGAAGCGCCGCTAGCCGGTCGGCACGACCGGTCGGACCAGGCGTTGGGCTTCCGGCCCGTCTCCCTCGTGGAGGCGGGCCGGAGCCCGTTCCGGGGCGATCGGCGCGGGGCGAGGCCGCGATCGGGCGGGGCCTGCTGCCCGATGGCACTGTGTCGATCCCCCACGAGGCGTTCCCGGGCCCGCTGAGCCCCGTCCGGGTTGGGGTCGGAGGGATCGCCCCGCGTGTCATGTGGAAGCGCCCGTACGCACTTCCGTGACGACCGGTCGACGGCCGGGCCGCCGGGGCGGTCCCCGCGCCCCCTTGCGCCCGTTCTCCACGTTGTTGCCGGGGGGTGGCAACGGGATGGCGAGGGCCCGACAGCGGGACGTTCTCCACGTTCCTCGCGAGGCGTGGGAGGAATGTGGAGAACGCCCCCGCGTGTGGGCCGTGATCGCGGGGTGTTCGGATGCTGGCTGGCCCACCCGGCGCACCCCGCCTCGCCGGCCCCGTGCTCCCCCTCGCCATCCTGTTGCCGGGGGGCGGCAACAACTTGGAGAGGGCCTGACAGCAGGAGGTTCTCCACATTGCTCCCGGGGGGTGGGAGGAATGTGGAGAACGCCCCCGCGTTCGGGTTCGTGATCGCGGGCGGGATGAGGGGGTGTTCGCTGCCCCGCCCCGTCGCCCCAGGCCGCCCCGCTCGGCCCCGCCGCCCTGTCCCGGGCCGCCGCGCTCGCGCCCCGGCGCCTCGTCGCGGGCGGTGCCGCTCCGGCGTGCGGCCCGCGGCGCACTTGGGCATCCGGCCCCGTCGCGCTCCGCTCCGGCAGCCCCCTCTCCAAGTTGTTGCCGGGGGGTGGCAACAACTTGGAGAGGGCCTGACCGCGTTGCCCCGGAGGGAGCGGGCGCGGGCACGAAAAAGGGGCGGGGCCGCAATTGCGGCCCCGCCCCCGGTCCGACGACCCTCCCGTGTCTCGCCGGCGCCCCCGGGCGCCGGCGAGATCGGGGGATGCTCGGGTGTTACCCCTTGATCGTCACCGACTTGTTGGTGACGCCCGTACCACCCGTGGTGGTGACGTTGATGACGGCCTTCAGCTTGTTCTTCGCCGCCTTGAGCAGCTTCTGGTTGGCCTTGGACAGCTTGATCTTGGGCGTGGCGGTCGCACCGGCCGCGGCGTTGTAACTCGCCGAGCCGAGGGTGACCGTCTTGGTCTTCTTGATCTTCTTCTTCTTGCCCTTGACCTTCTTGGTGGTGATCGTCGTGACCTTGGTGGTCAGCGTCGCCTTGCCGGCGCACGCCTTGTTCGTGGCGACGGCGCCGGCGCACTTGATCGGCACCGCGACGGAGCCCTTGGTGGACTTCAGCGTCGTGCCGGCCAGCGTGGCGACCGGGTTGGCCAGCGTCGGCGTGACCGGGGTCGTCACCGTCGGCTCCGGCGGCGGCGGGACGGTGCCCGCGTCGTCCGGGTACTTGGCGCCACCCGGCATGTCCAGCAGACCGACGAGCTCGAGGCCCACGTTGCCGTTGGCGCCCGGCGGGATGAACGCGCCCAGCAGGTCCTTCAGCGGGCAGTCCGTGGCGGACAGGTCAGCCAGCGTCGGGATCGGCGCGACGCCCGCGAGGGTGACGGCGCCCGTCGACGGGTTGTACGGCGAGCCGACGACGTTCTTGCTGGCCGTCACGCTCTGGGTGCCGGTGCCGAAGCTGAGGTTCAGCGGGATCTTGCAGAACCCGACCGCGCCACCGTCGATCGTGATGGTGACGGCGAGCGGCAGCGTGACCGCACCGGTCGCGGGGTCGATCGACCCGTCGGAGCGGTTGCTCTGGGCGATGGACACCGCGAGCGAGAACCCGGAGACGTCGATCGGAAGCGGCGGGAACTGCAGTGCCGTCTTCGGCAGTGCCACCTTGCCGGTGGGGTCGACGTTGCCGAGGACCTTCACCGCGCTCCCCGAGGGGATGTCGGTGGAGGCGAGATCGCTGATGACGATCTTCCCCGTGTTGAACTCGAGGTTGAACTGGCCGTCCTGGACCGGGCCAGCGGCGTGGGCGGCCGAGGCGGCTCCCAGCACACCGACGGCCGTGGCCAACATGGCCAAAGGCATACGACGCATGAACTACTCCTCCCTGCCTCGCGGTACCGCTCCCCCTGCTAAGCGAAGATCGGCCGCCAGGTTCGATGACGAACGCCAAATACGGCGTGAGTCCGGAGCCTACACATCAACCGACTGCAGATGTGCCACTACACCACCAATTCACGGCTAGTTGTCACAACAGCGCGCGGCCTCGTGCACAAGGTGTGATCGGGCACAAGTAATCGGGCCATTCTTCGGGTCCCCTACGTGGTCAGTTACATAGTGCATCGTTACGGTGGGGGGACCGGCGTGCGTAAGGCAGGGAGCAGGTACCTTCGCCCCGGGAGGCCAGCACAACGAGGAGAGTTGCCGTATGAGCAGGGGTCCGCAGGAAGAGGGACGCGCCGTGGCGCGCCCGGGTCGGGGGACGCGTCGTCGGGCGTACGTCGCCATGGCCGTCACCACGTGTCTGCTCGTGGCGGTGCCAGCCGTCGCCGGCGCCGCGCCGGCGACGAGCGCCAACCCGTCCGCCGCGACGGCCAAGGCCAAGAAGAAGAAGGCGAAGGCCAAGAAGCTGTCGATCAAGGTCTCCGTCCTGAACACGACCCAGAAGGGCGTCGTCGGGGCCAAGAAGGTCAAGGTCAAGATCACGGCCTCGGGCAAGGCGTCCACCGTGGTGCGGGCGAGGGTCGGCAAGACCACCGGCATCACCAAGACGGCCAAGGTCACCTTCAAGAAGAAGGGCAGCCGGTCGCTCTACCTCAAGCTCTCCAGCAAGGGCCTCGCGCAGCTGAAGGTCTGCGCCGCGCCCAAGCTCGTCGTCGAGGTCGCGTACGGCAAGAAGAAGGCGACCAAGACGCGCACGCTCACCAAGAGCTCGACCTTCTGCAAGACGACCCCGCCGGTCGTCACGCCGCCCGACACGCCGGTGAAGCCCGTCGTCATCAAGCCCGCCGGCAACTGCGACGTCGTCGACCCGCTCGACGACTCCACCTGCCTGCTGCCGTGGCCCAACGACTACTACACGCGCGCGGACGCCACCTCGGTCCACACCGGCCGCCGGCTCGACCTGCAGGCCAGCGAGATGCCGCAGAGCTCGTTCTCGGGCAAGGGCCTCGACGTGACGCCGTACAACCGGGCCGACGGGTTCAGCGCCAACTCGGCGATCCTCACCAAGGTCCCCGGCCTGTACAGCAAGGCGGGGCTCGACGCCTCGGGCGCCGCGCAGATCGGTGACATCGGCCGCTCGCTCGACGCGGACGCCCCGATCGTGGTCATCAACGCCACCACCGGCGCACGCACCCCGATCTGGTCCGAGGTCGACATGAGCAACCAGGGGGCGGCCGCCAACCCGGCCAAGCGCCTGCTCATCACGCGGGCGGCGAAGGTCTTCGACGAGGGCACGCGCTACATCGTGGCGATGCGCAACCTCAAGACGGCCGAGGGCGCGCCGATTCCGGCCAACCCCGCCTTCCAGCAGTTCCGCGACAACGCGGTGCCGGCCGACGCGCCGGACGCGGTCAAGGCCCGCCAGGCGCACATGGACGAGATCTTCGCCAAGCTCGGGGCGGCCGGCATCGACCGGTCGAGCCTGTACCTGGCGTGGGACTTCACCACGGGCAGCCAGGACAACCTGTCGGGCCCCGCGCTGAAGATGCGCGACGAGGCGTTCGCCCAGCTCGGCGACACCGATCTCGCTGACCGCACGCTCCAGGGCAGCTCGCCGCAGTTCACGTTCAAGTCGGAGGAGAACTACTCGCACAGCGAGAGCCACTACGTGCTGCGCCGGGTCGACGGCACGATCAAGGTGCCCTGCTTCATGGGCAACATCGACTTCAACGGCAAGGACGTCGGCTACTGCGGCCCCGGCACCACGATCAACTGGGGTCCGGACAACAAGCCGGTCCAGGCCCGGGACGCGGGCGGCAACCTGCAGTCCTTCGAGGCGCCGGTCACGTGCATCATCCCGCGCGCGGGCAAGGACTCGGACGAGATGGCGACGGACAAGCAGGCCATCACGTTCGGGCACGGCCTGCTCGGCGACGCCACGACGCTGACCAGCGTCAAGGACCGCGCCGGCGTCGACAAGGCCGTGATCTGCGGCACCGACTGGATCGGCATGGCCAAGGGCGACATCCCGACGGTGCTCCAGGCGCTGCCGAACATGTCGAACTTCCCGTCGATCGCGGAGCGCTCGGTGCAGAGCCTCCTGAACTTCCTCTACCTGGGCCGCTGGATGATCAGCCAGGACACCGACCCCGCCCACCCCGGGCTGAACGCCACCGCGCACTTCAAGCCGGCGAGCGGCGTGCTCGTCGATCCCGCGCAGCGGCTCTACAACCTGGGCGGCTCGCAGGGCGGCATCATGGGCGGCGCGCTCACCGCGCTGTCGCCGGACTTCGATCGCTCGGTGCTCGACGTGCCGGCGGTCGGGTACACGACGCTGCTGAACCGCTCGGCGGCCGGCGCGATCTTCGCGCCGACCCTGTCGGCCGGCTACAAGGACCCGGGGGTGCAGCAGGTCGTGCTCTCGCTGGCTCAGACCATCTGGGACCGCGGTGAGGGCGGCGGCTACGTGCACCACATCACGACCGACCCGCTGCCCGGCACCCCGCCGCACAAGGTGATCATCCTCGAGGCGTTCGGCGACCACCTGGTCACGAACATCCAGACGGAGACCGAGGCCCGGACGGTCGGCGCGATCCTGCGCACGCCCGCGCTCGACCCGAACCGCTCGCTCGACAAGGTCCCGTACTGGGGCCTGGAGACCGAGCCGGCCGAGTCGTTCAGCACGGCCAACGACGGCTTCGACGCTCCGGCGGTGCTGATCCCGATCGACATCGGGCCCAAGCGCGTGGAGGGCGGCAACAACCGGGGCGTCGATCCGGAGCCGCAGGCCAACATCTGGCCGACCGACGGCTTCGGCCCGGGCGGCAACGGCACGGATCCGCACGCCGACGTGGCGACCAGCAACCTGGTGCTCACGCTGCTGCGGGACTTCCTGCGCCCGACCGGCGGCGTCATCACCGACCAGCCGTACGACCCGTCCACCAACCTCGGGGGCTGCGGCCTGGCGCCGTGCTACGCCGAGGGCTGGACCGGCCCGACGCCGTAGAGCATCCGTCGCGCGGCGGCCGGCCTCGGATGCCGGCCGCCGCGCGACGCGCAGCACCGCAGGGAGCAGCACGCAGCACCTTCACGACATCTGGGGAGAAGAGCATGGGACGTAGGGGAACCAGCGACCAGCGTCGCGGGCGGGGCCGGGCCGTCGCCGTCGCGATCGCGGCCGCGATCGCGACGTGCGGCGCGATGACGCTGCCGACGGCGGCGAGCGCGTTCGGGCTGCCGGCCGCGCCGGCGCCGGGCACGGCCACGGCCGCCAAGGCGAAGGCCAAGAAGAAGAAGGCCAAGCCGGTGTCGGTGAAGGTCACCGTCACCAACACGACGCAGAAGGGCGTGGTGACGGCCAAGAAGCTGAAGGTCCGCGTCGCCGCGACCGGCAAGGTCGCCGCCACCGTCCGGGTGCGGGTGGGCAAGACGACCGGCATCACCAAGACGGTGAAGCTGTCGTTCAAGCGCAAGGCGAGCCGCAGCGTCTCCCTCGCCCTCTCCAGCAAGGGCCTGGCGAAGCTGAAGGCCTGCGGCGCCCCCAAGCTCGTGGTCGAGGTGACGTACGGCAAGAAGAAGGCGACCAAGACGCGCACGCTGTCCAAGCACGGCGGCTACTGCGCGCCGGCGGTGGTGACGCCGCCCGGCCTCAAGCCGCCGGTGACGCCGCCCGTGGACCCACCGGTCGATCCCGGCCCGGACTGCGATCCGGCGAGCGCCGACCCCGTCGACCAGACGCGGTGCCTGCTCCCCTTCCCGAGCAACTACTACACGACGCCGGACGCGAGCACGCCCACGGGCCTGCGCCTCAACCTGGCCGACACCCAGATGCCGCACAACGTGTCCCGCGGGACGATCGGCGCGGCGCCGTACAACCGCAACGACGGCTTCAGCCCCAACTCGCCGATCGTCACGCGGGTGCCCGGGCTGGAGAGCAAGGCCGCGCTCGACGCGTCGGGCATCGCTCCGCAGACCGACATGGGCCGCTCGCTGGACCCGGACCAGTCGGTCATGGTGCTGAACGCCGAGACCGGTGAGCAGCAGCTGATCTGGACCGAGGTGGACGTCAGTACGGCCGACCCGTCCAAGCGCACGCTGCTCATCCACGGCGGCAAGGTCTTCCAGGAGGCCACCCGCTACATCGTCGTCCTGCGCAACCTCAAGGACGCCGCGGGCCAGTCGCTCGCCGCGACCGGCTGGTTCAAGGACTTCCGCGACAACACGGTCCCGGCCGACGCGCCGGCGAACGTGAAGGCCCGCCAGGCCTCGATGGAGGAGATCTTCACCAAGCTCTCCGACTTCGGCGTCGCGCGGAGCAGCCTGTACCGCGCGTGGGACTTCACCACGGCGAGCGAGCAGAACCTCACCGAGCGGGTCCTGAAGATGCGCGACGACGCGTACGCGCAGCTGGGCGACACCGACATGGACGACATGATCCCGACGGGCCTCGCGCCGCAGGCCACGGTGAAGGACGTCAAGGAGTACACGACGTCCGAGAGCCCGTACGTGCTGCGGCGGGTCCGTGGCACGATCAAGGTGCCGTGCTTCATGGGCTTCAAGACGGTGAATGGCGGCACGGCCGCCAACTGCGCGCCGGGCACGGAGATGACGTACGGCCCGGACGGCCTGCCGACGCAGGCGACGACGCCCAGCGGCGCGCCCGCGTTCTACGACGCGCCGTTCACGTGCATGGTGCCGCGCGCGGGGGTCGACTCTCCGGAGATGGCCACGAACAAGCGGGCGATCATCTACGGCCACGGCCTGCTCGGCGACGCCAGCGAGGTCGAGGCCAACCGCGACGAGCCGGGCATGCTGACCAACGTCATGTGCGCGAGCGACTGGATCGGCCTGTCCGAGTCGGACATCACCACGGTGGTCACGCTGCTGCCCGACATGAACAAGTTCCGCACGCTGGCCGACCGGTCGCAGCAGGGCCTGCTGAACTTCATGTACCTGGGCCGCTGGATGATCAGCCAGGCCGCGGGCGGCCTCAACGACACCGCCGCGTTCCAGCCGACGTCGGGCAAGGTCGAGGACGCCAGCCAGCCGCTGTACTACGTGGGCGGCTCGCAGGGCGGCATCATGGGCGGCGCGCTGACGGCGGTCGAGCCCGACCTCAACCGGTCGGTGCTGATCGTCCCGGCGATCGGCTACGCGACGCTGCTCTACCGCTCGGTGGACTTCAACAAGTTCCTGGGCACGTTCCGCTCCGGGTACCCGAACCCGATCGACCAGCAGATCATCCTGTCGCTGATCCAGACGCTGTGGGATCGCGGCGAGGGTGGCGGCTACGCGCTGCACATGACCTCGGACACGCTCCGGGACACACCGGCCCACAAGGTCGTGCTCGTCGAGGGCTACGGGGACCACGAGGTCTCCAACGTCCAGACGGAGACCGAGGCGCGCACGATCAACGCGGTCGTCCGGGGCGAGGACCAGTACAACCTCGATCCGGGCCGGTCGCTCGACGTCGTCCCGTTCTACGGGATCCCGCGCGAGCCGCTCGCCTCGTTCACGGCGCCCGGCGGCTACCAGGGCGACGCGACGTTCATCCCGATCGACATCGGGCCGGTGCGCGGCACGCCCGGCAACTGGGCGGGCAGCAACCCGAACCCGCCGTACAACCAGCCGCCGATCGAGGAGACCGACGCGGCGGCCAACGACGGGAAGAACCCGCACACGGTGGCCTCGCGCAGCGCCGCCTCGCTGGGCATCGTGTTCGACTTCCTGACGCCGAACGGCGGCGTGGGCGACACCTGCGACGGCAAGCCGTGCTACGCCGGGGGCTGGACGGGCCCGTAGGCCGCCAGGACGGGGAGCGCTCGCGCGCCAACCCCGGAAGACGACGTGCCGGTGAACGCCGCGCTCCTTGTGAGCGCGGCGTTCTTCTTGGCGATCTCGTTGTGGATCGTCCCAATCGTGCACAGTTTTGTGCACGCTTTGGGCGGGAAATCGCCCTGTTTGCTGTGAATGGACATATGTATTAGTGCTTTCCCCGGCCGGTCGGAAGAGGATCGGCTTTCCAACGAACGGTAGGAGAGCACCATGCAGCAGGGGAAGCAGAAGATGGGCAGGAGCACGGGGCGCCGGGCACGGTCGGCGATCGGCCTGGCCTGCGTCGCCGCCGTGATGATCGCGTCGGCGGGGACGGCCTACGCCGACGACGGGCCCGTGTTCACCTCGATCGAGGTGCCGGACCCCGAGCAGGTGGCGTGGTTCGCCGTCAACGAGGTGGTCCCGACGTCGATGCCGGCGACCTCGCTCACCCACGGCGTCAAGCGCATCGAGTTCACGGCGCAGGAGGGCTCGGGACCGGAGGTCGTCCTCGGGTACGTGGAGGATCCGTGTGCCGGGACGCCGCTCGATCCGTGTCCGACGGAGCTGGGCACCGATCCGATCGACGTCGACTGGTCGCTGCTCGACGAGGGGCGCTACACGGTCCGGCTCCGGGCCATCGACGGTGCCTCGAACGAGACGATGTACCCGGCGACGATCGCCATCGACCGCACCGCGCCCGACCTCGACCCGTTGACCGGGCCGCTGGCCGCGCTCGACGGGCTGACCACCAACAGCAGCGCGACGCTCGCCCTGGGCGTCCCCGCCTCGGAGGTCACCGACGGCGTCGCGGTCTCGGGGCTGCAGTACGTGAACGTCCACGACGACCTGTCGTGGTACAGCGAGACGCTGGACTGCGCGGTCGACGACTGCGACGACCCGGAGTTCGACGTGCCGCTCGGCACGTGGGGGAACGGGACGCGCACGTTCACGGCGACGGCGGTGGATCTGGCCAGCAACTCGTCCGAACGGCAGATCACGGTCACGATCAGCCGTCCCTAGGGCAATCCGCCGGGGGTCGCGGACGCGCGTCCGCGACCCCCGGCCCCGCAGTGTCCAACGCACCACGAGGAGACACGATGCAACGACGTTCGCACGCACCGACGAAGGGCGCGGTCACGCGCGCACGATGGGCCGTAGGCCTGACGTGCGCGGTCGCCGCCACGCTGGCCGGGCCGACGGCCCTGGCCCAGGCCGGTGAGACCTCGCCGCTGGCCCAGCTCACCGGAGGCGGCGCGGCCGCCAAGGCTCCCGCGCCGACCGCCGAGCAGCTGCAGCAGCGGTTCGCCAAGGCGGCCCAGGAGCGCCTGCCGGAGCTGGCGGCGGCTGCGACGGCGCGCAAGGCGCACCTGCGCTCCGCCGGCGCCCGCGCGCAGCGGGTCCGCTCCAAGGGCGCGTTCGCCGACCTCGGCGCGGCAAGCGCGCTGCGGCTGACGCAGCAGCAGTTCGGGCAGGACCTCCAGGCGGTCGCCGCCACCGCGGCCGACTCCCTCGGCGCCGATCGCGTCCTGGGGTTCGAGGACGACCACACCGCGCAGGTCGACGTGCCCGGTGCGAAGGAGCACCAACTGGCGATCTCCACCGTGCAGCCGTTCCGCGTGCGGAACGACGCGGGGCGCAAGGCCCTCGTCGACCTGGGTCTGGAGGCCACGGACGGCGGCTTCGCCCCGGTCAACCCGATTGTGGACGTGACGCTGCCGTCCTCCTCGGACGGTGAGCTGACCGTCGGTGACGATCTGTCGCTGAGCGCGTCGATCCCCGGCGGCACGACCTCGTCCGCCCGACGGGTCGGTGACTCGGCCGTCTTCTACCCGGAGGCGGGCACGGACACGGACCTCGTCGCGACCCCCACGTCCTCGGGCTTGGAGACGTTCTTCACGCTCCGCTCGGCGCAGTCGCCCGAGACGGCGTCGCTGACGTTCGACCTCCCGCGCGGCGCATCGCTGCTCGCCCAGGAGGACGGCAGCGTGAACGTGGTGCGCGGCACGAAGCGGATCGGCCGGATCTCCGCGCCCGTCGCCCAGGACGCGCAGGGCACGCCGGTCGCCACGTCGGCCTCGGTCGCCGGCGACACCGTCACCATCCGCACCCCGCACCGGGGCAAGGACGTGGCGTACCCGATCCTCGTCGACCCGATCGTCGAGGTCGACTCGCTCGAGGACACAGCCGACCTCGACGACGTGCTCCCCGAGGAGCCGGACCTCGAGGATCTCCTAGAGGCCCCGGCCAACACGTGGCTGCGCCTGGACAGCGACGTGGACAACTACGACGTCACCGGCGGGCAGGGGGACGGCCTGTACCTCCACGACTACTACCTGTCCGCCTCCCACGGAGGCGCCTGGCTGTGGACGCCGCCCCAGCGCAACAACCACATCTACGACGTGGAGTTCACGGGCGTCGACTTCTCCCGCGGTGGCGACACCTCCACGGGCGCCGTGCTCCTGGCGATGTCGAACGTCGAGGGACTCTCCGGCGAGGTGATCGACGCCGACACGGCGGACGACGAGATCGCGCTCAGCGACGAGGACGCCGACACCGGAAGCCCGGGCTCGGAGGACGTCAGCATCGTCGAGTTCCTGCTCCTGCGGATCGACTTCTCGCCGCCGATCAACCCGTACGACCACGAGGCGTTCGTGGGCGGGGCGGTCATGCACGTGGAGGACCTGGACGACTCGGAGGGGCCGACGTTCGACGACTTCGACCCCGAGACCCTCCCCACCGACACCGTCTGGAGCAACGCGAACGACACGTCCGACGGCACCCTGCTCCCGGCGACCTCCTACTCCCACGGCGTCAAGCGCGTGGAGATCACCGCCCAGTCGGGCACCGATCCGGAGATCGTCCTGGGCTACGTGGAGGACCCGTGCGACGGTACGTCGCTGGATCCCTGCCCCACGCACCTCGGGGGCGGTGACGGCTTCGACCTCGACTGGTCGCTGCTGGCCGAGGGGCACTACACGGTCCGGCTCCGGGCGATCGACGGCGCGTCCAACGCGACCGTGATCCCGATCCCGTGGGGCATCGACCGCACGGCGCCCGGCATCACGCTCGGCGGGAGCCTGGCCGCGCTCGACGGGCTGACGACGGCGAGCACGGCGACGCTGACCCTGACCATCGCCGGCGAGACGACCGACGACATCGCGATCTCCGGGACGATGACCTACGTCTTCGCGACGCTCATCATCTGGATCACCACCGCAGTGGCCGACTTCATGGGCACGCGGATGGTGCGCGCGCGGCGCGCCGCCAACTAGATGGGCGGCTTCGGCGACCTCGTCGGCAGTCTCGCCGGCGGCGGGCTCGATACCGCGCTCGGGAAGCTCAAGTCGAGCGGCATGGACGAGCAGGTCGAGTCGTGGATCGGGAAGGGCGCGAACGAGGCCATCTCGAGCGACCAGGTGAAGAACGCGCTCGGGTCGGATCAGGTGGCGGCGATCGCGGACAAGCTCGGCGTCACGCCCGACCAGGCACAAGATGCAATCGCG
>Ga0164241_10002379_pt1 | contig 20593 bp, 16 predicted proteins | sample OricomyardsoilBY_FD_108780 | JGI IMG/M metagenome (GOLD analysis project Ga0164241, IMG submission 108780) | Backyard soil microbial communities from Emeryville, California, USA - Original compost - Back yard soil (BY) | ecosystem: Environmental > Terrestrial > Soil > Unclassified | place: USA... | reverse complement strand
CCACGAAGGCGATCGTCCAGAGCGTGAGCGAGGTGGCGCCGCCGATCTCGGAGATCCGCGCGCTGTCCGAGTGGCAAGGTCGCATCCGCGACGCCGCCGCGCGCCAAGCCGCGGCGTTGCGATCGCAGATGGGGACGTGGAGCCCCAGCGCGATGCGACCGCAACCGTTGCCGTGGGCGCCGCCGCAGCCTCCAGAGCAGTCGGCGCCGCCGGCTGCCGACGCGCCGCCGGCTCCCGAAGCGCCGCCGGCTTCCGAAGCGCCGCCGGCTTCCGAAGCGCCGACGGCTCCCGACGCCTCGCCTCCGACGGCCGACGACGCGGGATCTGCCGGATCGGCTTCTACACCTCCTACCTCGGAGCGGCCGTGATGCGCTTCGCGACCTCTTTTCGCGCCGGGTTCCTCTCGGCTTGGGGCGGCGCGCGGGTGCGGGCGATCGTCGCGACGATGGTCGGCGCTCTCGCCTTTGCGGTGCTCATCGCGCTCCTGGAAAGGGGCGGGGGTCGGGCCGGCGCCGCGGATCGTGCGCTCGCAACGTGCTTCCGGCTCCTCGTGCCGTTGTCGGTCGCCGCGCTCACGACGCTCGCGCTCGGTCCGCGAAACCTCCGCGACGCGACGTGGCCCGTCGCGCGGTTCGGTCACTCGAAGTCCGCGGTCGCGCTCGGCCAGCTCGGTCTCGCGACGGCGCTCGGCGCCGTGACGACGCTCGCCGTCGTGCTCATCGCCGTGCTCGTCACCCACGCGACCGCGGGCGCGAGCGCGTCGTCGCTGTCGCTGGGCCACGATCTCTTCACCTCAGGCTGGATCGCCGTCCTCGTCGGCGCGTCCTACGCTGCGTGGCTCACGGCCGGCGCGACGTTCGGAAAGCGCGGTGGCGGACGTGGCGTCGTCCTCATCCTCGATTTCGTGGTCGGCGACGCCGGATCGTTCGGCGGGATCATGCCACGCGGCGTCGCCTACAACCTGATCGGGCACGACGCCGCGATGGATCTCGGGCAGCGCGCCGCGAGCGCGATCGGACTCGCGGCCGTCGTATTGCTCTGGGCGTTGGTCGCTTTGCGTTGCCGCGATTGAAGGCCTGGCGCGTCCGCTCTATGCCCGGACGTAAATGACGACGCTCCGTTTCGACCCGGCCCGAAGCAAGATCACGATCGAGACGAAGGCCGTCGGCCTGTTCGGAAAGCTCGCGCACGATCTGTCGATCGTGGGTCGAGAGCTGTCCGCGACGGTCGACACCGAGGGAGACGGCGCGGCGGTCGAGGTGACCGCTCCGGTCGCGAGCCTCGCGGTCGATGGCGTCCGCAAGGGAGAGATCGTCGATCGAACGGTCCTCTCCGCCTCGGATCGTGCAGACATCGAGAAGAAGATGCGCGGAGAGGTGCTCACGTCGCAGGCCGTCATCGGCAAGGCGACAATCGGCGCCTGGTCGAAGCCTCTCTCGGAAGCAGGGACGCAAACCGTAGAGGTCGAGATCGTCTTCGCCATCGGCGGTAAGACGCAGCGCGTCCACTCGCGGGTCGAGGTCCTCTGCGCGGCAGAGGGGATCACGGCGAAGGGGCGCGCCGCGCTCGATCTTCACGCGCTCGGCATCAAGCCGCCGAAGGGGCCGCTCGGTGCGTTTCGCGTCCACGAGATCGTGCACGTAGACTTCGACCTCGTCTTTACGACGGGTTGACCCGCGGCGCGCCCTCCGATTGACGCGCGGCGCGCCTCCCGGACTGCGCGTCGTCTTCACGCTTCACCCAGGCGTCTCCGGATCCACGCTGGGCGCAGCCTCTCCCCGATCGGCCGCGCCGTGCACCTGATACGGCTTGCCGAGCGCGCGCTGCGCGAGCGTCTTTCCGCGCCACGCGAGGTACGCCTTGTTGAACGAGAGCGACGCCGACGGGTCCAGGATCGGGTTCTTGATGTCGCTCACAGCCACCAGCGCCAGGACCTGCTCGGCCACGCTGACTGGGCAGCCCGAGAGGCGCACTGGGCTCTTCGTGCGCGCGCCTTCTGCGAACTTCGCCGTGACGCTCACCATCTTGGCGAAGATGTCGTCGTGCTGGATGCTGTGCGGATCCTTCGTGCGGCGATTCTTGTAGAGGCTCTCGATCTGAATGGGCTTGCCGGCGATCTCGCCCTCCCACTTCGCGCAGTCGCCGATGAAGATCACGCGCTCGCCCTCCTTGGCCGGAATGGGTCCGTCGTACGCGCCGAACACGACGTGGATGCGCGGCATCTTCGAGTCGCACTGCGCATCGAACTGGCGCAGGATCTCGATGGCCTCTTCGATCGCGCCCGGGCATCCGCCCCAGCAGTAGTTCGTTCGCTCGGGCTCCGGCGGCGGACCCGCGTAGGCGGAGATGTTCGTCCCTTCGAAGTACTTCTCGACCCGGACGAGGCCGACCTTGAAGCCATGTGCGCGCTTCTGCGCTTCCTCGAGCGTCACGTCGCCGGTGATCTCGATGTCCTTCAGATCGAGCGGACCGAAGCCGCGCTCGTGCGCCATGCGAAGGTGATCCACGTCGAACGGATTGACGCCGATGATGTTGCAACAGACCGCGTCGAAGGCGGCCTGACAGTTGCCCATCAAGATCAGGTTCAGTCGACGTGGGATCGGCGTGAGCATCCGCCCTTCGCCGGCTTCGATCGCGTCGATGCAGATGAGCTCCGGCTGCACGATGTACTGAAGGTCCGCGATCTTCTCATCGAGGCGGTGATCGTGGTCGATCAGGCGATGCCGATCGTCTTGGATCCCGATGTAATTCTTCATCGAGAACGTCACGGTCGTCCACGGGTGCGATTTGAACTTCGGACAGTTGACGAAGAAGTCCGCCTTGGCCACCGGCTCGGGCGTGAAGACGTAGTCACGAAGACGCTGGGGATGGGTGAGCGGGATCTCGACCTGCGGCACCTCTTCGAAGTGGTAGTGCTTCACGCCGGTTCGCTTGAACATCGGGTAGTAGTCGGCGCCCTCGAAGGCCATGCGCGTCGGCACGGTGATGCCGCATCGCTCACCGACGGCCAGCTCTTCCATCTTGTCGCCGCCCGCGTCTCGCAGCGCGAGGAGCACGCCCTCGAGGAACTCGGCTCGCGTGAACGCATGAGGAAACTGCGGCTTCGACGCGACGACGTTCGGCTTCACGAGCGTTCGCCCGTGCGGCGTCACGCCGAGCTCGGCGATCCCGTCGGCGATGATGCTCCGGATGCGGCCCGCGTCGTATTCGTCGCAGTGGCGGATGATCACCTTGGGGCGCGCCGGGATCTTCATGCACGCGAAGGTAGCACTCCATCGCGGCAGGGCGGGGCTCCCACGGGGGCCGAGCCTTGCTATAGAGCGTGGATGCACCGGCACCCGAAGCTCTCTTTCTGGCAGCGTGAAGAGGACGGCAGCTACAAGCGCGAGCTCGGCGGCTTTGCGCTCCACGTGACGTGGCGTCCGGAGTCACCCGATGCCCGACGCGGGTTCAATTGGGCCGTCGAGCCGCCCGAAGGCGCCAAGCTCGAGAGCGACGAGGTCTCCGAAGAGATCGAGCACGCGATGCTCGGCGCCGAAGACGCCGCGCGCGCGGCAGGCGCCGTCGAAGAGGTCTGACGCCCGCCGACCCAGTCCGCGAGCGGACCCGCCGACTGGATCAGCCGACCGGATCCGCCGTCGGAGGCGCGAGGCGCGACCGGATCTCAGCGAGCAAGTCGCGCCGCGCCTCGAGGAGGCGGCCCTCGACGGCGAACGTCGGCGGCGCATCGCCAGTCTTCTTCGAACGGTGCACCTTCAGGCGGACCGCGAAGCCGCCGCTGAGCGTGCCGGTGGGTCGCGAACCGGGGGCGAAAGGGCGGCTCGAGACGAGGCGGATCGATTCCCCGTCCAGCGCCGAGATGGTCGCCGAGCCTTCACCGTCCCAGGCGATCTGAAGCCTCGTCGCGTTCTCCACGCCCCGTCAGCCTTTTCGGCCCCGGGCCATCGCCTGTCGCGCCTCGCGGTCGGCGTCCTTCGTCTTCATGGTCTCGCGCTTGTCGTGCTTCTTCTTGCCTCGCGCGAGGGCGATTTCGACCTTCGCGAGGCCGTTCTTGAAATACATCTTCATGACGGTGATGGTCATCCCGTCGCGATCGACGGCGCGCTTCATCTTTTCGATCTCCTTGCCGTGAAGGAGGAGCTTTCGGGAACGCTTCGCCTCGTGCGAGTACGGCGAGCCGGGCATGACGGGGATGTTCACGCCGCGGAGCCACGCTTCGTTGTTCGGGAAGTTCACCCAGCCATCGGTGAGGTCCGCCTTGCCGTTGCGGAGCATCTTCACCTCGCTGCCGAGCAAAGACACGCCCGCCTCGAAGCGGTCGCCGATCTCGTAGTCGTACGTCGCGCGCCGGTTCTGCGCGATGAGCACGATCTTGGGGGCTTCCGATTTGTCGGCCATGGCGGAACGGCGCGACTTCTACCACGGCCGACGGGAACCGGGAGCGTCGCGCTTCAGGAGGGACGGCCCAGGTACTGGAGCAGGGTGCTCGGATCACTCGCGGCGCGGCGCGCTTCGTCCGGAGACACGATCCGACGCATGACCAAGTCCGCGAGGTGCCGCTCGAGCGGGATCATGCCGTCTTCGCGCCCGGCCTGCATCGCCGTGCGAATGGCCCCGAGCTTTCCTTCTTTGATCGCGCTCGCGACGGCGGAGTTGACGCGCAGCACCTCGGCCGCGAGCGCACGTCCGCCGCCCAGTCGCGGCAAGAGGCGCTGCGACAGGACCGCGCGCAGCGAATCTGCGAGCTGGGCCCGGACCTGGATGCGCTGATCTTCGTTCGGGTGCGCGTCGAGGATGCGCTCGACCGCGCTCGGCGCCGACCGACTGTGCATGCTCGCGAGCACGAGGTGACCTGTCTCTGCCGCGGTGAGCGCCAAGGCGATGCTCTCGGGGTCGCGCATCTCGCCGACCAGGATGATGTCCGGATCCTCGCGGAGCGCGTCCCTCAGGCCACTCGAGAAGCTCGGGACGTCGCGGCCGATCTCGCGCTGACGAACCAGGCTGCCTAGGGGCGCATCGATGACGTGCTCGATCGGATCTTCGAGCGTCACGAGGAGCGCAGAGCGCGTCGTGACCGCTTCTCGCGCGAGCGCCGCCAGCGTCGTGCTCTTTCCGGAGCCGGTCGACCCGGTCACGAGGACGAGCCCGTGCGGAAGATGCGCGAGATCGTTCACCCGAATGGGAAAGCCGAGATCGTCGAGCGAGCGTGTCACCGGGGGCAGAAGGCGAATGGCCGCCGCCAAGCCGCGCAGCGTCCGGTACACGTTCACGCGCGCGCGGACGCCCGCGTCGAGATCGAGCCCGAGATCGAGAGACGCGCGCTCGCCGAGCCTGGCGCGCGCCGCCTCGTCGAGGATCTCGCCGAGGGTCGATTCGACGTCGGCGGGTGTATCGTCGCCAAGCCGTCGCAGCATGCCGTCGACGCGCATCGTCGGCGGCTCGCCGTCGCCGAAATGAACGTCGCTCGCGCCGAGCGCGACGGCACGCGAGAGGAGTTCGGCGAGCCCGCCGCCAGCTCGATACGGGTGCGTGGCCCCGTAGGTGCGTAGCGCGCGTGCGGCGGCTCGGGGGACGGCGTCGCGCACCTCGGGCCAGGCGCGTTCAGGACGCGGAGCGGCCTCTTCGACCGGTTGCGCAGCCGCGCCAGGGCTCGGATTCTTGCTAGAGGTTTGCGGTTTCGCCCGAAGAAAGATCGCGTCGAAAGACAGATCCGCGCCGGGCCGCTTCGTGATGGTGACGCGGTAGCTCCCGATCTTTGCCGCCTCGTGCTCCACCTCGATCCGGCCGAGTCGATCGAGCTGCGCCGCGCGCGCGTCGTCGAGTAGCTCGCCCAGCAGCTCGCGCAACGTCGCGGTCGAGGTCGCAGGAACGGTGAGCTTCTTCGGCGCGCCATCGGCGAACATCGACGGTGCACGATCGCTCCCGAGGCGAAGCTCGTTCGCGCCCTGCGAGTCCGCGATACGCAGGAGGCTGTCGATCTGCGGCATCCGTGGAGGATAGCCGGCCCGACGTGGTGACGATTCCCGTCTCGTGCCGATTTTCGAGCGCGCTGCGACCTACCCTCGCGGCATCGGCGTGCTACGACCCGAGGCCCCGATGCTGCCTACCGTCCTCGTCGGCGCGCGCACCCACAACCTGCGGGGCCTCGACATCGTCCTCGAGCCTGGTGTCCTCGTCGCCATCACGGGTCCGAGCGGAGCGGGAAAATCGTCGCTCGCGATCGACACGCTCTACGCAGAGGGGCAACGCCGCTTCGTCGAGAGCTTCAGCCCGTACGCGCGCCAGTTCCTGGAGCGGCTCGATCGCCCGCCGATGGAGAAGCTCGAGCCGGTCGCGGCGGGCGTCGCCGTCGACCGTCGTGCCCCCATCAAGAGCTCGCGATCCACCGTCGCCACGATGGCCGATCTCGAGCCGTACCTGTCGGCGGTCTTCGCCCGCGAGGCCGTGCCGGTCTGTCCGGATTGCGGCGTGCTCGCGCGGCGGACCGACGCGGACGTCGCGGCGCGACGCGTCCTCGAGCAGAAGCGCGGGAGCCGGGCGGTGGTCACCTACGCGCTCCGCGTCGACGGCGCCGAGGCGTTCCTCGATGTCCGCGAAGGTCTCTTGAAAGAGGGCTACCGCCGCGTGCTCGTCGGTGGAGAGGCGCGCGATCTGGACGAGCTCGCGCCGAGCGCCGTCACGAAGGACGGGCGCGGCACGCTCCACGTCGTCGTCGATCGCTTGAAGCTCGATCCGAAGGATCGCCCGCGCCTGGTCGCGGCGGTCGAGAGCGCCTGGGGCGGCGCCGGGCGACCTGCGCATGTCCATGTCGAGGGAGAGAGCGAGCCGGTTGCGATCGCGCATGGCCTCGTCTGTCCGAAGTGCGCGCGCTCGTTCCCGCCGCCGTCGCCGTCGCTGTTCTCGTACCAGTCTCCGGTGGGAGCCTGTCCGTCGTGTCGCGGCTTCGGCCGGACGATCGGCGTCGACTACGCGAAGGTCATCCCGAACGAAGACCTGTCGATCGACAAGGGCGCGATCCGCGCGTGGACCGGCAAGACCAGTCAGTACGAGCGCCGCGTCCTCGGCAAGTGGTGCAAGACGCACGGCATCCCGACCGACGCGCCGTGGCGCGAGCTCACCGCGACGCAGAAGAAGCAGGTCATCGAGGGCGAGGGGAAGTGGACCGGCGGGCGCTACCCCGGCGTCAGCGCATGGTTCAAGTGGCTCGAGACGCGCACGTACAAGATGCACGTCCGCGTCTTGCTGTCGCGCTACCGCTCGTACGATCTCTGCGCTGCGTGTGGGGGCAAGCGGCTCGCACCGGCGTCGCTCGCGTATCAGGTCCAGGGTTTCGATCTCGGCCAGTGGCACGCGATGGAGATCACGGACGCGGTCGCGCGCCTCGCGGCGCTCGAGCCGGTCACCGGACAAGGTCGCATCGCGCAGAGTGAGCTCGTCGCCCGCCTCACCTATCTGCGCGAGGTCGGCCTGGGCTATTTGACGTTGGACCGCCAAGCGCGGACGCTGTCGGGTGGCGAAGCGCAGCGCGTCTCGCTGACGGCGGCGCTCGGGACGGCGCTCACCGGGGCGCTCTTCGTCCTCGACGAGCCGACGGTGGGCCTGCACCCGAGCGACGTGCCACCGCTCGTCGACGCGATGCGCGAGCTCGCGGCTCGCGGAAACATCGTCCTCGTCGTCGAGCACGATCCGCTCGTCATCGCCGCGTGCGATCGCGTGATCGAGCTCGGCCCGGGCTCGGGCGCGAACGGCGGCGCGATCACGTTCGACGGCGCCGTGGCGAGCGCCCTCAAGAAGAGCGAGCTCGCGACCGCGCGCGCGTTCGCGCCCGTCGTCCTCGCGAAGAAGGATCGACGAAAGCCTGGCGCGGATCGGCTGAAGGTGACGGGCGCGCGGGGCCACAATCTCCGGGACGTCACCGTCGAGCTCCCGCTCGGCTGCATCGTCGCCATCACCGGACCGAGCGGCTCGGGCAAGAGCTCGCTCGCGCACGATCTCGTCTACCGCACGGTGGCGCGCAAGCTCGGCAAGAAGGATGTCGAAGCCCCGATCGAGCACGACCGACTCGACGGCATCCGCCATCTCAAGGACATCGTCTTGGTCGATCAGGCGCCTCTCGGTCGTACGTCACGCGGCAATCCGGCGACGTACACCGGCGCGTGGAATCGAATCCGTGCCCTCTTCGCCGACGAGCCCCTCGCGGTCGAGCGCGGGCTCGGACCGGGGCACTTCAGCTTCAACGTCGCCGGCGGGCGCTGCGAGGCCTGCAGCGGCGAGGGCTCGGAGACCGTCGAGATGCAGTTTCTCGCCGACGTCTCGCTGACGTGCCCGACGTGCAGCGGCAAGCGCTTCAAGCCAGAGGTGCTCGAGGTTCGCCACCGCGACAAGACCGTGAGCGACGTCCTCGCGATGACGATCGCCGAGGCGCGCGAGTTCTTCGATCGAGACGCGGCGATCCTCCGCGCCCTCGCGCCGCTGACCATGCTCGGGCTCGGCTACCTCACGCTCGGGCAGCCGCTTCCCACGCTCTCGGGCGGCGAGGCGCAGCGTCTGAAGCTCGCGCGGGCCCTCGCGGAGCCGAAGGCCCGGCGCCTCTTCGTGCTCGACGAGCCGAGCGCCGGTCTCCACGCCGACGAGGTCCGCCACGTGTGCGCGGCGCTCGATGCCCTGGTCCAGGGCGGCGCGACCGTCCTCGTGGTCGAGCACGATCTCGCGATCGTCTCGCACGCCGACTGGGTGGTCGAGCTCGGGCCCGGCGCGGGGAAAGATGGCGGCGTCGTGGTGGCCGAGGGCACGCCGGAGCAGGTCGCGAAGCTCTCCACGAAGACCGGCGTCGCGCTGCAGCGCGCCTCGCGAGCCCCGGATTTGAAGCGTCGACCGCTCCCGCGACGCGACGATCTCGTGACCGACGGCATCCGCGTCGAGCACGCGCGCGAGCACAACCTGAAGGACGTCTCGATCACGTTGCCGCACGGCAAGGTGATCGTCGTCACGGGGCCGAGCGGCTCCGGCAAGAGCACGCTCGCTTTTGACGTCGTCTTCGCAGAGGGACAGCGTCGCTTCCTCGAGACGTTGACGCCGTACGCGCGACAATTTCTCCCGACCCTTCCGCGTCCGGACGTCGATCGCGTCGTCGGCGTGCCGCCAGCGATCGCGCTCGAACAACGAACGACGCGGTCTGGCGCGTCGTCGACCGTGGCGACGGTCACCGAGATCGCCCACTACCTCCGCCTCTTGTTCGCGAAGGTCGGCGACGCGTATTGCCCGCGTTGTGACGTCCCCGTCGCGTCGAGCACGCCGGAAGAGGCGTTTCGCCGCGTGAGGAAAGAGCCGGGAGACGTCGAGCTCCTCGCTCCGGCCGTCGTCGCGCGCAAGGGGACCTACCTCGACGTGTTCACCGGTGCGCTGCGCGCAGGCATCAGCGAGGCGTACGCCGACGGCGTCTTGGTGGCCACGGACGCCCCGCCGCGCCTGAAGAAGACCGCGGAGCACTCGATCGATCTCATCGTAGCTCGCGGACGCGCCTCGGAGATCGAGCGCGCACTCGTCGATCGCGCGCTCACCTGGGGGAAGGGCTCGCTGAAGCTCCGCCGCCTCGTCCGTGGCAAGGCAGCTTCGCCCGCGCTCGACGCCCTCGTCTCGACGCAGCGTGTGTGCCCCAACTGCGGCGACGGCGTCCCGGAGCTCGATCCGCGCTTCTTCTCGTTCGCGACGAAGCAGGGGCAATGCCCCGAATGCGAGGGCTCCGGTCAGTCCGATCCAGACGCGGCTCCCGGCGACGGCGATCCCTGCGAGGCCTGTGGTGGCTCGCGACTCGCGCCGCTGCCTCGCGCGCAGCGTCTCGGTGGGCTTCGCTACCACGAGGCTACGGCGAAGAGCGTGGGCAGCGCGCTCGCATGGGCGTCGGGCCTAGCGTTCGTGGGCACGCGCGCCATCGTCGCCGAGGCGCCGCAGCGCGAGCTCACGCGCCGGCTCGCCTTCGTGGAAGAGGTCGGCCTCTCGTACCTCTCTCTCGACCGCGCCGCCGCGACCCTCTCGGGCGGCGAGATGCAGCGTCTCCGCCTCGCAGCGCAGCTCGGCAGCGGCCTCACGGGTGCGCTCTACGTGCTCGACGAGCCGACCATCGGCCTCCATCCGCGCGACACGTACCGCCTCCTCAGGAACCTCCGTGCGCTCGCCGACACCGGCAGCACGCTCCTCGTCGTCGAGCACGACGCCGACACGATCCGCGCGGCAGACTTCCTCGTCGATCTCGGTCCGACCGGGGGACGCTCCGGCGGACGCATCATCGCGGCGGGGCCTCCGTCGGTGGTTCTCAAGGATCCGTCCTCGCCGACGGGGCGCGCGCTCGCGGCCGAGCGCGAGACGGCGCGCGCCCGAAAATCGCTCGGCGCGTCGGCCGAGTCGATCGTCCTCACCGGCGCGCGCGCCCACAACCTCGAGATCGAGCGCCTCGAGGTGCCTGTCGGCCGGCTCACCGTGATCGCCGGCGTCAGCGGCTCGGGCAAGAGCACGCTCGTGTCGAAGGTGCTCTACCCGGCGGCGCGCCGCGCGCTGGGGCTCGAAGCCGAGCGTCCCGGAGCGCACAAGAAGATCGTCGTGCCGAAGTCGATTGGTCGCGCGCTCGCAGTCGACCAGTCTCCGATCGGTCGAACCCCACGCTCGGTTCCGGCCACGTTCCTCGGCATCTTCGACGAGATTCGTAAGCTGTTCGCGATCGCCCCCGAGGCGAAGGTCCGCGGCTACACGGCGGCGAGGTTCTCGTTCAACACGCCGAAGGGCGGACGGTGCAGCGCCTGCGGTGGGCAGGGCGTCACGTCGCACGAGATGTCGTTCCTCCCGGACGTGACGACGCCCTGCGAGGCGTGCGCGGGCACGCGGTTCGACGCCGCCACGCTCGAGGTGAAGTACCTCGATCACTCGATCGGCGACGTGCTCGACCTGTCTGCCGAAGAGGCGCTCTCGCTCTTCCGCGCGCACTCGAAGATCGTCGCGCCGCTCAAGATCATGGTCGACCTCGGGGTCGGCTACCTAAAGCTCGGCCAGGGCTCGCACACCCTCTCCGGCGGCGAGGCGCAGCGGCTCAAGCTCGCGACCGAGCTCGCGACGGGCGGACGCACGAAGCCGACGCTCTACGTCCTCGATGAGCCGACGACTGGCCTGCACTGGAGCGACGTCGCGCGCCTCATCGGCGTGTTCGATCAGCTCGTCTCGCGAGGCGACACGCTCGTCGTCATCGAGCACCATCCTGGCGTCATCGCCGCGGCCGACTGGATCATCGAGCTCGGGCCCGAGGGCGGGCAGGGCGGCGGTCACGTCGTCGCCGAGGGCACACCCGACGCGCTCAAGAAGGCGCCGACCGCGACCGGACGCGTCCTGCGCGATCTGCTCGAACCGAAGCGCGCTGCGCGCGAGACCCGCGCCTCGACTTGAGCTCCGCCTTCAGTGGAGCGCGGTGAAAGTCGACGCGCGCCTCAAGGCGGCCTCGACCTCTTTGCGGTCGGGAGCGCTCGGCGCGACGCTCAAATAGTGCGCGAGATCGGTCTCCGCGACGCGCCCCGCTCCGAGCGCAAGCGCGTGCAGTCCGCGGTCACGCACCGCGGGCGCGCCGACGTCGAGCTCGACGAGCCGGTCGCAGACGACCAGCGCGCTCCGGTGGTCCTTCCGGTGGTCGTGGATGGTGCGCAGGTTGTTGAGCATTCGCACCAGGATCGCCTTCATCGACTGCGTCTCGAGGTGCGCCAGCGATACCTTGGCTCGCGCGCCGACGTATCGCTGCGCCAGGCGGTCCAGGTCGCCGGGACCGAGCTCTGCGAGATCGTCGAACGGATCGGCGAAGTGCCCGTTCGGGCCGCCAACGCGCACCAGGAAATGTCCCGGAAAGCCGATCCCCTCGGCGACGATCCCCGTGCGCCGCGCGACGGCGAGGACGACGACCGCCAATGAGATCGGGATCCCGAGGCCGCGGTCGAGGACGTCGTTGAGGTAGCTGTTTCGCGGATCGTGAAACGCCTCGCGATTGCCGGTGAGCTTGCCGTCGAGGTAGAGAGTCGAGCGGAGCGCTGCGAGGGTTTCCCGCGCGGTCGAAGCACGGTCGACCTTCTCGAGCGTCGCCTCGGCCAGCGCATCGAGTCGATCGAGATACGTCTCAGCCCGCAGGGCTGGATACGCGTCGCGCGCGATGATCAACGCGCACTCCTCGAGCGAGCACACGCCCCCCTCGATCGCAGCTTTCAACTCTCCGACGCGAACGCTCGACGTCATCGATTGGGGCGCGGTATGCGAGGCCGCGGCGTGGTCGAGGTCGGCGGCGGCGGCGGCGTCGTCGCGGTGGGCCGCGGAGGCGTCGTCGCGGTCGGCCTGGTCGTCGCCGTCGCGGTCGGCTTGGGTGGAGTCGTCGCCGTCGGAGCTGGCGTGGTCGCGGTGGGTGTCGGCGTCGTGGCGGTGGGCTCCGCCGTGGCGGTCGGCGTGGGCTCGGCGGTCTCGGTCGGCGTGGGCGTCGGCGCCGCCGCCGTCTCTTTCGGCTTGGCTGGCTGTTCGTCGGCGACCTTCTTCTTCTTCGCCTTCGGGACGGCGATCTCGGTCGGCTTGTCGTCGGCGGCGGCCACGCTCCGGCGATACATGTAGAAGCCGATGCCTCCCACCATCGCCACGCTGAGCGCGAGGATCCCGACGAGGAGCGGAGCTCGCGACTTCGGGGCCTGCGCCGCCGGCATCACGATCGGCAACGCATAAGGGGCGACGGGGCCCGGCACCGCTGCCGGCAGCGGGTCGAACGCGGTCTGCGTGGGCGCAACGGCGCCCACTTGCATCATTCCGAGCGGTAGCTCGCCCGGAGGAGGAGGAACCGTGGGCGGGGGAGTGAATCCGGGATCGCCAGCGACTGTCATGCCTGGCCCGAACTCGCCCGCGAGCGGCGCGGGCGCCGGCCAGCCGGGCGGAGGACCGCTCTGACCTTCTGTCATGCCGGCAGCTTACCGCAGCGAAAGGATCTCACGAGCGAGCAGTGCGACATCGCCGAGCGCAGGCTCAGGGGCGGGCCTTCATGGGGCGCGGCCGGACGCCCGAGTGGGTCACCACCGGTCGACCCGAGGTGGAGCTGGTCGATGGCGAGGTCGAGGACGTCGCCGGCTTCGCCGTGGGTTGCGTCGTCGAAGCCGTGCTTGCCGTCCGCGGCATGTGGGTCACTCGAGGGGGCACCCTCGAATTGCCGGGGCCGGTGTTGCCGCTTCCCGTCGTCGACGCGGGCGGCGCCGTGGTCGACCCGTTCGTCGTGCTGTTGTCACCACCCTTGATCGGCTCGAGCTTCGGCCGTCCGCCACCCGTCGGATTCGCGGGTTGCGTCGTCGGCTGCTGTTGCTGCCCTGGCAACCCCACACCAGGAGGCCAGCCGGGGATCGACGTAGGCAGGCCGGGAGGTAGCTGGAACGGATTCGTGCTGGGAATGATGAACGGGGGCGGCGTGGTGGTCGTCGTCGTCGCGGTCGGCTTCGTGCCGATGGGCTTCGTCGTGTTCGTCGCGACGGGCGTGGTCGTGGTCGCCGTCGGTTGTGGTTGCTCGTAGGTCGGCTGCGGCTGCGGCTGCGGCTGCGCTTCGGTCGGTTGCGGGTCGGCGACCTTCTTCGTGGTCGGCAGCGCCATCGTCTTGCTGCCACCCTCGTCTTGCGAGCTGCCACCGCCCGAGAACTGGTCGTACGCGTACAGGCCCCCCATCAGCGCAAAGGACACGCCCGCGCCGATCGCGAGGATGCCGAAGACGCCCATGCCCTTCTTCTTGCGCGCGGGAGTCCGCGCCGGCGTGCTCGCGTAGGCAGAGGCCGTCGGCGAGGCGACCGGAGCGGGGTTGTACGGCGCGGCGCCGACGGTCCCGACGCCCACCGTCGCCGGCAGAGCGTTCGCACCGACGGCTGTACCGCCAGGACGCGCCGCACCGGCGTCGATGGGGTCTTGGTACGCCTCGGTCGACCCAGGGAAGAACGGGGAGCCCTCGACGGTGCTGTCGAACGGGACGCCGTTGTTTCCGGATGCGCGAGCGAGCTTGGCGCTGAGCTCGGCGGAGTCGTCTCCGCGCCAGGGCTCTGCGAGCTTGTCGGTCGCGCCACCGTCGGCTTCGCTGTTCCCGACCCCAAATCCGTCGAGCGAGGTGCCGGCGGGCGACGCCGCGGGCGCGACGTCTGCGGGCGGGATGGTCTTCGGGACGCTCGAGAGCGGCTGACGGGCGCCGATCGGGCTGACCGGCGGCGGCGTCGAGTGGACGCGGTGGCTGTTCTTCACCGCAAACGGCTCGACCATGGCGCGGAACTCCGCGACAGAATCGAAGCGATCTTTCGGATCCGCGGCCATCGCCTTGTGGACGGCTGCCGCCAGCTCGGGGGCGATCTGGGGTGCGAGGTCCGAGAGCTTCGCCACGGCGCCCGAGAGGTACGCCGCAGCGATCTGGTGCGCTTCGTCGCCGCCGACAGGACGTCGGCCCGCGAGCATCTCGAAGATCATGACGCCGCACGAGAAGATGTCCGCGCGAGCATCGACCGCGTCCGCGGAGAACACCTGCTCCGGGGCCATGTACTCCGGCGTGCCCATGATGACGCCCGGTCGCGTGAGGCCCTTGTAGAGCTCGCCGTTGATGCGGAGCTTCGCGATGCCGAAGTCGAGGAGCTTGACCGTCGCGCTGTCGCGCTTGCCTGCGACGACCATCACGTTGTCCGGCTTGAGGTCGCGGTGGACGATGCCTTCTTCGTGGGCGGCCTCGAGGCCGTCGAGCATCTGAATGGCGTAATCGAGGGCGTCCTCGTACCCGAGCCGCTTGCCGGCCTTGTAAAGGTCTTCGTAGAGCGCCTGCAGGCTCTTACCCTGCAAGTACTCCATCACGATGAACGGCAGACCCTGCGGCGTCTGCTCGACGTCGGTCACGCGGACGACGTGCGGGCTCTGGATCTTCGCCGAGACGCGCGCCTCTTGGAGGAAGCGCTGCACGAGGCCGCTGCGCCGGGCGAGCTCCGAGTGGAGGAACTTCAGCGCGACGCTGTTGCCCAGCACCTCGTGCTTCGCCTCGAAGACGCTCCCCATCCCGCCGTCGCCGATCTGGCGAACCAAGCGGTACTTGTTGTTGATGAGCTCACCGACTTGAGGCCGCATCGTTTTCTGGGGGGGCGAGGAAACAGGTTGGGGGGAACCGAGTGCGGCGCTCGCGGTCGCTTCGAATGGCGCGGCGGCGAGAGCGCGATGGGGAAACCCAACACTCGACGGGGTACTGACGCTGCGTTCCAGTCTCACACCGGTTTAGACGCGCGTGGTACCGAAACGACCGATCCCAGAGGTCGAGACCGAGTTCGGCCGGCGAACCGGTCGGACCCCCTGACTTTCGCAAGAATATTGGGGGTCTGCCACTCTTTCTGCGTGTCGAAAGCGCTCTCGAATGGGCGCCCGAGCGTGTCGAGATTTGTAAACCATGGCCTTGCTTTCGCATGTCGTCCGGGTCGAGGTCGCCTGCGCAGGGTTGGTGTAAAGGGACGTCATGCTCCTGCTTCCGCTAATCGACCCCATCATCGAGCGCGCCCTGGTCGAGGATTTGGCCGGCGGTGACGTCACGGCAGAGTCGTGCGTCTCTGCGGACCGGCGCTCGACGGCACAAGCGATCGCCAAGAGCCCGCTCGTGGTTTCCGGAGGCATCGTGTTCCGCAGGGTCTTCGAGCTCGTCGACTCGTCGGTGCGCTTCGAGCAACTCGTCGCCGATGGCGAACGAGCCTCCGATCGCAAGGTGATCTGGCGCGTCGAAGGCCCCGCGCGAAGCCTCCTCATGGCCGAACGCACCGCGCTCAACTTCGTCCAGCGCATGAGCGGCACGGCCACGCTCGCGCGGCGCTGCGTCGACGCCATCCCGAGCGGGTCCGCGACCCGCATCGTCGACACCCGCAAGACCACGCCTGGGCTCCGTATCCTCGAGCGCTACGCCGTTCGCTGCGGCGGCGCACACAACCATCGCGACATGCTCGGCAGCGCCGTCCTCATCAAGGACAACCACATCGTCGCGGCGGGTGGCGTCACCGCGGCGCTCGAGAGAGCTCGCGCCAACGCGCCACACACGTCGCGGCTCGAGATCGAGGTCACGTCGCTCGTCGAGCTCGACGAAGCGATCGCGGCAGGCGCGGACATCGTGTTGCTCGACCACTTCGACGACGAAATGATCCGCGCCGCCGTGGAAAAGACGAGGGCGCTCCCGCGCCGGCCTATCCTCGAGGCCTCGGGCAACATCACCGAGGCGCGGATCACCTCCCTCGCGAACCTCGGCGTCGACGTGATCAGCATGGGCGCGCTCACGCACTCGGCGCCGGCCGCGGACATCTCGCTCGACTTCCTCTCGTGAGCGAGCCTCGGTCGAGCGTCACCGACGCGCTCGATCCCGTGTCGATCCGATCCGCGTTCGACCGCTTTGCGCGCGGCTTTTCCGCACCTGTTCACGTCCACGCGACGCTCGGATCCACGAACGACGAGGCGAAGCGTCTCGCCGCGGAAGGGGCCGAGACGGGCACGCTGGTCGTCGCCGACGCGCAGGTCCGAGGCCGCGGTCGCTCCGGAAACGCATGGCACTCGCCGCCAGGAGAGAGTCTCTACGCTTCCGTCGTCGTGCGCCCCCAATTCTCGGCAGAGCAATCCGCGCCGTTCACGTTGGCCGTCGGCGTCGTCGTCGCGCGCGCGGTCGAATCCCGAATTGAAGGCAGGCGTGTCGGGCTGAAATGGCCGAACGACGTTTGGGTCGGCGAGAAGAAGGTGTCGGGCATCTTGGTCGAGGCGCAGGTGCGCGGGAGCGAGATGACGAGCCTCGTCGTCGGGATCGGTGTGAACGTCGCGACCCGAACGTTCCCGCCTCCGCTCGACGAGATTGCGACGAGCCTCGCCTTGCTCGGCGCCCGTGACCTGCGCCGCTCCGTGCTCGCCGCAGAGCTCGCCGTCCGAGTCTGCGCCGCCGCCGCAACGTTCGCAGACCAAGGACTCTCACCCTGGCAAGAGGAGTTGGCGAAGCTCGACCTGCTCGCGAAGCGACGCGTTCGAATCGGAGACGTGACGGGGATCGCGTCCGGGGTCGGGCGCGATGGAAAGCTCGCGGTGAAGACGGGCGACGGTACGATGGTCGCGGTCTCGAGCGGACACGTCGAGCTCCTCGAACGCTGACGTCGGGCGCGCGTCACCGCAGATCCAAGCTCGAAACCGCGTAGCGGGCGCTCAGGTGGCGCGCGCCGCGGCTTTGTCTTCGAGCCAGGTGTGCGAGCCTCGGCCTCGAAGACACGACGCGTGCAGGCACGCCTCGAGCGGGGCTTCATCGACCGTAGCGGTCGCGTGCACTCCGTGGCCGGCCAGGAAGATCGCGCGACCGCGAAGCATGTCGCCCCGCGAGAGGCGGCCGCCGTCGAGCTCGGAGCGAACCGCGACGCCTTTTGCTTTCAGGGCCTGCTCGAGCTCCGCGCCGAGCGTGCGCGGCGTGCCACCAATCGCGAGACACACGAGCTTGTGCCGCTGCGGCGCAGAAGCGACGAAGTCGCGAAACGTCGCGACCTCGCCGTACAGCGCGTCGAACAGGTACACCTCGCGCAGATCGACACCCCCGCCCGTGATCACCGCTGCGGCTGCTCGATAGCCGCCGGAGTGACCGGAGACGATCACCCGCCCGCGATCCTTCGCGCCGCTCACGACGGCGTCCCCAAGCTCGCGACGTGCCGCGACGACCAGCCCGCGGACCTCGTCGAGGAGCTTCGCGAGCCCGCGCTTCTTCATGAGCTTCCCGAAGTCGCCGTCCGCTTGCCGCACGGGTCCCTGCGGGACCACCAGGATCGCGTTCTGGCGACTCTGGGCGAGCTGCTCACGCAGGCGATGGTTCGTCATGGCGTCCCGCGCGGTCGTCATGTGGCCGTGAAAGTGGACGATGAAGTCGATCTTCTTCGACTTGGGGAGTCGATAGAACCGCGGCACGAAGACGAAGACCGTCGGGTCGGCGTAGCCGGCGTCCTTTCGACCCGCGGGGTAGGGCGCGTGCTTCGGCGCGAGCTCGAGCGTCACTCCTGCCGAGCCGGCGCTGACGGAGCGAATGCGCGAGTCCTTGTCCTTCGCCCACGCGTCGTCGGCGCTCCCGACGACCCCGGCGAGCGACAGCCCGGCGGCGAGGCGAAAGAGCGCGCGACGTAGCATCGTCCCACGCCCTAGCTCACGCTGCGCGATCGGGCCAAGGAAGACTCGCCCTCCTCCTGGCTTTGCGCCCCGAACGGGCGTTGCTAAGCCTCGCCGTCGCCGTGAAAGAAGACACGCTCGTCGTCCACGAGATCTACCGAAGCGTGCAGGGCGAGAGCTCGTTCGCGGGGACGCCGTGCACGTTCGTGCGACTGACGGGCTGCAACCTCCGTTGTTCGTGGTGCGACACACCACAGGCCTTCCACGGCGGGACGCGCATGTCGCGCGCCGACGTGTTCGCGCGCGCTCTCGAGCTCGAGACGCCGCTCGTCGAGCTCACCGGCGGCGAGCCCCTCCTTCAACCCGCAGCGCTCCCGTTGCTGCGAGAGCTCTGCGACGCGGGGAAGACCGTCCTCGTCGAAACGAGCGGTGAGGCCGATGTCTCCGGCGTCGACCGACGCGTCCACAAGATCATGGACCTCAAGGCGCCCGGCTCGGGCGAGTCGCATCGAAACCGGTGGAGCAACCTCGAACACATCGGCCGAGGCGACGAGCTCAAGTTCGTCCTCGACGGCAGAGGCGACTACGAGTGGATGCGAAGCGTCATTCGCGAGCGTTCCCTCGCCCAGAACGGCTGCGTTCTCCTGGCTTCCCCGGTGTTTGGCGTCCTCGATCCGCAGGTGCTGGTCGCTTGGCTTCTTGAAGATCAGCTCCCCGTGCGCCTCAATCTCCAGCTGCACAAATACGTCTGGGGACGCGACACCCAGGGCGTCTGAGGCGCACTGCGTCGAACGCGGCGATCATGTGACCAGTTGGTCGCGGAGCCGTGGCGGCGGCTCGCGACTTGCGGTAACGCGATCGGATGATCCGCGCGAGCATCCTGGGCCTCGGCTCCTACGTTCCCGACCGCGTCGTGACGAACGAAGAGATTCGTTTCCTGAACGACAAGCACGAGCGTCAGTCGGAGATGCAGACCGAGACGAACCACGACTGGATCAAGACGCGCACGGGCATCGAAGAGCGTCGCTACGTCGACCCCGACGGCAAGACCGCGTGCAGCGACCTCGCTCTGCAGGCCGCGAAACGCGCGCTCGCCGACGCGAACGTGGACGCAAAGGAGATCGACTGCATCATCCTCGGCACCCTGTCGCCGGACATCCACTTCCCGGGTACGGCGGTCTTCCTTCAGTCGAAGCTCGGCATCGACGGCGAGGGCGGCTGCGCGTGCTTCGACATTCGCCAGCAGTGCTCCGGCTTCGTCTACGGCTTGCAAATGGCCGACGCGTTCATTCGAACCGGCACGTACAAGAAGATCCTCGTCGTCGGCTCGGAGCTCCACAGCCACTCGCTCGACTACACGACGAGGGGACGCGACGTCATGGTGCTCTTCGGGGACGGCGCAGGCGCAGTCGTCATCGGCGCCAAAGAGACCGACGATCCGAAGGAAGGCATCCTTCACACGCACTGCCAAGCCGACGGCTCCGGCGCGATGGACCTCTATCTCAAGGTCTTCGAAATCGCCCACGTCCCCTACGTTTGGTACGACGCGAACGACCGCGACGTGAACCAGATCAAGTACCCGCAGATGAACGGCAAGAAGGTCTTCTTGAACGCCGTCCGTTGCATGGTCCTCTCAGTCAAGCGAGCGCTCGACGAGACGGGCCTCACCTGGGACGACATCGACTGGTTCGTCCCTCACCAGGCGAACCTTCGCATCAACGAGGCCGTCGTGCAGTACGCCGAGATCCCCCCGGAGAAGGCGCTGAATACGATTCAGTTCTACGGCAACACCACCGCCGCGACCGTGCCGCTGACGATCGACCACTGGCGAAAAGCAGGCAAGGTGAAGAAGGGCGATCTCGTGCTCTCGACGGTCTTCGGGGCTGGGTTCACCTGGGGCTCGGCCGTCTTCCGAGTCTGACCGCGCCGCGCTCGCGCAAGTCGGGCGTCGAGAATCAGAACGTCGCCTGGAAGCGAAACGTCGCGCCGCCTGCCGCTGGCGCGACGCCGAAGCTCACACCGCCGCCGTCCCGCGCGGGGACGGCGTACTCGAGGATCGCGCCGCTCGCGATCGAGACGATGCCGAGCCCGCCCATGATCCCAGCGCCCACCGCGTAGGGGACGAAGTCCGTATCGACGGCGCCGAGCGCGCCGCAAAGCTCGGTCGACGCTGTCGCGCAGCCGAGGATCGCGCGACCGGCGTCGACGCCGTCCCCCCGCGAGGCCAATTTCGTCGCGACGACCGCGAGCGGGATCGCGCCGATGACGAGCGCCGTCCCGCCAGCGACGAGCACGCACGACCAGCAAAACGCGGGCTTGCCGGGCGCGCGGACCGAGCCGAGGTCCTCACCAGTTTCGGAGAGGACGCGTTCGCGCCCCTGCGCTCGTGGCGCCGCAGAGCCCGGCTCGTCTGCGCTGCGTTCTTGCGCGCACACGT
>Ga0164241_10002378_pt1 | contig 20599 bp, 23 predicted proteins | sample OricomyardsoilBY_FD_108780 | JGI IMG/M metagenome (GOLD analysis project Ga0164241, IMG submission 108780) | Backyard soil microbial communities from Emeryville, California, USA - Original compost - Back yard soil (BY) | ecosystem: Environmental > Terrestrial > Soil > Unclassified | place: USA... | reverse complement strand
AAAATAAGAGGTTTATTTTTAATAAATAAGGGGGCTATCGTCTAGCTTGGCAGGATACCATCCAATTTTTGGGTATAAGCCCGGGGCGCTGGCGGTCGAGGGTTCGAATCCCTCTGGCCCCATAGTTCTATTGCTACTTTATTAGGATTCACAAATAAATAAAAGGTGAAAGAAAAAGGTTGGATTTAGAAGAACAAAAGGAGGATTTCGACACATATTCCCTATTTGTATTTAATATAAGGGCAGCTTCTACAAGAGATTATTATCTTCGACGACTGAAGGGTTTCTTTGATTATATTGATTTGATGCCTGATGAGAGTATAATTAAGAGATGTGATTATTTTGCCAAGAAGGGAAAAGAAGATTCGAATTGGGCTTTTAAAAGTATAATAAGATTCTTACAATTTCAAAGACAACGGGTCGAAAAAGAAGAAATAGCAGGTAGCACACTTAAAAATTTTCTAAAGGCTATAAAACTATTATGCGAAGTGGCAGACATCGCAATTAACTGGAAAAAGATAACAAGAGGTTTGCCCAAAGTAAGGCGCTATGCCGAAGACCGATCTCCCACTATAGAGGAGATTCAGAAACTATGCGAATATCCGGATAGACGGATCAGGTCTATTATTTATGTTACGGCCTCATCGGGAATCCGACTTGGAGCATGGGATTACCTAAAATGGGGACACATTAAACCAGTTGAAAAAGCGGGCAAGACTTTTGGAAAGGTAACGGTCTATGCAGGTGATGAGGAAGAATACTTTACTTTCATTACACCAGAAGCCTATGATGAATTAAATAAATGGATGGATTATCGCAAAACTTCTGGTGAAGAAATTACTGAAAAAAGCTGGGTAATGAGACAGTTGTGGAATGCAAAAAAAGGACGCAAATTCGGACTTATTACTGCACCAAAGAAATTAAAATCTAGTGGGATAAAAAGTTTGATCGAAGATGCGTTATGGACGCAGGATGTTAGAAATAAATCTCAAATAAATGGGAAAAGGTACGAATTCCAATCCATTCATGGATTTAGAAAATGGTTTAAAACTAGATGCGAGATGTCTGGAATGCGCAGCATCAACATCGAGATGTTGATGGGACATTCTATTGGAATATCTGATTCTTATTATAGGATCACTGAATCTGAGCTATTGGATGACTATCTAAAGGCAACAGATTTACTGAGTATCGACAAAGAAACCCAGCTTCAATCACAATTAACCAAAATTGGAGATGAGAAAGATGAATCTAATTACTTAGTCGTAGGAAAGTTAGAGGAAAAGAATGAAGAAATCAAATTACTTAAAGAGCAAAACCTCTTAAATGCCGACGCGATTTCTTTGCTTTCTGATAAAATAAAAATCATGATGGATAAAATGCACATGACTGAATTGCCTTAAGCTGGAGATATGTCCATGTTCCATTAAAAAAGCAACCCGCAAAATCTTTTTGATTAGATCATTACCTATATCTATTTGCTATGACAGTATTGCAGATTTGAGTACAATTCTGGAAAAAGTGTCAATCCGAGTTTGTTTCACTTATCTGACCTACATATGACTGCATAAAATATATATTGTTATATAAATAAATCGCCTATAAAAAATCAAAGGTCTTCAATTGAAGAAAATTCTAGGAGCAACAAAGTATATCTCATTCCAAAATCGTTTGCTCCTATTTCATAACGATCATTTCATTATATCGAGTATAATTAACATTGACTTTGGTTTGTATTAATTCAACTTCTTTAATCTTCTTTAATCTCTTTAACCCTGTTTATAGATTCGTGATAGTCTTTGCTGTTTAGAAGCTTATCTAAAAACTCCTTACCACCTTCTATCTGTGATTTCATTTCATCCATAACAATATCAGTTTTTTTCTTATTGGAATTTATTGGTCTAATTGCGTCTGTTATACTCTTCTCTTCCTCCAAATATAATCCCGATTCGTCTTTTAATTTTTTCAGGTCGTTTACAGAATATTTGGGTTCATCCGACAATTTATTTTGGATAGCGTTATTGCATTCGCTATTCCCGCAACTGACAATATTATCAGACTCTCTTGACACATATGGCGAACTTTTATGTCTATGGTTTTCCATGTCATGAAGGTCATAATATTTTGTCAGGTTACTGATAAAAGGAAGATCTCTTAATAGAAGAGTATAGGTTTTTGTCAGACTATGTAGTTCTTTTATGATATGAACTTTTTCAAGGTTGGTAGTTAGCGGATCCATCATCATAGACCACAGCTCTTTTTGTAGTTGCTCAATCTCATCAACGGCTTTTCGATAAGCTCCGACATAAGCAAAATGGTTTTTGGCCAAGGAGTAATACCATTTCTTGTCTTCAATTTCTTCTGATTTCTTCAGATATTCTATTCCAATTCTGTCTATCCATATCTTAGACTTTGATGCAATATAGCATTGGATATCGTTTACAACTGTAAAGCCCCTAAGAATTGCTTCTTTGTAGCATAGTCTCACTCTATCCTTCTCTGAGTTTCTTAACTGTCTTATTGATTTTACCTTTTTTAGTATTATAAGATTATCATTAAATCCATATTTCATATCATCATCACTTATACTAGCAAATGCATCATTATATTCATTAGGAGAATTCAAGATCTACTTTATATATTTGCGCTTGAGGTATTTGAGCATTTCTATGTTTACTGTATAATGTGAACAATTAGATAATTGTATTGGAATTAAAGAATGTTTTAACATAAAATATTAATCGAGAATATGATTGCTCATATTACAAAATTATAAAGACGTAAAGTTCCTATATTATTGGATACGTGTTCTAAATTATAACGTAGACTTGTTACTTCATTTGTTAGATAAAATATTTTTCACAAAATTTTTTATAAAATCGATTTGCTTTTGATGGATCATTATCATAATAATCTAGTGCTCCTATGATTTTTTGAGGTGGTATATCATAATCCTTTAAAATATCTAAAAGCTTGAAAAGGATTAATCCCTTGGGATAGTTATTTTCATTTAAAATGTTTATTATTTTTAAGATTGCCCCTAATCTTTTTGTTGAATCTCTCTTAATTTTTTTATATTCTTTTATCTCTTCTAAAATTAGATCTATTTCGGTTGTAGAATAATCTATAGACATCAAGTAAAGTATTGACAGATGATAAAAATACGTTACCATCGGGTGAATATTCACCTTCCACGCATTCAAATTCTGCTGGCCGATTTATTATGAATTTAGATTTTCTCTTTTTATATATCAAATGTTTCTATGTATGGTACGTATAAGTTAAGGAGATGGTATAGTATAATTCCTATACAATATTTTATCCTCTTCCTGAATTTATAGGTGACTGGTTGAACGAGCGGACTGTATGACCTTAGTCCTCCTTTAGTATCACGTAGAAAATAGAAAAGGGGATAGAACATATATTCAAGTTTATTAGTCTTTATTATATCCATAGAAATGATAAAAGGAATTACCACTTTTGTCAGTTAACCATGCATTTGCTTTCGTATTTGCTCATCTGTCCACAATGATTCGTAAGACAAAAAGTAGATTGGCTACGATAAACTTATATACATCAAATATCACTTGGATATATTTGTCCCCCAAGTTAACCCTGACTCTTATAAAGATATCGAAAATCTATATGCGAGAATCAACGGTAATTCTTAAACCTTGAATCCAATACCATAAGGATATACGTAGACGATATTTCATAATCTCTTAGTATTTTTGTAATTTCACTTGATATTAGGTGGTCGGGGTAATTTTGATTAATTAACGCATTCTTTAATCTCAGTATCACGGCCCTCTTATCTACCTTCTTTCTCTTTATCTTTTTATATTCTGGAATCTTATCTAAAACGGATTTTATTTTGCCATCACAAGTTGATAAAGAGGACATATTCAACATTATACACATTTACTAATGATAAATATTTTGGTAAATAATTCATCAAAGTATATTGTTATATCGAATCCTAAAAGTAATTTATTTTAGCTGGGCCATATGAAGATTTTATGCAAACCTCATAAAGGAACATCAGCTTTGAATTTTTATGTTATGCAAACTTCTATAACTCAGTAGAGGGAAATAGGAGATATAATAAATAATTATGTAACTAGGGATACGAGGATTCAAATTAATGATTATTTAATTGATCTCGATTTTTGTTATTCAATCCACCAATACCAATTAATATGATGGATGAACGGAATAAGCTGCTGTAATATTTTCAGGCGTCTATGAAAGTCAAGAATTCTCCGAATCTTTTTCCAAGTACAGATGGTCCTTAAACACATCGACAGTTGGCTGTAAGTTTTTAAATCCAAATCGTCGCTCTAATCTCAAACAAGGACCATGAGTTGGTAATACCTTCAAATAAATCTGATAAATTTGATTAAGATGTTTTATTCTTAAACATCGTGGCCAAACGGCTATGAGGTTATTTTGTCTACTATACACTTCACTTATTTTTGCCAGGTCATGTTGTATTTCATGCTGGGGAATATCATAGGCTGCATCAATTTGAACAATTTTCCAATCTGGTATATCTGCTATTAATGGCTGAGGATTTTTGGTTGAATTAATTATTTCATTGAGGATTTTACCACAATCAGCATTTAATTCGTTGATCCCTTCAATTGAAAATAAATCAAAAGGGTCCTTGGAACATTTGATTGCTATTGCTACATTCTTGTTAGGCGATATTGTAACATTGCAGGATCGATGCCTTGAAAGTCTAAACTCGTGTTTTCTTGCTTTGTTTTTATTAGACGGTATACACCAGTTAAGACGTGCGTAATCGTCGTCGTCATCCAGTTCAGAAGAAAATACCAGATGATGAAACATCATTTTATTTCGACTAATGAATTCACTAATAATTTCAATTAGAAAAGTTATGTGTAATTCAATTTGGTTTTCGTTGCACGTATCATCTTCTGCATCCGCTTTTAATTCTTTTTCCCTTGTTACACAGTCCTGCAAATTACGTAATACGTATTGATAACTGTGTGCTTTTTTATCGGGGTGAATTATTAATAGTTCCTTGTCGACTGCTCTACCAAGGATTTTCTTTAATGATTCAAACGATATAGTTTTTAGTCCGGCCTCTATATCTCTTCTAGTAGGGTATGATCTAGAAAGATTAGCATGCGCAATAAACTCTAAAACCTTTCTAAGATTTCCATTAATTTTTGTCTTTAATTTTGACTCAAGTTCATTTATTACATGATATGAATTTTCAAACTTTGGGGTTTTATCTTTATTATGGGAGGATTTTTCATTTGAGTTTTTAAAATTATTAGTCATATACAATAACCCCTATGCTCTTTTGGGGGACATTTCTGTTTAATTCAAAATTATCTCCGCTTATGGTCCGTCAACTCTTTTATTTCTTTTATCAAAATATTGGTATCATAGAGATAAAATGGCAAGAATTCTAATGGTTAGTCCATGCTTTTGAGAATCAATTGCCTTAATCATTTTCTGAACACCCTTGTCCTTAATTTATTTCCGGTGAAATATGTGTCTCCTTTACTGAAAGGGGACAAAATAAGAATGATAGGGACAGCAAAAATTTTCAACCATGATCTATGTTCATAACAATTCCTTCTTTTCTGATCTATTCTGATTGTAGGGAATAAATTATTCAAACTCTCTAAAATATTTTCTCTACTTAATTTTTCAATATTAAAATTTATTTTATGATTTTCTAATATTATCATTTTATTTTCCGAAGGCCGTAGTAGATATTTTAGGAATTAATTTGAATTTTAGGCTGCTTTTTCTTTATCAACAATGTTGAATCTTTGATCTCTAGTATTACATCATTTATCTCATCAGAGCCTAAATTCTCTTTAACAAATTCCTTTGAGATTATTGCAGTATATGAACACCTGCCATTCAGCCAAATGATGGGAATATTATTGATGTCTACATCATCATCCATACGTATCTTTATAATTATTAAAGCATATATAGTATGCGCTACTGGTAATAGGTAAATAAGGCAATAGGATAATGTTTTTAAACTGTTTTAGGTAGAATATATATAACTAATTTATGAATGGAAAAACTATTAGGTTTCATGCGTCCGTCTAGAGTATAATCGCTTTTTGACATCAACCTGTAATCCTCTAACGGATCCAACTATATGGCCGTCTGCTACCGCTTTAAGAGATATGGATTCTGAAAACTCTTTTGTAATTTCTTCGAGTTTGTAGTAAAGGTGGAGATGTGTCAAAATCTTTGTAAATATCTTCCTCACTACTAAATGCTTGTTTCTATGATGATAAAACGTCCTTTAGATCCTCAACAATAGCTTTTGTTATTTTTATAGCGTTGGCATAAGTCTTATTTGGATATGGAAAAGATACAAGATTGGAGAGAAAGAGCAAAAGCTGAACACTGTGCCGGAAGTGAATGCATTATCGAATGTCCATATTATGAAGGAAATGGAAGAATAAAAGGTGAACAAGTTATTGAAGAATTTATTGATAGGACAGAAATTCTGGAATTAGAGGATTATGAAAAGGAGTTAGGAGAAGATTGGGTGAATTCAATAGTGAATGAATGGTATTCGCATGAAGGTTAGGTTAGTTTAGTTATCATTTAATGGAATAGCCATTCTTAAAACCTAAGTGTATACGAGTAAATATAAGATCTATGACGATAATAAAATTAGGGCAGAATATACAAATATGCAAGATTGATCATAAATTGGAAGAGGTCATTGATGAGTGACAATTGTTACCAATCAAATTGAGCTCAGGATAAATGAGTATCTTAAGTGCTGGAACTCTTCACAGTCTCCGTTTAACCTCAATAACAACATTTTAGAATCATATAATCTGGGGTGTGAACACTTACAAATATTCAAGAAAGATTTTGATATTAATGAGTTAGATTTTGAAGATATATGCAACTTATCTTGGCTATTAATGAGGAGTCTAAGAGCGCAGGTAAACAGAGATCAATTTGTTTATTGGACATGGTGTGGTTTTGTAGCCAACTTTTTTAAGAACAAATTTCATCTATTGAAAAATCCAAATAATTTGTTTAAGGATTCGGAATGGATCCATAGTTTTAGTGGAATCTTAATTCTCCTTCTTATGAAACAAAATAATACACCCGCTTTTGGGCAAGATCCTTTTTTAGACACTTTTTGGCGATATAGATATGTTATAGCAGGACCATTAGCGTATTCGTTATTAGAAGGGTATTAAGAAGAAAGAATTTTGAGTATGTCGACCAGGAAGGTAAAATAATACAACAATTTCAACTAAGGCTTAAAAGTAAAAATGGTCAAAATTACGTTAGAACTTTTAAGGTTACCGAGAGCATAAATAGAATACCTCTTCAGTTTCAGATCTTTGAGGAATTAACTATTCCAATACATAGAAGCCATAGACAAATAATCGGATTAAGAGAACTAAAGAGTGAATCGGCTCCTTTCTTCAATGGTTCAGGAGATTTTAATGAATTTATAGATACAGGTCGCAATAGTATATTACATGGAGAGAAATATTGGCAAACCAGAGTGCCAATCTTGATGAATTTGATGTGCTTACTCTTAATTGATTCCATTGATCCGTCGGATTATGATGCTAATATGAAAGAGTATAAAACTTATTTAGAGTCGTATATTAGACAACCTTCATCTAGCTACTGGAATGGTGTATCTAGGAATGATGAGCTACTAAAACAAGAAATCTTTTATCCACCCAATATTGATTTCTAATATTATCAGCAACGGATATGATCTAACATAAATTTGAAAATAGTTCCATTATATATATCAAATATGTTTAACAAACCTCTGACCGCATTATATAGATGGGTTCAAATTTAGAGAATAATAAGTTTGGATTTAACATGTGTTTAAGAGATTGGCTCTCGATATCACATTTCCCGATCGAGTCGAGGTAATCAATAGATACCTATCGTCTTTCAATGTTACTTGGCAATGAGATAATCTCAATAACAATTCTCTAATCTTCGTCTATAAGCAAAGTATGAAAAGTGAATTAGGGGAAAGGATACTAAGAAATATTGCAGAATTGTTTTAATAAACTCTAATATTTAATAGTCGTATTATTATATGTACATCAAATATTGTCTATGCAAAGGAACAGGTCAAATCAAATAGCACGAGATTCAGGATGTTACCAACAGTAGATCAATATTTGTTATTCATTCAAACTTTTTTCTATATATCAATGCAATCACTGACGTATCCGCCCAGAAATGTTGTAGTCCAGTACAATCATAGATCAGTTCATACTCATGATAACAAGGCGAAAGATAATGAATGGGCCAATTTATTGATACTATAGATATAAAAGCCAATAGTACTATGTCGATCTCGCAAAAGGCAAAGTCTGCGACAGAGGATGATGTAGTACGCAGCAAGTCTTTAAACGCAGTTATTCTCGGAATCGATGGAGACAATTCCTATTCTCCTAATCCTATTGAAATCAATGTAGACCAAACTGTAACATGGTATAACGGAGACACTATTTCCCACACCGTAACTTCAGGACAAGACGGCGATGAGGATGAAGGTTCATTATTTGATTCAGATGCAATAATACCAAATCAACACTATAGTGTAACATTTAATGAACCAGGGAAATATTATTACTATTGTGTATATCACCCTTCCGTGGTTGGAGAAGTGAAAGTAGAATGATTCTTACAATCCTTGGTCGTATTAAAGTTAGTGATTAGGAATACAGTATGGCTATCATATACGTAATATCTGTTAAGAATGTGCTTTCAACGCCTGAATTATCCAGTAGCAAAAGTGCTAAACAGTTTCTTACGAATATAATATCCGAGATAGTCGTTGATCATATTGTAATTGATTTTTCAGATGTGAAACAAATGAACTTTCCATTTGCACTTCAATATCTTGAAACTAAACAACATCTGACTTTAAAGAAGATAAAAGAGATTGGAATGTCTAAAAGTGTTTGTCAAATGTTCCAGATGGCACAGAAAGAAATAGATCAGTCTAGTCTAAAACCCCTAAATAATAAAGAAATATTACAAAAGCAACTACCAACGTAGCTTTAGGCCGTTCTAAGAAAAAAATAAAATATTCTTATTGTTTTGTAATTTTGACCATATTTGACTTTATAATATCAGTCAAGTACGGTTGTTCAAAAGTAAGTTAACTGGGTAAAGACGCATCTGTAGTCAAGGTATTGGATATCTTGTTTCCCATAGTATCTGTCATGTAAACTTCTGCTTTAATTTCTGCTATTGTCTTATCTGTAAATGTAGTTGCAAACTGCATAGGACCAGATTGGCCTAATACATAACCATTACCAATTTTTGAAGTTTTTATAATATTCCCGTCGGAGTCATATACCTTCATAGTTCCAGCCATTGGAGTATTTACCAATGAAGGATCATTAGTTTGGTAATTTATGACTATTTTTAATTGATTATTTTCACTACTTGTCAAGGGTGCAAACTCTACAGATGTTAAATCAATGTTGACCTTATCTTTCAAAGAGGATATAGAATCTGCAGTAGATAAAGATGAAGAGGCTCCTGGCTTTTGATCTGATTCTTGACTTAAATTCTCATGTTGACCTTGAGCAAATACCTTGTTAACGTTACCAGGTACTAACACTGGTAACACAAACACCATACAGGCTGCAACCAAGAAAGTCATAATAAAACCTGGTGTCACGATATGATGCATCTTAAAGCGATCTCTTGTAGTTTGTATTCCGAAAGCTTTGCGCTTTGCAAAATTGTGGTAGGAATTTAGAGAATTTAGAGATACAGTCATGATTTATTGTAGTCTTATTATCATATAACTACTCAGGTATTTTTTAACTGAAGATAGGTTAGATAGAAAGTTTATGTCTATTTTTATCTTATTTCATATTTATCTATCTTCGCCATCATTTGTTACAGTGCTGCCAAATCCATGGAGCAGCTGCATGAAGCTAGAAATATCTGCCTTGTTGCATGATTACCTTATTTCCCAAAATATTTAGCTAACCTCTTTCCATAATCCGTGAAATGGTCAGAGTACAACGAGTCTCTTGTAAAAAGAGGTGAAATACTACTTGGTTTTGACGTTATAGACAACTGGAATATAGAATTAGCAGATATGAACAGAGGTAAACTAGGAGAACCATTTCACTACCCTGATACCTTTGTTTTGATGTTAGGATACGCTAAAGCATACTTTCATCTACCGTACAGACAAACAGAAGGAATAGTCAAGGGTTATGCAAAAAACAAGATTCCATCCATTCCTGATTTTAGTACAATAAATAGAAGGATAAACAGATTGGATATAAAAATAGATGACAACAAAAATGCTAAGGAGTTAGAAGACAGATACATCATAATTGCTATAGATAGTACAGGTATCAAAGTGACGAATAGAGGTCAATGGATGAATAAAAAATGGAACACTAGAATAAAGAAAGGCTACTTGAAAATCCATGTTGCTGTAGACATAAAGAGCAAGAAAATACTGTCTATGGAGATAACAGATGAGCACGTGCATGATAACAGGATGTTACCTACATTGGTTGATGACCTTGTTAAATCAAATGAATACATAATAGACAAGTTTCTGGCTGATGGAGCCTATGATAGCAATGATACTTTTAGGTATTTATCAGAAAATGGGATAATACCTTGTATCAAAGTAAGAAAGAATTCTAGGGTGAGAAAGACTGCTCATATTTTCAGAAACCTGTCGGTGATAACACAAAGACATGATTTTAAACAATGGAAGGATAGCGTAAGCTATGGACAAAGATGGATGGTTGAAACCGTGTTCTCATCTTTGAAGCGGATGTTTGGGGAGTATGTTTATTCTCTCAAGAAGGAAAACATGAAACAGGAACTACTTCTCAAAGCATCATTGTATAACAAGTTCTTGTATCTTTAGAAAGAAAAGTATCGATTGTTTGTAACTCAAAAGAATCGTGCAACAGAGCAAGAAATATCTAAAAAAAGTAGATCCCATAATAACCTTTTCTCTATCAAAGTAACATTCATGAAAGGAATTATGCTAGGATGTGAGTATATTTTTTGGATTGGCATATGTCTATTCAGCCGTGATTGGAACTAATGATCATAGGGATGATTTGTTGTATTTTTTAACTACAGGTTTTATATGTCTAGCAATAGCATCAACCGTTCTCTTCCTATCAGTGAAATTATATCGTCGTAGATAAAATTCATTAGATATTTTCTAAATTATTAAGAAAAGAATGACCTTAATTTGTCTACATTATGGTAGGGACATTCCAATGGATATAAAAATCAAGGTAAATAATTCCTTATTCGTAAATAATTTAAGATCGACAAACGTATCATTTTATACTTTTATAAAAGATTGTAGGCTTTGGTGCAAGCCGATAAAGGTCTTGAGATAGCATAACAGATCTCAATACCAAGACCCAATACCTACAATGATAAATTGTGTCTAGAATTAAGAAAAGAAACTTAGAATTTTGTTTAAAACAAAATTACCTTAAATCTGGATGTAGGAGTTACTTAAGCACTAAAAAATTGCATATTCAATCTAATACTGACTGTTGGTTTTCATAGTTGTAGAGGTAGAATTTGAATTACCAGGTCCGCTAGTAGTTGTGGTGGTGGTGGTGGTAGACTGAGAGCCAGTATCATTTCCAGATAGGGAATTATTGCTACTATTAGAGGCCTGATTTATTGAGTCAAATGTATTTGCAATGTCGTTATTTACTGCATTATTTATGGAATCTGTAAGACTCTGAGCATGAGCAACTTGCACGATAGATAATAAAAATATAGGTAATAAGATTAAACCGAAGTTCATGATATACATAGTATGACATACTATAAAGGGATTTGAATATCAGAATACTGACAATTATTTCAATGAGAATCACGATTTAGCATTGAATTAGTATCATTATTCAAAAATAAAATTTCATTTTTACGCAGTCCATAATAAATTTAGAAATGGAGAATAAAAATTAGTTACACTCGAAATTTTAGAATATACAATTACACGATATAGGATAAACTCAAGGATTAATCAAAAAAGAAAGGAAGAAAAAATTTCAGTCATAGGAAATAATCGAGGATTTGAACCTTGGGATTAATTTTTCTTATCCTCTTCGCTAGTTCAAATCAAATCTATTAATTTAACTAATTCCTTAATGGTATTAACTGTAGTAAGCAAAACCTTGACTAATAATATCAAAAACAAGAACAAATTTAGGACATATAGAATATTACTCAGATCTGAAGTATTTGATTTTCTTTATATTGGTTGTGAAGACAGATGAAAAAAGGAAGGAATAGGTATTTACTTTTAAGGTTTGATAATGTAGGGTTAATCCTATTTGACATGTTTTTTAACTCGCTAGTAATTATTTACATAATTCAAGATGGGTCACTTAAAAAAATCGATACGTTAAGTCCTAATCTATCGAATAAAGTTAAAATAGTGCTAGGATATATTAGTAGAATTTAGAGTCCCCGTACCGTTTGTGTAAACTGTTGCAATGGTTCTTGTTTCTGAAAATATTACACCGCCTATTTCCAAATTTTCAATTATTGTTGGGCTATTAATATACGTCTTCGAACCGTCAGCATTTTCCGTCACATTAGTGGGATTGGAGAATATTCTTAGTTGTAATGGAAATGAAGATGTAGAGTTGTCCAATTTAATATTAGCCCGCAACGATACCAGCATGTCTGAAATTGTAATTTCATCGCTTGGGTCATTCATATATTCATAGTCTAAACTTGTATTATCAACTAAAATAATTGGCTTTTCACTAATCGCATAATCTGTCTCCAGCCCCATAGGTTTGGATGAGAAATTGGCTATTACCGTTACGTTTTCAGTTCCTGATAATTGAGTCTCGTTGGTTGTCATGACCATTGTGTTATTTGTATTGGTTAGATTTTCAGCGATATTCTGCTGTTCAGCCAGAGGCGGTGCTGAGCCCAACAAATCCAAGATGGAAGCAGGGAGATCCAGATTTATTGAGCTTATATCAGGGGTTAAAGTAACTGTTGTATTTGCATTTAAATTAGCTAAAGAATTCAAACTTAATGAAGCGGTATTGTTTTCTGAATTTTCCGATGGTTGCACCGATGAATTGTCAAGGTTTGAATTATCTGTAGAAGAATACGAATATTTAGGAATTTGAAACGAAAAAACCAGAACAAATGTAAAACACAAAACTAAACTTTTATAAAAGTAATGTGGCAAGGCTGAAAATCTCATAAAACTTGTTTTATTACCAGTTGATATAAGTTTTTAAAGCAATCATCTTTTTAGATAATGAATTGTTTACTCAAATTTACAGCCTGGTAATAAACAATATTAGATAAATTTTGGTAGTTGATTAGGGAAGAACTTTACAGCGATGATTCGAGTTATTCGATAAATACTAAAATAACATACAATTAATTAGAAATTTAAAACTTAAAAATCAATTCGTAGTATTACGATGTCAAAAGGCAATGCTCATGTAAAAGTCAAGAAAATTTTGGTTGGTATCGACGGCTCTGAGTATTTCATACGACTTTAGAATTCGCCTTTAGCCTTACAAAAAAATACAATTCAGTACTAGTAGCATTCGGTACTAGTAGCAATAACGGGCATTCAACACTTGAGGGATATACAAGATTTTTGAAAATAAGAGAATTATAGTTCCATTTCAATCGAGGATGACCTTGTATTTATTATTCTTAATCCCTATTAAAATAATAAAAAATATTTTCTTATCTACATGGTGTTCTTCAGAGATAAGCAAAGTTTAAACAATACTCTGCGTTTTCATTACATAATTCTGAAATCATAATGGTGAGTGAAGCACTTCAACGCTCCGTTTTATCTTACATGCATCACCAAATAATTATTCTAGATGAAGATATTGATTCAGCAACAGCCGTTAAGCAAATGCATGATGCCAAAGCTGAGACAATTATTGTAAAGAATAAAAATGATGAATATATCGGAATTATAACAGATAGTGATATTTTGGATAAAATTGTGATGCGAGGTGAGGACTCAGATAAAGTGTCCATAAAGACAATAATGTCTTCTCCTATCATAACTATATCCGCAAAAGCAAATGTAAGAGAAGCTTTGGAGCTTATGAGACTCAATGTAATAAAGAGAGTGCCTGTAACCGATAATGTACATATTTTAGGTATTGTGACTCAAGAAGGCTTGGCCAATATCATTAGGACGTCTGTTTTGGAACAAACATTTAGGCCATATCGAACGATAATCAGAGAACATTACAAGCCCATAATGAGTAATCTAGGCTTCATACTGCAGTTTGCAGGTTTTTTGCTCATCGTCCCTGCCATATTAGCATCTTTGATGGGAGAAGTTGCTTCAGCAGTAGGAATTTTTCTTTCTGTTACATCCATGTCTCTAACAGGTTTTGTATTAAATTCTTACGGAGAAAGAATGCCTATGAATCTTCGACAGGCCTCACTTCTTATGGTTTCAAGTTTTGTGCTTTTGAGTCTTTTTGGGAGCATCCCATATATCTATGTAAATCCGTTCCCACCGGAGCAAGGACCGGTTACACTTTTTATAAATAGTTTTTTTGAAAGTGCGTCTGGATTTACAACAACTGGTCTTTCATTTATATCATTTCCTGAAGAGTTACCCCAAAGCTTTGACTTCTATCGTTCATACACCCAATATATTGGTGGTTTAAGTTTCGTATACTTGATAGTTGCTTTTTTCTATCCTGAAAGAAAGTTGATGCACATCAGAGGAATGATAGGTGGCGGAAATCTCAAAGTAAGACAGCTGATACTAACAATAGGTGTTATCTTTAGTTTTTATGCATTTATTCTTGTCTTTTTCTTATATTTAAGCGGACAGACAGATATACTATTTTCTCTAACCTTGATTTTTAGTACTGTTACCGGAGGAGGATTTGCTCCTACTTCTACAGCCCTAGATTCACAAAACAACATTGAACTGACTACGCTTATGATAGGTATGATTATTTCGGCGCTTCCTTTCGTATTTCATTATGCGATATTTAGTAAGAAAATGCATACAACAAGCGTTCGCCCAGAATTATTTTTGTATATGGGAATAATTGTAATTTGTATAATTGTTTTTTATTTTGTATTAAGTAAAACTTTGGAAGTACAATCAGAGTTAATGGCGTCTGTATTTCATGTTATAAGCGCTGCGACTAATTCTGGTTTTCAATTCCTTGACATCGCCCAGATATCCATAGAAGCAAAAGTGGTATTAATAATAGCAATGTTAATTGGAGGAACTGCATTCTCCACTGCAGGTGGTATAAAAGTAGGTCGAATACTTCATATAATTCAAAAAGTTACTGGTAAAAAATTCAGCTCAAAATAGTGGTGGATCGATATCTGCAGTAGCATCACCATATAACAAGAGATACCTTACTATTGAGTCAAAGCCAACAAAAATTAAAGAAGAAGAAAAAATATTTGATGAAGCAATATATGTAGTGATATTATTTATCGCAGTGTCACTTATTACTGGAACGATTATCTCTTATATCGATAAACAGGATTTCTTGGATTCACTTTTTGATTCTGTTTCTGCATTGACTACAACAGGATTATCCACCGGTATAACTTCCGTGGAGATGGATCCCATATCAAAGATAGTTCTTATCATTAATATGATAGTAGGTAGATTTGAAATAATAACAATAATCTATTTATTTGTGAAAATATCTAAGAAAAAACCACAAATTACAAACCCCGGCACCAAATAAAACCTTATTACAAAATTATGAGGTAATTTATTGATGAAAGGGACCAAAACAAATTATATACTTAATGACTGCTACTTTGATATCAGATTATTAAAACATTAACTCGGTTGTCTTTGTATCTACAACTTAACCCGATAGATAATCTACTTATCGTCTATACTGCTGTATTGCAAACGGATAGATTTTATAAAACAGAGGAACGGGTTAATGAATTATAAGTACGGGGCAGTCTGCCAATTCTGAAACCTTTCGAGTAACACTACCTAATGCTTTTATTTTTGAAATACCCTTCAGTCTGTTACTGCTGCCCATAACAATCATGTCAACTTTCTTAGCATGAGCGTACTCCAAGATTTTTTCTGCAATATCCCCAGTTAAGCATTTGCTGTCAGATCGAAGGTTTTGTTCACTCAACTTTTTAATCTTATTTTGTGTTCGTTTATGCCATGTATTTTCCATTGACGGCCCTAAATTCATTAATTTTGCTTTTTCAATAAGTTCTCTATTGTTTCCAAATATCATAGTGTCTGGATCTTCAATATGCTCAATAACATGCAGTAATGTAATACAAGCACCACATGGTCCAGCTATTTCACAAGCTATTTCAAGTGCTTTATCCGAAACCTCTGTGCCATCATCTGTTACTAAGATGTTTTGTATCATCATTCCCCTCTCTAAATCTCAGATATATGATCTAATAAATGAATGAATATGTTTTTTATGACGCGTTAGTGATTTCGTCTCGAAGTCAATTTGAGCTATCAATTGTTTATTTCTATAATTTAGATGCTATACTATTAACCATTGTTTGATTTGATATTTTTATAATATTTTTGCTGTGTTATCAAAGCATTGTTCTAAGGTTATTATCCTTACCATTTACTTTTATTTCTTCATATAAATCAAAGACCTTGAGTTTATCGGATTTAATATATTCATATTGACCAAAGTATATTTTGGATTCTTCAAATATGCCCATTGAGGACAGTCATAGATAGTAATTCAATTAATTATTTGCTCCTTACCTTGGATGTATAGATTATTATTCTACATAAATAGAAATTGAGATAATTTATTGTATGGATACTCATATCTAAAATTAACAATAAGGAATTAAAATAGTTCTCTCTAATGTATTAGCATAAGAAATCCATAAAGTACTACTGTTCCTATTGCCAAAGTTATTAGCATAAATGGAAAACCTATGCGTATCCACCTTGAAAAAGAAATGTGGTGTCCAAACTTCTCACTTAATCCTACAGCAACAACACCAGCGCTAGAACCAATTAATGTGCCATTGCCCCCAAAGTCAGCTCCTAACGCCAAAGCCCACCACAGAGGACTAAATTGAAATCCACTTTCAGGACCAAATGAAGCTGCTATGGTAGGGTCGGCGTTTAAAGTATGAATCATCGGAATCATGGTAGTTGTAAGTGGTATGTTGTCTACAAAGGCACTTGCAATACCTGAGAACCAAATAACCAGAATAAAAGTCGACCAAGGATCTCCATCTGTTATCTCAATAGCTAGATTCGCAAGTATATCTATTAGGCCTGCATGTTCAGCAACTCCCACGATAACAAATAAACCTATAAAGAATAGCAGAGTAGCCCAATCGACTTCATGCAAGATTTTTTCTAGTGAAACTCGGCTTATGATTAATAATACAGCAGCACCTCCAATGGCTATTATAGATACTTCTAAATGAGTGATAGTCTGCAAAGAAAATAGTACGATAACGCCTACTAATACAATTAAGGATTTTATCAGTAATCCTTTATGATGTATTAATATTGCATTTTCATCTCTATGCATTAACTCTTGAATATCTTCTTGCTGTTCTAATTTTTGTTCACCTTTTAACTCTTTATTAAAGAACAATTTGATTAGGAGTAAGGAAAATCCAAAAACAACGGCAATTGTTGGTCCCATGTGAACTAAAAAAGAGTTAAAATCAATTCCCGCAGCTGAGCCAATCAGGATATTTGGAGGGTCGCCAATCAGAGTTGCGGCTCCCCCAATGTTAGAAACTAGAACTTGTGCCATAATAAATGGAACTGGATGAATTCCTAACGTTCGTGTTATAGAAAGTGTAACTGGAACCATAAGTAAAATAGTAGTAACATTATCAACAAACATAGATGCAACAGAAGTAAAGGCACATAGTAACAGCATCAATATCCAAACGTTACCTTTGCTAATTTTGCCTAGTTTTATTCCGACCTGATGAAAAACACCCGTTTCTCCAAGTATAGCCACCATAATCATCATTCCAAGTAACAGACCTATGGTATTGAAATCAACAGATTCGATAACAAAATCAAGGCTATCTTCAGCCTGAATAGAGCCTAGTATAATAGCTAGAATAATGGATAGAATTGCTCCAAACATGGCAATAACTGTTCGATGAATAATATCAAGTCCGAGCAAAACATAGATTGCAACCATGATTACTGTGATGCCAGCTAAAATGGGTGTAACACTTTTTTCAAATACCAAAGGAGGAACTGTAAAAAGTATGACAATGTAAATTACAATTAACAAAATACCAATTGAATATTTTTTATGCATCCAGCAATCTATTTGAAAAGGTTTAAAGCCATTTTTAAATATAGAGGTTGTGATTTTTTTATCTCTCATCCAATCATTCAGAAAATCTCCCTATAATAGAACCATCAAAGTAATTTGACGTTTGGGATGTGTCTGATGATGAATACCATTAAAATCATCTTAAAATGATTTATCTGGCTATAATAGAATAGAAATATTGAAAGACATCCTTAATATGAATAAAGGTAATAACTATGATAAAATAAAACATCTAGTAGAAGTTGATGATGATATTCTAGCTGTTTTTATTGTGATGTCATCTCAAATAAAAGAATTGTACATTGCCAAAAATTCTAGTATAAATAGAGGCTATGTCGATTCTATCGTCAATGAATTAGACTTAAACATTAGCACAGAAAATGAAAAATTAACAATAGAGAATGCAAAACTAGAGGGTAAAAGTAAAAGTATCTTAGGTAATATAAAATGGATTGTTTTAGAATATGATAATTTGAGAATATTAAAGATATATGAATCTGATAAAATTATATTTGTTCTGATAAACAGTAATACTCAGTTAGAGCATACCGTTGATAACATATTAGGCTATTATTATGATTTGGATGAAATACCTAAAAGTTTATTCTGAAATTAATCTATTTTACAGGTCTATAAATTCGAAAATGAAGGTTTCAACTAGCAATATCCAGATCAGATTGTTATATTATTATAATGAAAATAATAACAAAAACAGTAGACAATGGCCGCTGAATCTGCTTTTATACACATCATAATATCCATTTCTATTCTTTTATTCAGTGCTAAAATTTTTGCAGAGATATTTCAGCGAATAAAGCAACCAGTTGTATTGGGAGAGCTCTTAGCTGGTATTATTGTTGGTCCTTATGCTTTAGGCGGTCTCCCTTTATTTGATGGCCAACCTTTGGTTGTCCTTGATGAAACACTCAAGTATATAGGAGAACTAGCAGCCATTGTCATCCTCTTTATTGCAGGCCTAGAAATTACACCAAGAGAATTTCTAAGAGGTGGAGCAGCATCATTTACCGTTGGTGCACTAGGAGTAATCATTCCCTTTGCAGTAGGCTTTGTGGTCCTTTCTTTGTACGGACTGGATTCATTTGAAATACTATTAATTGCTACAGCAATGACAGCTACAAGTATAGCAATTTCGATTCAAGTGCTTACCGAACTTGGAAAAATGCAATCTAAGGAGGCTAGGCTTATTCTGGGTGCGGCAATAGTTGATGATATTCTTGCCATAGCAATATTATCTGTTGTTCTTACAATGGTACAATCCGGGAATACTTCACCGCAAATAATGGACATTGCTTTTTTAATAGTAAAAATTCTAGGACTATTTGCTGTTCTATTAATTGGCGCCATTTTTCTTATCCCAAAAATTCTACACAGAGAAAAACTATGGAGGTCAAGGGGTAGTATCGAAGGAATTACAACAGCAATATTCTTTGGCATAGCCGGTGTTGCAGCCTATGTCGGTCTGTCTCCCATAGTGGGCGCATTCGCTGCAGGAATGGCAGTTGCTAGTACCAAACTAATAAAACAGGTAGAAGAGTATGCTCAAAAATTGCAGTTTATTTTTGCACCATTGTTTTTTGCAATTATAGGTGCTCAAGTAGATTTAAGAGGCATCAATATCGATGTTTTGATTATCGCTGGGATAATCATAGCAATAGCCGTTCTCACAAAACTTGTAGGATGCGGATTGCCATCGATGTTGTTTCTCAAAAAAGATAAAGCAAAATCAATGAGAGTTGGGATAGGCATGGTGTCCAGGGGTGAAGTAGGATTGATTGTTGCTGGTGTGGGAGTAACAACAGGAGTGCTATCCACAGACATCTATACTGCAATAATCATAATGGTTGCAGTTACAACAATTATAACACCCATATGGTTGAAAAAGTCCTATAAGAAGGAATTAGTTGAAAAATAAAGACAGCCATCGAATTATGGTTATTGGATATATGATACTTTCTGAAACTTTTCTACATGCGCTTCACATTCCTTTGCCATTAGCATGACCTACGCACAAGTATGTCTAAACTCTAACACTATGATTACTAGTGTCTAGAACAAACAAAAATTTCCACGGTATTTTTATTTCTGTTAATAATTAAGGTAACATAATTAAGTTTGTTTTTTTAGATAATAAATAATAAAATCATAATAAAACTCTATTATGTCTATAGCAAGTATGGAAAGATTATTGATATTGCTCTTACGTTTGCACTCGTTTT
>Ga0164241_10002377_pt1 | contig 20601 bp, 15 predicted proteins | sample OricomyardsoilBY_FD_108780 | JGI IMG/M metagenome (GOLD analysis project Ga0164241, IMG submission 108780) | Backyard soil microbial communities from Emeryville, California, USA - Original compost - Back yard soil (BY) | ecosystem: Environmental > Terrestrial > Soil > Unclassified | place: USA... | reverse complement strand
TCGAGCTCGCGATAGAGCGTGCGCATGCGATCGACGAGGGCGCGCGCCGACAAGAGCGCGTCGCGCTCGAGGGCACTGCGACCGGCGGGCCCGGTTGTGCGAAGAGATCGTTTTCGCGTTGCTGACATGAATACGGCCGTTGATCCGGGAGGGGCGCAGCGTATCACCCGCCGACAATCCCTACACCAGCAATGTCCCGGAGTGGTTGTTAGCAAGCAATAGTTGCGTACAATAAACCAATTGGTGATTTTTCCTCCGGGAGAACCATCGTCTCCCGGAAAGCACATCCGCCTGGCCTCAACGCGACGCATGTGCATGGTTCGAAGGCCCGCTGACCGCAAGATGAATTCACGAAACGAAATTCCAGCCCGTGTCCTGCGTTTCCTGGAAGAAAACATCGACACCGTTCCGCAGCTCGAAACGCTGCTGATGATGTACGAGAAGCTCGGTCTTGACTGGCCCGTGGCGGACGTGGCGTCGCGCAACTACATCACCGAGCAGCGGGCCACGGAAACGCTCGGTGCCCTGCAGCGCCGCGGTCTCGTGACCGCGGAAGGATCCCCTCCGCGATTCCGGTTCAATTCGGCGAATGACGAAACACGAGCGCTCGTCGCTGAATTGGCCCTGTGTTACCAGCGACAGTTGTCAGCGGTCACCGAGATCATTCATGCAAAACCCTCCGCGTCCGTAAAGGAATTCGCGCGCGCGTTCGACTTGAAGAAGGACCGATAGATGCTGCAATTCATCGTCAATGTGCTTGGAACCCTGGTCGCAGGACTGTGCGCTGTCCTCCTGCTTCGCGCATACAGCGCCGTGCGGATGAGGCTTCTTCTCTGGGCCGGCTTGTGTTTCGCCGGGCTGGCTGCGTCGAACGCCTTCGTCGTCACGGATCTCTTCCTCGTTCCAGAGCTCGATCTTTATCGCTGGCGCCTCGGTGTCGCGGCCTTGGCGATGCTGCTGCTGGTGTATGGCCTCATTTTCGAGAGTGACCGGTCATGATCGACGGATTCCTGCTTGGCGTGATCGTGACGAGTACATTCGTCGTGGCCGGCTTCTTTGCAAGATTCTGGCTCGCGACGCGTGACTTGTTGTTCCTGGGATTTGCAGCGGCATTCGCGCTGGAGGGGCTCAATCGCATGGCGTTCCTCTTCCTCGACAAGCCCAATGCCGGCGACGAGGTCATCTACGGCGTGCGCCTCTTGAGCTATCTGCTCATCCTTGCCGCCATCGCGAACAAAAACAGAACCAGGTCGTAGCAAAACGATGGAAATGGAAATGCCGGATTTGACCCGAAGCGCGGCCGCATTGGCTGCGCTCGGCGTGTTCGCGGTTGCATACGCATTCGTCATCGCGGAGGAATTCACCCATCTGCGGAAGTCCAAGCCGGTGGTCCTTGCGGCGGGCATTCTGTGGCTGTTGGCCGCGCTGGCGTGGAAGAACGCCGGCATAGAAGGCGCGGACGAGGTGCTGCGGCACAATCTCGTCGAATACGGTGGGCTGCTGCTCTTCCTGCTGGCAGCGATGACATTCGTGAACACTCTGGACGAGCGCCATGTTTTCGTCGCGTTGCGCAGCGCACTGGTCGCACGCAGGTTTTCGTTCCGCGCGATGTTCTGGCTCACCGGAGCAATCACCTTTGTTCTCTCGCCCATCCTCGACAATCTCACCACGGCGCTCGTCATGGGTGCGGTGGTGCTCGCGGCCGCACGGGGGATGCCGCGCTTCATCACGCCGGCGTGCATCAACATCGTCGTAGCCGCCAACGCGGGCGGCGCTTTCAGCCCGTTCGGTGACATCACCACCTTGATGGTGTGGCAGAAAGGTCTGGTCGGATTCGCGGAATTCTTCGCTCTCTTCATCCCCTCGCTCGTGAACTGGCTGATACCGGCATTCTTCATGAGCCTCGCGGTCCCGGCGGGTCAGCCGCCGCCCGAAACACAGCGCGCTGGAATCAAATCGGGAGGCATAGCGGTGATCGTGGTGTTCGCGCTCACCATTGCCGGCACGGTGGCATTTCATCAATACGCCCACCTCCCGCCGTTCCTCGGAATGATGACCGGCCTCGGCGCGCTGCAAATCCTGGGTTACGCGATTCGCCGGCGCGAGCTGCGAGTAGCGTCGGTCCTGTCGGGCGCGTCGCCGCCGGGGTTCAAGCCCGCGTCCAGGCCCTTCGACATCTTCATCAGTGTCAAGCGCGTCGAGTGGGACACGCTGCTCTTCTTCTATGGCGTGGTGCTGTGCGTAGGGGCACTCAGCGCCTTTGGTTATCTCGCACTGTTGTCTCAAGGGTCCTATTCATCGCTTGGGCACACCTGGACCAACATCGGCGTGGGCGTAGCGTCGGCCCTCATCGACAACATACCCATCATGTTCGCCGTGCTCACCATGAATCCCGAAATGTCTCAGGGGCAGTGGCTGCTCGTCACGCTGACGGCGGGTGTCGGCGGTTCACTGCTCTCGATCGGGTCTGCCGCAGGCGTCGCGCTCATGGGCCAGGCGCGTGGCATCTACACGTTTTTCGCGCACCTGAAATGGACCTGGGCGATCGCGCTGGGATATGCGGCCTCTATCTACGTGCACTTTCTCATCAATGCGAAGCATTTCTGAGGACACCTGACAACCTGGGGGAGTGTGACCATGTTATCCGGACAGTCTGCCGCGCCTGCTCACCACATCGAACCGGGCGCGCCATCGCCAGCCCGCTGGCGCGGGCGGGTCCATGAGCGCTAGAGCTGCGTTCATCCGGGACGAGCCGCTGGCATTGTTTCTCGACGTCGACGGCACGCTGCTGGAAATAGCGGCGACACCTGACCGAGTCCGTGTCCCCGGGTCTTTGCGCAACACCTTGGAAATCACTTTCGGACGTCAACAGGGCGCCCTGGCTTTGCTCAGCGGTCGATCGCTCGATGACCTGGACGAGCTGTTTTTTCCCAGCGTCTTCCCGGCGTCGGGCAAGCACGGGCTGGAAGTCCGTTTGCCCTCGGGCAAGATCGTCCGACCGGAGTTCGACCGTTCGTTCCTTGATCGCGCGCGGCACTGGCTCGGCCTTCTGCAGAAAGACAACCATGGACTGATTCTGGAAGACAAGGGCGTCGCACTCGCGATGCACTATCGATTGGCCCCGAAGCTCGCGCCGGAAGTCGAAGTCGTCATGAACGAAATGGTCGCGGAGCTCGGCGAGGCGTTCATCGTGCGTCCGGGGAAGTGCGTATCCGAACTCATGCCGCGCGGTTTCGATGAAGGCAGCGCCATCCAGCTGCTGGTGAAGGAACGCGAGTTCGCCGGGCGCACCCCGGTGTTCGTCGGCGACGATCTCACGGACGAGATCGGCTTCCAGGCCGTCAACGAGATGGGTGGGCACTCCATTCGGGTGGGCAATCTTGCGGAAACTGCCGCTCGGTATCGTTTCAGCAGCGTATCCACCGTGGTGGCCTGGCTCAGGGATCGCAATCTCAGCCGCTGATGCCGAATATTGCGGGTTGTGCAACCCATGAGCCGGTTCGCGCGTCTCAAAGGGGAGTTCCTAGACTGTTCCAAGGGAGTTTCCATGCGTATTCCAGCCATTGCCGCTGTCGTTTCACTGGCCCTGCTGGCCGCCGGCGGCGCTCACGCGGCCGAAAGAGCCGTAGACCGAACCTTCACGGTCTCCCCCGGTGGGACTCTGATCGTGGACGCAGACTCGGCTTCGGTGCAGGTGACCAGTGCCGATACCAACCGGGTTTCCGTCCGCATGATCGCCCGCGGCTCGGAAGACCAGCTGGCGGCCGCGAAACTCGACGCCTCCCAGAGCGGCAACGACGTGAGCATCACGATGCGGCAGCGGGGAGTGGAAAGCTGGTTCAGTCGTTCATGGACCGACGGTGAAATCCGGGTCACCGTGCCAAAGCATTTCGGAATCCGGGTCAAGACGGGCGGTGGCGACGTGGAGGTCACGAACACCACGGGCGCCACTTCAGTGAAGACCTCGGGTGGCGACATCGTGGTGAAGAGCGTCAACGGCAACGTCGACGCACAGACGTCGGGCGGCGGAATCCTGGCGGAGGCCATTCGCGGTGACGTGGATGCGGATACCTCGGGCGGAGACATTCGACTGTTGAAAATCGATGGAAAGATCCGTGGGAATACCAGTGGCGGGGACGTGCATTGCAGCCTGGTGGGTGCTAACCGTGGAATCATCGCGACGACGTCGGGTGGCAGCATCCAGGTGACCTTGCCGCGCGCCACGACGGCGAATTTCGAAGCGACCACCAGCGGCGGCGAATTCACATCCGAGCTCCCCGTCCTGACGACCGCCATGCGAGAGGGACACGCGCGAGGGACCATCAATGGTGGCGGTGAGCCGATCGACGCGCGTACCTCCGGTGGTGACATCTCGCTGCGCGCTGCCAATTGAATCCGATAGGGCGCTGTCCGCTTTTCAGCGTTCGCTGGAGGTAGTAGTACATCAGGCACCCCCGGGTTGAACGGCCCGGGTTGAATGAAGAGGGTGCCTGAATGAGACGTGCCTCGGGTTTGCTGCCACAGGTCGGAGTGTGTTTGCTGTCGACGGCGTGCATCGCCGGCGCGCTTGCGGCCGAGCCGCTCCGCACGTACGCGAACCCCGTCGACGTCGACTACCGCTACAACTTCGAGCAGATCAACGAAGGCATCTCTTATCGCACGGGCGCCGACCCCGTCATCGTGCGGCACCAGGACGCGTACTACCTGTTCATGACCTTGGCGGACGGCTATTGGCGCTCGACCAATCTGCTCGACTGGAATTTCATCACGCCCAACCGGTGGCCCGTCGCCAGCGTCGTGGCGCCCGCGGCGATTTCGGATGGCGATCGCCTGATCCTGATGCCATCGACCACGCGGCCGGACCCCATCCTGGTATCGCGCGACCCGGCGCGAGGGCGGCTGGATTTCCTGACTCGTCGCCTGCCGGAGCTGCCGGTTCCCGTCTCCGAAGCCGATACGACGCGATGGCACGCGGGGGATCCGCCACCGGCGACCGTTCCTCCAGGGCCGTGGGATCCGGCGCTGTTCAAGGATGACGACGGTCGCTGGTATCTCTACTGGGGATCATCCAACCGCTATCCCCTCTACGGCATCGAACTCGACTTGCGCGATGCCGACACGAAGCAGTTGGTTCGATACGTCGGCAAGCCGCGCGCCTTGATCACGCTCGAGCCGACGCAACACGGCTGGGAACGTTTCGGGCAGGATCACACCGGCGAGGACAAGCCGGTGTACATCGAGGGCGCGTGGATGACCAAGGTCAACGCCCGTTACTACCTGCAGTACGGAGCGCCCGGGACGGAGTTCAACGTATACGCCACAGGCACGTATGTGTCCGACCACCCGCTCGGTCCCTTCGAATACGCGCCTTACAACCCGGTGGGCTACAAGCCCGGCGGCTTCGTGCACGGGGCAGGGCACGGCAACACTTTCCAGGACGCGTACGGGAACTGGTGGAACACCGGCACGCCGTGGATAGGCCACAACTGGACTTTCGAGCGCCGCATCGCGCTGTTGCCGGCGGCGTTTTCGGACGATGGACAGATGAGTGTCGACACGCGCTTCGGGGACTTCCCGCACTACATGCCCACCCGCAAGGTCGCCGACCCCGAAAGCCTGTTCACGGGCTGGATGCTGTTGTCGTATCGCAAGCGCGCCGCGGCATCGTCGGTGCTCGGCGAATTCGAGGCCGGGCGAGTGACCGATGAAGATCCGCGCACGTTCTGGGTAGCGGCCTCGCCCGAGACAGGGCAAACACTGACGCTGGATCTGGGCGCCAGAAAGACGCTGCGAGCCGTGCAGGTCAACTTCGCCGACTATCAATCCGGCCGCTATCGCGATGCGCCGGACATATACACGGAGTTCACGCTCGAGTCGTCGCTCGACGGCAAGCGCTGGCAGCCCCTGGCGACTACGGGCCCCGAGCGGCGCGATAGACCCAACGCCTACTTCCAGCTGGCCTCACCGGTACATGCGCGCTACGTGCGTTACGTGCACGGGCACGTCGGCGCGGCACATCTCGCGATCAGCGACTTGCGGGTATTCGGCGATGCAGGCGGTTCGACGCCGCGTACGCCGTCCGGCGTGAAGGTGGATCGCGCCGAAGACGGGCGCATGATGACCGTGAGCTGGCGGAGTGTTCCGGGAGCGGTGGGATACAACGTGCGCTGGGGCGTGAAGCCGGATCGGCTGAACCTGTGTTACCAGGTGTTCGCCGACCGGGGAACGACACTCGACGTGCGGGCGCTGAGCGTCGGAGTCGACTATCACGTCGCCGTGGAAGCCTTCAACGAGAGTGGTGTGTCAGCGCTCAGCAGGATTCTGCCGGTGCGCTGATATTCGGCGCCCGAACTACTGGCTCACGATGCGCATGAGCTGCCCGCAGACCCAGCCGCCATACGTGCCGAGCGCGTAACCGAGCACGGCCAGCAACACGCCGATCGGGGCCAGTGACGGATGGAATGCGGCGGCGACCACGGGCGCACTGGCGGCGCCGCCGATGTTCGCCTGGCTGCCCACGGCGAGAAAAAACGTGGGCGCGCGAATCAGCCGCGCGACGACGAGCATCACCGCGGCGTGGAACGCCATCCATGTGAATCCGATGCCAAGCAACACGGGGCTGGTGAACACCGCCTTGATATTCATCTGCATGCCGACAGCCGTGATGAGCACATAAAGCAACACGGTGCCGACTCGCGAGGCGCCGGCGCCCTCGAGCCGCCGTGCACGCGTGAAAGACAACAGCAGGCCGAACGTGGTGGCCAGCACCACGATCCAGAAGAATTCACTGGCGAGCGACAGACGTTCGGCCCACTCGACGTCGGCAAACGCCCCGGCGAGAGGCGTGGCCAATGCATGCGCGAGACCAGTGGCGCCGAAGGCGAGCGCGAGCATCACCATGAGGTCGGGCAGCGACGGGATGCGCTCATGCTCCAGGCGCAGCTGTTCCATGCGGCCGCTGAGCGCCGAAATGGCGGTGGTATCTGCATTCAGGCGCTCGTCGAGGCGCTTGTGATTCGCGGCCATCCACAACAGCACCGCCATCCATAGATAGGCGAACAGCACGTCGACGGCGACCATCCTGCCGAAGACGTTCGGCTCGATCTGGAACACCTCTTTCATCGCGGCCTGGTTGGCGGCACCGCCGATCCAGCTGCCGGCGATCGCCGTCATGCCGCGCCACATCTCGGGGTCGACGCTGGCCGGTGCAATCGCCTTCCAGAGCAGCAGCGCGACAGGTCCGCCCACGATGACGCTCGCGGACCCGGCGAAGAACAGCACGAGCGCCTTCGGGCCCAGGCGCAACGTGGCGGGCAGGTCGATGGCGAGTGTCATCAGCACGAGCGTCGCGGGCAGCAGGTAACGCGAGGCGATGAAATAGAGTTTCGAATGTTCGCCGTCGATGAGTCCGAAGGTGTTGTAGAGCGCGGGCAGGAAATAGCAGAGCACCAGTGCCGGCACATATTTGTACAGGCGTTGCCAGAATGGCCGTTGCGAGCTGGTGCTCCAGAAGACCACGCCGAGCGTCGTCATCAGCAGCCCGAAGATGACCGCGTCGTTCTGGATCACGGACGCGGCGCGCCGGGAAGGAACAGCTGCGCGATGGCGCGCGCCTGGGAATAGGGCTCGGGATCGTTCCGATTGGTCAACATGATGACGCTCAGCTTCCTCTCCGGGTACCGGATGATCACGTTTCGGAAGCCTCGTGTCTCGCCTGAATGCCACAGCGTCTCGCCGGTCACGCGCCAGCCGAAGGCGTAGTCGACGCTGGGGTTGTCGGTGTGAGTCACCGGAGTGAAGGCCAGCATGCGCGACGCGGAGCTCAACAGCCGGTCGTCGTAAAGCGCGGCGTCCCACTTCGCCAGGTCGTCGATCGACGAATAGATGCCGCCATCGCCTAACACGGCGCTGGTGGTGCTTTGATCGGTGCGCGTCCATGCGCTGCCGGCAGCGCTGTAACCAAAGGCGCGCGCGGGTACCGCGGAGACGCCCTCTTCGAATGCGACGGTGGTCGTCATGCCGAGCGGGGCAAAGACGTGCTCGCGCAGGTACGCGGAGAACGTCTGGCCGGACGCCTTCTCGACGACGAGCGCCAGCAGCGAGTAGCCGCCGTTGCTGTAACGGTAGCGGGAGCCCGCCGCGAAGTACGTGCGGTCCTGTGCGCTCAACAGGCGCAGGACGTCGGAATCGTGCACCTGGGGTGCATCGTCAGGCACGAAGTCCTCATAGTCGATGAGCCCGCCGGTGTGCGAGAGCAGATGCCGGATGGTCACGGGCTGCGTCGCCGGCGGGAGTTCCGGCAGCCACTGGCGAATGGGGTCATCGAGTTTCAATTTCTTCGATTCCGCGAGCAGGAGGACGGCCGCGGCCGTGAACTGCTTGGTCATCGACGCGAGGCGGTAGTTCGTGGCGGAAGAGGCGGGCGCCTTTTGCTCGAGATCCGCCAGTCCGTAGGCGCGCCGAACCACCGGAACACCATTGCGCAGCACGAGCAAGGATGCGCCGGGCACGTCGCCCGAATAGCCCCGCATCAGTTCATCGACGCGTTTGACGGCCTCTGCATCGTCGATGGCAGGCGCTTTGGGCAGGTTCCTGCAATTGCCGACGCGAGTGAACGACAGGTCTTCGAAGTCGGAGCTGAAGTCACCGTCCGGATCGACCTTCGTCATCGTGAGTGTGCGGGGTTTGCCGGAATTGAAGTGCAGGAACGGTTCTTCGTCGGCGTTGCCATCCCAGTCGACGAGCAGGCGATCTCCCACCTGCATGACGTCGCCGGTCATCAGCGGCGACTTGGCGGCGTCGAAGCGCACGTGGCCATCATGCACGCAAAGAGAGATCTCGCCAAACCAGGGGTCCCGGTAACGGCCGAGCGAGGATGCCAGGGACGCGGGCGAGGCGAGCTTGCGCATGGGCAGCTGTAGATAGGCGGGCCCCGAGGAAGCAGGAGAGGCCTGGGCTTCCAGCTCCAGCTGTTCGATGTAGTAGCGGGCCGTGGGTGCCCGGCCGCCGAGCGTGAATTGCTTCACCAGCGCCTCGTTGAGCACGGTGCGGGCGCGCGAGCCTTCACCGTTGATCATGAACACGAATCCGCTGCGTTTGTCGGGCAGCAGCGTCAACGCGGAATACATGCCGTTCAGCGTGCCGGTGTGCGCCACCCGTCGCACGCCATCGACATCCGACAATCGCCAGCCGTATCCATAAGCGTTGAAGTGGCCGTTGTCCCAGCGCTTCTGGCGCGCCGACATCGGCATCGGCGTATGGGCGGTCCACAACGCCTCGTGTTGCGCCTGGCTCAGCCAGGGCTTTTCGTTTCCGAGCGGACGCAGTTCGGGATCGAGCCACATGCGCATCCAGCTGAGCATGTCGTTCAGGCTGCATCGGACACCGCCCGCCGCAGCCGAAGAGATGGCCGGAACAGTGACCGGATCGCGTGCGGCGACCACGTTGCGGTCGCCTTCCCGGAAGTGTGGCTGCGCGACGTTGCCTACTGTGTCGCGACCGAATTCGCCAACCTGGCAGCGCGAGAGGCCCGTGGCCTCGAATACTTCGCGCCGCATGAGCTGTTCATACGGCGCACCACCCGCCGCCGCGGCTACTTCGCCGGCCACGATGTAGAGCAGGTTGTCGTAGGCGTAGTGCGAGCGGAAGCTCTGCACCGGCTTCAGGTGCCGCAGGCCGGTGATGATGTCCGCGCGCGAGAAGTGGTTAGGCTCCGGCCACAACATGAGATCGCCGGCGCCTTCGCGCAGCCCGCTGTTGTGGATGAGCAGGTCGCGCACGCGCATCTCGCGCGTGATCCAGGGTTCGCTCATCTGGAACTGCGGCAGGTGCTTGACCACCGGATCGTCCCACTGCAGCTTGCCCGCATCGACGAGACGCGCCAGCAGGCCCGTGGTCATGGCCTTGGTGTTCGACGCAATCTTGAACAACGTGTTCGCGTCAATCGCCTGTCCGCCACCGGAGACGAGTTCACCCGCGGTGCGTGTGTAGACCACCTGGCCGTCCTGCACCAGGCCCAGCACCATGCCGGGCAGGTGGTACTCGCTCATCACCGTATCGAAGATCGCATCGATGGCGTTCTTGTCGATGGCCGTCGAGCGCTGCGCCGCGCGTTCGGCATCGCGCCACACGCGCAGCAGGTTGCCGCTCCACAGCTGTGCTATCTGCGGCTCCGTGAAACCGCGTTTGCGCAGGCCTGCCGTGACGTTGCGGGTCTGGGAGGCGTCCTTCCAGCCCTGCACCTTGCCGCCGCCATCGAAGTCGGATGCGAGCCCGACATGATCGACGCCGGCGACCTTCACTGCATGCTGGATGTGGTCCAGGTAGTCATCGAGCGTCGCCAGCGGGTGCTCGCGGTCGAGGCGTTCGAGGCCGCGTTGATAGGCCGGGAGGTACTCGTGTTTTGCGCTGTCGAATTCTGCGTCGCCGGCTGCACGCGCAATTTCCTTTTCCAGCGCTTTTTCGGCCTCGTCACGCGCCGGATCGAGTTTCAGGAAGCCGGTGTAGGCAACGACCTGGATCACGCCATCGTTGGCGGCGATCGCCCGCATCAGATCATCCGAAAGGTTGCGCGCGTGGTTCGTGAGCGCTCGCGCGGAGGAGTGAGACGCGATGATCGGCGCCGTCGAGACGCGCAGAACGTCGCGAACGCAGGCATCGGAGGAGTGCGAGACGTCCACCATCATGCCGAGCGCGTTTGCACGCCGGACGACGGTTTCCCCGAACACGCTGAGTCCGATCTCCGAAGCCGGCGTGTCGCCGAACTCCTTCAACGTTCCCGAGCTGGTGCAAATGTCGTTGTGGCCGGTGTGGGTGAGGCCGATGTAGCGCGCGCCGCGCGCATAGAGCGCATCGAGCCGCGCGAGGTCCTGGCCGATCACGAAGCCGTTTTCGATGCCCATCATCGCGGAGAGACGACCCGCGGCGTGGTTCTCGAGGACCTCCGAGGGAGACTTCGCGAGCCGAATCCGATCGGGATACTTCCGGACCATCGCTTCGATGGCGGCCGTCTTGCGCTCGGCGGCCGCGAATGCTGCCGCGTACCCTTCCGGCGTGCGCGGGCCCTGTTCCACGAAGATGACGAAAAACGCGGCGTCGAGTCCGCCGCGTTCCATCTTGCCGAGATCGACCAGCAGGTCGGTCTTTCCGCCCGGGTCGAACCGCGTCTCGCGCATGTAAGTGCGCGGAATGTCGACGTGCGAGTCGAGTGTGAGCGGATCCGCCGCAGGCTGCGCAGCGCTCGCCGTGCTCATTCCGAGCACGGCGGCAACTGCCAAGGCGATTGCGGAGGAGATCGACTTCAGAATTTCACCTGCAATGTGAGCTGTCCATAACGCGGAGCATAAAACGCCGTGCCCCTGCCGAACGTGTTGTCCACGCTCGTCGGCTCGAACGATTCATCCACTTCGAGCACGCGTTCCTGGTTCAGCAGGTTGTAGAAGGCGAGCTTCACGAGTACGTCCGCCGAGTTGTATTTGTGCGCCCAGGATACGCTCGCGCCCACGTCCACGATCCATGGGGTGCGCCCCTGTGAGCCGCGACCCAGGAGTTCGTACTGTGCGTCTTCATACGAACCGCAGTCGGCCGTGCAGATGAAGTAGCTGTGGTACGACTCGCGGTCGAACGGATTGTTGGTGCCGAAGGCGCTGATGGGCCGGCCGGAGTTGGCATTCACCGTCATGCCTACCCGCCAGTCTTCGAGGAAGCCGTAGGCGCCGCGCAGCTTGATCTGGTGCCGGCGGTCGTTCGGCAGATATCCGTAGGCGCCGTAGTTCACCCAGGGATCGTCGAAGTTCTCGGTGCGGCCCGTGTCGCCGAAGTCCGTGTCGGTGTTCACCGGACCTTCCGCGTTGCCCTTGTTGTAGGCGAGGGTGTACGCGGCATTCATCGACCATTTTCCATCCCACGCGCGGTCGAGCGCGAGCTCGAGCGCCGTGTAGTTGCGGCGCGGCTTCTCGTAGGGCTGGTCGCCCAGGTAGTTGCCGCCAGCGTCGTACAGGGCCCATCCACCCTTCGACGTATCGACGTCGACATAGGCATCGTTCTCGCCATCGCAGTCGGTGTCCGAGAAGATAGTCGCGGTTCTGCCAGGGTTGCCCATCACGTAGCTGTTCGACACGGGCTCGCCGTCACACATGACGCCGGTCGAGGTGATGGCCATGTCGTCGATGGCGTTGGTGAGCTTGCGGTAGGTGGCGCGCGCGCCCCATGACCACTTTTCGTTGATCATGGTCTGGAAACCGAGGATCAGTTCGTCCTGGTAGACAGGGTCCATGTCCTTGTCGACTTCGGCGCGCAGGTCCCCGACAGTGCCGTCGCCCTGCGAAGTGTCGGTGCTGCCCACCTGCGCACCGAGTATGGGACGCTGGTTCGTGGTTCCGTTGTATTCGAACTCTTCCCAACCCTCGAAGATGTACCAGTTGCGCGCATCGAGGAAACCACCCGCCTGCTTGATGTTGATGACGTTCGCCACCGGCAGGTAGTAACGGCCGACGTTGCCGAAGAGCTTCGTGCGGCCATCTCCTTTCATGTCCCATGAGAAGCCAAAGCGCGGTGCGATCATGTTGTCGAGCTTGATGTAGCTGTCGCCGTCTGAGTTGCGGTTGTCGAAACTTTCGATGCGGATGCCGGCGTTGAGGATGAACGAGTCGGTCACCGACCAGTTGTCCTCCAGATAGAACGCGCTGTTCAGTGTCTCGAAGCTCCCGTCCACCTCATTCTGGCGAGTGCGGACGAAATCGAAGACTCCGTCAGGTCGGGCCGCGCCGTTCTCCAGCGTCGCGTTCTCTTCATGCCGGACCTCGTACAAAAGGCGATCCGGGCCGGGATAGAACTGGTTGTGATTCGAGACATTGGATTCGCGATCCATGCCGAACCGCAAGCCGTGCGAGCCGAGCCTCCACTCGAAGTCGAGGCGGATTGCCTCGCGATCGTCGGTGCGCGTGATGACGTTGGGGCTGTTGGTGCAGCCGACATCGAGGGTGGAATCGCCGAGCGAATCGCGGATGCGGTTGCAATCGATGTCATTCTGGCTGAGGCGCGAAAACTTGCGTTCGTTTTCGCCGTACAACAACTTTGCCGAGAGTGAGTCGGTGAGATACGACGTGTAGGTCAGGGCCCAGTTGTCGCCACCCTCGGTTTCGAAGCGGCGGTTCTCGAAGTCGCCGCGTTCACCCTCGTCGATATCGAACTCGTAGCTGTCCGTGATCGTCTGGGTGCCATCGGAAAACGCCAGCAACTCGAGATGGTTGCGGTCGTTGATCATCCAGTCGATCTTCGCGCCCCAGAAGTCGTCGTCTTCATTGGCGTCGTCGAAACGGATGCCGGAGTCGTCCGTGTTCACCGGGTTGTAGTCGCGGAATTCGTACAACGCAAAGAAGAACAGCTTGTCCTCGATGATGGGTCCGGACGCGTAAATGTCGTAGTTCGACCTGTCGTAGTGGTCGTACTGCCCCAGGATGCCTGGCTGGTTGCTCTTCGTGGCCTGGAGCGAATTCGGTTCCCAGGTCATCTCGGCGCCGAATTCGAATTCGTTGGTTCCCTTGCGTGTCACGGCATTGATGACGCCGCCGGTGGTGCGCCCGAACTCCACCGAGTAGCCGCCGGTCTTCACCTGGAATTCGTCGTAGAACGCATACGGCACCGACGAGAACCCGATGCGGTTGTAGAAGTCCGTGACGTTGAGGCCGTTGATGTAGATCGTGTTCTCGGCGACGGACGAACCGCCGAACGAGACACCGGCTCCGCTTCCGAAGTTATGACCCCGAACTACGCCGGGCGCGAGCCGCGCAACCGACAGCAAGTCCTTGTCCACGGGAAGTTGCTCGACGTCCGCGCGAGAGATGTTGGTCGCGCTCTCGGTGGACGAGACATCCACGGCATTCACGATGCGCGATCCCTTCACGGTGATGACGTCGAGTGTCTCGCCACTCAGGTCGATGTCCGCCGTGGTCGCGACGCCCAGCGTCACCGGGACGTTGGGCAGCGAGCCGAGGGACTTGCCGTCCTTTGTGGCCTCGATTGTGTACGTGCCTAAAGGCAGGAAAGGGAACCGGTAGGACCCGTCCGCGTCGGCCTTGATCGTGCGACTGAAACCCGTGGCTGGATTCTTCGCCGTGATCTCCGCGCCACTCACCGCGCTCTGGTTGTCGGAATGGAGACGTCCGACGATCGTGCCGTCGCCACTCGCGGCATTCGTCATGGGAGACGCCGCGATGAGGAGGGCTGCGAGGCAGGCCTTGATCAAACTCTTGTTGTACATACTGACTCCCTGAACCTGAACGCTGTGGCTCACTTCTGCGTGAGAACGTGTGCCTTGAACTCGTAGTCCCATTGATCGAAATAGAGATTGCCGCCGCGCCATTCGACTTCGCCGCGTTGCGAATCCACGGTGTCGGAACGGAAGTGCTGCTTGGCCGGCACGAAGGGCTGGCTGAAATCGTCGTTGAACGCGATGCGATAGCTGTCGAGGCCGCCGAGATAGAACCCGTCGATCTGCGGGTCGCCGGATTGCAGGACTCCGAAGGTGACGTCCATCGGCACCCAGCCATAGGGCGGTAGATAGAGCTGGGCCCAGTCGTGCATGTTGTCGTAGTCGGTGTCGGCGAACACCCACCCGGATTGCCACCGCGTGGGAATGCCATTCATCCGCAGCAAGGTCATCAGCAGCAGCGTCTGCTGGCCGCAGTCCGCGTGGTTGGAGTGCAGGGCGTAGTCGCTGATGTTGGAGATCGTGGAATATTCGCGCGCGCCGCCCCATGGAATGCGGTCGACTGCGACAAACAGTTTCTGCGCAATGCGGTACGGATTCGTTTCCGTGCCGACGACCTTGCGCGAGTACTCGCGCATCGCCGGCGTGAACACGATGTGCGGTGGCCGCTCGGCCAAGTCTTCCGCGAGTGCCGGCGTTTTGCCCGGCGTGCGCGCGATCGGGCGGACCTTTGATGCGTCGATCGCGTGGTACTGGCCGAACACCGTGAGTTCATAGGTGATCGAGAAGCGCGTCGGCTTGTGCGCCTCGGCGGGCAGTTGCATATATACGGTGCGCTGTAACGCGGACTCTGGCGCGATGAGGCCCGACGCCGGTGTGCTCTGCACGAGTCGCACGTTTTCCTGCTGGCCGGGAATTACCCGCGGGAACGGCAGCCAGGCGCTTATGGTTTCGCCATCCGGCACCGCATCTGCATTCACGATCAGCGAGTACGTTACCTGCACGTGCCGCGGTGCGACGCCGTGCTTTCCGGTCTCCAGTGCTTCGTCGCGCACTTCACGGTGGTGTGCGTTGGCCGTTTCATTGGGCCCATCGGTCCAGGGTGGTGTCGAAGGGCTTCGACGGGCCACAGCCTCCGGGCTCAGCCGAAACAGATTCGATGGCGCGCGATTGAAATAGAGCCGGCGACCGTCGATGTCCATGCGTTCGAGCAGTCCCGCGGCGTCCCAGGCGGCAAATTCCGTGGAGGAGAGATCCGGAATCTGACGCCTGAGACGCGCCTGGACATCCTCGGCCGTGAGCGAGAAGTCGAGCAGGATGCGCCGCATGCGCTCACGTTCGTACTGAAGAGCTGCCTGCTCCTTATTAGTAGAGTGATCAGCAGAGTGGGCGAGCGCGCCGGCGATGCGCGATTCCGCCGCGTTGAACTGACCACCGTCGACGAGCGCCCGGATGTCGGAGACGGTGTCGGCCCGGGCGACGGAAAACGTCAGCAACAGCGCGACGCAGCGCGCGCCCATGGCACGTTGTTGCTTCGACGGTCTTGATAATCGCGCGTTACACATTGCACACGCCGCCTTGGTTTGTCGCTGTGTAACATGGCCTTGCCGGAAGCGTCAATAATTTATTCTTGATTTCCAATCCGCAGGAAGCGACTATTCCTAGAACCAGAACGGGGCGGCGAGCGATGAAGTGCACCAAGGGGCGGGATTCGATCAGCGTGGCCGCCACGCTGTTCCTGCTTTCCGCGTGTACGAATCTGCCCACGGAGCCGCCGGCTGTTCCGGCGCATGCCGTGGTCGGCGTGCAGGACGCGCAGCTGCGACCCGAGTTCTGGATCGCGCGCGAGGCCAATGCGAAGAAGATCGTACTCGACGCGCAGGCGATCGCGCAGTTGAACGCGCGACTGCTGGAGCTGGATCCTTCGGTTCACGATCTCGAGAAATTTCCTGCGACATTGTCGAGTGCATCCGTGCGCACGTGGATCGCAAACCTCTCGCAGTATCCTGACGACGATCTCTTCGACGACAACGGGCGCAAGCTCGAGCCCTCGCAGCTCGATGCGCTGATGACCAGCACGGCGCTCGATTCCGTGCCTGAGAGCCAGCCCACGCGATACGGTCTCGCCGTGAAGCGCGCGGACTTGCGGACGTTCCCCACCGCGATGCGCGTCTTCGAGTCCGCGGATGAACGCGACATCGATCGATTCCAGGAGAGTGCGCTGTTCCCTGGCACACCTGTCGTCATCGCGCATGCCAGTGCCGATGGGAAGTGGTGGTTCGTCGTGAGCCCGCTCTACGCTGCATGGGTCGAAAAGACCTTCATCGCCGAAGGCGCGGCGACGGAGGTGTTTGCATACACACGCAAGTCGCCTTACCTGGTGGTGACGGGGGCCACCGTGAAGACGGTTCACACTCCGTCGCAACCCGGCGTCTCGGAGCTGCAGCTCGACATGGGCGTGCGAGTCCCGCTGCTCACCGACTGGCCCCAGGACAAGCCCGTGAATGGCCAGAGCCCGTACACCGCCCACGTCATCGAGCTGCCGGAGCGAACGGCAGATGGTTCGCTGCGGTTCACGCCAGCGCTCTTGCCGCGGACCGCGGATACGGCCGGAGACTATCTATCCCTGAACCGTGCAAACCTGCTGCGCCAGGGCTTCAAGTTTCTGGGTGAACGTTATGGCTGGGGCCACTCTTTCAATGCGCGCGACTGCAGCGGATTCGTCTCCGACGTCTACCGCAGTTTCGGTGTCCAGCTGCCGCGCAATACACGCGACCAGTCGACGACGCCCGCGTTCAATCGCATCACTTTCACGGACGCCGACGATCATGAGCAACGGCTCGCGGTGTTGCGCAACCTTCAGGTCGGCGATCTCGTATATATCCCCGGGCACGTCATGATGGTCATCGGGCATGAAGGCGGGATGCCGTACGTGATACACGACACGACCGGCATCAGCTATCGCGACGCATCTGGAGAGGTGACCCGCGTGGTGCTGAACGGCGTTTCGGTCACGCCGCTGACGCCGCTGCTGTTCGCCCGGAAAGATTCCTTCGTTGATCACATAACAAGCATTTTGCGAGTGCGTCCATGAAAATTACGGATATCCGGTTCGGCATGCTGCGCGTCCCCTTGAAGACGCCTTTCAAGACAGCGTTGCGCACCGTCGACACGATAGAAGACGTCGTCATTTCGGTGCACACCGACACCGGACACGTCGGTTACGGCGAGGCGCCCGCCACCGCGGTCATCACCGGCGACACGCATGGCTCCATCATCGAAGCGATTCACAAAGTTATCGCGCCGCGCATCATCGGGCAGGAAATCGCGAACCTGAACCGCATCACGCGCCTGATCCAGGGTGCCCTGGAAAAGAATTCGAGTGCCAAGGCCGCGGTCGAAATCGCGGTATATGACCTGTTCGCGCAACTCTACGGCGCGCCGCTCTACAAGATACTGGGCGGAGGGGATCCGGTGATCACCACGGACATCACCATCAGCGTCGACTACATCGACAAGATGGTCGCGGATTCGCTGGCCGCGGTCGAACGCGGATTCGAATCGCTGAAGATCAAGGTGGGCAAGGACAGCGAGCTGGATGTCGAGCGCGTCAAGGCTATCTATGCGGCAGTCGAGGACAGGGCGCTCATCCGTGTCGACGCGAACCAGGCGTGGACGGCCAAACAGGCCGTGTTCGCCATCCAGACGCTGGAGAACGCCGGAGTGCGCATGGAGCTGGTCGAGCAGCCGGTCAAGGCCCAGGACCTGGAAGGAATGAAATACGTCACCGAGCGCGTGCATACGCCGATCATGGCGGACGAGAGTGTGTTCGGGCCGACGGAAGTCATCGAGCTCATCCGCATGCGCGCGGCGGACATCATCAACATCAAGCTCATGAAGACGGGCGGCATCTCGAACGCCCTGCACATCGCGGATATCGCGGCGATGTACGAGATCGACTGCATGATCGGCTGCATGGTGGAAACCAGCATCAGCGTGGCGGCGGCCGCGCACATTGCCGTGGCCAAGGCCGACGTGATCACGAAGGTGGATCTCGACGGCCCCTCGCTGTGCAAGTTCAACCCGGTCGACGGCGGCGTCCTGTTCAATGATTCCGAAATCACCGTCACCGATGCGCCGGGTCTCGGCATCCGCGAAATCCGCGGGCTCGAGCCCATCACTGTCTGATGTCGTCGCTCGTCAAAATCCGGGCGGAGCGCGACCAGATGTCCGCCATCGAACGGCGCATCGCCGATTTCATTCTCGAGAACGCGCACCTGCTGCGTGACTACTCGTCGCAGCAGCTCGCGAATTCGCTGCGCGTCAGCCAGTCGAGCGTCGTCAAGTTCAGCCAGAAGCTGGGCTTCAAGGGTTATCCCGACCTGAAGGTGTCGGTCAGCGAGGCGGTGGCGCGCGAGAACGGCAACGGCGAATCGCGCGCCGCGCCGCCGTCGCGCAGCGATCCGCAAACGGCGCTGGCCGCCGATCTGTGGCGGGCCAAGTCGCTTGCCGAAGAGGAAACACGGCTCATCAATTCGCCGGCGAAAATTGCGGAAATCGCGCGCGCCATCGACAAGGCGGGCAGGGTGTTCGTCATCGGCCTGGGTGAAGACGGCGTGCCCGCGCGCGCGTTCACGGCGAAACTCGCGCTGCTGGGAATTCCCGTCCTGTGCCACACGGATCCGGTGCTGATGAGCGCGGCGGTGGCGATTGCCGGCAAGGGCGACGTGCTCGTGCTGTTCTCCGAGCACGGCCGCCAACCCGCGCTGGGACAGACCGAGCGTCAGTTCCACGAGCGGCGCGGCAAGGTGATCTCCGTGACGCGCCACAGTGCGAATCCCCTGCGCGCCCATGCGGATCTCTCATTGATCGTCTCCGCACACGATGATCGGGCGCACATCCAGCCGCTCCTGTATTCGGCCGTGCTGCAACAACTCCTGGACCTCGTCTTCGTCACGCTCTGTGAAGGCGAAGAGCGCCTCGAGCATCTGCACGCCAGCGTCAAGCTCGCGCAGCGTTTCAACGAGGCCTGACGGCCCGCCATGTCGCCGACTGCCCGCGTATTGACCGCCTTGTTAGGAGGTGCCGCGCTGGGCATCGTACTCACCCACTTCGTTCCGGAGTTGGCGCGGGACGCGGCCGGCGTGGCGCAGCCCATCGGCGATCTGTGGCTGAACGCGCTGCAGATGACGGTGGTGCCGCTGGTCGCGGCGCTCGTGGTGCTCGGCGTGGCGTCGACGAGCGACGCCGCGGTCTCGGGCCGCACGGCGCGACGCGCGATCGTGGTGTTCCTCGTGCTGCTCTGCGCCGGCGCGGCCTTCGCCGCGGTATACGCGCCATTCCAGCTCTCGCTGCTGCCTCGCGATCCCGAGCTCATCGAATCGTTGCGCGCCGCCATCGGTGCACCGGCTGCCACGGAAGCCACATCGACCGGATTCGCGCAGAGATTGGTCACCATCATCCCGAGCAACGTCATCGCCGCTGCCGCACAGGCCGCGATGCTGCCGCTGGTGGTCAGCGCGCTGCTGTTCGGTTTCGCCCTGACGCGCGTGGAGGCACGACGCCGCGCGCAGGCGATCGACCTCTTCCAGACGCTGGCCGATACCACCATCACCATTGTTCGCTGGGTCCTGTGGGCGGCGCCTCTCGGTGTATTCGCCCTGGCGTTCAGTGTCTGCGTGAAGGCGGGGCCGGCGGTGTTGAGCGCGCTGGGCTGGTATATCGTGGCGCAATGCGTTCTCTATCTACTGGTGACGCTCGGCCTGTACCTGGTGGCCGTGTTCGCAGGGGGTCAGCGCCTGCGGCAGTTCGCGGCCGGCATTCTGCCGACCCAGGTGATCGCCGCGAGCACCCAGTCTTCCCTCGCGACTCTGCCGGCGATGGTCGAGACGGCACGCGACCGCCTGGGTTGTTCACCGGCCGTCACCTCGCTGGTGCTGCCGATGGCGGTGTCGCTGTTTCGCATGACGAGCCCGGTGCAGTACATCGGCGTGTCCTGTTTCATCGCCTGGAGCTATGGCGTCGATCTCTCGGCGAGCCAGCTGGCAATCGGAGCGGCGCTCGCCGTCGTCATCAGCCTGGGCTCGGTGGGGCTTCCGGGCCAGGTGAGCCTGATGGCCATGAACATGCCGGTGGTGCAGTCGATGGGACTGCCGATTGCGCCGCTCGCCCTGATGCTGGCCGTGGAGACGATTCCGGATGCGTTCGCCACCGTGGGCAACGTCACTGGCGATCTCGCGGCCACGACGGTCGTGTCTCATGAACGATAACCAGGCAATCGACGCCGTCGTCGTCGGCGCCGGGATCGCCGGCACGTCGGTGGGATATTTCCTGGCCAACCAAGCGAAGGTCGTCGTGCTGGAGCGCGAAGCGCAGCCCGGAGTGCACTCGAC
>Ga0164241_10002376_pt1 | contig 20610 bp, 29 predicted proteins | sample OricomyardsoilBY_FD_108780 | JGI IMG/M metagenome (GOLD analysis project Ga0164241, IMG submission 108780) | Backyard soil microbial communities from Emeryville, California, USA - Original compost - Back yard soil (BY) | ecosystem: Environmental > Terrestrial > Soil > Unclassified | place: USA... | reverse complement strand
CTGCGTGATGGATTCCGCCGGAAAATTCGTCCAGCCGCTTCGTTCGCCATCCAGCAGCATCTGGCGGTTTTGCGGATATTCATAAACATGCTGGTCAACACCGCGAACGAGACAAAAGGCAAACGCCGCCAGCAGACCCGGCAGCAGCCAGCGCCACAAATTCTCCGGCCCAAAGATGAGCGCACCAAGAAAGTAACACGCCGCGCACCCGAAAAATTGCCAGAGCGTCGCGGTGGTCAAACCGGCGTCCACGGAATGGGGCGCGGAAATCAACTGCCAACCAAGCCAGATGAGCGGCAGCAGCCAAAGCCATTTGGAAGGTTTCCAGGAAATTTTCCGGTGAACAACCAGCAGCACGCCGAATGCTGCAAGCGGGAATAAAACCCACTTCGCCCAATGCGTCGGCCACGGCTCATCAAGCAGTTCGGATGATGAAGCGGGGGCGCTGATGACGTGATCCAAAATCACGGGATTGCCAAACTTCCAGATGCACAAGCCGAGAAACAATCCGAACGCGAGCGCGTAAAGTTTCGTCGCGGAAATTTTTTTCATCGCGTCAAAGCTGCAATTTCAAAAGGCCGACTTCAAGGGCGAGCGATTCTTGAACATTCGTATGGAGCAGGCGCTGGGTTTGCTCCAGCACCGACAAATTTTCCTGCGCTTGACGCGGCGTGAGGCGGCGGGCGACGTCGTCGGCTCCGGCAATTTGCGGGAAATTTAGCAGCGCTTCGCCGATGGCCAGCGTGTGGAGCCAGACATCGCGCAACCACCATTGCAGCAGCAGCAGCAGGTCGGCGCGCTGCCGGCGATACTCGGCCTCGACGGCGGCGGCCAGCTCATCCTCCCATTTTTCGCGCAGGTCTTTTTCGGCGCTGTCGTATTTCTCCAGCGGCGAGCGGGCGGACAAGGCTTCCTCGGTGCGCGTGCGAATTTCGCCGAGCCGTTGCAAGAGCGAATCCAGCAGGCGGTAGCGGCTGAACAGGCTTTTCTGCTCGGCGGCGGCGATGCCGCTGAATTTATTCAACCATTCAGATTGGGCCGGATCAAGCGTGCGGCTTTCGGTGGAAAAATTCAGACGCAGGCACCGCGAAAGAATGGTTTCCAAAATTCGCGCCGGCTCGGTGGAAAGCAAAATCAAAACGGAACGCGCCGGCGGTTCTTCCAAGGTCTTGAGAAAAGCATTGGCCGCCTGCACGTTCAACCGGTCGGCGCCGACGATGACCGCCACCTTGAATTGCGCCTCAGTCGGCTTGAGTTGGATTTGCTGCATCAGTTCACGCGTCTGGTCAATCGTGATGACGCGTGATTTTGATTCAGGCCGCGCCCAGTGGATGTCGGCGTGGTTTTCATTTTCGATTTTTTTGCAGCTCGGACATTCATCGCAGCAGTCGGTGGCCGCACCGGAAATTGTGGCCGGGTTCTGGCAGTTGAGCGTTTTCGCCAGAGTGCGCGCCAGCGTTTCGAGTTCCTCCAGTTGCTGGCCGGTGAAAAGGTAGGCGTGGCCGAGGCGGCCGCGCGCCAGCGAACGCTGCAAAAGCTGGACGCCTTGGGATTGCGCGGGAAAATTATTGAAGGCCATTCGCTTGGCAAGGTGGCGCCGACGGAGGAATTGCAGTCTCGAAAACAGCTTCGCCGGTTTTTTGACGGATGCGGAACATCACCGTAAATAAGGACGGCTTTCCGCACTTTTCTGCAAATTTTTTGTCGATTGCTCCTCCATAATTTGTTCCTCCATAATTTTGATTTGGTTCATGGACGTTTCAATGGCTGTTTTTGTTGACCACATGTTTTTAAGGTTCTGAAATTTGGATGCGAGACGCAACTGTCAATATGATTTGCCGCAAGATCTTCAATTCTGCCGGCCTGAATGAACGCAGTGCGTGGCCCTTGCGCCAACAACGCTGGTTGTGGCAGCGGAGAAGATGGCCCTGTTTTTTTCGCCGCCCGCAAGGTCGTCAGGACAGCATGTCTGCGAACCGATAACTGATTCCCTCCTTGGGACAGGATTGATGGCTCGCCAACACACCGCTGCGGTCGCAATATCCTGCTGACGGCCCGCCGCTAGGAACGCCTGCAAGTGCTGCTCGCCCAGTGCCTCGACGCGACAATGGCCGAAACGCCGGGCACGATTTCAAACGGAATTTTCTTGGCGTGCAGCGTCTCCGCCTCTTCACCGCCCCAGCCAAAGATGAATGGATCGCTGCCTTTCAAGCGCACCACGGTTTTGCCGTCGCGCGCGCGGGCGAGCAGGAGTTCGGTGATCTGCTCCTGGGAAAAACCGCCGTCGCGCTGGTGGTTGCCGCGCGCGATGATTTCCGCCGTCGCCGGCGCATGACGCAATAATTCGGGATTCGCCAGCACGTCGCATACGACATCCGCGCCGCGCAGCAGTTCCGCACCGCTCAAGGTGAGCAGGCCGGCATCACCCGGCCCAGCGCCGACGAGATAAACTTTCCCAATGGACTTCACGCGCCCAATTTATCCGAACGCGGGCGGCGGGCAATGAAAGAGGAGAAGTTGAGGGCTTAATTTTCCGTTCTGGCCAGAATTGAAGCCACCTTATCACGGAGGAATAAACGCTACCGTTTCGGTTTTAATTGGGTTGCTTCCGCTTCAGCAATTAACTGAGAAAGCGGTATATCGAGCGCCACAGCCAGCCCGCCCGCCACGTTCAAAGTGGGATTTCGCAAAGACCGTTCCACCATGCCGATGTAGGTCGGATGCAAACCAGCCTTTTCCGCGAGCTTTTCTTGCGACAAACCCTTTTGCCTCCGATGCTGTTTGAGCACCAGAGCAAAGGCATCTGCCATTTCCAAACGTCGCATTTTGCCAGAATGCGGTGAAAAATACGCCGCGAACACAGACAACTGTATTGAATACAATAGTATTTATTTTTCTTGCCACCGTGACGGCAACTTTTTATAGTGCAGTGACATTTCAATGAGGAATCCCGTGAAACAACCACTGATATTTTGGGCAAGCATTCTTTTTGTTTCTGCCTTGGACTTCAAACCTTGTGTGCAAGCTGCGCCGGCTGGTCTTTCAGCACAGTTGCAAGCGGTGGAGGGGACGGAGCCGACGCCGGCGGCGGCCGTGCCGGCGAGCGGCCAGTTCTATTCGGCGCGGCTGGCCAACGAAGGATTGATTCTGGCCCCGATTTTGCCCGGTGGCATGAATCTGCCCGCGTGGTCTTTAGGCGACGGCGTCTGGTTAGTAAATGATTTGGAGCCGGTGACACCATTGCGGAACGGAATGCGGATGATGGCTCTGGATGGTGGTCCGATGCCGCCGGGAACAGGCGGCGGCAGTGGAGCCACGAACACTTACATGTTTAACAGCATCGCTCTCGATACGAACCGGCTTTGGCTGGAACTGACCAATATTTCCAGCGGCGTTGGCTACGCGAATCTACATCGGGCTACCAATCAGGTCTATGCTATCTGGAGCACGCTGGATTTAACCGTTCCGTTTGCCGACTGGCAGGTGGAAACAGAAGTGTGGCCGACGAACATCAATTCCATGCCCTTCACGGTGCTGACCCAGGATCGGCCGGATTTGTTTTTACGCGCAAAGGATTGGACGGACGTATTCACCAACGGCCTGCCCGCGTGGTGGATTTGGTATAATTTTCACACGCTTGATTTATCAGGGACAAACCTGGACGCCAATGGCAATACACTCTGGCATGATTACACTAACCATAGCGATCCCAACACGATTACATTTGCCATCGCCGAAACCAACACCTATGTGAACACCGCCAGCCTGAGTCTGCCGCTGAACGTCTTGGGCGGGTTTCCGGGCTATGCAACAGTTTTGATTAACGATACAAACATGGCCGACGCGACATGGCTGCCATTCAATGGTTCCAGCGTCATCGCGACGCTTGGAGCGGACGGCGCTTACAACGTGTCGGTCGGCTTGCGCGGTTTCCCGACCAATGCTCTGCAAACTTGGGAAACGATACCGCTCGTCAAAGATACCGTCTTCCCCCGGCTGGCCATAACGAACCCTGTCGGTGCCACAGTCGTTCAAACGCCCATCCAATTTCAGGGCTATGCCAGCGAGCCGCTGGATACCCTGACCTATGACATCACCAACGCCGCCGGCACATTCACCAATCAACCAGCCGATTTGACGGGCGTTTTTTATGATACAAGCCTGCTGGCCTACACCACCAATTATTTCCAATCGGGCAACCTCTATCTGGCCGGCGGCGCAAATGTCATCACGCTTCACGGCACGGATTGGGCGGGCAATACCACCAATGTGAGCTTCACCGTCAATTTCACACCGAGCACCAACCCGCCCGTTTTGACGCTGTTTTGGCCGGAGGCTGGCGCGCCAATTCTTGGCACACAAGTGACTTTGAAAGCCCGTGTGAGCGATACAACCGCCACCGTGACGGCCACGGTCAATGGCACCGCCGAACCCGCGACGGTTGCGGCGGATGGTTCCGTTTGGGTGCAAAATCTTTCGTTGAATCCGGGGAACAACACCGTGACTTTGACCGCCAACACGGCTTTGGGCGGGATGACCACGACGAACTTTTCCGTCAGCGTGGTGACGAACAACTTGGGATTGAGCGTAAGTTTGGACGAGGCTGATCTCTACCAAGGGTCAATCTTTGTGCATGGCGCGATCAATGACCTGACGACAAACAGCGTGTATGTCAATGGCGTGAAGGCGCAGGCTTGGGTTCCTTACGGATCGTGGTGGGCGTGGTATGCAGATAATGTGCAGGTCAACGCCTATGGGATGGCCGATGTGAAGGTGGACGTTTACCAAGGCGACCCTGTTTGGGCTGCCTCTACCAGCCTCGTTTATGAACAACCCACGGCGGTTGTTTTGAAGAGCTATTCCGGCCATCAGACGCTTGTGCCGGATCCACAGGTTTATCCGAATGCCGCAACTGAATATGACAACATCAACTGGTCCGACCACGCCGGCGGAACGCTGAATGATTTTTATTGGGGTTCCTTGGAAATCACTGCGGGCACGAACGGAGACCCTTTTCTGGACGTGATTGGGCCATTCGCGCCACCTTGGGAATACGCGTCTTTGCGTGCGAGCGTTCCCGGCAGTTTGGCTTCCTTTGACAATCACATCAACACCCGCGTGATGATTGAACCTGGTGGTGTCCAACCGGCGGGAACGACCAATCTTTATCTGGTGCTTGCCAGTGCTTTTGAGGCGTCTCATACGAACGTGTCCGGGTGGGATTTCGTTGGCCTCGCCTTGTCGAGCTACAGGGGGAACATCGGGTTGCCACCGGAATGGCTAGAGATTAACGAGCAGCAGTTGGTCAATACCGGGCTGACGAATTCAATCATGCCGTTTGGTCCAAGCGGCTCCACAGTCAACGCCTTTTGGGGGGCGACCGTCGTTTCGGCGGCGGCGGGCGACACTCCCGATGTCACACCGGTGGCCACCCGGGTTTACAAAAATCTGGACTACACGTTCGACGTGCAGGCGTATCCGTTGAAATTGAAGATTCTGGATGCCAGCGGGAACGATTTGACATTGCAACCCAACACGGTAGTAGTGGGACAGCAAATGAATCTGACCTGTCAAATCTCGATAACAAACTCATTTTTTACCAATAATTTTATCATCACAAATTATCAGTGGACCGTGCCGGGGTTCGCTATTTCAAACTATGTAGTGGCGGCGGATTCAAGCAGCGCAATGGTGATGACGAATTTCTCGACCAACAATGCCAGCGTCCAATTCTATTGGGTGGATGGCGCAAGCAACCGCGTGGTGCAATGCTCGGCAACGGTGAACGGCAAACTGGTTACCGGTCAGGCGACGTTTAACATATTGAAGCCGACAATTGATTTTACTGGTTCGATAGATAATAAAGTAGCGTATGACACAAATTATATTGGGAGCACAAGTGGTTTGAAATGGCTTCATTTCGGAGGCTCAATAAGCAATGGAGTAACAATTAACGGCATTGATTGCCTCGCCACCAATGTAAATGTTTACGGAATTGACCAAATAACATCGTATGGTTTTATTGCGGTCCAGACAATCTTGTCAAATACAAATATTCTAACCAAGGTAGATAACTCTATTTTGACATCCGGCAAGACCGGGTTGGACAATTTTTACCCCACTAAAAATATGGGGGATGGAGATGGCCTAGTATTTTCCGATCTTCCAGGCATTGCATACACTTCAGACACCTTAACCAATTATATTAAGTTTTCAAGACATCAGAGTTTTAGAACAGTCATAATGTTCGAGCAGTTTCAAGGTTTACCAATTCCCATAAAAGAAGTTAGTTGGAATTGGTCTGGCACTGTTTCCCTCACAAATAGCCAATGGGTTTTAACTTCCACAAACGCGGCCATCAGCACAAACAATCATGCCACGCTGGTTTTTCCGACTTGGACTAACATTGTTTTAAACACTCCGTAACTCAATTAAATTTATGCAATTCATAATTATCAAACTCAATCGTTCCTTCATTTTTTTTATAGCAGCCTTGTGGCTCGGAGCAGTTGTGAATCTTTCCGCCCAAATGACAAATTCCATACCTACAAACATTTTTTTGACAGATGATGGGAAAGTATTTTGGTATAAACCCGGAAAAAGACTGATTGATGCAAAAAAAATTAAGGAGGCCCAAAATTCTCCAGAATCACGTCCTGCGGATCAAGATCCTGAAGGCAATTGGGGGCTGGCAACAAACGGCTTCCAGCTTTCTTTGAGGCTTGAAAAAGAAATCTTCACCAATGGCGAACCTGTTGTGGTCGTCACGCTGATGCGCAACATAACTAACCAACCGCAAACTTATTTTCAGGGGATTCAAATTGTGGCAAGCAAAGATGGGAAGTTGCTGGAAAGGAAGAAAAACAAGAATGAAATTGACGTGAAAGAAATCAATTTGTTTCCAGAAACAACGCTTTTTCCGCAAACCCAGCGTCGAAACCAAGAAACCTTAAATGGAATTTACGATTTGACTCAAAACGGAGAATATATTTTTCAAGCCGTGAGTCATCACCCGGAAGTTGCTTCTGAAAAAGTGAGCGTATTGATTAAATGACTTTCTTAACATTAAATGAACCTGCTGGTCTTGTCTTAATTGTGCGGGCTTGCAAAGCATAATGGTGTCAATCCCACGATTCCGCTGATTTCCATTCTGGCGCGGACAACCAAAAAAGTTCAAAAAAGATATTGCAATCAATTTTGCTTTTGATATTTTCCTCGCTCCTCGCCGCCCGCAAGGCCGGCCGGACAGCATGTTTGCGAACCGATAACTGATTCCCTCCTTGGGACAGGATTGATGGCCCGCCAACTTCACAAAGTTGCTGAACAAAACTTTTTGCATTTATGCCAGTTAAGACATTTAGACCGCTGACGCCGTCCACGCGATACATCACGATCGCGGACTTCAGCGACATTACCAAGACGAAGCCGGAGAAGTCGCTTGTGGAAATCCGCAAGAAGACGGGCGGACGCAACATGTATGGTCGTGTCACGGCTCGCGGCATCGGCGGCGGTCACAAGCAGAAAATTCGCCTCGTGGATTTCAAGCGCAACAAGCACGGCGTCGAAGCGACGGTGGCGGCGATTGAATATGATCCAATGCGTTCGGCGCGTCTGGCGCTCCTGCAATACACGGACGGCGAAAAAGCTTATATCATCGCGCCGGTCGGCATTGTGGTCGGCAAGAAAATTTCCAGCGGCCCGGCGGCTCCGCCCGAAGTCGGCAACGCGCTGCCGCTCAAGGCGATTCCGGTCAGTTCGGCCATTCACAACTTGGAATTAACTCCGGGTCGTGGCGGGCAAATTGTCCGCTCGGCGGGCGGTGCGGCGACTTTGATGTCGCGCGACGAAGGTTTCGCGCAGATTCGTCTGCCTTCCGGCGAAATCCGCAAGGTGAATGAAGAGTGCTACGCGACCATCGGTCAAGTGGGCAACACGGAGCATGAAAATGTGATTTTGGGCAAGGCGGGACGCACCCGTCACCGTGGTCATCGCGGTATCACGCGCGGCATGGCGCGCAACCCGGTTGACCATCCGAACGGCGGCGGTCAGGGCAAATCCAAGGGCGGCGGCGGCTGGCAACAGCTCATGTCGCCGTGGGGCAAGGTGGCCAAAGGCGGCAAAACCCGCGCCAAATACAAGCATTCCAATCGCTTCATTGTGGTTCGCCGCAATGGGCTGCCGGTCAAGACCAAATAAAATTTTATGGGACGTTCGATAAAAAAAGGTCCGTTTGTTGAAGGTCGTCTGCTGGAGAAAATCCAGAAGGCGAAAGCCGCAAACCAAAAGACGCCGATCAAGACCTGGTCGCGCCGTTCGACCATCACGCCAGAGTTCATCGGCATGACGTTCACGGTTCATAACGGGAAGGTGTTCAACCCGGTTTTCGTCACGGAAAACATGGTCGGCCATAAGCTCGGTGAATTTTCCCTGACGCGCACGTTCAAGAAGCACGGCGCCCACACCGCGAAGGCGGAAGCCAAATAGTTTTTATGGAAGTTTTCGCAATCACCAAAAATATCCCGATGTCCGCGCAGAAGATGCGCGAGGTCGTGCGCCAAATCCAAGGTCTGCCGGCGTTGCGGGCGGAGGCGGTTTTGGCGGTCGTTCCGCGCAAGGGCGCGCGTTTCGTGGCCAAGACATTGCATTCGGCCATCGCCAATGCGGAAAACAACAACAAGCTGCGCCCCGACGCCTTGCGCGTCAAGGAAGCCGTGGCGGGCACGGCGACAAGCTTGAAGCGGTTCACGCCCAAGGCGCGCGGTTCCGCCGGCCCGATCATCAAACGCCGTTGCCACATCAAAATCACTTTGTCCGACGAATAAAAAAGTATGGGCCAAAAGACCAATCCAATAGGTTTGCGCGTCGCGGTCAACAAAGACTGGCGCTCAAAGTGGTATGCCGACAAAAAAGAATTTAGCAAGCTGCTCACGGAAGACCGCCAGATCCGCGACCTGCTCAAGAAAAAGCTGGAGGGCGCATCCGTCCCGAAAGTTTTGATCGAGCGCGCGACGAACCGCTGCCGCGTCACGATTCTGACCGCCCGCCCCGGCGTGGTCATCGGCCGCAAAGGCTCGGAAATTGACAAGCTCAAGGAAGAATTGAGCCGCAAAACCGGCAAGGAAGTTTACGTGGACATCGTCGAGGTGAAGCAGCCGGAACTCGACGCGCAATTGGTCGCCGAGAACATCGCATTGCAACTGGAGCGCCGCGTCTCTTTCCGCCGCGCGATGAAGAAGGCGCTGGCGACGGCGAAGGATTTCGGCGCCGAAGGCATCAAGGTGCGGGCCGGCGGCCGGCTTGGCGGCGCGGAACTCGCGCGCGTGGAAATGTATCATTGGGGCCGGGTGCCGTTGCACACGCTCCGCGCGAACATTGACTACGGTTTCGCCGAAGCCAGGACGGTCTATGGCAAGCTCGGCATCAAGTGCTGGATTTGCAAGGGTGACAACAAGCCCGCGAAAAAGGTCGAAAACAAACCCGAAGCGGCGACAGTCGCGAATTAATTTTTAAGAAAGTTTTTCTGTTATGGCAATGCAACCAGCAAGAGTTAAGTATCGCAAGATGCACCGTGGCAGCCGCACGGGCCTGGCGATGACGTGTAATACCGTCGCCTTCGGTGAATATGGCTTGATGGCGCTGGAGCGCTGCTGGATGGATGGCAAGCAATTGGAATCCTGCCGCGTGGCCATCACCCGCCACATGAAGCGCAAAGGCAAAATGTGGATCCGGGTTTTCCCACAGAAATCCTACACGAAGAAGCCGTTGGAAACGCGCATGGGCAAGGGCAAGGCGCCGATTGAAGGCTGGGTGGCTGTCATTCGTCCGGCGACGATTTTGTTTGAAGTGGAAGGCGTGACGGAAGCGGAAGCGCGTGAATCCATGCGCCTCGCCGCCACCAAGCTGCCGATTAAAACCAAGTTTATTTCGCGTCATCAACACGCGAGCTGATAGCCATGAAATTTGCCGAAATTAAAGACCTGACGCCGGCGGAGTTGGCGGCCAAGAGCCGCGACCTCCGGCAGGAGATGTTCAACCTGCGCCTGCAACAGGCCAGCGCGCAGTTGGAAAAACCCGCGCGCCTGCGCACCCTGCGCAAGGACATCGCGCGCGTCGAAACCCGGATTTCGGCCCTGAACCACAAGGCGTCCAAATAATTTGTATGGCTGAAGCAACCAATAACGTGGCGGCCGCCGGCAAGCGCAAACAGCGCGTCGGCGAAGTCGTCTCGAACAAGATGACCAAGACCATTGTGGTGCGTGTGCAGCGCCGTTTTCCGCACCCGCAATACAAGAAGATCGTGACCTCCTACAAGAAATTTTACGCGCACGACGAAAAAGCCGAGGCCAAGATCGGCGATCTGGTGTGCATCGAGGAGTCGCGCCCGCTGTCCAAGCTCAAACGCTGGACGCTCGTCAAGGTCGTGGAAACCGCAGTCGCAGCCTGATAAAAATTTATGTTGCAAGTTCGATCCAGTTTGGATGTGGCGGACAACACCGGGGCCAAGGTCGCTTGGAACATCGGCGTGTTGGGCCGGAACCAGAGGTATGCCGGCATCGGCGACATCATCAAGGTTCACATCAAAGAAGCCGCGCCCGACGGCTCGGTGAAAAAAGGCGAAGTGCATGACGCCGTCGTGGTGCGCACCCGGCACATCATCCAGCGCGCGGACGGCTCCGTGCTGCGGTTTGACCGCAATGCGTGCGTGATCATTGACAAGGAATTGAATCCGAAGGGCACGCGTATTTTCGGCCCGGTGGCGCGCGAATTGCGCGAAAAGAAGTTCATGAAGATCATTTCACTTGCGCCCGAAGTCATTTGAAGATTATGTCAAAATTTCACGTTAAAAAAGGCGACCAGGTCACGGTCATTGCCGGCAAGGAAAAAGGCAAGAGCGGCAAGATCATCCATGTGATCACCGACAAGCAGCGCGTCGTCGTCGAGGGCCTGCAGATGATCAAGAAGCACACGCGCAAGAGCCAGCAGAACCCGAACGGCGCGATCATTGAGCGCGAAGGTTCGATCCATATTTCCAATGTCAAAAAGGCGGAGGCGGCCGCCGCGTAAGAATTTTTCACGGCCCGATCCGTGAACTGAAAAATGAAAGCCAGACTTTACAAAAAATACACTGACGAAGTGGTGCCGGCGCTCAAGCAAAAACACAGCCTGACGAACGTCCACCAGATCCCCAAGTTCGTCAAAATCGTCGTCAACATGGGCGTCAGCGCGTCCAATGAAAAGGGCGCGATTGAAGATGCCGCCAAGGATTTGAGCCAGTTGACCGGCCGCAAGCCCGTCATCAGCAAGTCCAAAAAGGACGTGGCCAATTTCAAGCTGCGCAAAAACCAGCCGATCGGCTGCCGCGTGACGCTCCGGGGCGACGCGATGTTTGAATTTTTTGACCGCTTGGTCGCCACCGCGCTGCCGCGCATCCGTGATTTTCGCGGTTTGTCGCCGCGCAAGTTTGACGGCCGGGGCAACTATACGTTCGGCGTGCCGGATCAGACGATTTTCCCGGAGATTGAACTGGAAAAAATCAAGCGCCAGCAGGGCATGGACATCACGATTGTCACCACGGCGGCGACCGACGCGCAGGCGCAGGATTTGTTGAAATTGATGGGTTTTCCGTTCGCAGAGAAATAATTTTTTTATGGCCAAGAAAGCATGGATAGAGCGCAATGAGCGCAAAAAAGAAACGGTCAAAAAATACGCCGCGATCCGCGCCGAGTTGAAGGCCAAGCGCGATTACGCCGGCCTCTCGAAGTTGCCGCGTGATGCCAGCCCGACGCGCGTGATCAACCGCTGCGCGATGAGCGGCCGCCGCCGGGGCTACTGGCGCAAGTTCGGGGTGTCGCGCCTGACGTTCCGTGAGGCGGCGTTGAACGGCCTGATTCCCGGAGTGACGAAGGCCAGTTGGTAAAAATTTGAACGTGCTGGCTGTCGGTTTTGCAATGACGCAGAAACCGAAACGCAGGACGAAAGTTAAACGAATAAAATGAGCGATCCGATTTCTGACATGTTGACCCGCCTCCGCAACGCGGGCGCGGCGCAACTGCCCGTGGTGAAACTGCCGCATTCCCGCATCAAGGAAAGCGTGGCGAAAGTATTGCAGTCCCAAGGTTACGTCGGCGACGTTTCCGTGGATGGCGACGTGAAGAAGACCATTAAGATTAATTTGAAATTCAACGGCAAGAAGAGCGTCATTGAAGGTCTCAAGCGCATCAGCAAGCCGGGTCTGCGCCGTTATGTCGGCTCGACGGAAATTCCCCGCGTGCGCGGCGGCCTTGGCATCGCGATTATTTCGACCTCGGAAGGTCTGTTGACGGATTCGCAGGCGCGCAAGAAAAACCTCGGCGGAGAACTGCTCTGCTACGTTTGGTAACCATTTTAAGTTATGTCGAGAATTGGAAAAATACCGATTGTCATTCCGCCCAAGGTGAAGGTGGCGGTCACGGGCAAAAAAGTTTCGGTCGAAGGACCGAAGGGCAAATTGAATCTTGACCTGCCGCCCCGCACCAGCCTCACGGTGGTTGAGGGCAAGGCGTTGTTGCATCGCGATGGCGATAGTCCCCGCGACAAGGCGTTTCATGGCCTGAGCCGCGCGCTTGTCTGGAACATGGTCAAGGGTTGCAGTGACGGTTTCATGAAGAAGCTGGAAATTCAAGGCGTCGGTTTCAAGGCCGCCGTCACGGGCAAGGTGGTGAACCTCGCGCTCGGTTTCTCGCACCCGATCAATTACAATATTCCCGACCAGATCAAGGTCACGGTCGAGGACAACACCAAGATCACGATTGAAGGACCGGACAAAATGCTGGTCGGCAAGGTGGCCTCGGAAATCCGCAGCTATTATCCGCCGGAACCTTACAAGGGCAAGGGTGTCCGTTACGCGGGCGAACACGTCCAGCGCAAGGAAGGCAAGACGGTTCAATAATTAACAATTGAAATTTCCCACGGCCATCACCGTGGAACCATTGAGATGAGAACGGAAAAAAAGATCAAGCTGAAGCAGTTGCGCCGCTGGCGCATTCGCAAGACCGTGAGCGGCACCTCGGAGCGTCCGCGCATGAGCGTCTGCTTCTCGAATGAAAACATCCATGTCCAGTTCATTGACGACGTGGCGGGCAAGACGCTCGCCGCCGCCTCGACGGTGAGCAAGAGCACGCCTGACCGTGAAAAGCTCGCGGCGAATGTGACGAGCGCCAAGACCATCGGCGCGCTGGCGGCAAAAACCGCCATGGACAAGGGCATCACGGCCGTGGTGTTTGACCGTGGCGGCAACCGTTATCATGGCAAGGTCAAGGCGCTGGCGGATGCCGCGCGCGAGGCCGGCTTGAAATTTTAACCTGAACCGGAGAATTTATCGTGGCTGAAACTGAAAACATTCCAGGTGGTGAACAACAACCGCAGCCGGTCGCGCCAGCGCCGGAAGCCAAGCGTGATTTCCGCGACCAGCGCGGCGGTCAGCGCGGGCGGGGCGGCCGTCCGGGCGGTCGTCGCCCGTCCGATGACAACCGGGGCGGCGATGAACTCGCTGAAAAGGTGGTCTATATCAACCGTTCGTCCAAGGTCGTCAAAGGCGGTCGTCGCTTCAAGTTCAGCGCGCTCGTCGTGGTGGGCGACAAAAAAGGCCGCGTGGGCGTTGCGCTCGGCAAGGCGGCGGAAGTCGCGGATGCGATCCGTCGTGGCGGCGAACTTGCCCGCAACAAGATGCAGGCTGTTTCCTTGAAGGATGCGACGATTCCGCACGAAGTTTACTCGTGCTACGGTGGCGCGAAAATTTTGCTCCGTCCGGCTTCGCCTGGAACAGGCGTTATTGCCGGCAAGACGGTTCGTTCGGTGCTTGAATCCGCCGGCATCAAGGACATTCTGACCAAATCGCTCGGCTCCAAAAACGCCGCCAACGTGGTGAAGGCCACGTTGAACGGATTGCTGGGCCTGCGCACCCGCGAAGAAATTTACCAGAGCCGCGGGCTGGAAATTAAAAAGACGGCTCCGAAAACTGCGGAAGCGGTGGCGGCCTGATAAAATTTTATGCGACTGCACAATCTTAAACCTCGTCCCGGCGCGAAACACCGCCGCAAACGGCTTGGTCAGGGCGAATCCAGCGGCCGTGGCAAAACCGCCGGCCGTGGTGGCAAAGGCCAGACCGCACGTTCCGGCAGTTCCATCCGCATCGGCTTTGAAGGCGGCCAGATGCCGCTCATGCGCCGCATTCCGAAACGCGGATTCAACAACGCCCGTTTTGCGACGAAACATCTCGCGGTGAACGTCGGCGACCTGGAGCAGTTTGAAAACGGCGCCCGCGTGGATGAAACCGCGTTGAAATCAGTTGGCCTGGCCAACGGAACTTTCGACGGGATCAAAATTCTCGGCACCGGCGATTTGACCAAAAAACTGACCGTCGTGGTCAGCGCGATCAGCGCCTCGGCCAAGACAAAGATTGAAGCCAAAGGCGGCACGGTGGAAATCGTGGGCAAAAAACCTGCGGCTCCGGCCAAGGCATAATCGGGTTTTAGGATTTTAGAATGTTTCGCTCCATCGCCAGCACCCTCAGCAATTGTTTCAAGATTCCGGAACTAAAATCCCGGATCTGGTTCACGCTTGGAATTCTGGCGGTTTGCCGCCTGCTGGCATACATTCGCATTCCTGGTTTGGACGGCCATGCGTTGTCGGATTACTTCTCGCACGCGCAGGGCAGCGGCGGTTTGCTGGGCATGTATAACATGTTTGCCGGCGGCGCGTATGAAAACTGCGCCATCGGGGCGCTGGGCATCATGCCTTACATCAGCGCGACGATCATCATTCAGTTGCTCACGGCGGTCGTCCCGCGTTTGAGCAAGCTGTCGCGCGAAGAAGGCGGCCGCACCAAGATCGTGCAATATGGACGTTACCTCACCGTCCTGTTGTGTCTCGGCCAGGGAATCTATTTTGCCGGCAACTGGCTGCATCCTGAAACCACCTTTCAAGGTTTTCAAGGGCAGTTGGTTTTGATTCACAACCATTTTTTATATTATTTTGTGACGGTGACGGTGATGACGGCGGGCACGATGCTGCTGATGTGGCTGGGCGAACAGATCACGGAACGCGGCATTGGCAACGGGGTTTCACTGGTCATCACGATCGGCATTCTCGCGCGCCTGCCCAATGCGTTTCAAGGCTTGATAGACATGTTTTCCACCCACGGTGGAACGACGGAAGCGCAGCATAACTTGGTGACGACGGGTGTTGTGCTTCTGCTGCTGATGGTGCTGGTCATCGGCGGGATCGTGGCCATCACGCAGGCCCAGCGGAAAATTCCGGTGCAATATGCCCAGCGTGCCGTGGGCCGGAAGATGTATGCCGGCGGCACTTCATTCATGCCGTTGCGGGTTAACTATGCGGGCGTCATGCCGATCATTTTCGCGCAGTCCATCCTGATGTTTCCCCAGCCGGCGTTACAGGGGTTGGCTAATTTTTCCAGTAAAATATCGTTGTTTGAGTCGTTAAATCTCCCTGATTTATTTCGTTCGATGGCAAATCAAATGGGCTACGGTTCGTTCATGTATCTGACCATCTATGCGTTGATGATTTTGTTTTTCTCATATTTTTGGGTGGCGACGCAGTTCAATGAAATCCAGGTTGCGGACGACTTGAAGAAGAACGGCGGCTATATTCCGGGCGTCCGGCCGGGACAAGGCACCAGTGATTATCTGCACAATGCGATGAGCCGGATCACGCTGGCCGGCGCGATCTTTCTGACGATCATTGCCACGATCCCGATCATTTTGTCCCGCAAGATGCACATTGACCAGAACGTCGCGCAATTTTTTGGCGGCACGAGCATTTTGATTGCGGTCGGCGTGCTGCTGGACACGATGCGGCAGATTGAATCGCACCTGATGATGCGGCACTACGACGGCTTCCTGAAAAAGGGCCGGTTGCGTGGTCGCTTCTAATTTTGTGGCGGGAATAAAGCTCAAGTCGGCGGATGATTTGAAACTGATGCGTCCGGCCTGCATGGTGGCGGGAAATGTTCTGAACGAGATTGCAGCGTTCATCCGGCCAGGCATCACGACGCGGCAGGTTGATAGTTTTGCGGCGGAACGGATCAAGAGTCATGACGCGAAAAGCGCGTTTCTTGGCTACCGGAAATATCCGTGCCACACGTGCCTTTCGGTGAACGACGAAGTGGTTCACGGACTGGCGACCGAACGCGAACTGCGGTTCGGCGATATCGTCAGCGTGGATGTTGGCGTAATGTATAAAGGTTTTATCGGAGACACGGCGCGGACGGTGGTGGTGGGCGGCTGCAGCGTGGCCGCGCAGCGGCTGCTGGATGTGACGGATCAGTCGTTGTATCTGGGCATCGCGCAGGCCAGGCCGGGCAACCGGGTGCTGGACATTTCAGTGGCGGTTCAACAATACGTTGAACAAAACGGATTTAATGTCGTGCGCGAATTTGTGGGGCACGGGGTCGGGCGGACAATGCACGAAGAACCGCAGGTGCCGAATTTTGACGAGGGCAGGAAAAACTCGCCGAAATTGAAGCCGGGCATGACGATTGCCATTGAGCCAATGGTGAACATTGGCCGGGCGGACGTAAAAATTTTGAAAGACGGCTGGACAGTGGTGACGGCAGATGGTTCACTATCTGCCCATTTTGAGCATACCGTTCTGGTTACGGACGGCGAGCCGGAGATTTTGACATGCGTGAAACCGCCTTCCGCGTAACGGCCCGGGTCACGGAAGCGATGCCCAATGGAATATTCCATGCGGAATTGAAAAACGGCCATCGCCTCACGGCGTTCGTGGCCGGCCGGGATAAAAAAGATTTTGCCGGGTTGCAGCCCGGTGCCGTGGTGAAATTGCAATTGACGCCTTACGACTTGAGCGTGGGGCGTATTTTAGTCGAAACAAAGAAAACAATTTAGAAAATGAAAGTCAGAGCATCCGTCAAAAAAATGTGCGAACACTGCCGCATCATCCGGCGTCGTGGTGTCATTCGCGTCATTTGCACAAACAAGCGCCACAAGCAGCGGCAAGGTTAATTTAATAAATTTATGGCACGTATCATTGGTGTTGAAGTTCCGCCCGGCAAGCGCATTGACATTGCATTGCGCTACATTTACGGCATCGGCCCGGTCAACGCGCTTGAGATTCTCGAGCGCGCCAACATTGAGCCGTCCATCCGCGCGAAGGATCTGACCGAAGCCCAGCTCTCACAGATCGTCCACGCGATCCAGGAAGGCAAGTATGTCATTGAAGGCGACCTGCGCCGTGAACTCGGCATGAACCTCAAGCGTCTGCAGGGCATCAAATGCTATCGTGGCATCCGTCACATGCGCAGCCTGCCCGTCCGCGGCCAGCGCACGCAAACCAACGCCCGCACCCGCAAAGGGCCGCGCAAGACGGTCGGGGTTACACGCAATCCGAGCGCCAAGGCCGGCATCCATTAATCATTGAATTTCATTATGTCCGAAGAAACGAAAAAACCGACCGCGCCCAAAAAGGAAAAAGAAGTGAAGGCTGATGCTGCCGCTGCGCCTGCCGCAGAAGCCAAGCCTTCAAAAAGAGCGGCCCCCGCCGCCGCTCTTGCGCCCGCCGTCGAGCCGGTTGCAGTCGCCGCACCAACGGCCGCCGAATTGCTCGGAGAAGATCCGAATGCCAAGAAGATCATCAAGGCCAAGCACGCGAAGAACGTCGCTTCCGGCATTGCCAATATTCTCGCCACTTTCAACAACACGCAGGTCACCATCACCGACGCGCAGGGCAACCTGATCGGCTGGTCAAGCGCCGGCCGCGTGGGTTTCAAGGGTTCGCGCAAAAGCACGGCCTACGCCGCGCAGCAGGTCGCGCAGGACGCCGCCCGCCAGGCGATGGCGCACGGCATGAAGGAGGTCGAAATCCGCGTCAAGGGTCCTGGTTCCGGCCGCGAATCCGCGATCCGCGCGCTCCAAGCCATTGGTTTGGAAATCAGCACCATCAAGGACGTCACGCCGGTGCCGCACAACGGCTGCCGCCCACGCAAGAAACGCCGCGTGTAAAAAAACGTCATTCGCAAATCGTAAACAATAAATTTTATGGCTCGTTACACAGGTCCCCGCGTCCGCATCAGCCGCCGTTTCGGCATCCCGATTTTCGGCCCGACGAAATATCTTGAACGCCGCAACTACGGTCCCGGCGTCCACGGCCCGAAGTCCCGCCGCAAGACCACCGAATACGGCGAAGCTTTGATCGAAAAACAGAAGCTCCGCTATTACTACGGTTTGATGGAGAAACAATTTCGCGGCGTCTATGAAAAGGCGAAGAACCGCCGCGGCGTGACCGGCGAGACGATGTTGCAGATTCTCGAAACCCGCTTGGACAACGTCGTTTTCCAGCTCGGTTTTGCGAACACCCGCGCGGCTGCGCGCCAGATGGTGAATCACGGCCACATTCAGGTCAACGGCCGCAAGGCGGCCATCGCCTCGTTCGCGCTGAAAGTGAACGACATCATCGCCGTCAAGAACAACAACGTCTCGAAGCAGCTTGCGACCAAAGGTCTGGAAGTTGCCGCCAGCCGCGCCGTGCCGGACTGGTTGTCCTTGAACAAGGAAGAACTCAAGGGCGTCGTGATGCGCATTCCGACGCGCGCCGAGATCCAGCCGATTGCCAATGAGCAGGCCGTCGTCGAATTTTATTCCCGCTAAACCGTAAACCAAGAAAGACAATTACACGGGCTTTTCCGGCCGGGAATAAATCAAGCCGGGAAAGCCAGATTAAAATTGTCGAAAGGATACCATGCCAGTTCGTCTAGGACGTTTTGAAATGCCCAAGCGGTTGCAGAAGGATGAAGCTTCCGCCACCGAAACCTACGCCAAGTTTGTCGCCGACCCGTTTGAAACCGGTTACGGCCACACCATTGGCAACTCGCTTCGCCGCGTGCTGCTGTCTTCGCTCGAAGGCGCGGCCATCACCTCGTTGAAGGTGGACGGCGCGATGCACGAATTTGCCACGATTGACGGCGTCGCCGAAGACGTGACGGACATCGTTCTGAACTTGAAGAAAGTCAAGTTCAAGGCCCATACTCGCGATGAGCAGACCCTGTTGCTTTCGGCGAACACGGAAGGCGTCGTTACCGCCGCCGACATCCAGACCAACCAGAACATTGAACTGGTGAATCCCGACCAGCACATCTGCACGCTGGACAAGAAGAAAAAATTTGAGATGGAACTGACGGTCAAGGTGGGCCGCGGTTTCTGCCCCAGCGACGAAAACAAAAAGCCCGGCCAGGCGATTGGCGTGGTGGCGATTGACTCGATTTTCTCGCCGGTGACCCGTGTGCGTTACGGGGTCGAAGCCGCGCGCGTCGGCAACCGCACCGACTACGACCGCCTGGTTCTGGAAGTCTGGACCGACGGACGCATTTCGCCGGACGACGCGTTGACGCAGGCGTCGGCGATTCTGGCGCATCATCTCGACGTGTTTGTCGGCTACGACAAGAACGCGGTTGAATTTGAAGAAGCGGCCGACAAACAGGACGACGAAAAAGCCAAGCTCAAAAAATTGTTGAACATGAGCGTCAACGAAATCGAGTTGAGTGTCCGCGCCGCGAACTGCCTGAACAACGCCAACATCACCACCGTCGGCCAGTTGGCGCTGAAGAGCGAGCAGGAAATGCTCAAGTATCGCAACTTCGGCAAGAAGTCGCTCAACGAGATCAAAGACAAACTGGTTTCGCTGAACCTCTCGCTCGGCATGAATTTTGAGCCGGGCCTGGTGGACGCGCCGAAGGAAGAAATTCAAAGCAATTAAGGAACTGCCATGAGACATTTGAAGCGCACGGCCAAGCTGGGCCGCACCTCGGAACATCGCAACGCAATGCTCGCCAACCTGGTCTGCAGCCTGATCGAACACAAGCGCGTGACGACAACTTTGGCCAAGGCCAAGGCCGCCCGTTCCGTCGCCGAAAAAATGGTCACGCTCGGCAAGAAAGGCACCATTCACCATCGCCGGCTGGCCGTCGCCCGCCTGCACCAGGAAAGCGCCGCGAAAATCCTGTTCAAGGACATCGCGCCCGCGCTCAAAGATCGCAAGGGCGGCTACACCCGCATCATCAAGCTTGAACAACGCCAGGGCGACGCCGCCCAGCGCGCGATTCTTGAATGGGTGGACGCCGTGGTTCCGGCCGCCCCTGCTGAAACGGCCCCCGCCGCCGAAACGAAGGCGGAAGAAAAGAAGTGATCGCCTTTTGAAAATCCCAAGCCCGCTCAAGTTGAGCGGGCTTTTTTGTGGGCGATGACTTGAGCTGGTTTTAGGGCAAATTAAATAAAACTGTAGTTGTTATTGCTGAAAAAGACTTTCCACCAACTGGCGCATGGAATCTTTTTTTTCGTCCCGAAGGGACCAATGAAAATAGCTCGCAGTTTCAACCGCAGGTTAAAAATCCCAACGGACCAAGCCCCGCAGGGGCGGCAGAAAGCGGGAAAACTTTGCTGGTCTTGCCTTGGTTTGGTGGACTCCTGCGGAGCACATGAGACATGGATGTTTTAGTTGCGTTGGGTTTCAAAGTCCACAGGGGATTGGAAGCCGGGCGCGCTGTGGAACCGCTCCCGGTTGTAAAAGACTTCGCTCCATTCGAGGATGGCGGCGCGG
>Ga0164241_10002375_pt1 | contig 20614 bp, 20 predicted proteins | sample OricomyardsoilBY_FD_108780 | JGI IMG/M metagenome (GOLD analysis project Ga0164241, IMG submission 108780) | Backyard soil microbial communities from Emeryville, California, USA - Original compost - Back yard soil (BY) | ecosystem: Environmental > Terrestrial > Soil > Unclassified | place: USA... | reverse complement strand
GATCTCCGCCTTCACCTGTGCCGTCATGGCCATGCGGCCGATCCTGCCATGCGCGTCAACAACCCTCGGAGCGCGGCGAAGGCGCGAGGGTCGAGGGTCGGGGGTACCGAGCCCGTGGTCTCGACAAGCTCGACCGACGGACCGTGCTCAGATGCTGCCCAGGACCTCGGCGTACGTCGCCGCCAGCTTCACCGGGTCGTGCCGGGGCGACCCGTCGTCGGAGGCGACGTCGGCGACCTTGAGCCGCGCGCCACACTTCCCGGCCAGCCGCTCGAGCTCGCTGGCGTCGCCCACCTCGCGGGGGTCCACGAGCACCGTGCCGACCGGCAGCTCGGGAGCGTGGTCGAGCAGCACACGCAGGTGGTCGGCCGCCCTGAAGCCTTCGGTCTCACCGTCCTGACCGAGGTTCAGGACCAGGACCAGATGAGCGTCGGTCTCGAGCAGCGCCTCGCGCAAGGTCGGGACCATCAGGTGCGGGAGCACCGAGGTGAACCACGAGCCGGGTCCGAGCACGACCAGATCAGCGGCCCGGACCGACTCCGCGGCCTCCGGACAGGGCCGCAGGTCGTCGGGTAGCAGCGAGATCGCCTCGATCGTGCCTTCGGACGTGGCGACGGCGACCTGCCCGCGGACGGTGCTCAGCCGGTCGGGATCGCCGGGTTGAAGGCCGCTCACCTGGGCGGTGATGTCCAGTGGCGAGAGAGCCATCGGGAGCACCCGCCCCCGCGCTCCGAGCAGGCGACCCACCCAGTCGAGTGCGGCGACATGGTCGCCCAGCAGCTCCCAGAGGCTGACGATCAGCAGGTTGCCGGTGGCGTGGCCGCGCATCTCGCCGGTGCCGGCGAACCGGTGCTGGATGACCTTGGCCCAGGTCTCCCCCCACTCGTCGTCCCCGCACAGCGCCGCCAGCGCCATCCGAAGGTCGCCAGGTGGGAGCACCCCGAACTCCGATCGCAGCCGGCCCGATGAGCCGCCGTCGTCCGCGACCGTGACCACGGCGGTGATGTCGAGCGGCAGCCGTCGGAGTGCCGAGAGCGAGGCGTACAGCCCGTGCCCACCACCCAGTGCGGTGACCCGGGCAGTCATCCCGTGAATCGGTTGCGGCTCGTCGGTCACGTCACTCCCGTCCGAGGTCACGGTGAACGGTGCCGACGTCGTACCCAGCCTCCCGCAGCAGCCTCGCGATCTCCTCGGTCATCGCCACGCTGCGGTGCTTGCCGCCGGTGCACCCGATCGCGATGGACATGAAACGCTTGCCCTCTCGCAGGTAGCCCTTGGCCACGCCGGAGAGCAGCTCGACGTACCGATCGACGAACTCCCGGGCGCCGGTCTGCTCCATGACGTAGCCGCTCACCTCGACGGCGCGACCGGTCTTCCCGCGCAGGTCGGGCACCCAGTAGGGGTTCGGCAGCCATCGCATGTCGGCGACGAAGTCGGCGTCGACGGGGATGCCGTACTTGAACCCGAAGCTGATCACGGTCACCTTCAGCCGGGTGGTGTCCGGGGTGCCGAACGACTCCGCGATCCGTTCGGTGAGCTGGTGGACGTTCAGGTCGGAGGTGTCGATCACCAGGTCTGCGTTGGCCCGCAAGTTGGCCAAGGCGGCACGCTCCCGCTGGAGGCCGTCGATCAGCCGACCGCTTGCCTGGAGGGGGTGGGGACGGCGGGCGGCCTCCTGCCGACGCACCAGCACCCCATCGGTGGCGTCGAGGAACAGCAGCGTCGTGTCCCGGCCGACGGCGTGCTGGGCGAGGTTGGCCTGGAGCGAGTCGAAGAACGCACCCGAGCGGACGTCGACCACCACGGCGATCGGCTGGCTGGCGCCGCGGCTCTCGTCGACCAGGCGGACGACGTCGCGGAGCAGCGAGGGCGGGAGGTTGTCGACCACGTAGTACCCCAGGTCCTCGAGCTCCTTGGCGGCGGTGCTGCGACCGGCGCCAGTCATCCCGGTGACGACCACGACCTCGCCGAGGTGCTCGACGGGGAGGCCGGACATCTGCTCGGCCATCAGTCCTCCTGGATCTCGCCGGTGGCCGTGTTCACGGTCTGACGGCCAGTGTGACCGCCGGCGCGCTCCACCGCATCCTTGATCGCCATGGCCGTGCGCGGGCCGATGCCCGGCACTTGCGCGATCTCGTCGACCTCGGCGGCCCGGAGCTTCTTCAGCGAGCCGAAGTGCTTGACCAGGGTGCGCCGGCGTACCTCGCCGAGCCCGGGTACGTCGTCGAGCAGGCTCTCGACCATCGACTTGGACCGGCGCGAGCGGTGGTGGGTGATCGCGAACCGGTGTGCCTCGTCGCGGACCCGCTGCAGCAGGTAGAGCCCCTCCGACGTGCGCGCGAAGATCACCGGGTCCTCCTTCTCGGGCAGCCAGACCTCCTCGAGCCGCTTGGCAAGACCGCACACCGGGATGTCGACCACGCCGAGCTCGCGCATCGCCGCCTGGGCCGCGGCGACCTGGGGCGGGCCGCCGTCGACCACCACGAGCCCCGGGGCGTAGGCGAACTTGCGCGGCCGACCGGTCTCCGGGTCGACCAACATCGGTCCGGACTCGGTGTCGACCTCGGTCGAGCGCGCCTGCTCGTCGAGCAGGCGGCGGAATCGGCGGGTGATCACCTCGTGCATCGACGCGACGTCGTTCTGACCCTCCACGCCCCTGATCACGAACCGGCGGTACTCGCCTTTGCGCGGCAGCCCGTCCTCGAAGACCACCATGCTGGCCACGACCTCCGTGCCCTGGAGGTTGGAGATGTCGTAGCACTCGATGCGCAGCGGGGCCTCGTCGAGGCCGAGGGCATGCTGGATCTCCTCCAGCGCCTGGTTGCGCGCGGTCAGGTCGGTGCCGCGCTTGGTCTTGTGCATCATCAGCGCCTGGCCGGCATTGCGGGCGACCGTCTCCTGGAGCGTGCGCTTGTCGCCTCGCTGGGGCACCCGGATGCGCACCCGGCTCCCCCGCCGCTCCGACAGCAGCTCCTCGAACACCTCGCTCTCGGGAGGAAGAGCCGGCACCAGGATCTCCCGGGGTACGCCGTCGTCGTCGGCGCCGGCGTACAGCTGGAGGAGGAACTGCTCGACCAGCTCGGCCGTGTCGCTCTCGTCGGCTCGGTCGGCCACCCACCCTCGCTGGCCGCGGATGCGCCCGCCGCGCACGTAGAAGATCTGGACCGCGACCTCGAGCGGGTCCTCCGCGAGGGCGATCACGTCCGCGTCGGTGCCGTCACCGAGGACCACCGCCTGCTTCTCCAGCGCCTTCTCGATTGCACCGAGGTCGTCTCGCAACCTCGCCGCCCGCTCGAAGTCGAGCTCCTCGGAGGCGGCGTACATCTCTGTGCGGATGCGCTTGACGAACGTGTTGGTGTGGCCCGCCATGAAGTCGCAGAAGTCGTCGACGATGGCCCGGTGGTCCTCGGCCGAGATCGTGCCGACGCAGGGTGCAGAACACTTGTCGATGTAGCCGAGCAGGCAGGGGCGGCCGATCTGGCCGGAGCGCTTGAAGACCCCGTCGGAACAGGACCGCATCGGGAAGACGCGGAGCAGCTGGTCGACGGTCTCGCGGATCGCCCAGGCGTGGCTGTAGGGGCCGAAGTACTTCGTGCCCTTCTTCTTGGCCCCGCGGCCCACCATGACGCGTGGGAACTCCTCGCCGACGGTCACCGCAAGCCAAGGGTAGGACTTGTCGTCGCGGTACTTGATGTTGTAGCGGGGGTCGAACTCCTTGATCCAGCTGTACTCGAGCTGGAGCGCCTCGACCTCGGTGTTGACCACGGTCCACTCGACTCCGGCCGCCGAGGTGACCATCGCGGCGGTGCGGGAGTGGAGGTTGCCGATGTCCTGGAAGTACGACGACAGCCGGGCGCGGAGGTTCTTCGCCTTGCCGACGTAGATCACCCGCCCACGGGCGTCGCGGAACTTGTAGACCCCCGGCTGGGTCGGGATCTCGCCTGCTTTCGGCCGGTAGGAAGCCGGGTCTGCCACGTCGTCAACCCTACGGGCCGGTGCCGACACCGGGGCTCGAGCCGTCGAGCCGTACGACCAGCACCGTCGCCAGCGTCGGGTCGGCGGCGTAGGCGATCCGGGCACCGTCGGCCTTCGCCTGCCGGAGCGCGTCGAGGGCACCCTGGGTGATCCGCTCCCCGGGAGCCAGCACCGCCACCCCGGGTGGGTACGGCGCGACGACCTCGGCGCAGACCTGTCCGGCGGCGCCGTCCCACGCCACCGGCTCGCGGTCGGCGAAGAACGCGTCACGTGGGGACAACGCCGCGTCGGCGGCCACGGTCCACGCCGCGTGCGCGACGGTGGCTCTCGGCACACCACGGTGGCGCTCGATCGTGCTCCCGAGCGCCTCGGCGAGGTCTGCGACCGCCTCGTCGTCATCGGCGAGCGTCACCATGGGGACCAACAGGTCACGGTCGGCCATCTCCAGGGTGAATCCTTGCTTCGCGAGGTCGCGGTCGACCGCGATCCCGTCGGCGCCCGCGCCCGCCAGCAGCACCACCAGCTTGGCGTCGTCGAAGTCGCCGGGCAGCGTCGTCGAGTCGGGGACGACGACCCCTGGTACCTTCCGGAGGACGGCGCGCGCCCGACGTACGCGGTCGAGCAGGGCACCGATCAGCTCCTCGCCGTGCTGCGCGAGCAGCGCCAGCGACCCGTCGACGCTCGCCAGGATCGTGCCGGAGGGTGACGTCGTGGCCGTCGCCTCCATCGCGCGGTCCAGCCGGCCGGCATCGAGGCGATCGGTCCGAGCGAGGACGACGGCCCCCTGGTTCACGGCCGCGAGCGCCTTGTGGGCGCTGGTGACGACGGCGTCCGCGCCGGCGGTGAAGGGGTGCAACGGCAGATCCGGGTGGCTACCCAGATGCGCGCCCCACGCGGCGTCGACGACCAGTGGTACGTCGGCGGCGCGCGTCACCTCGTTGAGCGCGGCCACGTCCGCGCCGGTCCCGACGTACGACGGGCTGGTCACGAAGACTGCCCGCGTGTCGGGATGCGACGCCAGTGACTCGGCGATCGTGGCGGCGCAGATGCCCAGCGGGAGCCCGGTCGCGTCATCGATCGGGGGCTGCACCCAGATCGGGCGGAGTCCGGCGAGCACCAGGCCGAGCAGGAGCGACCGGTGGCAGGTGCGGTCGACGATCACCGTGTCCCCCGGCGCACCGACGGCCAACGTCAGCGCCTGGTTGCCATGGGTGGACCCACCGACGGAGTACCGGCACCAGTCCGCGCCCCACCGCTCGGCCGTCCGCCCCTCGGCCTCGCGGAGCAGCGCATCGCCGTCACGGATGGGAGCCAGGCCGCCGTACAGCGGGACGTCCCCGGCCACCAGGTCCCCGATCAGGTCGCGCCGATGCTTGTGACCAGGGACCGTGAACGCCCGGAGCTCACCTGCTGCCAGTCGTCGTTGCGCGTCCACCCACGCGCGCAGCAACGGCGCCTCCAGCTCCGGGTCCACGCACCGGATGCTCCCACGCCACGGAGCGGGACTATCGACCGACCAGCGACGCCACCGCCCGCCCGAGGGCGCGCTGCTGCTCGGTGGCCGAGAGCCAGCCGTCAGTCGTGACGGCGTGCAGGGCCAGCCCGTCGGCCGTGGCAACCAGGACGTGTGCGGCGGTTCCGGCGTCGGCCTCGGTGGTTCCGGGCAGCGACGCGAGGACGTGGGCGAGCCCGGCGTGGAGCTCAGCCAGAATCGTGCGCTGGACGGCAGCGAGGTCCGGGTCTGTCATCGCCCGGGCGTTGAACGCGAGCTGAACCCGGACCTCGGTGGCGCGTTCGTCGTCGAGCGGGAGCAGCTCCTGCAGCACCGAGAGCACGTTGCCCCGGGTCTGCGCGGACAGCGTGATCGCCTCGATCCTGGCGCGGATCCGGCGTACCACCTCCTCGAACGCGGCGACCAGCATCGCGTCCTTGGTCGGGAAGTAGTGCTGGACGGTGCCGATCGAGACTTCCGCCCGGGCCGCCACCTCGCGCACCGTCACCCGGTCGAGTCCTTGCGAGTCGGCGACCGCCAGGACCGCGGAGGTGACCCGTTCGCGTCGCCCGGCACTTGACTCTCCTGCCATGCCTGGCATCATACATCCGTATGGACCAATACAAACGTATGGTTGGCCGGGTGCCGCGCGGCCTGTGGGCTGGAACCGCGGCGGCGATGGCGCTGGTCTGGGGCCTCTACCTCCTCAACCCGCACGCCTGGCCGGGCCTCACCGGCTCGGTCGCGCAGTCGGCGCTGTACACCGGCAACCTCTACCTCAGTGCCCGTCACCGGACGGTGAAGATCGTGCTGGTCCGGCTGCTCCAGCGGCGCGTGGTGAACCCACTGGTCCGGGCCGGCTTGTCCGTCGGCCTGAACCCACTGGGGCTGGCGCTGCTCGAGACCCGTGGCCGCACCTCCGGCCTGCCCCGCCGGACCCCGGTCGGCAACGGCCGGATGGGCGAGGACTTCTGGGTGATCGCCGAGCACGGGCACCGCGCCGGCTATGTGCGCAACATCGTTCGCGACCCGCGTGTGCGCGTCCGCATGCGGTCGGGTCTGCGGTACCGGTGGTACGACGGGCTGGCCGAGATCCGCCCGGACGACGATCCACTCGCCCGGCAGCGCGCCGTGATCTCCTGGCACCCGCTGCGTGCGCTGAACGCGATGAACGTCCGGGTGCTCGGCGCCGACCTGTTGGTCGTGCGGATCCGCCTGCTCGACATGAGCGGCTCGAGCGAGGCCGTCGCGACCACGATGACGTCGGTCGGCTCGCGATGACGGCCGGACCGTCCATGGAGACCCCACAAGCCGCCCGATCACCCTCATCAAGGCCCAGCCGCCCCCGCACAAAGGAACTTCAAAGTCGGTGTCGAAGAACCTGGTGGCTGCTCGACGTAAGGGCACGGAGCAACCACCAATAACCAGGAGGAGTGATCAAGATGCCGCGTTTCATGGGACTCGTGAAGATGGAAGAGGGAGTCGGCACGCCGCCGCAGGCGCTTTTCGACGCGATGGATGAGTACATCGGCGAACGGGCCGCCAAGGGTGTGTTCCTCGACGGCGGGGGGCTGTACGGCACTGAGGACGCCGTGAACTTCGTGGTTCGCCAAGGCGCGGTCAGCCGGGTCGACGGGCCTTACGCCGAGGCCAAGGAGGTTGTCGGCGGCTGGGCCATCCTGCAGTACGACACCGTCGAGGAGGCCGTGGCTGATCAGCAGGAGTTCGCCGAGCTGCATGCGAAGTACTGGCCCGAGGTCACCGTGATCTCTACCCTTCGCCAGATCTCCACCGGCCCTGAGGCCCCGGGCGACTGAACTCCCAGCGGGCCGGGTGCGAGACTCCCGGCTATGCGTTTCGTGCTGATCCGCCACGGTCAATCCACGAACAACGCACTGTGGGCTGAGTCCGGCGGCGACATCGGACGCGAAGTCGACGCCCGGCTCACCCCGCTGGGCGAGGCCCAGGCGGCCGCATTGGCGGCGTACGCCACCTCCCCGGGCCTGCCGTGGGGGCTGACCGACCTCTACGCATCGCCGATGGCGCGCGCCGTGCAGACTGCCGCGCCGCTCGCCGACGCGCTCGACCTTCCGTTCACGCTCAGCCAGGACCTCTTCGAGGTCGGCGGCCCCTACGACCTGCTCGTCGACACGGGCGAGCAGGTGGCACACCCAGGCTCGGGTAGGCGCGTGATCGCCGCGTTGTCCAACCGAGTGCACCTTCCGGGCTGGTTGACCGAGGAGGGCTGGTGGCGTGGCGAGGTGGAGCGCGAGCGGGGGGTGTACGTCGCGCGCGCCGATCGGCTGATCAACGCGCTGCGTGACACCCACGACCCAGATGACGTGGTGGGCCTGGTCACCCACGGTTGGTTCGGCAACGTGTTGCTCGGCCGGCTCCTCGGCATCGTGGACATGAACGGTGCCTTCGAGCTCGCAAACACCTCCATCAGCCTGCTCGAGGACGCCGAGGAGGGGGCTCCCTGGGACGTCACCGCGATCCGCGTCAACTGGCTCCCTCACCTTGCCGCTGATCAGGTCAGCGACTCCGCCCTCGGCGGCCAGTTGGCCGACGGAATGCCGTAGCCGGTCAACTGCAATGCCCACGACGCGTTGACCTGCGAACAGCCAGCGAGTGCCGACGGCCGGCGGAGTGACGCCGAATGCGGTCGCGCCTGGTCCAGGGACATGACGCGGGGAGCGCGCGTCCCCCAACGTCCAAACCGATGCACCGGCATGCCCAAGGTCACCGCGGAAAGTCGTGCCTCCGGTGTCGAATCCACGCGGACGTGTTCGTTGAAGACGTGAGAGGGCGCCCACGAGGTGACGCGCCCGAAGAGAACGAAGTCGGAAGGGAACACCACCATGAACCAGACCGTCATCGAGGCCCAGGCCCGCTACCTGATTGAGGACCGGATCCACGCGACACGTCGCAGGCAGCCCGTCCACGACCGCCGTCGCCGGTTGCGCACTTTGATCCGGCCGTGAGGTTGCCTGCTCAGGCGTGTCAGGGTGACGGCTTGTGGTTGTCGCACAAGATGCTGAGGCGATGACGAGGAGTGCCATGCCTCACCTGTCTGTATCGCTGGCGGTCCAGCGTGACGGAGCAGTCCGAGTGACCTGTGTCTGGGACACGGTTTCTCTCGATCCGCACCAGACGCTTGCTGAGACCCCGTCCACGATCGCCGGGGCACCCACCGTCGAGTTGGCCACAGACGCCGTCACCGCCCATGACGATCGAGGCCCACTGCCTCTGACCGTCCACGTTGTCGAAGATGACGAGGGCGAGCCGACGCGTTGTTGGCAGGTCGGGCGGAAGACATCGGGCCCCATCGAGTACTCCTACGCGGCCCACCCGGCTGCCGAGGAACCACGGGCCGCTATGCCGCCTCTGGAGCTTCGTGCCGAGGGGAGTGGACTCTCGGGCGCATTGAAGTGCTTCGTGTTGCTTCCGCCGGGACCGGAGGAACTCACGTTCGACCTGCACTGGAGCACGTCCACGGGACCGAAGCACGCCACGAACGGATGGCTCGGCGTATGTAGCCTCGGAGAAGACGCATCCGCGAGCACCCCGCTCACGGGGAAGGGGCTGGAACGCCTCGGGGACACCTACTTCATGTCCGGCGATCTGAGAGAGCAACACCTGCGCGAGGGACCGCTGTCGACATGGTGGCTCACGCCCCCCGGCATCGACGTCGCCTCTTTCGGCGCGAGACTCGGCACCACCTACGACCTCATGTCACAGACGTTCGGTGCCCCCGCCCATCCCTACCGGGTCTTCCTGCGTGCGCACCCCCATCGCGGCGCGAACGCCTCGGCTCATCCAGCGTCCTTCGTGATGGCCATGAACCCCTCGCGGCCCCTGGACGTCGGATCGCTGTATGAGACGCTCGCCCACGAGCTCGTCCACGAGTGGCTGCACCTGGATGGGTCGGACCACGAGAAGACCTGGTTCGTCGAGGGATCGGCTGACTACTACTCCCTGGTGCTGCCGCTACGCGCGGGCATGATCGACCAAGCGGCGTTCGTCGCAGCGGTGAACCTCGCGGCCCGCGAGTGCTACGCGAACCCTCAACGCGGGCTGTCGGTCCAGCAAGCCCAACAGCTGTTCTTCTCCGACTTCCTGGCACATCGACTGCCCTACGCCAGAGGCATGTTCTACCTAGCCGACCTGGACGCGCGCCTGAGGCGAGAAACCTCTCAGACGGTGGGGGTCGATGACGTGGTGCGGGGCGTGGTGCGCGACCGCAGCGCGGGCGAGCAGATCGGCATCTCGGGGTGGTGCACCCGCGTCGAGAACATCCTGCACAGTTCCGAGATGCCCCATCTGGACGACCTGGTCCTCACCGGCGCGGGTCGTCCCTGCGAGGACGCCTTCGGGTCGCAGTTCGAGATGGAGATGATCGACGTGCCCGTTCTCGACTTCGGGTTCGGCTCCTCCACACTCGTCACGGGTCAGGTTCGGGGTCTGGTCCCAGGTGGAGCTGCGGACGATGCGGGACTTCACGATGGCGAAGACATCGAACTTCCGCGCTATCCGGAGATCGTGCGCATGAACGTCGGCGAGGTCCTCGACATCAAGGTGAGCCGCGGCGGCGACACTGCAACTGTGTCCATTCCGCTCACCGGCGCAACGGCCCCAGTGCCGCAATGGCGCACACGCCAGCACACGACGGACTGACCAGCAGCGCCGGCGCTGCTTCCACGACGCGCACCATGTATTCTCACAATCAGACTTGTAGATATTCTGGGGGCGGAGGTGCAGATGTCGGGCGATCTCGAAGCGTTGGTGCTCGCCCTCCTGCTGCTCGCCACCAGCATCTGGGTCGGCGGCTACATCGCGATCGCCGTGGTGGCCCGCACCGCCTCCGCCACCCTCACCCCCGACGCCCGGGTTGCGTTCTTCCGCAAGCTGGGCCGCGCGTACTTCTGGGTCGGCACGCCGGCCCTGGTCGTGGCTCTGGGGACCGGCGCCCTCCTCGCTCGCGATGCCGACCACGGCACACTGTTCACCGCCACGGTGGTGATCGCACTCCTGCTGATCCTGAGCTTCGTCATCGCCGTCGTGCAGGCGCGGCGGATGACCCAGCTGCGGCAGCAGGTGCTCGGCTCGCAGGACGACGCCCAGCTCGCCGAACGAGTCCGTCGCGGTGCCGTGGCCGCAGGCACCTTGCGGGGTGTGCTTGGACTGCTCAGCATCGCACTGGTTGTGCTCGGCGCGTGCCTGGCGACCTGAGTGCCCCAACACCTCGAGAAGGGAGTACTTCTATGTCAACGGGTTCCCTCGCTGACGCACTGACCCGTGAGCACCGGGAGATCGACAAGGGGATCGAGCAGTTCGTCGAAGCGCTCGATCGCGGCGTGCTCGAGGCAGACCACCTGCTCGACTCCATCGAGGCCCTGCGCCGGCATATCCATCTCGAGGAGACCTTCCTCTTCCCACCGCTGCGCGAGATCGGACTGATGATGCCGGTGATGGTGATGCTGCGCGAACACGGCGAGCTCTGGACCCAGATGGACGCTGTCGTACGCCTCCTCGAGGGCACAACCGCCCAGTCCGACTCAGCGGAGATCACGGCCGAGTGTCGCGAACTCCTGGCGAGGCTCGACCGGCACAACACCAAGGAGGAGCCGATCATCTACCCGCGCGCGGACGCCGACCTGCCGATCGAGACCACCTCCGAGTTACGGGCATTTCTCGAGACCGGGACCACGCCCCCTGGCTGGGTCTGCGAAGCGATGCGCTGACCTTTCCGATCCGGACCGCCGCCTCCCGGCTCGGCAATGGGACAGATCACGTCAAGCCGGGACTCGCGTGGACCGATATCGCAGGACGACTGCCCCTGACCGGAACTCATGGCGTTCCACAAGCTCAAGCTGGATGCGTTCGCGCAGACCGGCGAGCAACGTCGGCCCGTGTCCGGCAAGGACCGGCTGCACAAGGAACTCGTACTCGTCGATCAGTCCCAGATCCGCCAACGCCAGGGGCAGCGTCACCCCGCCCACCCACAGGCCCCGCCTGGCTCCTGCTTGAGCCGCCGAACCGCTTGTCCCAAGTCGCCCTGCACCAGCTCGGCATTCCAGTCGACCTCGCTCAGCGCGCTCGACACGACCTACTTCTTCGCCCGGTCGATGGTCTCGGCGAACGGGACCTGCCACTCATCCATCCAGTCAGGCCACGTACCCGTGGCCGGCGTCCGCCACGCCGACTCCATCATCTCGTAGGTCACCCGGCCGAACAGCAGCGCCTCGGCTCGTGCCATCTCAGCGGTCCAGTAGCGCATCGACTCCTCGTCCGGCGGAAGCCCTGCCTCGTGATCGCAGCAGCCGTCGAGCGTGACGTTGATCGAGTATCGAAGCGGTCTCATCTCGTTGATCTCCCTTGATCCTCGTCTGCGTTCACCGGCCCGTGCATCCGACTGTTGTCGGCGCCCTTCCTCCGGCGGTGCTCCATCTGGGCCGGCTCAAGCGGCTGTTCTCCGAGCACCAGCGCATCGCCGCCGGCATCACCGCGAAGACGTGTGCCGCCGAGGGTGCGAGCCCCCATTTGCCTGGTGCGAGGGGCACCACCGAGATCCGTGGAGCCAGCTCGGCCGTTCCGACCTGGCCAAGGCGGTCCCCCTGTGCCATTTCCACCATCAGCGCATCCGCGACACCGGGTTCCTGCATCGATACCTCCCCGATGGAGCCATCCGGTTCAGCCGGCGGATGTGAGCCGTCCGAGACGAGGGGTCCGACAGGGAAGGGGTGAGGCAGGATCGGAGAATGGGTCAGCGGATCTTCCTGGTCCTGGCCGAGGTCTTCGAGGCGGTCGTGTACGCACGCTTCTTCCCGGTCACCCGCACCGAGATCCGCTTGCCTCTCTGAGCCTTGGCCAGCTGGAGCTTCGCGGTGGTGGCGCGCTTGATCCGCTTCCCGTTCGCGTACCAGGTGTAGGAGAAGGTCGTCCCCGGGGTCCACGCACCGTGTCTGGCCCTCAGCGTGCGGCCGACGTGCGGCTTGCCGGAGATCCGGGGCTTGGAGGTGGCCAGCTTGCCGAGTGTGAAGTCGACGGTGACGTGTGCCCCGGCGGCGTCGATGCCCTTCACATGGACGGCGAGGGTCCGCGAGGCGTTGTGCCAGGTGTCGCCGGCGGCGAGCGAGGTGTCACCTGCCCGGTCCACCACCATGGCGTCCACGCCGCCACCACTCCGGGCGGCGGTGATCACCACGCCACGGGCGTAGTGCACGATCCCCTTGCTCGAGCTCAGCGCCCACTTGGCCAGGTACGCCGACCCGGCGTCCTGGCCGGTGCCGGACCGGTAGTCGAGGTAGAGCCTCCTACCGGTGTCGGGGTCGACGACCCGTACGCTGCGGGTGCCGGCGTCGTCGCTGCGGGGCTTGATCGTCGCGGTGGCGTGGACCGGGACCGTGAGTGCGCCGAGGTCTACAGCCTGGATCTCGCCGGGTTGGGTGATCCCCTGGAAGACCCGGAACGGTGTGCTGAGAGCCGTGAGCTGGTTGACGCCGTTGAGCGCGAAGCCCATCACGTCGTAGATGCCGAAGTACTCCAGCGAGCGACGAGACCATCGGACGTTCGCGTGCTCGAAGCCGTAGTTGTGCCCGGTCTCGTGGGCGTAGGTGCCCTCGATGGCGGCGCCCGCCTTCACGATCAGGGCGCCACCACTGGCGAAGCTGCTCCCCATCGTGCCCTCGCCGACCACGCCACCACTCGAGCAGGACGGCGGTACGAACAGGACGAGCTGGTCAGGCCCTCCGATCTGGATGCCCGGGAACTGTGCGGCCGCTTCCTGCACGATGGCGAAGAAGTCGTTGCCCAGTCCACAGTCGGTGGTGCTCAGATCGGTGTCGTAGTGCGTGACCACGCTCGGTGCGTCAATGGCGCTGATCGCCCCGTCCGCCTCCCCCTTCCAGTAGGCACCAACAGTGCTCACGTGCCCGAGCAGCTGGCTGTCCGACTGGCCGAGAGGCCCTCGGTTGTCGACGGCAGCGACGAACTGCGCATGCGTCGTGGGGGTGATCGCGGCCGAGACCTCGGAGATCGTCGGTGCCCCGACGACCGCCAGCGCCAACGAGCGGCGGTCCACCACTCGGAGTGCCGCGGCGGCACCCGACTCACCGTGGTCGGTGAGCGTCCTGGTGACGGTGGCCGGCAGCGCCAGCCGGCCGTCGAAGACAGCACCGGTGCGGACGTCAGGGTCGAAGCTCCCGCGCATCGGGACGATGTCGCCGTCCGCCAGTGCGACGGCGTACGTCGGCCGGAGGCCCGGGGCATCGGGCTGCGCGACCAGCAGTCGTCCGTGCACGGGGATCGACGTCCCACCGACCGCCTCTGCCGGTGCCAACAGAAGGGGCGCCGGTGCGGTCGCCACCACCAGGGCGAGCGCCAGCACAACGAGACGTGCACGACTGACCATGGCGACCCCTTCGTCTGTGACCCGCACAGGCTAAGGACCGCGGCCTCGGGCGTCCCGAGAACGGCCGAAACCCTCGGCAAAGTCGGGTCAGCCGGGGACGATGTCTGGTCCCTTGACCTTCACGGCCACCTTCGGCAGCGCGGCGACCGAGCCGGCGGGCGAGCCGCTCGGTCCGGCGACGTTGCTGCCGTCGGTGATCGAGAACTGGCTGCCGTGGCAGCCGCAGTTGATGGTGCCCGAGGCGACGCTGGCGAGGATGCAGCCCTGGTGGGTACAGGTCGCCGAGAACCCCTCGAACGTGCCCTTCGTCGGCTGAGTCACCACGACGTTCCGCGAGTCGAGGATCACTCCCCCACCCACGGGGACGTCCGCCGTCGCGACGAGGGCGGCGTCCGCCGCGGGGGCTTGCTTGTTGCCGCCGCCGTTGTCCTTTCCCCCGCTGGACGGGGCCGTGGCGGGCTCGTCGGCAGACCCGTCGGAGGAACCGCCACCGTCGCAGGCGGTCAGGATGGGCAGGGCGAGGCCGCCCACCGCGGCCCCGGCGAGGGCGCGGCGTCGGCTGATGAGGGGGTCGGTCACGGGGAGACTCCTCGTGGTCGGCTGGTCAGACGGCTCCGAGACGGTCGACGCTAGCCAGACCGCCTGAGTTTTCCCTGTGGAGCCTTCTGAAGGCGGTGGAGCCTTCGCCGGATCTACGGACATCCGCCTCAGGAGGTTCGACCGCCCGCCAAGAGCGGGGCCAGGAACTGTCCGGTGTAGCTGTCCGGATGGGCCGCGACGTCCTCCGGGGTCCCCTCCGCGATCACCGTGCCGCCGCGCGACCCGCCCTCCGGACCCATGTCGATGATCCAGTCCGAGGTCTTGATCACGTCGAGGTTGTGCTCGATGACGAGGACGGTGTTGCCCTTGTCGACCAGGCTGGACAGCACGCCGAGGAGCTTGCGGATGTCTTCGAAGTGCAGGCCCGTCGTCGGCTCGTCGAGCACGTAGACCGTGCGCCCCGTCGAGCGCTTCTGCAGCTCGCTGGAGAGCTTCACGCGCTGCGCCTCACCACCCGAGAGGGTCGTGGCCGGCTGGCCGAGCCGGACGTAGCCGAGACCCACCTCGCACAAGGTCTCCATGTGCCGCGAGATCGCGGGCACCGCCTTGAAGAACTCGGCAGCCTCCTCGATCGGCATGTCGAGCACCTCGGCGACGGTCTTGCCCTTGTAGTGGACCTCCAACGTCTCCCGGTTGTAGCGCGCGCCGTGGCACACCTCGCACGGGACGTAGACGTCGGGCAGGAAGTTCATCTCGATCTTGCTCGTGCCGTCGCCCGAGCACGCCTCGCACCGGCCACCCTTGACGTTGAACGAGAAGCGTCCCTGGAGGTAGCCACGCACCTTCGCCTCGGGGGTCGAGGCGAAGAGCTTGCGGATGTGGTCGAACACCCCGGTGTACGTCGCTGGGTTGCTGCGCGGCGTACGCCCGATCGGGGACTGGTCGACGTGGATCACCTTGTCGACGTGGTCCAGCCCGTTGATCCGCTTGTGCCGGCCCGGCACGGCACGGGCGTTGTAGATCTGCTTGGCCAGGCTCGTGTAGAGGATGTCGTTGACCAGGGTCGACTTTCCCGACCCGGACACGCCGGTCACCGACACGAACAACCCCAGCGGGAACGTGACGTCGATGTCCTGGAGGTTGTGCTCCTTGGCCCCGACCACGGTGAGCTGGCGCCCCTTCGTGCGCGGCCGTCGCATCGGCGGGACCGGGATCTCCTTGCGCCCCGAGAGGTAGAGGCCGGTCAGCGAGTCGCGGTGCTTGAGCAGGCCCTTCACCGGCCCGGCGTGCACGACCTGGCCGCCGTGCTCACCGGCACCCGGGCCGATGTCGACGACCCAGTCGGCGGTGCGGATCGTGTCCTCGTCGTGCTCGACGACGATCAAGGTGTTGCCGAGGTCCTTGAGCCGGACCAGCGTCTCGATCAGCCGGTGGTTGTCGCGCTGGTGGAGGCCGATGGACGGCTCGTCGAGGACGTAGAGCACCCCGACCAGGCCGGCTCCGATCTGGGTGGCCAGCCGGATGCGCTGGGCCTCGCCGCCTGACAGGGACCCGCTCGGACGGTTCAGCGAGAGGTAGTCGAGACCGACGTCGAGCAGGAAGTTCAGCCGCTCCTGGATCTCCTTGAGCACCCGCTCCGCGATCTGCTTCTCGCGGGTGCTGAGCTCGAGCTCGCGCAGGAAGTCCGCGGTCTCGTTGATCGGCAGGGCGCAGACCTCGGCGATGGACTTGCCACCGATCGTCACCGCGAGGCTGACCGGCTTGAGGCGGCTGCCCTGGCAGGCCGGGCACGGCACCTCACGCATGAAGCCCTCGAAGCGTTCGCGGCTGGTGTCGGACTCGGCTTCCCCGTGCCGGCGCTCGACGTAGCTGCGCACGCCCTCGAACTCGGCGTAGTACGCCCGCTGCCGGCCGTAGCGGTTGGTGGTGACCACGTGCACCTTGGTCGGGTGGCCCTCCAGCAGGCTCTTGCGCGCCTTGGCGGGCAGCTTCTCCCAGGGGGTGTTCAGGTCGAAGCCGAGCTCCTCACCGAGCGCCCCCATCAGCCTGAGGAAGTAGTCGGCCACGTGCGCCTGGCTCCACGGCTGGATCGCACCCTCGCCGAGGGTCGCTTGCGGGTCGGGGACGACCAGGTCGGGGTCGACCTCCATCCGCGTGCCGAGGCCGTGGCACTCCGCGCAGGCGCCGAACGGGCTGTTGAAGGAGAACGACCGCGGCTCGAGCTCGTCGGTGTCGAGGTCGTGGTCGTTGGGGCAGGCCATCCGCTCGGAGAACTTCATCTCCCGCCCGGAGTCCTTCTCGCCGAGGTCGACGAAGTCGAGGATCACCAGGCCGTTGGCCAGCCGGAGCGCCGTCTCGACCGAGTCGGTGAGTCGGCGCTTGGACGACGCCTTCACCGACAGCCGGTCCACGACGACCTCGATGGTGTGCTTGCGCTGCTTGTCCAGCTTGGGTGGGTCGTCGAGGGTGTGTGTCTGACCGTCGACCCGGACCCGGGAGAAGCCGTCGGTCTGGAGCTGCCGGAACAGCTCGACGTACTCCCCCTTGCGACCACGGATCACCGGCGCCAGCACCTGGAAGCGACGCCCCTCCTCGAGCCCCAGGACGCGGTCGACGATCTGCTGCGGGGTCTGTCGCTCGATGGGCGCACCACAGACCGGGCAGTGCGGCCGGCCTGCGCGGGCGTAGAGCAGGCGGAGGTAGTCGTAGACCTCGGTGATGGTGCCGACCGTGGACCGAGGGTTCTTCGACGTCGACTTCTGGTCGATGGAGACCGCCGGCGACAGGCCCTCGATGAAGTCGACGTCGGGCTTGTCCATCTGCCCCAGGAACTGGCGCGCGTACGCCGACAGGGACTCGACGTAGCGCCGCTGGCCCTCGGCGAAGATCGTGTCGAAGGCCAGGCTGGACTTGCCCGAGCCGGACAAGCCGGTGAAGACGATCAGGGAGTCGCGCGGCAGGTCGAGCGAGATGTCCTTGAGATTGTGCTCCCGGGCTCCCCGGATGATGAGCTGGTCGGCCACGTGCTTCCTTGGCTGCGTCGTCTGGTTGGGTCGTCGGTTGAGGGTGTTCGAACACATGTTCGCCGCTTCCCCACTGCCGGCGCAAGCCTGACACGGCCCACCGACAGTCCCGATCCTACGGACTTCGAGAAGGCCGCACCTCACCCGTCTTGCTGGATACGCCGCCGGTCGAGGGCAGGCGATGCAGGTGGTGTTGGATGGACGCATGACCGCGGACCCGACCGCCGAACGCGACGTCGTCTCGGACATGCTCCACGAGGCTTCGGCCCGACTCGTCCGCACGGTCGACGGGTTCCACGGGGACGACTGGACCGCCCCGACTCTCCTCCCGGAGTGGAGCCGGGCGCACGTCGTCGCCCACCTCGCCCTCAACGCCGAAGGCATGGCCCGCGCCCTGCGCGGTCTGGTGGCCGACCCCGACGACGACGGGCCGCACACCATGTACGACTCCGACGAGCGTCGGGGCCAGGACATCGCCGAGCTGGCGGCCGACGCCCCGAGCGAGATCCGCGCACGTCTGCTGGGCGGGGTCACGATCCTCGTGGACGCGATGGACGCCGTGCCCGTCCATGAGTGGGAAGCGCGGCTCGAGCGCACCCCTGGTGGCCGCACGATGCGGGCCGACGCGTTGCCGGGCATGCGGTTGCGCGAGCTCGAGATCCACCACGTGGACCTCGACGCCGGCTATACCCGGGCGCAGTGGCCCCTCGCCTTCGCCGAGCACCTCCTGGACGCGATGACCAAGCGGGTCCGTCCCGAGCAGCCCTTCGAGGCCAGGCCCACCGACTCCGGACGCACCTGGGTCCTCGGCGACGGCGAGGCCCGGTTCGAGGCGGAGTACGCCGTGCCGGTCGTGACCGGGACCTCGGCCGACATCGCCTGGTGGCTGACCGGGCGGCGGGCGCCCGAATCCTTGTCCTGCTCGGGCGGCGAGCTCCCGATGATCGAAGGTTGGTGACCCGTGTCCGAGCAGTCCGGCCCGAACGCCTACACCGGCGAGGTGTCCCCCGGCGGTGATCCGCAGCGGCGTACCGCCGGATCCCTGGAGATCACCAAGCTCGCCGTCGACGAGCAGATGTCCAACAACTGCTACCTCCTGCGCTGCCTCGACACCGGCGACCAGGTGCTGATCGACGCCGCCGACGGCGCGGCGCGGCTGCTCGACCTGATCGGTGACCGCGGACTCACGGCGGTGGTGACGACGCACCAGCACTGGGACCATCACCGGGCGCTGGCCGAGATCGTCCAGGCGACCGGCGCCACGGTCATCGCCGGCGAGCCGGATGCGGATGCGATCACCGAGCAGACCGGGGTCACCGTCGACAAGCGGGTCGGCGAGGGCGACCGCGTGCCCGTGGGCACCTGCTCGCTCACGGTCATCCCGGTGGCGGGCCACACCCCGGGCTCGATCTGCCTCGTCCACGACGACGGCTCAGGCCGGCCCCACCTCTTCACGGGCGACTCGCTCTTCCCCGGCGGGGTGGGCAACACGCAGGGGGACTCCGAGCGGTTCCACCAGCTGATCGACGACGTGTCGGACCGGATCTTCGACGCCCTGCCCGACGAGACCTGGTTCTACCCCGGTCACGGCAACGACTCGACGCTCGGCGTCGAGCGGCCCCACCTCGACGAGTGGCGTGAGCGCGGCTGGTGACGGCGCGTCCACCGGGACAGGTAACGAGAATTCGGGAAGGTTGCCGGTTCGAGATCTGATGGCCCTGCCGCACAAGGCCCTTCGCCCACTGGAGGACTCATCTAGAGTGATCGCGGCCGTCACGGGGCGGTCCCGACAGGGGGCAGCATGCTTCGCCAGCTCATCTCGGCACGTCGGCGTGCCGCTCTCGCCGTCGTGACGGTCGCCTCACTCTCGGCCGCCGGCCTCGTCGGTACGTCGTACGCCAGCGAGGGTAGCGGCGACGCAGGGTCGCACCGCTCCGCACGGGTCTCGGTCGGGCAGGCCGACCAGACCGGGCAGGCGACGAAGGACGCGTACGTCGACGTCACCGACCAGGGCGGCGTGGCGCAGACACGCGCCCTGCGGTCCGCGAGTCGCGTGGTGCAGCAGCCCGCCACCCGCCAGTTCCTGAAGGCGGCACCGGACGACACCGTGCTCGACATCACCGGGCCGACCAACACCGTCCGCTGGCTGGCCGACCTCGACGGGACCCTGACCGGCCGGAGCAGCGCCCCGGCGACGAAGGTCGCACGCGACTACGTGAGCGAGCACCTGGCCGACCTCGGCCTGGTGGCCGACGACCTGGACACCTTCCATCTCAGGCGGGACTACCGCGACATCGCAGGCACCCACCACCTCTACTTCACCCAGAAGATCGACGGGATCTCAGCGAGCCGCAACGGGCTGACCGCGTCCGTCGACAAGCAAGGTCGCCTGCTCACGCTCGGCGGAAGCCCGCTCTCCGAGGGCGCGGCCGTCACGCTCCCTCCGCCGTCGGCGCAGACCATCACCACGCCGGGCGCGGCCCTCGCCCGCACCCGCGGACCCGTGGCCGCTGGTGGCGACACCGGCGACGACTCCGCGACCAAGGTGGTGTTCGCGACCGCCGACGGACTGCGTCCTGCGTGGGAGACGGTGGTCACCTCGTCCGAGACGCCCGCGACGACCGTGATCGACGCCGTCACCGGACAGGTGCTCCAGCGGACCCCGTTGACCCAGTACGAGAAGAGCACCGGTCGTGTCTACAAGTTCTTCCCAGGCTCGCGCCGCGGCGGACATCAGGTCAGGGTCAACTTCAGCAAGCACCACTGGCTCGGCAAGCACGTCCGCAAGCTGAGCGGCAACAACTCCCACACCTACTCCGACGTCGACGACAACGACCGGGCCGCCAAGTCCGAAGAGGTGCACCCCCGGAAGGGCCGGGCCTGGGGATACCGGCTGAAGCCGTTCCACCTGTCGTTCGCCAAGAGGTTCTGCAGCAATCCCTGGCCGTGCTCGTGGAACCCCAACAAGAGCTTCTCCTGGCGGGTGAACCGCGCGCAGAACGCCACGCAGGTCTTCTACTTCGTCAACAACTGGCACGACCACCTCAAGGCCGCACCGATCGGCTTCACCGAAGCTGCCGGCAACTTCCAGCTGAAGAACCGCACCAAGCAGGGCAAGGGCGGCGACCCGGTCACCACCCAGACCGACGACGGCGCCAACACCCTCCGGCG
>Ga0164241_10002373_pt1 | contig 20617 bp, 15 predicted proteins | sample OricomyardsoilBY_FD_108780 | JGI IMG/M metagenome (GOLD analysis project Ga0164241, IMG submission 108780) | Backyard soil microbial communities from Emeryville, California, USA - Original compost - Back yard soil (BY) | ecosystem: Environmental > Terrestrial > Soil > Unclassified | place: USA... | reverse complement strand
GCACGTCGAGCGAAAAAGAGAAGAAGCGATCGCGATTCAGGAAGTCGCGCGAAGCCTCCTTCTGGGTTGGTATCAGAGAGTTCACGCATAATCGGGGAGATCGACGCGCCAGCCGTCGCGCGACGTGATTCGGTTCAGCCAGTTGCTGAGGCGAGCTGATGATGGGAGCCGGAGCATCGCGTTGCGCGCCCACAATCCCACGCTTGTCTTGGGTGCGAACATCGAGCCGACGTCTGCGGCACCGGACTGGCAGCGAGTTGCATATGGACGCACGAGCGCTCGTGTTCCGACCGCTACTAGAGGAGTTCATCCTTGGTCGTTTCGAGCACAAGCGCGGAGAACAAAAGAGCATGACTGAGGAAGTCTGCGGACTGCAACGAGCAACGAATCCTTGCTCCGAACTGGAACACTGGCATGCAGTGAATCGAGTCACCGACCGAAAATGAGCGACCATTGTCCAATAAGTTAAGGTGCCTACCGGTTAGGACGCGGTTGCCCGGACTCGCAGCGGACCCCGAAGCTCGTGGCCTGCGCTCTCGCCTCCTAGGCTTGGGCCCCCCCCGCAAGAGCGGATTTGGGGTTCTCGTCCTTCATTCGCGACTAAGCTGCACCTCGCTAGGGGCGGGCCACCAGCGCTCGCTGACTCAAGGAAAGAGATCGCACGATGTCACAAGTCAGAGTCATGTCGCCGCTGTCCGGCCAGGTCTGGCCGCTCGAAAGTATCCCGGATCCGGTCTTCGCGCAGAAAATGGTCGGGGATGGTCTTTCCATCGATCCCACCGACGCAGCGCTCAAGGCCGCGTGTGATGGAGAGGTGATAGCGCTGCACGCTGCGAGCCACGCGGTCACCCTGCGCACCACGGAAGGCTTGGAGCTGTTGATGCACGTCGGCATCGACACGGTTGCGATGAAGGGGCAGGGCTTCAAACCCCTCGTGAAGATCGGCGACAAAGTGACCACTGGCGAGTCGCTGATCGAGTTCGACCTCGACTTTCTCGCAACGCACGCAAAGAGTCTGCTCACGCAAATCGTCGTGGTCAACAGCGAACGAGTCACGTGGCTCGAGCGCGCCAGCGGGCAAGTGAGGGCAGGCAAAGATCCGTTGTTCACGGTCATGGTGAACGCTGCGACGGCCGAGACGTCGACCAACGGGGCGGCGACGATCATCTCCGAAGCGATCCTGATCCCGAATCCCACAGGCTTACACGCCCGTCCTGCCGCGGTCATTGCGAGCCTCGCCAAAGGGTTTCAGTCTTCAATCAAACTGCAGCTGGGTGACCGTCAGGCCAACGCCCGGAGCGTGACCGCCATCATGGGCCTCGATGTCGCACAGGGCGCAAAAGTGCAGCTGATCGCGAACGGTCCCGATGCAAAGGCGGCAATCGAAAAGCTAACGGCATTGCTCGCTGCCGGCTCTGGGGACGAAGGTGGCAAACCAGCGCCCGCTCCGGGAAGTGTCAGCGTTGCGCAGGCGGCGGCACCGCCAGCACGCAAGTCGACCGATCCTAACTTGCTGATTGGCACATCCGCATCGACCGGTCTGGCGGTGGGTGAGGTGTTTCAGCTTCGCCGGGAAGAGATCGCCGTGACTGAAGCTGGCAGCGGCGTGGCCAATGAGCGTCGTAAGCTGGCTGATGCCGTTGCGACGGCCCAGGGACAGCTCGCCGCCCTGGGCGGGCAACTCCGCGCGAAGCGCGAGGCCGCGAAGGCAGCGATCTTCGCCGCGCACGAGGAGCTCCTAACGGACCCTGACCTGTTGGAGATTGCCGAGTCGCTGATTACCAAGGGCAAGAGCGCCGCGTTCGCCTGGAAGGGCGCGTTTACTACGCACGCCGAAAAGCTCGCTGCGATGAGCAATCAACTGCTCGCGCAGCGCGCCAACGACGTGCGTGATGTCGGTCTGCGTGTGCTCGCGATTCTGACCGGCACTTCGCCTGCCAAGAGCGAATACCCGCCCAACAGCGTGCTGATCGCCGAGGACCTCACGCCGTCCGATACCGCAGCGATCGATCGCACGCGGGTCATGGGCTTTTGCACGACGCGAGGCGGCGCGACTTCACATGTCGCCATCATCGCGCGCTCGCTGGGTTTGCCGGCCTTAGCGGGCATCGAACCCACCGCGCTCGATGTGCCCAATGGCACGCTGGTGATCCTCGATGGCAACAAGGGCACGTTGCGCCTGAACGCCAGCGCGGATGAAGTGAGCCGCATTCGCAAGGCTCAAGAGCGATCCGAGCAGCGCCGCAAGGAAAACTTGGCTCACGCGCAGGAGCCCGCCATCACGCTGGATGGGACGCGCATCGAAGTCGTGGCCAACATCGGTGGACTCAAAGATGCGACCAAGATTGCCGGGCTCGGCGGCGAGGGGGTTGGCTTGTTGCGCTCGGAATTCCTGTTCATGGAACGCGCCGACGCGCCGAGCGAAGAGGAACAGTTCGAAACGTACAAGGCGATTGCCCTGGCGGTGGGGCCCGAGCACCCGCTGATCATCCGCACGCTCGACGTCGGCGGGGACAAGCCACTCAGCTACCTGCCGATCCCCAAGGAAGACAATCCGTTCCTCGGCGAACGCGGGGTGAGGGTCGGTCTCGATCGTCCGGAAATCCTGCGCGCTCAGCTGCGTGCGATCTTGCGCGCCGCCGCGTTCGGCAAAATTCTGATCATGTTCCCGATGATCGCCCAGCTGAGCGAGCTGCGCACAGTGAAAACAATGCTCGCAGAAGAGGCGAGAAGCCTTGGCGTCGCCCCGATCCCCACCGGGATCATGGTGGAAGTGCCGGCCGCCGCAATGATGGCCGAACAGTTCGCGCGGGAAGCGGACTTCTTCTCTATCGGCACCAACGACCTCACGCAATATACGCTGGCGATCGACCGCGGGCACCCAAAGCTCGCTCCGCAGGTCGACGGACTGAACCCGGCCGTGCTGCGTCTGATTGCTCAGACGGCCAAGGGTGCGGAGCCGCTGAAGAGAATGGTCGGCGTTTGCGGCGGCATCGCCGGCGATCCCGCAGCGGTGCCGCTGCTGATTGGGATGGGTGTGACCGAACTGAGCGTCAGCCTACCGGCGATCCCGACGGTGAAGGCGCAGATACGCAAGCTCCGCCTCGATGATTGCCGCGCGCTCGCCGCGCGCGCGCTCGCCGCCGAATCCGCAGAAGAGGTGCGTGCCCTCGTGCCGGATCCAGACGCCGAACCTTCCACTACGCAGCGCAAGGCCTGAAGATGTCATCTTTCAAGACCGCTTTCTCGCTCCTCCAGAAAATCGGCAAATGCATGATGCTGCCGGTTTCCGTGTTGCCCGTTGCCGGCATCTTGCTCGGCGTTGGCAGTGCGAACTTCAGCTGGCTGCCGGCCGCAGTTTCGCAAATCATGGCCGCGGCCGGCAGCGCGGTGTTCGGCAATCTGCCGTTGTTGTTTGCCATCGGTGTGGCCATCGGCCTCACCGAAAACGATGGCGTCGCCGCGTTGGCCGGCACTGTGGGCTACGTCGTCTTCCTCGCCACCCTGGGCGTGTGCGCGAAGCTCCGTGGCATCGAGACCAAAGCCATCATGGGCATTCCGTCCATAGAAACGGGCGTCTTCGGGGGCATCATCGCGGGCTTGATCGCGGCAGCGGCTTTCAATCGCTTCTACAAGATCAAACTTCCCAGCTACCTCGGCTTCTTCGCCGGTAAGCGCGCCGTGCCGATCATCACCGCGTTTGCGGTGATCGCGGCGGGTGCGGTGCTCAGCTTCATCTGGCCACCAATTGGCGCTGGCATCGACGCATTTTCGCAGTGGGCCGTTCACGAAAACCCAGCGCTAGCTTTCGCGATCTATGGCGTGGTCGAGCGAGGCCTGATCCCGTTCGGCCTGCACCACGTCTGGAACGTTCCATTCTTCTTTCAGGCTGGCGACTTCACGGATCCAACGACCGGCCAAGTCGTGCACGGTGAAATCGCGCGTTTCATCGCTGGCGATCCAACGGCGGGCAACATGACGGGCGGCTACCTATTCAAGATGTTCGGTCTGCCCGCAGCCGCAATCGCCATCTGGCGCACCGCGCGCCCCGAGGAGCAGAAGAAGGTCGGCGGCATCATGATCTCCGCGGCGCTGACTGCTTTTCTGACGGGCATTACCGAGCCAATCGAGTTTGCGTTCCTATTCTTAGCTCCGCTGCTCTATGCCCTGCATGCCGTGCTGGCAGGCGTCGCCTACTACCTGTGCGTCGAACTTGGCATCAAGCACGGATTCACCTTTTCGCATGGGCTCATCGACTACATCGTGCTCTTCTCGAAGTCGCACCGGGCTCTCTGGTTGCTCGTCATTGGGCCGATCTGGGGCGGCCTTTATTACGGCGTCTTCACCTTTGCCATCCGCCGCTTCAATCTACCCACCCCAGGCCGCGAGGTCGAAGCCGAGTCCGTAAAGCCGGCGCACGCCGTGACCAGCGACAATTTCGCGCTGCAGCTCGTGCGTGCCTTTGGCGGTCGGAGTAACATCGTGAGCTTGGACGCATGCATTACGCGGCTCCGCATCAAGGTGGCCGACGTGTCCAAGGCGAGCCCGACGAATCTCAAGGCGCTCGGCGCGGCCGGCGTGGTCGTCGTAGGCGACGGCGTTCAAGCTATCTTCGGCACTCAAAGCGAGAACCTGAAGACGGACATGCAGGAATATTTGAAGACTGCGGGCCCTGAAGCTGATGAGGTCGAACCGTCGACGGCCGTTGCGACGTCGGCGCCGGTCGGGCTACAGCCTCCGGTTCGTGATCCCGATGCGGCGCGAAAAGCTGCCGCCTACATTGCGGCGGTCGGCGGCAAGGCAAACATCGTTCGCGTCGCTGCTTGCGCGGAGACTCGGCTTCGACTCGAACTCCGCGACCAAGCTCAGGTTCGTGAAGCGGCGCTCCGTTCGGAAGGGATCGCCGCGGTGGTCAAATTCGACCATGGCAAGACCCTCCACCTGCTGGCAGGGTTGAATGCCGACCAATACGCGGCTGAAATGCGCGGTCAACTAGCGGGTTGACCGCAACTGCTCGAGGTGTCCGTGATTCGCTTGCTTGGGATCGATGTTGATGGAACGTTGCTGGGGTCCTCGGGCGATGTTCTGCCCGAAGTTTGGGACGCCTCCGAGCGCGCGCGCAGTTCTGGAATTCGTTTGATTCTGTGCTCTGGACGACCTGCGTTCGGTCGAACGCTGGAATATGCACGGCGGCTCGATGCCGATGGCTGGCATGTCTTTCAAAATGGCGCGAGCATCGTCGACGTCGCTACCGGGGAATCCCGCTCGACACCGCTCCCGCTCGACTCCGTGCGAGCGTGCGCTGCACGCGCCCGCAGCACCGGCGACTTGCTCGAGCTGTACACGGACAGTGAATTCGCGAATGAAAGCGGGTCAGCCGTCGCGCGCGAACACGCCCGCCACCTCGGTGTTCCATTCGAGGTGCGACCATTCGAATCGCTCACTCGACCTATCGTCCGCGCTCAGTGGCTGTTGTCTCACGAAGCGGCCAGACAACTTGCTTCGGCTCCGCATCCAGGTCTCGAAGTCGCTCTATCGACTTCACCGCTGATGCCTGACACGACCTTTGTCGGCATCACCGTCGCTGGCGTGAGCAAGGGTAGCGCGATACGCACTGTGGCGTCCGAGTACGGCATCGATCTGAAAGACGCAATGTACGTGGGTGACGGGGAGAACGACTTATCGGCATTGCAAGCCGTCGGCCATCCGGTGGCGATGGCGAACGCAGCCCCGTCGGTGCTACAGCTCGCCCGATACACCGTGGGTCACGTTGACGAGGGCGGGCTCGCTGAGGCGATGGATCTCGCAATGGGGCGGCGTCTTCGAACCTAGAAAAGATTGCTCCGGTGAAAGCCGGCCTTGCTCGCCGAAATTGCACATCGGGTGTCGTCAGCGCCACCGCGCGCACGCGAATCTGCGCGTCGGGAGCGCTCACTGCTAGAAGTTCTGACCGACCCCGAAGTAGAAGAGCGTGCCCGATTTCCCGTAGGCGACGGTCGCACGCGCTCGGATGTCTTGCTTCTCCATGATCTTGAAGGTGCCGCTACCCCAAACGCCCGGTAGCCAAGCGGCATCCGTGAACTGGGAGAACTCCGCGAACACCTTGCCGAGGCCGCCACCTGCCTCGGCACCGATTCGCTTCCAGATGATCCAGCGGACCTCGGTCTCGACTCCGGCCATCTTCTTGTCCAAGTACTCGCCCGTTTCGTAGCCGAGCGTCGTGCCGCGCATCCCGTAGCGCGCATAGGCCGAGATGGGCAGATTGCCGAAGCCGAACTGGCCGAAGACGCGATACGCGAGCACCAGGCGATCGGTGCCTCCGAGCAGCGGGAAGTACTGATTGAAGCCCGGTGCTATCAAGAAGTATTGCTCGCCTTCCTTGAAGATGCTGCCGTTCATTCGAACATTGAGGTAGACACCTTTTGACGGGTAGTACTTGTTGTTGCGCGAGTCGTACTGGGAGAGCAGGCCGACGTTCGGGGAAACGCGCCAGTCGGAGCCGGAGCCGATACTTTCGAGAACCGCCTCGTCCTCGGGGGTGTGGGTCTTGGTGTGGTAGGCGCTGGCGCCGAGCAAGCCGCCCACATAAAACCCCTTCCAGAGAACTTGCCGGTAGACTTGACCGATGGCGATGATTTGTTCGAGCCGATAGTTGAATTGGGGGCTCGAAGTGGCAGTGCCTCCCAATCCGTAGAACTCTTGGAACAGGTTGACGTAGCCGGCCATACCGACCACACGCCAGCGGTCCTCGTCGAGAAACAAGCGAGTCGCCGCCACGCCAGCAAAGCTCTGGCGCTCTCCCGCGTCGTCATTGAACGGCGGTTTGATGGCATAGAGTAAGTTGAGCATCGCGATTGACGGCGGCGATACCTCGTCCTTCTTGTTCGGGTGGAACATGAGCATCGGGAGGAGGTTGGCGCCCACGCCGAGGCTCGGGTTGTAGAAGGGGCCCGGCACGACTGCGAAGCTCGTGGCTTTGCGCTTCTTGTCGTCAGGCTTCTTGTCGTCAGGCTGCTTATCTGCTGAGGTCTTGTCTGCTGTGCTGCTTGGGGCTTCCGTCTCCGCGGGGGGACTCTCAGCAGGCCCCGTCTCCGCAGGCGCGCCGCTCGCAGACGGCCCCGTTTCGGGGGCGCTGGCTGCGGGCGCTGACTCGGCGGGCGCCGGCTCGGTTGCAGGAGTCTGTTCGCCTTGAGCGAGAGCAGCGGTGCTTGGCAATAGAACGAACGACCACACTACCGCCGCTACAACTATCGTCTTTGGCACAGTCTCTCCCTCAGCCAGCGCGCGAGAGCCGAGCCCGCGGACGCGATGCAGTTTGTCGCCCGTGTATAGAGGTCACTATACTCGGGGGTCAAGTCGAACCGCGCAGCCCCCGTCGGCACAGACTTGCAACGTGCTAGAGAAATCCCAGCGAAACATGAAGCCGGGCGGTGTCGTGACGGTGCGACGACGTTTCGAGTAGGCTGATTCAACGCTCGGGCGACATCTACTGCGACGTCTAGCAGAACTCACTCGGGAGGCTGGAATTCAATGGGTCGCTCAATGCCGACCAGGCGATAGCCCTGCTGCGGGCCGAGATCGTACAGGTGAACCCGGAGCGGCCCAGGCGCATACCCGTTGGTGAGGTCAACGACCACGTAACGCTCTGGGACGACACTCGGCGCGATCCCACGCCCCTGGGAGCGAGCGCAGCTCAGTACGCAGATCTTCGGCTACTTCAGCTCACGCGACTTCGACCCCGAAGCCTGGCGGGGCGAATACCCGAACCCCGCCTTCATGCGCATGGTCGAGCAGGACGGCGCCTGGATGGCCCGCATCCTGGCCAAGTTCAATGACGAGCTGGTCGCCGCTGCCGTGCGAGTCGGCAAATACGACTCCGCCAGCGAAGCTTAGTTGATCGAAACCTTGCTCAAGCGCCGCGACGCCACTTCGGAACGCCGTTCGGCTTCGCGCTCGTCGCTCTCTTCTGGGCCTCACTCTCTTCTGGAGCGTCGCTCACGTCGCCCTCGAGCCTAAGCCGCTCCTCTTGAGCGAGGGCGAGCGCGCTCTGCAGCCAACCGGCCAGCAGCGTGGCGATCAAAATCAGGCCGCGTTGTCTCACGCTTCCGATGGCTCCCCGCGGTCATTCGGCCCGGACTTCATTCGCGAGCGCGAAATCGAACAGTGCCGTGAGCGAAACAGACGACGATACAAAGTCCCTCTGGTTGCGGCACGTGCGTGGATGCCGTCTGTAGCTGTGTATAGGGCCCACTGTACTTTTCGGTCAAGTCAGACTGCCCAGCGCCTATGGGTACAGACTCGCAACGTCGAGCCAGGGGGGGCTTGTAGCGGGTAACGACGGGGGAGCCTGTGATTGTGCGAAAGAAACTCGATACCTTCGATGCGGTGACGGATCTTCCCAGAGGTCGAGTAGGCCCTGGTAAACGAGGCACGCCCAGTACGCCGCTCGGGCACCCCCATGTCGGAGCGATGTTGCGCGGCTGGCGCCGGACGCAATGATTGCATTGCCCGCTGTATGGATAGTATTGAGTGGTGCATGCGACCAGCCAGGGCCCGGCGCAGCGCCCGCGACGCAATCAAGAGGTTATGTGTCCTGCTCGCCCTCCTGTCCTTGGTATTGGCCGCCCGCGCGTCAGCACAGGGGCTCAGCCTCGAGGAGTGCCAGGCGCGAGCCAAAAACAACTATCCGCTGATTCGCCAGTACGCGCTGATCGAGAAGTCGCGAGAGTACACGCTCAGCAACGCCAACAAGGCATACTTTCCCCAGCTGAGCATTACGGGGCTCGGTGCCTATGTCTTTGGCGACCTGCCGTCGGCCCCCGGGAGTGCCGATAAGAGCAATCCCTTCCACTTCATTGGAATTGCCCAGCTCAATCAGGTGATCTGGGATGGCGGCGCCACTAGGGCACAGAAAGAGGTCATCTCCGCGTCATCGGATGCGGACAAGGCAGCCCTGGAGGTGTCGCTGTACGAGCTGCGCTCACGCGTCAATCAGGTCTACTTCGGGATCCTCCTGGTGAACGAGCAGCTGGAGCAGCTCGCCGTGCAGGACGCGATCCTCAGCAACAACGTCGACCGCATCAAGCAACTCAGCGACAGCGGCCTCGCCTTCACCACCGACCTGGATGAGCTCAAGGTCGAGCAGCTGAAGCTGGATCAGCAGCGCGTCGAGTTGCGCTATGTCAGCCGCGGATACGTCAGGATGCTCTCGCTGCTGATTGGCCGCGAGATCGGCGAGGATGCGAAACTCACCAAGCCGGTAGTGGACAGTCAGCAGCCCGACCTGACGATTTCGCGCCCCGAGCTCTCCTTGTACAAGCACCAACGCAGCCTGGTCGATGCGCAGTTGTCGTTGCAGAAAACTGAGCTGATGCCAAAAGTCGGCATCTTGGGCATGGCTGCGCTGATCGAGCCGGGCCTCGGCATCGGCACCCAGACCACCTCCTGGCTCGGCGTGGCGGGCCTGAGCGTCTCTTGGAACACCGGCGGCCTCTACCGTCACGGCAACAACGCGGACCTGGCACAGCTGTCCCTGCGCCGAATCGAGCTGCAGGAAGACACCTTTCGGTTCAACACCAAGATTGCGGTAGCGCAAACCTCTGCGGACATCGAAAAGCTTCGGGCGATCGTCGCCAGCGACGACGCCATCGTGCAGCTGCGCCAGGGCATTCGTGAAAGCTACCAGCTGAGGTACAACACGGGCTCCTGTCCGTTGATAGACCTCCTGAATGCCACCGAGCACGAAAGCGGCGCTCGCTCACAACGTGCCCTGCATGAGATGCAACTGCTGGTCGCAATCTTCGAGCAACAGACCCTCACCGGACATTAGCTCATGCATCCCAGAAATATTTTTCTCGCGCTGTTGGTGCTGCTCGGACTACCGTCCTGTCATTCGTCCGGTCTGGAGCATGATGCTTCAGGTTCGTTTGAAGCCGTCGAGACCATCATCTCCGCCGAGGCGGCTGGGCAGATCCTGGAGCTGCGCGTCGAGGAGGGTGAAGAACTCGCTGCCGGTCAGGCAGTAGGCCAGATCGACAGCACCCAGCTCGCTGCGCAAAAGCAGCAGCTCATGCAGAGCCGCACGGCCATCCTGAGCGCGCGGCCCCACAGTGCCGTGCAGACGGACGCCCTCAAGAAGGAACTCGCGAGTGTCGTCCTCGACCGCACCCGCACTGCCAAACTAGTCGCCGGGGGCGTGGCCTCGCAGCGGCAACTGGATGACACAGACGCCAAGCTGCGGACACTGGAAGCACAGATCAAGGCCCAGGAGAGCTCACTGCAGACCACCACCTCGTCCCTGAACGAACAGGGGCGCACGGTCGACGCACAACTGGCGCTGCTCGATGATCAGCTGGCGAAGTACGTTCTCACGAATCCAATCAAGGGAACTGTACTCAGTAAGTACGCCGAGCCGCATGAAGTGGCCACACTCGGCAAGCCGCTGTACAAGATCGCCGACCTGTCGCAGCTCATCCTGCGAGCGTATATCACCGGTGACCAGCTCTCGCAGATCAAGCTCGACCAGAAGGTCAAGGTCTTCACGGACGATGGGAAGGGTGGCTACAAACAGGCTGAGGGCGTTGTCAGCCGGGTGTCTGACAAGGCGGAGTTCACACCCAAGGCGATCCAGACCAAGACCGAGCGAGCCAACCTCGTGTACGCCATCAAGGTGCGGGTCAAAAACGACGGGACCTACAAGATTGGCATGTATGGCGAGATAGGCCTTCGGTAATCATGCCTGTCGTCGAACTCGGAGGCATCGGCAAGACATACGATCACGGTCGGGTCCAGGCCGTGCGTGATGCCTCATTCGCGGTGGAGGCAGGGGAGTTGTTCGGCCTGATTGGCCCTGATGGGGCTGGCAAGACCACCATCTTCCGCATCCTGACCACGTTGTTGCTGGCTGATAGTGGCGTGGCCGCCGTGGCCGGCTTCGACACGCGACGCGACCCCTACGAGATCCGGCGCCGGGTGGGCTACATGCCAGGCAAGTTCTCCCTGTACCAGGACCTGACGGTCGAGGAGAACCTCACGTTCTTCGCCACCGTGTTCAACACGACGCTCGAGGACAATTTCGAGCAGATCAAGGACATCTACGAGCAGATCGAGCCATTCCGTAAGCGGCCGGCGGGGAAGCTGTCAGGCGGAATGAAGCAGAAGCTGGCGTTGTGCTGTGCGCTCATCCACAGGCCGGAGATCCTGTTCCTCGACGAACCCACCACCGGTGTCGATGTCGTTTCCCGGAAAGAGTTCTGGGACATGCTGGGGCGCCTCAAGCTGCAGGGGATGAGCATCCTCGTTTCCACCCCCTACATGGACGAAGCATCGCTGTGCGACCGCGTGAGCCTGATTCAGAGCGGGCGCATCATGGCGGTCGATGTTCCTGCGGCCATCGCCGCGGGTTTTCCCAACGTGATGTTCGCGGCGAAGGCGGGCAACATTTACCAGCTGCTGACGGCGTTGCGCGCGGATCCGGACGTTGAGAGCTGCTATGCGTTCGGCGAGTTCCTGCACGTCACGCTCAAGGACGCCCACGACAGTGAGCGCGTATTCAGCCGGATCGCCGCCGCCCACACGCTGCCGGATCTGGACGTTCGTCGCATCGCCCCGAACATCGAGGACAGCTTCATTCGACTGATGCTGGCCACGGAGAGCGCATCGGACACAGATGGCCCCCACGACCAGTGATAAGGCCATGACCTGCCGCAAGCTGACCAAGCGCTTTGGTGGCTTCACGGCGGTTGATGGCCTGACTTTCGAGGTGGACCGGGGAGAGATCTTCGGATTCTTGGGCGCCAATGGCGCGGGCAAGACCACGGCCATGCGCATCCTGTGCGGCCTTTCGCATCCCACGTCGGGAGAGGCCACCGTTGCGGGGCTCGATGTGTACCGGCAGGCGGAGCAGATCAAGGCCAACATCGGCTACATGAGTCAGCGGTTCTCGCTGTACGAGAACCTGACCGTGGTCGAGAACATCACCTTTTTCGGCGGCGTGTATGGCTTGTCGCGCCCGGAGATCCGGCGTCGGAGTGACGCATTGATCGCGACCCTGGGCCTCAGCAATGAGGCCAACACACTCGTGGGTGCGCTACCAGTGGGCTGGAAGCAGAAGCTCGCTTTTTCGGTGGCGGTGTTCCACCGCCCGCAGATCGTGTTCCTGGATGAGCCCACGGGAGGCGTTGACCCGGTGACTCGCCGGCAGTTCTGGGACCTCATCTACGAGGCGGCGGCGGGCGGCATTACCGTTTTCGTGACGACCCACTACATGGACGAGGCGGAATACTGCAACCGCATCTCGATCATGGTGGACGGGCGTATAGAAGCGCTCGACTCGCCCGCCAACTTGAAGCGTCAGTTCAACGCAGAGTCGATGGACGACGTGTTTCTCCAGCTGGCGCGCCGGGCTGAGAGGAGCTGAGCCCGACCCATGAAACAATGGATCGCCTTCATCCGCAAAGAGTTCTACCACGTCTTCCGGGACACGCGGACGCTCCTCATTCTGTTCGGTCTGCCGGTGGTCCAGATCGTTCTATTCGGCTTTGCGCTCAGCAGTGAGGTGAAGAACATCGGCATCGCGGTGCTCGACAACGCACATGATGCCGCGTCGGTGCAGGTCACGAATCGGATCGAGACCAGCTCCTACTTCCACTTGACGGCGCCGGTGCGGAGCTATGCGGAGATCGAGAACCGCTTCCGGGACGGCAGCATCAAGTGCACGCTGGTGTTCCCGTCAGACTTCGGCGCCGCACTCGGCCGAGGGGGGCAGGTGCAGGTGCAGGTCGTTGCCGACGCCTCCGATCCTAACACCGCCACCACCGTAGTCAGTTACCTCTCGGCGATCCTGGCCGGCTATGCGGGCGAGCTGTCGCCCACTCACCGCCCATCGTACCAGATCGTTCCCCAGATCCGGTTTCTTTATAACGAGGAGCAGAACGGGTCGCTCAACTTCGTCCCCGGTGTGATCGCGCTGATCTTCATGATCGTAGCGACCGCCCTGACGTCGGTGTCGATCGTCCGCGAAAAGGAGCTCGGCACCATGGAAATCCTGCTGGTGTCGCCGCTCAAGCCGCTGATGGTGCTCGTGGCCAAGGCGGTACCGTATCTGCTGCTGTGCATCGTGAACCTGGTGCTCATTCTGCTGCTCTCTGTCTTCCTGCTCAAGGTCGAGATCCGGGGCAGCCTCCTGCTCTTGTTCGCAGAGAGCGTGCTCTTCATCATCGTTTGTTTGGCGCTCGGCCTGCTCATCTCCAACCTGACGAGCTCCCAGCAAACCGCGATGCTCATCTCGATGATGGGCATGATGCTCCCGACGATGCTGCTCACAGGCTTCATGTTCCCACTGGAGAACATGCCCTGGATCTTTCGCGTCATCTCGTACGTGGTGCCCTCGCGGTACTACTACGAAATCACGAAGGCCGTGATGCTGAAGGGACTGGGCTTTAGCCATGTCTGGCGGGAAACCGCGGTCCTGTCCGGCATGGCGACGACACTCCTGATGGTCGCCCTGAAGACATTCAAGACAAGGCTCGCATGAGCGTACTCCTCTTCCTGCTGGAGAAGGAATTCCGCCAGATCTTTCGGGACCGGACGATTCTGGCCATGATGTTCGTCCTGCCCATCGTGCAGCTGATCATCATGCCGCTGGCGGCCAATTTCGAGGTGTCGAACATCAACGTTGCCCTGGTCGATCACGACCACAGCTCTTATTCCAGAGAGCTGACGGCCAAGATCGCCTCGTCAGGTTACTTCCGGATCTCGGGCGATGCGGCATCCTACTCGCAGGCCTTGAGACTGGTCGAGGACGGTCAGGCCGATCTGGTGCTCCAGATCCCCGCGGGCTTCGAGCGCAACCTGGTACGTGAAGGATGGCAGGAGGTGGGCATGGCGGTCGACGCCATCAACGGCACCAAGTCATCGATCGGTGCGGGATACCTCACCGCCGTCATTGCGGATTACAACCGTTCGTTGGCGATGAAGCTCAACGTGACCGGCCAGTCCATCGCGACCGCGCCTGCCGCCATCGAGGTGATCGCGTTGGACTGGTTCAACCCCCGGCTGGAATACAAATTCTACATGGTGCCGGGCATCCTCGTCCTGCTCCTGACGTTGGTGGGCGGCTTCATGGCCTCGTTGAACATCGTCCGCGAGAAAGAAGTCGGCACGATCGAGCAGATCAACGTGACCCCGATTAGGAAGTGGCAGTTCATTCTGGGCAAGCTGATTCCGTTCTGGATCGTCGGCATGGTCGTCTTCACGGTCGGCCTGGTCGTGATGTACGTCGTGTACGGCATCTTCCCGATGGGCAGCATCGCGGTGCTGTATCTCTTTGCCGCGGTTTACCTGATTGCTCTCCTCGGGCTCGGCCTGCTCATCTCCACCTTTTGTGACACCCAGCTACAGGCGATGTTCGTGGCCTTCTTCTTCATGATGATATTCATGCTGATGAGCGGCTTCTTCACCAGCGTCGACAGCATGCCCGACTGGGCCAGGTCTTTGTCGAACTACACGCCAGTGACACACTTCATCAAGGTCGTGCGGCTGATCGTGCTGAAGGGCAGTGGAATGGCGGAGGTAGGCACGGAGCTGTTGTACCTGGTCGGCTTCGCACTGGTGCTCAATGGAGGTGCCATCATGAATTATCGGAAGACCAGCTAGGTATGAAGGCCAGGCCATCGTGAACGCTTTCTACACGAGCCGCCCGCCGTCCGTGCGCAGCGCCTCCACCGCCGGTCTTGCGGCCAACGCCCCGGAGGGTGTTGGGGTTTGTGTCACCGCTGTGGGCGAGCCCTGTACCGCGCGGCCGTCTAGCTAGGGCGGCGTGAACGGCCAGCAGCCTCGAGCGATGGCGGCTCACGCGGGTGCGATGATGTTCGATGTTCAGGGCGGGAAAGTATGTCCGGTAGCGGGCTGCATCACGGGTTAGCACCGTCATGCTGCCAACGACCGCGTGAGCGCGTAGAAGCCGGTCAGTTCGGGCTCGAAGAACTTTTGTCCCCGACGGATAGACTCTTGCCCTGCGCGAAGACGATGTGCGTCGAGGCAACGGTCCTCACCCAGCAATCGTCGTATTGACGTTCGCCGACCTTGAGGGCGAAGCGCGTCACAACATTTGGCAGCAACGTCAGAAATGCCTTCACTTGCTCCAAGTGTTTCCCTTTCAACGTTCCGACCGAAGGGGACAGCATCGTCACCTCGAGATTGAAAGACGCCGCCATCTTCGGGCGCCGTAGATAGACGATGGTCCGAATAGCCTTCACCGGCGGAGCAAACTTCAGCCTCTACGACTCGCGCAACCCATTTCGTTCAGTTGGGCTGCAAGTGAGCTCGATGCGAACGGATTTCGCCGCATGAAATTGTTGCAAAAAGTTCAAGGCGCGGCGCGAGAGGGATGCTGCTCTGGCCGCTCAGGCTCGGTACGCGCCAGCGCGGAAGCAAGCAGTGGCTTCTACGAAACGCTTTGGGCCTACGGTCACTCGTCCACCCGATCGCACCGGTCGACCAACCGCAATAGCCAGAGGGCGCGGCCGCTCGAACACGCAAACGGCCCCGTCAGAACCGTGCCGAGATCGCTACGCCCCATCCTTGACTGGAAAATCTCATCACGTCCAGCTTAGCCCGCAGCGGCGGGCGCTGAGCGGGCTTCTCTTCCACTGCGTCAACCCGCGGTCCAGCTGTCGCGAAAGTTGTCCAGCCGATCACCGTTGCTAGAATCCCCCCTCCAAACAACGCCAACCCGATAGGGCGTCGGCTTTTTGTACACTCACGACCCGGACTCGGATCGCAAGGAGGATCGCCGAGTACTTGGACGATAAACAAGGCCATTCCGCCTACGATCGCAATCGGTCCCGCTATCCCAGCAACCAAACCCCCGGTTCGCGCGACCGGGCTCCCTGAGCTTGCCTTGAATGCGGTGTGTTGCCCCGTCTCCAAGGTTGTCTGATAGTGCACTCCGCGTTCCTGGTTTGTCGCCCACAACGTATAGCTTCCACGTACTCCCCAGAACGAGCACTGTCGGTAGCAACTGACAATGGATTTCCGCTCGCCGGGCCGTGCAACGGTAAGCAGCAAGCGGTCCTCGTCAGTGCTGACAGAGATTCGGACCGCGCCGAGAGGAGCATCCTCCTTCTTCAGGGTTGCGACCGGAGACGGTTCCGCGCGCCGCGACGGTGCTTCCTCTGCACGGAGGCCTCGCGCGGTGACAAGCAACACGCCCGCGATCGACCACGAAGTCAACAGTCGGCTCACTCGCGGCATGACACGCCCGAGCCACCAGAGGAAAGTGCGTCAGGCACCACAGTGTGAAAGAAACGCAGACGCGGTTTTCCGAGCGAAGCAACTAGATCGCGGAATTGCAGAGTAGTCATGCGCCATAGACGTAGTTCATTAGTCATCCTCACACTCGAAAGCACGAGTTATACCAGAATGCGCAGCAGGCATTCGCTAGACGACTGTGGTCAGTGCTCTCGTTTTCCTGCGTTGGCGCAAAAGCCGCCCGCGCAAACGTCGTTCCGAGTTGCGAAACGCAGACGTTCTGCCGACCTACTCTTTGAGGTTGTCACCCGACTCTAACAAGCCCAAAAGCCAGTCCTGCTCAACACGAACAAGGCGCTTCCATATGCTACGACGAAATCTTTCGGGCATCGGCCTATGACGACGCGGAGCGCAGAGCCTCGTCCCCGTCGCTTCTGCATGGTCAAGTTGAAGTGGGAAGTGGACCTCGCCAGTCAGAAACGGCTGAATGCTCTCATTCGCCAAATCCATCCGCGAATTTGGCCTTGAGCAGCGGTGCCGTCAGCGACGACAGACTCACGCGCTGGCATCGGTCCGTAGCAAAGTTCTCTGGCGCGAGCCAGCGCTCGTAGGCAACGCGCAGCGCGGGCCACTCACTGTCTATGACGGAGAACCACGCAGAGTCGCGGGTGCGGCCTTTGACGACGTTGGACTGGCGGAACACGCCCTCGAACGAAAACCCGTAGCGCTCCGCAGCGGTACGCGAGGGCACGTTGAACGTATCGCACTTCCATTCGTAGCGACGATAGCCCAGCTCGAACGCCCGCCGCATCATGAGGTACATCGCCTCGGTTGCCGCGGACGTGCGCTGCAGGAGCGGCGAATAGTTGATGTTGCCGATCTCGACCACGCCGTTTGCGGTATCAAAACGCTGGTACGCGGCGGTGCCGATCGCCCTTCCCGTCGAATCAAGGATGGCGTGAAACATTGGGTCGGTGCCGGCCGCCCGTTTCTCCAGCCAGGCCAAGTAGGCGGCGAAATTGTCGAATGGCCCGGACGGAACATAGGTCCAATTGCGGCCTTCACGGTCGAGGCTGACGGCCGCGTAGAGAGCCGCCGCATGACGCTCCAGGTCTAGCGGCTCGACGGTGCAGTAGCGGCCGCTCATCGGCTCGCGTGGCGGAAGGGGCGGTGACCGCCAGTCTGGCAGTGCGGCCCCGATTGGCTGGCCCAGTGAATTCAGCGTGTGGGTCACTCTCGCTCCTCAGTCACCAATTGTCCGCCATCAGTAAGCAGATGCATAGTAGGGATGGAGCCGGCGGCTCAAATCCTTTGGTCCGATCTTCAAGCGCGCCAGCCCACGCAAGCGCATAGGTGGGCGCTTGTGATTTGAGCTCAAGCATCCGCCGCCGTGTACTCGTGGCCTTGGCGCAGGGAGAGAGTGAGTGCCGCTTCAGGCATTGGCTTGACGACCGTGGTCAGTGCTCTCGTTTTCCTGCGTTTGAGCAAAAGCCGCCCGCGCAAACGTCATTCCGTGATCCGATGCTCGACGGCTTCGTATACACACCGGGCGGGCTCGAACAAGCCGCGCCGGTCAGCAGCACCATAGGCGCCGGACATCGATTCCGCTCATTCGGATCTTGAAGACGCACGAAGGGGATACTGACGACCGCAACCAGGACTCTGTGACCCGACGTCCTGGAATGATGTAACCCTGAGCAACCAGTGTCACCCATGCTCCCGGTCTACAGTGTATCCACAGGTCCCGTTCGCTCACGGATCGACGGCTAGGAAGGCCCGCTGGGAACGCACTGAGTCGCTTCGAGGGCTTCCTAGCCCACGGTGAGGACGCAAAAGTCTTTCCGGATGGCTTCCTAGCCCGCCAAGAAGACTTGAAAACGCTTTTTGAGGGCTAGGAAGCCGTCTGTTGACGTCAGTATGGTGGGCCAAACTGGCTTCCTTCGACTGAGACAAGAATTTCGAAGGGTTTTTGAGGGCTAGGAAGCCCTCGGAAAGCACTTTTAAGTCCTTTCGGAGGGCTAGGAAGCCCTCCGAAACCACTTGCGAGTCGAATGGCGGGCGACGAAGGCGCCATATCGAGTTGAGCGGGCGCCGATTTCAGAATCTGACTCGGCGAAGTTTTTTGTGCGCAACCCGGTTCGCTTGCGCACCGACCTGAGTGGCACTGGGCGGATTTCCGCCGGTGAAACCAAGGGTCGAAAAATGGAACCAACGAGTCAAAGTACGAACACGCTCAGTCAACTGACTGGATTGGGAGGCGAAGCACTGATCGACGAGGCGTACGCGCGCGTGAAGCCCGAGCTCGATGCATTGAACGCGGAGGATCTCCAGCAAGTCAATTTGGACGTGACCGCCGCGGTCACGACCATCTTGGGCCTGCTGCCGGAGGTCAAAGCGTTGCGCGAACAAATCGTCAATCAGCTGCCGACCTTCAACATCTTGTCTTTTGACAAGCTGGAGGATTATGCGCTCGCGTTGAGCTTTGCCAACACGATTTATCTGAAGGTGACGCAGCCTCCGGATGATTTGGCGCAGCTGAACGCTGACGCAACCAAGTTGCATGATCAGCTGCTCGCAGACGCGCAAGCCCTCGCCCAACACGGGCTACTGAACGGAACGCAACTCGGGCGCCTTCAGGGCGGCAATGGCTACAAGAACCTGGCTCAGGATCTCCAGCTATTGAGCAGCATCATGCGCGAGGGGTGGGACAAGATCGTGAACAAGTCTGCCACTACGGCGGATGATCTGAAGGCGGCTAACCAGATGTCGGTGCGCTTGATGCGCATCGTCGGCCTGCGCGAGCAGGGCCCGGCGTTGCTCGCGGACGCTACTGACCAACGGCTGCGCGCCTTCACGCTCTTCATCACGATCTATGAAGATGTGCGGCGTGCGGTCGCCTACCTGCGTGGCCGTCAGGGTGATGCGGACACGATTGCACCCTCGCTCTATCCGGGGCGCCCGCGCAAGCGCACGACCGATCCCGGTGGAGACACGACCGCACCGACCGTCCCACAGCCGCCTGCGGGTAGCGGGACGCCGGCTCAGGGCACTACTGGGGCGGGCAGCGCGCCTTCGCCCGCTGCAACAGGGGGCGGGTCCGACAAGGACCACCCCTTCATGTCGTGAGACGAAACGTTCTGACAGAAAAGAACCAGTAAGGAAGGGGTGAAAATCATGAAACCGGCATTAAACCTGGGAGCGTGGCGGCAGTTGAGCGGAGCGGGGGGCGGCCACGCTCTCTGGTTGCCGGCGGAACATTTGGTGACCCACGGCGTGGTCGTGGGCATGACTGGCAGCGGCAAGACTGGGCTGGTCACAGTGATGATCGAAGAGGCCGCGCGGGCAGGAGTGCCGACGGTGGTGATCGACGTCAAAGGTGACTTGCCCAACTTGCTCCTGGCATTCCCTGATTTCACCCCCGCGCGGCTCGAACCGTGGATTGAAGTCGAGCGTGATGCTCTGACTCCGGAAGCACTGTCGGCGCGCGTCGCCGAACTCGCCGAAAAGCGCCGGACTGCGCTCAGCGAGTCGAAAATCGCCGAGCCCGAGCTGGCGGCGTATTGCGCAGGAACGGCGGTGCGCGTGCTGACACCAGGCGGCAGCGCCGGGGAGCCTCTGCATATGCTGTCTTCCCTCGAGCGGCGCTCGCCGCGCTGGGATACGGACGCCGAGGCCGCTCGCAACGCGCTCACCGCGGCGGTTTCACTCGTTCTCCGGCTGCTCGGACGCGAGCCCGATCCAGCCAAGAGTCGTGAACACGTGCTCTTGAGCGTGCTCGCCGAACGGCGCTTGCTGGCTGGGGAAACAGCCGAGCTCGGCGCGCTGATGCAAGACGTGCTCGACCCGCCCATTGACGAAATCGGCGCGCTCTCGGTCAACGCTTTCATGAAGCCGAGTGAACGCAAAAATCTGGCCGCCGCGCTGAATAGCCTGCTCGCGGCGCCGTCGTTCGCCAGCTGGCGCCAAGGCATCACCCTCGACGTGGGTGAGTGGCTCAGGCCCAAGGATGGCAAGACACCGATCGTAGTCGTGAGCGTGGCTCACCTGGACGACGAGGAGCGCGCGTTAGTGCTGGGCGTGCTGCTCGAGGAGTTGCTTTCGTGGGTGCGCACGTTGCCGGGCTCCCAGAAGCTACGAGCGTTGTTGGTGTTCGACGAAGTGTACGGTTTTCTGCCGCCGCACCCCGCCAATCCGCCGACGAAGCGGCCGCTCGTATCGCTGATGAAACAGGCTCGCGCGTTCGGAGTGGGTGTCGTGGTCGCGACCCAAAACCCGATGGACTTGGACTATCGGGCGCTCTCCAACGCCGGATTGTGGTGCCTCGGCCGACTGCAAACCGACGCCGATCGCGCCCGCGTGCTGGACG
>Ga0164241_10002372_pt1 | contig 20619 bp, 15 predicted proteins | sample OricomyardsoilBY_FD_108780 | JGI IMG/M metagenome (GOLD analysis project Ga0164241, IMG submission 108780) | Backyard soil microbial communities from Emeryville, California, USA - Original compost - Back yard soil (BY) | ecosystem: Environmental > Terrestrial > Soil > Unclassified | place: USA... | reverse complement strand
GGCAACCTGCTGCTGTTCGGCCACGGCTTCTCGATCCACTTCGGCGAGATCGATCCGCCGCAGGAGGTCGACGTCGGGCTCGTCGCGCCGAAGGGCCCCGGCCACCTCGTGCGCCGCCAGTACCTCGAGGGCTCGGGCGTCCCCGGGCTCGTCGCGGTCGACCAGGACGCGACCGGCAACGCCAAGGACCTCGCGCTGGCCTACGCCAAGGGCATCGGCTGCACGCGCGGCGGCGTCTTCGACACCACCTTCAAGGAGGAGACGGAGACCGACCTCTTCGGCGAGCAGGCCGTGCTGTGCGGCGGCGCGTCGGAGCTCGTCCAGGCCGGCTTCGACACGCTCGTCGAGGCGGGCTACGACCCGCAGATGGCGTACTTCGAGTGCCTCCACGAGCTCAAGCTGATCGTCGACCTGATGTACGAGAAGGGCCTCTCGGGGATGCGCTACTCGATCTCCAACACGGCCGAGTACGGCGACTACTCGCGCGGCAAGCGGGTCATCACCGACGAGACCCGCGCGTCGATGAAGAAGATCCTCGGCGAGATCCAGTCCGGCGACTTCGCCCGCGAGTGGATCGCCGAGAACCGCGCCGGCCAGGAGAACTTCAAGCGCATGCGCGAGGAGCAGGCCGCGTCGCAGGTCGAGACCGTCGGCAAGGAGCTGCGGTCGCACATGGACTGGATCAAGACCGACTTCTGAGCGGAGATCTCGCACTCCTCGCGGAGCTCGCGGATCTCGCCGACGCTCTGACCCTGCCGCGCTTCGCGGCGGGGGACGAGCGGGTCGGGCGCAAGGCCGATCGCTCGCCGGTGACGGCGCTCGACCGGGAGGTGGAGGCGGAGCTGCGCCGCGTGCTCGCGGCGCGCCGTCCCGGTGACGCGGTCCAGGGCGAGGAGCTCGGCTCTTCAGGCGGTAGATCGGGCCGGCGCTGGGTGCTCGACCCGGTCGACGGGACGGCGCAGTTCGTGCGCGGGATCCCGGTGTGGGGCACGCAGGTCGCGCTCGTGGAGGACGGGCGTGCGGTGGCCGCGATCGTCTCGGCGCCGGCGATGGGGCGGCGCTGGTGGGGACGGGTCGGCGAGGGCGCGTGGAGCGACCGCGGCGAGCTGCGGGTCTCGGCGGTCGACGAGGTCGCTTCGGCGGGGCTGTCGTTCGGGCGGCTCGCCGAGCTTCACGACCCGTCGCGGGTGATCGCGCTCGGCGCGGCCTGCGACGCCGCCGGCGGCTACGAGTCGTTCTGGGGTCCGATGCTCGTGGCCGAGGGCGTGTTGGACATCGCGGTGCTCGCCGATCCGGAGCCGTGGGACCTCGTGCCGGCGCAGGTGCTCGTCGAGGCCGCGGGCGGCGCGTGCACGGCGCTGGACCTCGGCTCCCGCCTCGGCCGTCCCACCGCGGTGCTGACCAACGGCCTCCTGCACGAGGCCGCGCTCTCCGCGCTCGCCTAGCCGGCCGCGGCGCTGCGCGCCATCGCGACGGCGATCCGGACCTGGTCGGCGGCGGGCATCCCGCTCGCGTGGATGGAGACGAGGTAGCCGTGCCCGTCCTGGTTCCAGAGGACGAGCACGTGGCCGCCCTGGATCCCGCCGCGCGGGTACGGCGGCTCGGAGAGCACCCGCGCCCGGAGGCCGTCGCCGAGCGCGGCCGTGCCGATCCGGCGCGGGGCGACGCCGTTGACGAACGTCCCGCCGCCGCGCATCGGCACGGTGCTGTCGACCGAGATCCGCAGCGCGTCGTCGTAGTCCCCGTACGCCGCCGCCTGGCCGCCGATCAGGAGGTGGAAGACCTTCGGCCCGCGCCGCGCGAACCCGTTGGCGAAGTTCAGGAGGTAGACGCCGGGCGGCGCCGAGAAGTCGTAGTCGTCGCGCCCGGTCCCGTCCGGCCACCGCCGCGGGCAGCGCACCGGGAAGAGCACGGCCAGCGCCGCCCGCGCGCACGCGGCCCGCACGCCCGCGGGCGCCGCGATGAGGCCGCGAGGGGGCGGAGCCGGGGCCGTCCGCGGCGCCTCCGCCCGTCCACCGCACCCCGCGAGGGTGCACAGCAGGCAGATCGCCGCCCGCCGGGCGGTCCTCCCGCCTCCCCGGATCGAACACATCGACCCGCGCCGCCGCGCGCCGGGCGGCCCTCCCGCCTCCCGGGATCGCGTTCGAGGAGGCGATCGTCGTCGCTCGCCCGCCGCATCGACCCACTGCGCCCGCCGCCTCAGCCCCATCCCGGCCGCAGGTCGGTCGTGACCGTGCGCGTCGCGAGGCGGCCGTCGTCGAGGCGGGCGGTGATCCGTACCGCGACGGTGGTCCGGTGCCGGCCCGCCCAGTAGTCGTCGCCGCGGTCGGGCGTGACGTGCAGCGGCGAGGCGGGGTCGCCGAGGCCGGCGGGGCGCAGCTCGCCCTGCCACCAGCCGCGCGTCCGGTGCAGGTGGATCGTCGTCGCGCCGATCGTCGCGCGCATCCGCACGATCCGGCCCCGCGGGAACACCGCGATCCGCACGCGGTCGCAGGCGATCGAGTTCGCGGCGGGGCATGCGACCCCGAGCACGGGCGGCTTCGCGAGCGCGAGCGGGACCGCGCAGCACCAGCCGCTGACGTCGGGGAACGCGCGCGCCCCGACGAGCCGCGTCACGCCCGCGACCGCCTTCGCCGCCCCGGCACCCGCGCTCGGGACCATCAGCCACTGGTCGGCGTGCGGCCAGCCGGCGAGGATCCACGCGCCGTCGGGCGACCACGCGAGCGAGGTGAAGCGCCCGCTCGCCGTGAACGCCACCTGCCTGCCGTGCGCGCCGGTCGCGAACCGCACGACCCGGCTCGCGCTCCCGGCCGTGACGGTCTCCACCGCGGCCAGCCGCGAACCCTCAGGCGCCCACGCCGCGGCCGTGAACACCCGCCCCGGGGGAGCGACCCGCGACTCGCTCTTCCCCGCGACGGCCACGACCGTCAGCCGGTGCGGCTCCACGATCGCGAGGCGGGTTCCGTGCGCGGACCAGCTCAGGCCGGTGGCTCGCGGGAAGCGCGCGGCGGAGCGCCAGAGCACGCCGCCGCGGGCCGCGTCGACGACGAGGATCCTTCCGGCCGGCGTGATCCAGGCCAGCGCGTGCGGCGCGCCCGGCCGCCACGCGGGAGCGAGCGCGGCGCTCGCGCCCAGCGCGTGCGCTCCGCTCCCGTCGCCGGCGACGAGCCACAGCCGCCCGCCGGAGCGGTAGGCCACGAGGAACCCGTCCGGCGCCCAGCGCGCGTCGTGCACCGCGGCCGGCGCCGTGACCGCCCAGCGCGTGCGGCCGCGGGTGTCGACCGCGGTCAGCCGGCGCCCGCGCCAGCCCGCGACGTAGCGCCCGTGCGGCGACCACGTCACGCCGGCGAAGGCCCCGAGCCGAGTGGGCTGAGCAGCCCCGCCGGCGATCCATGCCCCGTGCGCGTCGGTGACGAGCAGGCGGCCGGCGGCGGGCAGCGCGGCCAGGCCGCCGCCGGCGGGCGCGACCGGGCCCCGCGGCGCCGGCGCCACCGACACGATCCGGCGCAGGAACTGCGCGACCGCGTCGCCCGGCGGCGTGAACGCGAGCGCGGCGGCGGCCGCGAGCACGACGACCGCCGCGGCCAGCATCAGGCGGAGGTTGTCGAGCCCTCGGCGCAGCCGCGAGTTCACCGTTCCGCGGGGCAGGTCGAGCGCGGTCGCGATCTCGCCGGGCGTGAAGCCGAGTACGTGACGCAGCACGAGCACCGCGCGCTGCTCCGGCCCCAGCTCGGCGAGCGCGGCCAGCAGGGTGTCGTCGAGCCCGGGATCCGTCGACACCGACGCCGAAGCCGAAGCGGCGGCGGCCGCCGCCGCGGACTCCCACCCGTCGTCGGCGACCTCGCGCCGGCGCCTGCTCGCGCGCGTCCAGTCGAGCGCCCGGTTGACGACGATCCGGTGCAGCCACGGCCCGAACGGCCGCGCGGGGTCGAACCGGTCGAGCGCGCCCTCGGCGGCGACGAACGCCTCCTGCGCGACGTCGTCGGCCGCGGCGGCGTCGCGGGTGATCAGCAGCGCCGCGCGGTGGGCGGCCGGCCAGAAGCGCCGGAACAGCTCCTCGAACGCCTCCGCCGACCCGGCCTGCGCCGCGCGCACGAGCGCGGCCTCGCTCGGCCCGCTCACGGCGCGCCGTGGGGCGTCGGACACCCGCCCGACCCATCCGCCCCGCCCGGCGCGCGCCGCCGCGTCCATGCCGTCACTGTCCTCGCTCGCGCGCCGTGCGTCCACCCATTCGCACCCGAATACGCCGCAAATGCGACGAGAGGTCCCGAACACACGCACTTGGCTACACTCGCCGTCCCGTCGCGACTGGCGTTTTTCTAGGTGGAACCGACCACCGGGGAGCCACGGGGCAGCATCAGCCGCACGCCTGGGCACCGCCACTACTCTCGACCGGAGAGGACCACCAGATGCCCACCAGCGCGACGATCGCCATTCCCGACGACCTCAAGCCCGCCGACGGCCGCTTCGGCTGCGGCCCCTCGAAGGTCCGTCCCGAACAGCTCGAGAACCTCGCCGTCGAGGGCGCCAAGCTGATGGGCACCTCGCACCGCCAGAAGCCCGTCAAGGAGCTGTTCGGCCGCGTCCGCACCGGGCTCGCCGACCTCTTCGACATCCCCGACGGCTACGAGGTGATCCTCGGCAACGGCGGCACGACCGCGTTCTGGGACGCCGCCGCCTTCGGCCTCGTCAGGCAGCGCGCGCTGCACCTGACCTTCGGCGAGTTCTCCCAGAAGTTCGCCTCGGTCACCAAGGGCGCGCCGTTCCTCAGCGATCCGATCGTGGTCAGCGCCGACCCCGGCGATGCGCCCGAGCCGACCGCGGACGGCAGCGCCGACGTCGTCGCCTGGGCCCACAACGAGACCTCGACCGGCGTCATGGTCCCGGTCGTCCGGCCGCAGTCCAACGCCGACCCGCTCGTCCTCGTCGACGCGACCTCCGGGGCCGGCGGCCTGCCCGTCGACATCGCGCAGAGCGACGTCTACTACTTCGCCCCCCAGAAGGGCTTCGCGTCCGACGGCGGCCTCTGGCTGGCGATCGTCAGCCCCGCCGCGGTGCAGCGCATCGAGGAGCTGTCCAACGGCGACCGCTGGATCCCGCCGTTCCTCTCGCTCGCCACCGCGCTGGAGAACTCGCGCAAGGACCAGACCTACAACACGCCCGCGCTGGCCACCGGGATCCTGCTCGCCGACCAGATCGAGTGGATGAACGCCAACGGCGGCCTCGACTGGGCCGTCGGCCGCACGACCGAGTCCTCGGACCACCTCTACGGCTGGGCCGAGGCGTCGGCGTTCGCGACCCCGTTCGTCACCGACGAGGCCAAGCGCTCGCTCGTGGTCGGCACGATCGACTTCGACGAGGCCGTCGACGCCGATGCGGTCGCCGCGACGCTGCGCGCGAACGGCATCGTCGACACCGAGCCGTACCGCAAGCTGGGCCGCAACCAGCTGCGCATCGGCATGTTCTGTGCGATCGAGCCCGCCGACGTCAAGGCGCTCACCGCATGCATCGACTACGTCGTGGAGGCGCTCTGATGAAGGTCCTCGTCGCTGAGAAGATCGGCGCCTCCGGCGTCCAGCTGCTCAAGGACAACGGGTTCGAGGTCGACGAGGGCGCCGAGCACCTCGCGAACATCGCCGACTACGACGGGCTGCTGATCCGCAGCGCCACGCAGGTCACCGCCGAGGTCCTCGCGCAGGCCACGAGCCTGAAGGCGATCGGCCGCGCCGGGGTCGGGGTCGACAACGTCGACGTCCCCGCCGCGACCAAGGCCGGGATCATCGTCGCCAACGCGCCGGAGTCCAACGTCGTCACCGCCGCCGAGCACACGCTCGCGCTGCTGCTGGCGATGGCCCGCAACGTGCCGCAGGCCTACGCGTCGCTGAAGGCCGGCCGCTGGGACCGCTCGAAGTACTCGGGCGTCGAGCTCAGCGAGAAGGTCCTCGGGATCCTCGGGTTCGGCCGCATCGGCCAGCTCGTCGCCACCCGGGCCCGCGGCTTCGGCATGCGCGTCGTCGCCTACGACCCGTTCGTGGGCGCCGAGCGCTACCGCGAGCTCGGGGTCGAGAAGGCCGAGAGCTCCGACGACGTCTACGCCGTCGCCGACTTCCTCACGCTGCACCTGCCGAAGACCCCGGACACCGAAGGCTGGCTGAACGCCGAGGCGCTCGCCAAGTGCAAGGACGGCGTCCGCGTCCTCAACGTCGCCCGCGGGCCACTGATCGTCGACGAGGACCTCCAGGCCGCGCTGGACTCCGGCAAGGTCGCCGGCGCCGCGCTCGACGTCTTCCGCTCCGAGCCGGTCACCGACCACCCGCTGTTCGCCTACGACCAGGTGATCGTCACGCCGCACCTCGGCGCCTCGACCGCCGAGGCCACCGACCGCGCCGGCTACCAGGCCGCCGAGCAGGTCGTCGCCGCGCTCACCGGCGGCTCGGTCACGACCGCGGTGAACGTCCCGGCCGTCGCGCCGGAGGACCTCGAGATCCTCGGGCCGTACGTCCCGCTCAGCCGCGTCCTCGGCCGGATCGCGGTCGGCCTCGCCGGCGGCGTCGACCGCGTCGAGGTCGAGTACCTCGGCCGGATCGCCGAGCGCGACACCCGCCCGCTCGGCATCGCCGCGCTCCTCGGGGTCCTCAGCGGCCACACCGAGGAGGAGGTCAACCAGGTCAACGCGCCGTCGATCGCCCGCGAGCGCGGCATCGAGCTGGTGGAGACCCGCCGCACCCAGGCCCGCGACTTCAACGAGCTCGTCCGCGTCACCGCCGGCTGCGGCGACCGCCGCGAGCTCGTCGTCGGCACGAACATCGGCGCGAAGAACCGCCCGCACCTGCTCGCGGCCTGGGGCCAGAAGTTCAACCTCCAGCTCGAGGACCACCTCGCGCTCTTCCGCTACCGCGACGTCCCCGGCATGATCGGCCGCGTGGGCACCGCGTTCGGCGAGCACGGCATCAACATCACCGCCGCCTCGGTCGGCTTCGGCGAGGACGAGGGCGAGGCCGTCATGGCGCTCACCACCGGGACCGCCGTGCCGCAGGCCGTGATCGACGAGATCGTGGCCACCGAGGGGTTCCTGGCCGGCCGGGCGATCTCGCTGGTCTAGAGGAGGCGGGCCCGCTGCGCCACACGGCGTCCGGCTGGTGGCTGCAGGAGGCGGGCGCGGTCGACCCGCGGCCCGCGCCGGACGGCGACGCGACCGCCGACGTCGTGATCGTCGGCGGCGGCTTCACCGGCCTGTGGGCGGCGCACCAGCTGCTCGACCGCGGCGCGAGCGTCGCGCTGCTCGACGCCGGCGTCTGCGGCGAGGGGCCGAGCGGCCGCAACGGCGGCTTCGTCGACCACCTCGGCCACGCCGCGCCGCGGCTGCGCGCGATCGGCGGCGACGCCGGCGCGGGCGCGACGGTCGAGGAGTCGCTGGACTCCGTGCGCGCGATCGGCGCGTGGTGCGACGCCAACGGCGTCGACGCCTGGTTCCGTCCCGCCGGTCAGATCGTCGCCTCGACCGCGGTCGCCCACGACGGCGGCGAGGCCGAGACGATGGAAGCGCTCACCGCGCTCGGCTTCGGCGACGAGCTCGTCGCGCTCACTCCCGAGGAGGTCCGGCGGCGCTGCGCGAGCCCGCTGCTGCGCGGCGGGACGCTCGTGCGCTCGACGGCGACCGTGCACCCGGCGCGCCTCGGGCGCGGCCTGCGCGCGCGGCTGGTCGAACGCGGCGCGCGGGTCTTCGAGCACGCGCGCGTCACGGCGTTGCGCGACGAGCCCGCCGGCGTCGTCGCCGCGACCGCCGGCGGTCGCGTCCGCGCCGGCGCCGCGATCCTCGCCACCGGCGCCTGGAGCGCGCGGCTGCCGCCGCTGCGCCGCCGCCTCACCGTCACCTCGAGCCACATCGTCCTCACCGAGCCGGTCCCGGACGTCCTCGAGGAGCTCGGCTGGACCGGGGGAGAGGCGATCACCGACTCCCGCCGGCTCGTCCACTACTTCCGCACGACGGACGACGGCCGGATCCTCTTCGGCTGGGGCGGCGGCCGGATCGCCTGCGGCGGGCGCATCGGCGCGCGCGAGGAGCTCGATGCGGGCGTGGTCGCGCAGACCGCCACCGACCTCCACGCGGTCTTCCCGCGCCTCGCCGGCCGCCGGATCGAGCACGCCTGGGGCGGCCCGATCGACGCCTCGCCCGCGCACCTGCCGATCGTCGACACGCTCGCCGGCAACGGCCGCACGCACGTCGCGTTCGGCTACACCGGCAACGGCGTCGGCCCGTCGCACCTGTGCGGCCGGATCCTCGCCTCGCTGGCGCTCGACGAGCGCGACGCGCTGACCCGGCTGCCGATCGTCGGAGCGCGGGATCGGCTCCTGCCGCCCGAGCCGCTGCGCGTCGCCGGAGGCGCCGCGATCCGCCGCGCGCTCGACTCCCGCGAGCGCGCCGAGCAGGCCGGCCGCCGCGTCGCGCCGCTCGCCCGTGCGGTCTCGGCGATCCCGAACCTCCTCGGGGTCCAGATCGGACGCTGAGACGTTCGACCGCGCGGCGCTTGCGCAGGGTCCGTCGCGCGGAGTAGGTTCGCGCCATGGAAGGCACGGTCGGCACACCAACGGCAGGCGCGAGCCCGGCCGAGCCCGCGCTCAAGAAGGGCGCGATCAACTACGTCTCGAGCGTCGTCATCGGCGTCGCCTCGACGGCGCCGGGGTACAGCCTCGCGGCCGTCCTCGGCCTGATCGTCGCGGTCGAGGGGATCGGCGTGCACGCCCCCGCGGCGATGATCCTGTCGTTCGTCCCGATCCTGTTCGTGGCGTGGTCGTACCGCTACCTGAACAAGGCCGACCCGGACTGCGGCACGACGTTCAGCTGGGCGACCAAGGCGTTCGGCCCGTCGACCGGCTGGATCGGCGGCTGGGCGATCGTCGTCGCCGACATCATCGTGATGGCGAACCTCGCGCAGATCGCGGGGCTCTACACGTTCGAGCTGTTCGAGATCAACGCGTCCACCGCCGCGGTCACCGCCCTCGGCGTGGGCTGGATCGCGCTGATGACGTGGATCTGCGTGATCGGCATCGAGCTGAACGCGAAGACCCAGCGCTGGCTGCTCGCCGCCGAGATCGTGACGCTCGCCGCGTTCGCGATCGTCGCCCTCGTCCGCGTCTACGTCGACGGCCCGGCGCACTCGATCCACCCCGACATCTCGTGGTTCTCGCCGTTCGCGATCGACTCGTGGGACGCGATCGTCTCGGGCGTGCTGATCGGGATCTTCATCTACTGGGGCTGGGACAGCCTCGTGACGGTCAACGAGGAGACCGAGGACTCCGACACCGTCCCGGGCAAGGCCGCGGTCACCGCGACCCTGATCCTGCTCTTCATCTACGTGATCGTCTCGACCGCGGCGATCGCGTTCGGCGGCGTCGACCGGCTGGCCAACGACGAGTCCGGCGACGTGCTCGGTCTGCTCGCCAACGACGTCTTCGGCTCGAAGTGGCTCGGCAAGCTGGTCATCATCGCCGTCCTCAGCTCGGCCGCGGCGTCGACGCAGACGACGATCCTGCCGACCGCGCGGACCACGCTCTCGATGGCCCGCGCGAAGGCGATCCCCAGCACGTTCGGCCACATCCACAGGCGCTACCTCACCCCCGACAGCTCGACGATCTGGATGGGCGCGCTGTCGATCGCCTGGTACGTCGGCCTGACGATCGTCTCCGAGAACATCCTCTACGACTCGATCGCCGCGCTCGGCCTGATGATCGCCTTCTACTACGGGCTCACCGGCTTCGCGTGCGTCTGGTACTTCCGCCGCGAGCTGACCAAGAGCTTCCGCAACTTCATGATGGCCGGCGTCTTCCCGTTCCTCGGCGGCCTGATGCTGCTCGGCGTGTTCGCCAAGTCGTGCTACGACCTGAGCAAGCCGGAGAACTCGACCGCCGGCGACTCGTGGCTCGGCCTCGGCCCGCCGCTCGTGATCGGCGCGGGGCTGCTGCTGATGGGCCCGATCCTGATGCTCGTCTGGCGCTTCAACGGCCACCCGGAGTTCTTCCGCCAGAAGACCGAGATCTCGCCGCCCGGCATGCTCGACCCCGACGTCCCCGGGGTCCCGCCGCCGCACGCCGCGTAGCGCTCGGAGTATGGTCGGCCGCATGAGAGCGGTCGTCATCACCAAGCACGGCGCGCCGGAGGTCCTGCAGGTCCAGGAGCGCCCGGATCCCGCGCCGCCCGGCCCCGGGGAGGTGCGGGTCGCGGTCGCCGCCGCGGGCGTGAACTTCGCCGACGTCATGGCCCGCCAGGGCCTGTACGAGGCGGCGCCGAAGCCGCCGGCGGTCGTCGGCTACGAGGTCGCCGGGACGATCGCCGAGCTCGGCGAGGGCGTGACCGAGGTCGCGCTCGGCGACCGCGTCGCGGCGGGGACGCGCTTCGGCGGCTACGCCGAGCAGGTCGTCGTCGGCGCCAACCAGGTCGTGCCGCTGCCCGACCACCTGAGCTTCGCGCAGGGCGCCGCGTTCCCGGTCAACTACGCGACCGCGTGGGCCGGCCTGATGGCGTACGCGAACCTCCAGCCCGGCGAGCGCGTCCTGCTGCACGCCGCGGCCGGCGGCGTCGGCATCGCCGCGACGCAGATCGCGAAGCTGCGCGGCGCGGAGATCTGGGGCACCGCCTCGCCCGGCAAGCACGAGGCGATCCGCGGCTTCGGGGTCGACCACCCGCTCGACTACACGAAGGACGGCTGGGAGCGCGGGCTGCCGGAGCTCGACGTGATCATGGACGCGGTCGGCGGCGAGTCGCTGCGCCGCAGCTACGGGATGCTCGCCGCGGGCGGGCGCGTCGTCGCGTTCGGCGCCTCGTCGGTCGTGACGGGGGAGAAGCGCAACCTGCTGAAGGCGGCGCCGCAGGCACTGCGGATGCTCCGCGGCTTCGACCTGATCAAGCAGATGGAGGAGTCCAAGGCGGTGATCGGGCTGAACATGCTCGCGCTGTGGGACGCCCGCGGCACGCTCGAGCCGTGGGTCGCGCCGCTGCGCCCGCTGCTGGCCGAGGGGAAGATCGAACCGGTGGTCTCCGAGGAGGTCCCGTTCGCCCGCGCGGCCGACGCGCATCGCGCCCTGGGTGAGCGGCGCAACGTCGGCAAGGTCGTGCTGGTGCCGTAGACAGGCACCGGGGGCTCCTGGTAGCCTGGCCTCAGATGTCGCGCCTGCTCGACCTCGGCCTTCTTCTCCTCCTCCCCCGCTAGGGGGAGCACTGCGTGGCGGCCGCTAAGCCGCAAATCCACCGAGAAGAAGCCCGCAGGACGAAGCCACAGGAGGCACGACATGAGCACGACGGATCCCAACCGAGTACTGATCTTCGACACGACGCTGCGTGACGGCGAGCAGTCGCCGGGCATCTCGCTGAACTCCACCGAGAAGCTTGAGATCGCCCACCAGCTGGCGCGTCTCGGCGTCGACATCATCGAGGCCGGCTTCCCGATCGCCTCCAACGGCGACTTCGAGGCGGTCCAGGCGATCGCCCGCGAGGTCAGCGGCCCGGTCATCGCCGGCCTGGCGCGCGTGAACCCCGGTGACGTCGATCGTGCATGGGAGGCGGTGAAGGACTCCGAGCGACCTCGGATCCACACGTTCGTCTCCACGTCCGACATCCACATCGAGCACCAGCTGCAGTCCACACGGGAGGACGTCAAGGGCCTCGCCCGCGCCGCCGTCGCGCAGGCCAAGGCGTACCTCGACGACGTCGAGTTCTCGCCGATGGACGCGACCCGCGCCGACGTCGAGTTCACCGCCGAGGTCGTGCAGATCGCGCTCGACGAGGGCGCGACGACGATCAACATCCCCGACACCGTCGGCTACACGATGCCGAACGAGTACGCGGCGTTCCTGACGCGGCTGTACGAGCTGGTGCCGGACCTTCGCGACGCGGTGCTCTCCGTGCACTGCCACGACGACCTCGGGCTGGCCGTCGCGAACTCGTTCTCCGGCGTGCTGGCGGGCGCCCGCCAGGTCGAGTGCGCGATCAACGGCATCGGCGAGCGCGCGGGCAACGCGTCCCTGGAGGAGATCGTGATGCTGCTGCGCACCCGCGAGGCCGACCTGAACGGGCTCTACACGGGGGCGGTCACCACGGAGATCGCGCGCACGAGCCGCCTGGTCAGCCGCCTCACCGGCTACATGGTCCAGCCCAACAAGGCGATCATCGGGCGCAACGCGTTCGCGCACGAGTCGGGCATCCACCAGGACGGCGTGCTGAAGAACCGCGAGACCTACGAGATCATGGACGCGACGATGGTCGGGCTGGACTCCAACCAGCTCGTCCTCGGCAAGCACTCCGGCCGCCACGCGCTGCGCGACGCGCTCGCCGACCTCGGCTTCGAGGTCGACGGCCAGGTGCTGAACACCGCGTTCAAGAAGTTCAAGGAGATCGCGGACAAGAAGAAGCAGGTCACCGCGATGGACCTCGAGGCGCTGGTCACCGACGAGCTGCGCGAGCGGATCCCGTCCTACACGCTCGAGTGGTTCGACGTCGAGGCGTCGTCGCGGCGCCCGCCGCACGCGACGGTGGGAATCAAGCGGCCCGACGGGAGCGAGGTCACGGGAACGTTCACCGGCGACGGCCCGGTCGACGCGATCTTCCGCGCGATCAACGCCGCCACGGAGGTCGACGCGAAGCTCCGCGAGTTCCAGGTCGGCGCCGTCACCGGCGGCATGGACGCGCTGGGCGAGACGAGCGTCGTGCTCGAGTTCGAGGGCCAGTCGGCGTCCGGCCAGGGCGTCGCCACCGACATCCTCGAGGCGGCCGGCATCGCCTACGTCCGCGCGCTGTCCAACGTGGTCCGCAAGGCCGAGGTCGCGCGCGACGCCCCGGCCGAGCCGGAGCTGCAGGTCACCGCCACGCCGTAGCCGTCCGGCGCGGCGCCGCGCGCACGGTCTCGCGAGAGACCGGCGCGCGGCGGCCGCCGCCGGGTTACCGTCGTGGGCATGCGTCGCATCCTGCTCCTGGCGGGCCTCGTCGCGCTTCTCGGAGGGGGAAGCGCGCAGGCCGCCGGCCACACGGTCAAGACCATGCACTTCGACGTGGTCACGGGCCCCCACGACGACACGCACTGCGACGTGATCGGGGACCTCTACACGCCGAACGGCGCGACGGCCAAGGACCCCGCGCCGGCGATCCTCACGACCAACGGCTTCGGCGGCTCGAAGGACGGCCAGGCCGGCTTCGCGAAGTCGTTCGCCGACCACGGCTACGTCGTGCTCTCCTACTCGGGGCTCGGCTTCGGCGGCAGCGGCTGCAAGATCGAGCTCGACGACCCCGACTGGGACGGCAAGGCCGGCAAGGCGCTGATCACCTTCCTCGGCAAGCTCGACTACGTCGTCAAGGACGCGCCGGGCGACCCGCGCGTCGGCATGATCGGCGGCTCCTACGGCGGCCAGATCCAGTTCGCGGTCGCCGGCGTCGACCCGCGCCTCGACACGATCATCCCGCAGATCACCTGGCACGACCTGAGCTACTCGCTCGCGCCGAACAACACCACCTTCACCTCCGGCGTCCGCTACGCGACGCCGGGCGTCCCGAAGCTCGAGTGGACGCTGCTGTTCTCCGGCGTCGGCCAGGTCGACGGCCTGCAGGAGCTCGCGGCCGGCGATCCGTCGCACCTCGGCACGTGCGGCAACTTCGACCCGCGCGTGTGCCCGGCGCTCGCCGCCGCGGTCGTCGGCGGCTACCCGAACGCGGACTCGCTCGACCTGCTCCGCCACGCCTCGGTCTCGTCGTACCTCGACCGGATCAAGATCCCGGTCTTCCTCACCCAGGGCCAGTCCGACACGCTGTTCGACCTGCAGGAGTCGGCCGCCACCTACCGGGCGCTGCGCGCCCGCGACACGCCGGTGAAGCTGCTGTGGCGCAGCGCCGGGCACAGCGGCGGCGACCTCGGCGACGGCGAGTTCGACGACTCCAACCTCGAGGCCGGCTATGAGAGCCGCGCCGACCTCGAGTGGTTCGACTGGTACCTGCGGGGCCTCGGCGACCCGCCGAAGCTCGACTTCTCCTACTTCCAGGACTGGGTCCCGTACACGGGCGACGCCGCGCCGGCCGTCGGCAGCGCGCGCAGCTACCCGGCGGAGAAGCCGAAGGAGCTCTACCTCTCCGGCGCGAACGCGCTCGTCGACTCCGCCGGCGCCGTGCAGGCCGGGAGCGCGAGCTTCGTCACGCCGGCGGCGGGCGCGCCGACGTCCTACACCGAGACCTCGGCGGTCGACCAGAAGACCCCGGTCACCGACGCGCCCGGGACGACGGCGTCGTTCACCTCCGGCGCGCTGGCCGCGGACCTCGACGTCGTCGGGATCCCGAAGGTCACCCTGCGCGTGAGCGCGCCGACGTTCGCGCAGACCCAGGCCCAGGGGCCGGCCGGGATGCTGAGCCTGTTCCTGCGGCTCGAGGACGTCGCGCCCGACGGCTCGTCGGTCCTGCCGCACCGCCTGATCTCGCCGGTCCGGATCCCGGACGTGACCAAGCCGGTCGAGATCGAGCTGCCCGGCATCGTCCACCGGTTCGCGAAGGGCCACCGGCTGCGGCTCGTGGTCGCGAGCTCGGACGCCGCCTACAAGGGCAACCAGCTCGTCGGCCCGGTGACGATCGCCGCGGACCCGAAGGCGCCGGGCGTCCTCACGATCCCCGAGTCCGACCCCGCGGCCGCGAAGCCCGGCCAGCCGGACGGCATGGGCGGCAAGCGCGCCGTGGGCGCCGCGTCGCTGCCGAAGTCGTGCGCCAGCCGCCGCGCGTTCACGATCCACCTCGCGCAGAAGCCGTCGCGCGTGCGCTCGGTGACGGTGACGGTCAACGGCAAGACGGTCAAGACCGCGAAGGGCAAGCGGATCACGGCGAAGATCGACCTCCGCGGCCTGCCGAAGAGCCTCGCGCGGATCACGGTCGAAGTGCGCACGAAGGCCGGCAAGACGCTCCGCAGCGCCCGCACCTACCGGACCTGCACGCCGAAGAAGCGCTGACCGCGCCGGGCGGCTCGCCGCCGCCCCGCGCCCCACGGGGCCGCCCCGCGCCCCACGGGGCCGGGCCGCGCCTGCCGCGTTGACCCCGGACGCGCGTATGCGATAACGTACGCGCGTATGCCGACCGTCGCCGCCGAGCCCGCCACCGCCATCGGCGGCCGCGTGCGCGCGCTGCGCGAGGCGATGAGCCTCTCCCTGCGGGACCTCGCCGACCGCTCCGGCGTCAGCGCGCCGATGCTCTCGCAGGTCGAGCGGGGGGAGACGAGCCCGACGATCGCCGTCGCCTCGCGGATCGCCCACGGCCTCGAGCTGTCGCTCTCCCAGCTGCTGCGCCTCGACGAGGGCGGCAGCGTGACCGTCGTCCGCGCGGCCGAGCGCCGCGGCGGCGGCAAGCGCGGCGGCCACGCCTACGAGATCCTGAGCCCGCCGCTCCCCGGCCAGCGCGCCGAGCTGAGCCGCCACACCCTTGCCCCGGGCGCCGCCACCGGCGGCCCCGGCGACCCTCCGATGCACGAGCCCGGCGCGCGCGAGACCGCGCTCGTCGAGCGCGGCACCGTCGCGCTCGTCGTCGACGGCGACCGCCACGAGCTCAACGAGGGCGACTGCGTCACGTTCGACGCCGACCTGCCTCATCACTTCGAGAACGACTCCGGAAAGGAGGAGGCCGTCCTGCTGGCTGTCGTGTCCGCGGGACTGCGCCGATCCTGACATGCCCCAATCCCTGTTCGACAAGCTGTGGGCGGCCCACGAGGTCGCCGACAACCTGATCTTCATCGACCTCCACCTGGTCCACGAGGTCACGAGCCCGCAGGCCTTCGACGGCCTCCGGCTGGCCGGCCGCACGGTCCGCCGCCCGGACCGCACGCTCGCGACCGCCGACCACAACGTCCCGACCGACGACACCCCGACCGCCTCGCGGATCAAGGACGAGCTGTCCCGGATCCAGGTCGAGACGCTCGAGCGCAACTGCGCGGAGTTCGGGATCCCGGTCTACAGCGTCGGCTCGGACCGGCGCGGCATCGTGCACGTGATCGGGCCGGAGCTCGGCGTCACGCAGCCGGGCATGACGATCGTCTGCGGCGACAGCCACACGGCGACCCACGGCGCGTTCGGCGCGATCGCGTTCGGCATCGGCACGAGCGAGGTCGAGCACGTGCTCGCCACGCAGTGCCTGGTCCAGCGCAAGCCGAAGTCGATGCGCATCCGCTACGAGGGCGAGCTCGGCCCCGGCGTCACCGCCAAGGACCTGATCCTCGCGACGATCGGCCAGATCGGCGTCTCGGGCGCGACCGGCCACGCGGTCGAGTACTCCGGTCCCGCGATCCGCGCGCTCTCGATGGAGGGCCGGATGACCGTCTGCAACATGACGATCGAGGCCGGCGGCCGCGCGGGCATGATCGCCCCCGACGAGACGACGTTCGCGTTCATGGAGGACCGCGGCGTCGCCGTCGACCCCGCCTGGCGCGAGCTCTACACCGAGGACGGCGCCACGTTCGACACCGAGATCGTGGTCGACGCCTCGGCGATCAGCCCGATGGTCACGTGGGGCACGACGCCCGACATGGTCATCCAGGTCACCGACACCGTTCCCGTCCCCGAGGACGAGGGCGACGAGCGCGCGCTGATCTACATGGGCCTCGAGGCCGGCACCCCGATGGAGGAGGTCGCGATCGACCGCGTCTTCATCGGCTCGTGCACGAACTCGCGGATCGGCGACCTGCGCGTCGCCGCCGAGGTCGTCAAGGGCCGCACGGTGGCCTCGACGGTCAACGCGATGGTCGTCCCCGGCTCCGAGCAGGTCCGGGCCGAGGCCGAGCGCGAGGGCCTCGACGTGATCTTCAAGGACGCCGGCTTCGACTGGCGGACCGCCGGCTGCTCGATGTGCCTGGGGATGAACCCGGACATCGCGGCGCCGGGCGAGCGCGTCGCCTCGACCTCGAACCGCAACTTCGAGGGCCGGCAGGGCCGCGGCGCCCGCTCGCACCTCGTCAGCCCGCAGATGGCCGCGGCGGCCGCGATCGCCGGCCACTTCGTCGACATCCGAACCTGGAACCTGGAGGAGGCGGTCGCATGAGGGCCATCGAGACGATCACCGACAAGGTCTCGGTGCTGATGCGCGACGACGTCGACACCGACCAGATCATCCCCAAGCAGTTCCTCAAGCGAGTCGAGCGCTCGGGCTTCGGCGAGTTCCTGTTCTACGACTGGGCCAAGGAGCCGGACTGGGACCTCCCGGTCCACCAGATCCTCGTCTCGGGCAAGAACTTCGGCTGCGGCTCGAGCCGCGAGCACGCGCCGTGGGCGCTCGAGGACTACGGCTTCCGCGCCGTCATCGCCCCGAGCTTCGCCGACATCTTCAAGTCCAACTGCACGAAGATCGGCCTGCTGCCGGTCGAGCTCGACGAGGCGTCGGTGAAGTCGATCGCCGCCGCGGGCGAGGCGCAGGTCGACCTCGCCGCCCAGGAGGTGCGCTGGCCGGGGGGGACCGCGACGTTCGAGATCGATCCCGAGACCAAGCACCGCCTGATCAACGGCCTCGACGACATCGGCCTGACCCTGCAGGCCGGCGCCGCGATCGACGCCTACGAGAGCAGCCGCGAGCGCAATGGACCGGTAACCAGCAGCTTGTAGGCAAGTTTCGCGCGCCTTCTGCGTTGGTGCCCCTTAGAGCGCTCTCCGGCAGGGGGCTGGGGGGCCACCAACCAGGGAGGAAACCATCCTCATGCGTACACGGCTCCTCGGCCTTGCGTCGGTCGTCGCCGTCATGGCACTCGCTCCCGCGAGCGCGATGGCGTGGGCGCCCGCCGACACCGCCACGATCCACCCGGGCGTGCAGACCCTCACCGAGGGCGCGCAGTGCACCGCGAACTTCATCTTCCAGGGTGGAGGCTTTACGTACATCGGGCAGGCCGCCCACTGCTCCGGCACCGGCGCGGCGACCGACACGAACGGCTGCACCGCGGCGTCGCTGCCGATCGGCACGCCGGTCACGATCACCGGCGCGTCCAAGCCCGGCACGCTGGTCTACAACTCGTGGATCACGATGCAGTCGAGCGGTGAGGCGGACGAGGAGACCTGCGCCTACAACGACCTCGCGCTCGTCAAGATCGACCCGGCCGACGTCGGCAAGGTCAACCCGTCGGTCCCCGGCTTCGGCGGCCCGGTCGGCGTCGCGGCGCTCGGCGGCACCGGCTCGCCGGTCTTCACCTACGGCAACTCGTCGCTGCGCCAGGGCATCACGAAGCTGAGCCCGAAGGAGGGCGCGGTCGTCCAGGTCACGCCCGGCGGCTGGAGCACGACCGTCTACACGGTCACGCCCGGCATCCCCGGTGACTCCGGCTCCGGCTTCCTCACCGCCAACGGCGCGGCCGCGGGCGTCCTGAGCACCGTCGCGATCGCCCCGCTCGCCGGGTCCAACGGCGTCGGCGACCTCGGCAAGGAGCTCGCGTACGCGCGGGCCCACGGCCAGGCGGCGGACCTCGTCGACGGCACCGAGCCGTTCGACGGCGACCTCCTCAACGCGATCGTCAAGGCCCCGCTGCTGGGCTGAAACACCGCGGCCGGATGCCGCGGGCCACATCAGGACGCGGGGCTGGATGCCCCGCGGAGGTGATCGCTTGGATGGGCGCCGGGCCGATAGGGTCCGGCGCCCATGTCCCATCGCATCGCACTTCTTCCCGGCGACGGAATCGGGCCCGAGATCATCGCGCCCGCCGTCGAGCTGCTCAACGATCTCGGCGACTTCTCCTTCGAGGAGCACCTCTTCGGCGGCGCCTCGATCGACGCCAACGGCATCGCCCTGACCGACGAGGTCGAGCAGGCCTGCCGCGACGCCGACGCCGTCCTCCTCGCCGCGGTCGGCGGCCCCAAGTGGGACACGACCGACCCCAAGAAGCCGCGCCCGGAGCAGGGCCTCCTCGGCCTCCGCAAGGCGCTCGGCCTCTACGCCAACCTGCGGCCCGTCAAGGTCTTCCCGGCGCTGAAGGACAGCTCGCCGCTCAAGGACGTCGACGGCGTCGACTTCCTCGTCGTCCGCGAGCTCACCGGCGGCATCTACTTCGGCGAGAAGACCCGCACCGAGGACACCGCCAGCGACAACTGCTTCTACTCGCGCGGCGAGATCGAGCGGATCGCGCGCGTCGCCTTCCGCGCGGCCGGCGACGACAAGATGGTCACGAGCGTCGACAAGGCCAACGTGATGGAGACGTCGCGGCTCTGGCGCGAGGTCGTGATCGACGTCCACGGTCGCGAGTTCCCGGAGATCGTGCTCGAGCACCAGCTCGTCGACTCGTGCGCGATGAAGCTCGTCTCCGAGCCGCGCCACTTCGACGTGATCGTCACCGAGAACCTCTTCGGCGACATCCTCTCCGACGAGGCCGCGATGCTCACGGGCTCGCTCGGGATGCTCCCGTCGGCGAGCCTCGGCGACGCGGACTCGCCCGGGATGTTCGAGCCGGTGCACGGATCCGCCCCGGACATCGCCGGGCGGGGATTGGCCAACCCATTGGCCATGTTCCTGTCCACCGCGATGCTCCTTCGCCACGGATTGGCTATGCACGACGAGGCTTCGGCCCTAGAATCGGCGGTCGACAAGGCGCTGGCCGACGGTCTTCGCACATCCGATCTCGGTGGGAGCGCGACGACGGCAGAGGCCACGCGCGCGGTCCGCGAGCAGCTGTAGACAGCAAGGAGCTGATGACGTGAACGAGGCAGATCTCATCTGGATGAACGGCGAGTTCGTTCCGTGGGAAGACGCCAAGGTTCACGTACTCACGCACGGCCTCCACTACGGCACGGGCGTCTTCGAGGGCATCCGCTGCTACGACACGGAGATCGGCCCGGCGGTGTTCCGCCACGCGGAGCACATCGACCGGCTCTTCAAGTCATCCGAGCTCTACTACATGCCGGTCCCGTTCGAGCGCGAGCAGCTGCGTCAGGCGACGCTCGAGCTGATCGGCCGCAACGGGCTGCGCTCGTGCTACATCCGCCCGCTGATCATGCGCGGCTACGGCACGATGGGCCTCTTCCCGCTGGACTCGCCCGTCGACGTGACGATCGCGGTCTGGGAGTGGGGCGCCTACCTCGGCGAGGAGGGCAAGCAGAACGGCATCCGCGCGAAGGTCTCCTCGTGGCGGCGTATCAGCCCCGACTCGCTGATCCCGCACGCCAAGGCGTCGGGCCAGTACCTCAACTCGATCCTCGCGAAGGTCGAGAGCCACAAGGCCGGCTACGAGGAGGCGATCCTCCTCGACCACGTCGGCAACGTCTGCGAGGGCTCGGGCGAGAACATCTTCGTCGTCCGCGACGGCGTCGTCTACACGCCGCCGCAGACCGCCTCGATCCTCGACGGGATCAGCCGCAAGTCGATCATCCAGATCATGCGCGACCTCGGGATCGAGGTCGTCGAGCGCGACGTCGCGCGCGCCGAGCTCTACCTGGCCGACGAGGTCTTCGTCTGCGGCACCGCCGCGGAGCTGACCCCGCTGCGCGAGATCGACGACCACACGATCGGCGACGGCACGCCCGGCGAGATCACGCGCCGCGAAGGCGGCGTGCTGGTGTCCGATGACGGCGGCGTCGTGCTGAGCGTGCCGCCCGGCGCGCTCCCGGCGGACGCCGTCTTCACGATCACGCCCGTCGAGACACCCG
>Ga0164241_10002371_pt1 | contig 20623 bp, 20 predicted proteins | sample OricomyardsoilBY_FD_108780 | JGI IMG/M metagenome (GOLD analysis project Ga0164241, IMG submission 108780) | Backyard soil microbial communities from Emeryville, California, USA - Original compost - Back yard soil (BY) | ecosystem: Environmental > Terrestrial > Soil > Unclassified | place: USA... | reverse complement strand
GCTTGCATCCGATCCGCAGAAAGATTTCACCCGGCAAAAGCGCCAGGGAATTTTCGCCAGCATTGCGGCCAATGACTGGGATGCCATTATCATGACCCATGATATGTTCCAGGCGATTCCGCAGTCCCCGCAGATTAAGAAAGAGGTACTGAGTCGTGAGTTGGAAAACCTTGAAGACGATCTGCGAATTCTGTCTGACAACAAAACGTTGTCGAAGCGTATTCTCAAAGGATTAGAAACTCGAAAACAAAACCTGACCGTACGCCTGAAAGAAGCAGATGCTTCCATCAGGCGCGATGAGAATATCCTTGACTTCGGCAAGATGGGTTTTGATCACATTTTCGTGGACGAGAGCCAGGAGTATAAAAACCTGCACTTCACTACACGTCATCAGAAAGTTGCCGGGCTTGGCGATCCGGAAGGCAGTCAGCGAGCGCTTAATCTTGAATTTGCCATTCGCACCATACAGGAAAAGAAAGGTGGTGATAAAGGCGTAACATTTCTTTCCGGCACCACCATCAGCAACAGCCTTGTCGAGATGTACTTGCTGTTTAAATATCAAAGGCCGCAGAAGCTGGAGGAGCTCCGGATCAATTCATTTGACAGTTGGGCAAAGATGTATGCGCGCAAAAGTGCCACCTATGAATTCTCCGTTACCAACGAACTCAAGATGAAAGAACGCTACCGGGAATTTATCAAGGTCCCGGAACTGGCAAGGTTCTACGCGGAGATCTCGCACGTGGTGACGGATGCAAACCTGAAAGTGGATAAGCCAAAAGTGGAAAATGTGGTGGTCAACATCGAACCCACATTACATCAACAGGAGTACACGCAGAAACTCATTCAGTTTACCAAGACCAAAAATCCTGCGTTTGTGGATTTACCATTATCAGAAAAGGAAATGAGCGCCATAATGCTCATTGCCACCAACCTTGCCCGGAAGATGAGTATTGATATGCGGTTGATCGATGCTGCAAAGTATCCCTATGAGGCTGATGGAAAACTGAATAAACTTTGCGAAGTCGTAAGTAGGGAGTACAAAGCAAGTAATTCCTTTAAAGGAACACAGTTGATCTTTAGTGACATCGGCACTCCCGGAGGCAGTGGCTTCAACCTCTATGCAGAGGTCAAAGATATATTGATGCAGAAGCATGGAGTAGCAGTCGATGACATTCAATTTATTCATGACCACGATTGCAAGAAGAAGCGTGAAGAACTTTTCAGGAAGGTCAATGCTGGTGAAGTTCGTATACTGATTGGAAGCACCAAGAAGCTAGGAACGGGTGTGAATGTTCAGGAGCGGGTCATTGCCATGCATCACCTGGATATACCGTGGCGACCCAGTGATCTTGAACAACGCACTGGTCGTGGTGGTCGGCAGGGGAATGTGGTTGCTAAGGAGTTTCGGGATAACATCGTGAAGAACTACATCTATGCCGTGAACCGCACGCTGGACTCGTATCAGTTCAATATCCTATCCAACAAACAAAAGTTCATCAGCCAAATCAAGAATAATTCCATCGACCAGCGCAAGATTGATGAGGGCGCAGTCGATCAGGAAGGTGGAATGAATTTCGGGGAGTATGTTGCCTTACTTAGTGGGAACACAGATTTGCTGGAAAAGGTAAAGCTGGAGAAGAAACTATACGATCTCGAACGAAGCTATCAGGTATTTATGAAACGTAAGTCGGAAGCTGAATTTGAGATTGGGCTTACCAGGCGCGATATAGCCGTTAAGGAAAATGCATTGACAAGACTTCAGGCGGACTGGAAGCCCATTCAATCTATTGATCTGGAAAAGGTGCCTGTGGTCATCAATGGCAATCCACTGGATGACCGGAATCTTGCAGGAGAACTTTTAATAAACAAAATACAGGGCATCAACCGGGAAGGCTCTGGAATTCGGGATGTAGTGCTGGCAAAATTGCTGGACTTTGAACTCTTGTATAATCCGAAATTACTCCGCGTTTATGTAGCGGGTAAGAGTGGTCAGGTTTATAACTATGCGGATGGAAAGTTGAATGAATCTCCCGCATTGGCGGGCAGATATATGATCGATTCTATCAAACGCATCTCAAGAATCATCGAAAACACACTTTCCGGAATTGATGAGAATAAAAGACGCATTGTGGTTTACGAAAAAGAAATTTCTGTTGAGTTTAAGGACAAGGCCGGTATCAAAGAGATCAAACAACAAATCGAAGAATTAAACACGAAAATTGAAAAGGCAACTTCAATCGAAAAGCAGACTGCCTTGGACGTAAAGCCATTAATTAGTAAAAATGCAAGTCAATCTCGTGTTGAGGAACTCATACAAAGAAGCACCCGAGTTAGATATAGGAGATAAGTAATCTGGCGATGCGCTCCATTGGAATATTTAGCATTAGCTAAATCAGAATTAAGTACTATTTTGTACTTATGTTCGACTAAAAAATGGCCTATGAAAAAATTGACGCTGACAGTTTTTTACCGGCTGGCATTACCCGAAAGCGCAATCCTACCGCTGGATTTTCGACAGCGAAAGGTAAATTAAAACCGCCCTCAAGTATGCCATTTATGCTACATACAGCGTGACAACCGACTACGGCACCAACGAAGATTTCGCTTTATACCTGCTCCGTGCCTATTGGTCAAGGCTGTGAAACAAATAATAAATTAAACTCATCCACCATGAAAAAAACCTTGCTTCTCCTGCTCTCGGCTATATTGTTGGCAGCCTGCATGCAAAATACAAAAACAGAAAACGGTAATACAAGAGACGGCAAAGCAACTGATAGTGATAGTGCTATATTCAAGCCAACCAATATTCAGGAGCAGATCCAGTATAACCGTGCTATCGAAGTAACCCTGTGGGGCATGCCCGCAGTGAGCATGGCTGCTATCCGCGCCTCGCTCAAGCGTGATCTGGATGCAAATCTCGGTGACATCATTTACTGCTCTAAAGTGCTCGAATCAAGGCACGAAGCACTTACTGCCAATAACCAGACACCTTACGTGATGACATTTTTGGACTTGAGAAATGGCCCTGTCGTGTTGGAAGTACCACCTGCAACAAAAAAAGTTGCCTTCTTCGGAAGCGTCATAGACTCATGGGAAGTGCCGCTTGCTGATATCGGCCCATCTGGTGAGGATGCAGGCAGAGGTGGCAAATACATCTTCCTTCCGCCCGGCCATAACATAGTAGCTCCCAAGGGTTATATCGTAGTGCAATCTGCCACCGCATTCACACATATTGCACTTCGTCCGATTGCTATTGGGGAAGGCACGATGGAAGATGCAGTAGCTTATAGCCAAACATTAAAGACCTATCCGTTTGCCCAAGCTGCCAATCCTCCTGCCAACAGGTATGTGGATGCCTATCCTAAAGTTTGGAAACAACTGCCGACCTACGACCTTGAATTTATGCGCTTGCTTGCCGAAGTGGTAAACGCAGAACCCGCACAACCCAAAGATGCTGCCATGCTGGGCATGCTTGCCACCTTAGGTATTGAGAAGGGAAAACCTTTCTCCCCAAATGAAACACAAGCCAAACTTCTCACGGCTGCGGTTGGCAAAGCAGCCGAATATATGCAGCATGAAATGCTGAACAATGTGTTTGTACCATTTTGGTCAGACCGCAAATGGATGATGGTTACACTCGGTAAGAACTATGACTTTTCTTACTATGGAGATGGAAGGCTCGATTATAACGGCCGGGCAACAGGTTTTTCTTACTGGGCTACATTTGCTCCCAAGCGCCTGGGCGACCCCGGTAAACTTCCTGCATCGTATTACCTGATGAATTTTCGTGACAAGTCAGGAACATTGCTTAAAGGTACTGGTCTTTATCGCCTCAATGTTCCAGCCAACACACCTGTCAATGATTTCTGGTCGATCATCGCTTATGACCTCACGACAAACGCATTTATTCATACGACAGAAAACCGTGTGGGTCTTTCCTCTTATGACAAAACTAAGATGATCGTTAACGAAGACGGTTCAGTGGATATTTACATAGGAGAAAAAGCACCCGAAGGCAAAGAGAATAACTGGATACCAACCGGTGGAAAAGATTTCTGGCTGATGATGCGCTTCTACGGGCCGCAGCAAACCTTGTTTGATAAAAAGTGGGAGATGCCAGATGTAGAAGAAATGAAATAACTTTTCAATGCTGCTCACCAGGAAATTTTGAAACACACCGAACAAAAGCAAATAAAATGAATCCGTTTAAACCAACTACAGCAAAAGTAAAACAAGGTTTTTTGTTTCTAACGCTGCTATTTTGCATCATCCAAAACAATTTTGCTCAACAAAAAAAACCGAACATTTTGGTGATCTGGGGCGATGATATTGGCCAATCCAATATCAGTGCATACACACACGGTTTAATGGGGTATCAGACTCCCAATATCGATCGCATGGCCAAAGAAGGAATGATGTTTACAGACTATTATGCGGAAAACAGTTGTACTGCTGGACGCGCTACATTCATTACCGGGCAGAGTTGCTATCGTACAGGACTCTCTAAAGTAGGCATGCCGGGTGCACCCATCGGCCTGCAGGCCCGTGATATTACCATTGCACAAGCACTCAAGCCTCTTGGTTACGTCACAGGACAATTCGGAAAGAATCATTTGGGCGATCTGAATAAATACCTCCCCACTGTACATGGTTTTGATGAATTCTTCGGAAACCTTTACCACCTGAATGCGGAAGAAGAACCTGAAAGTCCCAACTACCCTTATCAGGACACAGCCTTTGCAAAATCGTATATGGTAAGAGGTGTATTGAAATGCAAAGCAACAACGGTAGATGATCCGAAAGTCGATCGGCGCTTTGGAAGGGTCGGCAAACAAGTCATTGAAGATTCAGGGCCGCTGACTAAAAAGCGAATGGAAACAATCGATGATGAGGCTTTTGCAGCGGCAATCGATTTTATCAAAAGACAAAATGCTTCTGGAAAACCATTCTTCTGCTGGATGAACGCCACTCGCATGCACGCCTTTACACATGTCCGTGAATCATTGCGTGGTAAAAGTGGTATGCCCGACAACGAATATGCTGACGGCATGTTGGAGCATGATGGCGATGTAGGACTTATACTGAAAACCCTGGACGATCTGGGCATTACAGAGAATACAATTGTTATCTACTCTACCGATAACGGACCTAACATGTTCAGTTGGCCGGATGCGGGGATGTCTCCGTTCAGAAGTGAAAAAGACTCTAACTGGGAAGGCGCTTTCCGTGTGCCTGCTTTTATTCGTTGGCCGGGCCACATACCTGCCGGAAAAATATCGAATGAATTAATATCAGGGCTGGATTGGTTCCCAACAATATTGGCTGCAGCAGGCGAGCCTAAGGTAAAAGAGAAACTGTTGACCAGCTATCCATCACAGGGCACCAACTTTAAAGTGCATCTGGATGGTTTCAATCAGTTACCCTATCTGACAGGAGCACAACCAAAATCAGCAAGGACTGAATTCTATTATTTTAATGATGATGCAGATCTTGTAGCGATGAGAATGAACGACTGGAAAATTGTTTTCCAGGAACAAAGAACTCCGGGCGGTTTTGGTATCTGGGCAAATCCTTTCACTCCGCTTCGCGTTCCCAAATTGTTCAATCTGCGCCAAGATCCGTACGAGAGAGCTGATATCACTTCTTTTGTATATGAAAAATGGTGGGCATCGCAAATGTTCATTGTGGCTCAAGGCGTTCAAAAAGGAGCCGTATTTTTGGAATCATTCGTTGCCTATCCGCCAAGTCAAGATCCTGCGAGTTTCTCTATTGACGATATAGGTGAAAGAGTAAAAGAAAAAATTAAAGTGATTCGTGCACAACAAAGTGCAATAAAGAAATAATTTTTTTTGATAGATGATTTGACCTTGAATTAGCTAATTAAAGAATTTTATCGATGATACGCCTGGTACTCGAAAACACATTGAAGGAACTAACCAATGACTTCTGGTGCGCTTATGACTTCTCTACAATCGGGTTTATACATACCAGGGGAAACAGCGTTGGCCAGTCCTCGCATGACAAAAAGTAAAATGACGGTTAAGGCAAATGAATTTCTGGCAGATGAGATGCCTGACGTAGAAGAAGTGAAGTAACAACCTGATAATAAAACGTGATGAAAAAAATAATACCACTTCTGATCTGTGTACTTCTGTTTGGGGCTTGCACACAAAACAAAGAAACAGAAACTAAAACCAGCAATACAGATACAACTGTTTATAAATACACAACAGAAATACCTCCGGGCATCACGATTGCCGACAAAGTAGAAACCCGTCTTGGCACACTCACTTTTAAAGACGGCTTCCCGGATGATAGTACTGTTCAAAGGGTATATGACAATCTCGATTTCAGTCGTGGTGTACTTGCCTTTATGAATACGATGCCCGCTGCATCGGTGGTTTCGCAAAGAAGATCTCTTCGCCAATTTGGCCCTGATAATGGAACTGTAATTGTTTTTGAAACATTGATGGACGCCAGGTCACTTTTCTTGACTGCAAATACGGAAAGCATTTATGCCGTGGCATGGCTGAATCTTCAGAATGGTCCGGTGGTAGTAGAATCTCCACCCAACACTCTTGGATTGGTAGATGATTTCTGGTTCCACTACGTAACGGATTTAGGACTTGCCGGACCGGATAAAGGTAAAGGAGGTAAATTTCTTTTCTTGCCCCCTGATTATAATGGTAGTATACCTAAAGGCTATTTTATTTGTAAATCAAAAACGTATAACAATTTATTTGCGACACGCGGCTTTGTTGTAAAGGGTGATCCGAAACCTGGTGTTGATAACATCAAACAAAATCTTAAGATATATCCGCTTGCAAAGGCAACCAATCCTCCACCAACAAATTTTATCAATGTGTCAGGGAAGTCATTTAATACGATACACGCGATGGATTATACTTTCTTTGAGGAAGTTAATGAAGTCGTGCAGGAGGAACCCAATGATGCAATGGATGCGGAAACATTGGGCTTGCTCGCATCGATCGGTATAGAAAAAGGAAAAACCTTTGCACCAGATGCACGCATGAAAAAAATACTCACAGAAGCAGCTGCAGTGGGTAACGCTACCGCGCGGGTCAATGCTTATCGTACACGCCTTGACGAATCTTATTTCTATCCCAACAGCGCATGGTGTACTCCGTTTGTGGGCGGCAGCTACCTCTTTGAAGACAACGGTGTGCGCCTGCTGGATGCCCGTTCATTTATGTTCTTCTATGCTACCGGTATTACACCGGCCATGAGCATACATCGTGTTGGTGCAGGCTCTGCTTATGCAACGGCATTTGTTGATGCGCAGACGCAACCTTTCGATGGCGCTAAAACATACCGCCTGCATCTGCCATCCGATATTCCAGCCCAACAATTTTGGTCGGTGGTACTATACGACAATCAAACCCGTTCCATGCTGCAAACCGACCAGCAATTTCCGAGCGTGGGCAGTCAGAAGGAAGGTATAGTTGTGAATCAAGACGGCTCGGTGGATGTTTACTTTGGCCCTCAATCACCAAGTGGAAAAGAAAACAACTGGATACAAACAATTCCCGGCAAGGGCTGGAACGTAATTCTGCGTCTTTACGGCCCGATGCAGTCCTGGTTTGATAAAACATGGAAGCCCGGAGAGATAGAAGAATTAAAACAATAGAAAAATAGATATAGATGTGAAAACTTGGACGTCAAGAAGGTGTTCTGATATTCTATGTATAAACGTTACGCTGTCCCTTTGGCACATGAACAGCCATCAAAAAAGCCTATTAACCACAACCCGCTCGGCAACAATTTGGTAAAGTTTGAAAATCCAGGTGCTCATTAAAGGATCAGCGAAGATAGGCTGACTACACACATGCGCCACCTCTTAGGAATCAACAAACTTCGGCATAAACCTACATACATCGCTTAGGCCATTTATTCCGATCCATCTTGCTTGCCCGCCACGCCAGCCAGATGAGCGGGCTTCTCTATTATTTATTCGTTTTCTCTTTTCTCTTAAATGTGAGCCGCGTTGCAGCATAAAGTTATTTGTAGGGGAAATTATTTTTGTTGAGCAAGTTTTTTGATTCACAGGGAACACTATCAGTTCAAGTCAAAGAGGTTCAAAAATTATTGAAGCACGGTTGAGGCTATATGTTTTGGAGTGGAATACTCGAACTTCTCTTCGCTTGTTTCTCACTTCTTGCGTTAAGAAGAGTCAATAAACAAAATATTTTGATCCGTATTCTGCCAGAATTGTGAATACGGGATTTTAATCGCTCGCACTTTAGCCTTCGAAATCAAACACGAAGGCTTATGTTCAGTTCTATTACCTGGGAATTATTTCTCACTACAGCATGTGTAATCATTGGCAGCTACTACGGCATCACTACGCTGCTACTCTATCACCGCGAGATTACGCAATGGATCAAGTCGAGAGGACAACAACCTGTGGTGAAGACTACACCCACTGTAGTTCCTGAATCACCGTTCGCAGTGCTGGGTAATATCCAGGAGGAATCAACACAGGCACTTCGTTCTTCAGTCGGGACCGCTTCGGAAATCAACGTGGCAGCAAGCGATGAAGAGCCTGATACAGTGTATTCACCCGAAGCCTTTTCATCCGAAGAGCATCTCTTGATTGGAAGCATAGCAGACCTGCTTCAGGAAGTCAAAACAGTTTCCCAACTCATAGCAGAATGTAAATCGGACAAGGCCGAGGGTGAATCACTTTTCAGAACGCTATTACTTCGTTATCCACATCTGCGAAGTACTACGTATCGCGAGGCGATCAACTTCTACATTCTGGATGCCGCCCGCAATCAATTCTCTTTTGATCTGTCTTCTTCCGAGGTGGACACCTGGTGGGAGGAGGAACGCCTTTCAAAAAATAAGTCATTCTAAAAACTTGAAATGCATTATGAAAACAAAGTTCTATTCAACAACAAGAAAAGGAAAAGCATTCGCACTGGCGTTTGCTGTTTACTGCCTCACGTACCTGTATAGCTACGCACAGGATGGCAATGCCGGTATCAACGAAGCCAATACGCGTGTGCGCAGTTACTTCGATACCGGAACAAACCTGATGTATGCCATCGGTGCTGTACTGGGATTGATCGGTGCAGTGAAAGTATATCAGAAATGGAACAGCGGTGATCCGGACACCGGGCGCGTAGCGGCTGCTTGGTTTGGTAGCTGTATTTTCCTGGTGGTTGTAGCCACCGTGCTCAAATCATTCTTTGGTGTATAAACGATTCTGTCATGAACTCAGAAAAACCAGGCAAAGGCAAGACCATCGATGCTGATCAGGAACAACGCGCCATCGACAAGCTGGAAGAGATGTGGGATCGTGAACTGGCCAAAGGAGATGACGAATTCTTTGAAAGCACAGACAGGCACAGGGCTGCGGAGAACAAAGACAATCAGCAGCAGGAAGAGCAGCAACAACCGCGCAGAAGAGGAAGACGAATGTAGATACTACGATTATGAATAGCGTCTATAAAATTAACAAAGGCATTAACAAACCCATTGAGTTTAAGGGATTGAAAGCGCAATACATCGGCTACCTCGGTATCGGTGTGTTACTGTTGCTTATTGTATTTGCTGTGCTCTACATCAGCGGAGTAAATATGTTCGTGTGCCTGGGTGTTATCCTGCTTCTCGGCACGCTACTCTTCATGGCGATCTATAAGTTAAGCGACACCTACGGTCAGCATGGGCTGGTGAAAAAGCTAGCCAAGCGAAATATACCGGAGTATGTCGTATGCAGGTCACGCAAAATGTTTACAGCTCTCAGTAAATATTCTGTAGATGAAAATAGTAATCATCCTTAATCAATCATGCACATGTCACAGCCTATTCCAATCTTAAAAACGTTTCCGGTATATAAAGTAGAACATGATTGCATTCTCTCCAAACAGGGTGATGTCAGTCTTGCTTTCGAAGCTATACTGCCGGAAATATTCACGCTGTCCGATCAGGATTACGAAGCCTTCCATCAAATACTGATAAAGGCAATCAAGGTGCTTCCTAAGAACTCGGTGTTTCATAAACAGGACTGGTTCTTTGCTCACAAGCATAAAGCAGATTTTGAAAACAGCGACTTGTCGTTCCTGACAAGATCAAGTGAGCGATTCTTTAATGAGCGTCCCTATCTGGATCACCGGTGCTATGTTATGCTCACGCAAAAACCGGCCGACCGAAAAGTCTCTACGTCCATGTTTTCCAACTTGATCCGCAGCAGTGTAGTACCCAGTGAAATGATCAATCTGCAGAAGATGCAGGAGTTTCTCGACAGTGCCGGACAGTTCGAGCGCATCTTAGGTGATAGTGGCTTTGTAAAACTCAAACGCATCGATAGCGATGGTCTTGTCGGCTCTGATCGTCATGCGGGGCTACTGGAACGTTACTGTTTTCTGCTATCCGAATCGGACAACCCAATGATCAAGGATATTCATTTTAAAGATGGCATTCAGATCGGTGATGAGTATTGTCAGCTATATGCACTCACGGATGTAGAAGACCTTCCTACGTTCTGCGGTTCGCGCATCAACTACGATAAATACTCAACGGATAAAACCAAGTTCAGTGTTGGCTTTGCCTCACCCTTGGGACAATTGCTCTCGTGTAATCACATCTACAATCAGTACATCTTTATGGAAGATGTAAACAAAACCATTAAGCAACTGGAGAGTAAGCGGCTGCGGTTGCAATCACTCTCAACCTACTCGCGTGAAAACGCGATCAGCCGTGATGCCACTAATGATTTTTTAAATGAAGCTATTGGTCAGCAACGACAACCGGTGAAAGCACACTTTAACGTGATGCTCTGGACGGATAATAAATCCGATCTGAAAGAGCTGAAGACGCAAGTATCATCTGCCCTGGCACAAATGGACGCGGTTGCCAAACAGGAATCTGATGGAGCACCCCAGATATTCTGGGCAGGCATTCCGGGCAACGAAGCGGACTTTCCCATCAACGATACCTTTGATACGTTCGTGGAGCAGGCTACATGCTTTCTTAATCTTGAAACTTCATATCGTTCTTCGTTAAGTCCGGTTGGTATTCGTTTAGGTGATCGCCTTACGGGTAAACCTGTGCATGTCGATATTTCAGATGAACCGGTTAAGCGAGGCATCTGCACCAACCGTAACAAATTTATTCTTGGTCCTTCGGGATCGGGAAAATCATTCTTCACCAATCACATGGTCCGCTCGTATTATGAACAAGGCACACACATCGTGCTCGTGGACGTAGGCCATTCCTACAAAGGACTGTGTGATTTGGTGAATGGATATTATTTCACCTACGATGAATCCAATCCGATCAAGTTCAATCCTTTCTTCATTAGTGCAGGAGACGTACTTGACACCGAGAAGAAAGAAAGCATCAAGACGTTGTTGTTAGCACTGTGGAAGAAGGACGATGAGACCTTTAACAGGTCAGAGTATGTTGCCCTGTCTATTTCTCTCCAGATGTATTATGAAAAGTTAGGTAAGGATAAAAAACTGTTTCCATGCTTTAATACCTACTATGAATTCCTGCGCGATGAATTTGTATCGATACTCAAAGCTGACAAGGTAAAGGAGAAAGACTTCGATGCGGAGAATTTCCTCTATGTACTTCGTCCATACTACAAGGGTGGTGAGTTTGATTACCTGTTGAATGCTACCGAAAACCTTGATCTGCTTCGCGAGCGGTTCATTGTATTTGAACTGGACAACATCAAAGATCATCCGATCCTCTTTCCGGTCGTCACTATCATCATCATGGAGGTGTTCATATCCAAGATGCGCAAGCTGAAAGGTATACGCAAAATGATTTTGATTGAAGAGGCCTGGAAAGCGATTGCCAAGGAAGGAATGGCGGAGTACATCAAGTATTTATTCAAAACGGTTCGGAAGTTTTATGGAGAAGCGATTGTCGTAACGCAAGAAGTGGAAGACATTATCAGTTCACCCATTGTCAAGCAAGCCATCATCAATAACTCCGATTGCAAGATCCTACTCGATCAAAGCAAATATCAAAACAAGTTTGATCAGATTCAGGAATTGTTGGGACTCACTGAAAAGGAGAAAGCACTTGTCCTTTCAATCAACAAGAGCAATGATCCATCACGCAAGTACAAAGAGGTATTCATCAGCCTGGGTGGAGTGCTCTCAAAAGTGTATGCAACAGAAGTCTCGCTGGAAGAATACCTGGCCTACACCACTGAAGAATCGGAGAAGATGAAGGTGCAGGCCTACACGAAGAAATGGGGCGACATCCGAAAAGGAATTGCCGCACTCGCTAATGACATCCGCATGGGCAACATAGCTTAACATCAAAACACGTCATTCATGAAAAAGATATTCTTAATAGTTTTTCTAACCACGGTTTGCCTGACAACAACACCTACACCGGAAGCGCAGGCAGCCATACCGATTGCCAAGATCATCAAGGAAGCGGTCAAAAAAGTAATCAAGGCTGTTGATCTGATGATCCAACGCTTGCAGAACAAAACCATCTGGCTTCAGAATGCCCAGAAGGTACTCGAGAACAAACTCTCTGAACTCAAACTTACCGAGATCGCGCAGTGGACAGAAAAGCACCGTAAGCTCTACCAGGAGTACTACGATGAATTGTGGAAAGTGAAAAATACACTGGCTGCCTATCAGCGCATCCGGCAAATTATGGATAAACAGATTCGTATCGTGGATGAATACAAACGTGCATGGAACCTGGTGCGACAAGACAAACACTTTACAGAAAGTGAAATCGACTACATGTACCGGGTGTATAAAGGTATTCTGAATGAAAGTGTGCGAAACCTCGATCAGATACTACTGGTCATTAACTCCTTCAAAACACAAATGACTGATGCGCAGCGACTGGCAATCATCACGCAAGCCGGAGACCGGATCGAACAGAATTTTATTGACCTGCTGGAATTCAACATGAATACCTACCAGATCAGTTTGAACCGGGCGAAGACACAATATGAGATTGATCGTGTTAAAAAACTTTATGGGTTATGACCATGCAACATCTAGGAAATCATATCGCAGATTTTCTCAAACTCATGAATGAGAGAGGTTATGATGGACATTTCCTATCCAATTCCGCTCATCCTGGAAAGTTAAAGGATTCACTTAACCAACATCTGCTGGACGTTTTGCAGGGACAATCATCAGTGCCACCATTCTTCCTGACCACTTATTCTCTTTGGCGGGATGAGCAAAGCCCATACGTGCGATGTGATTTTAAAGTAAGGCACAATCAGTCTGACGGCTTTCGTGTAGAAAAAATGGATATCACCAATGGAAGTAGTACAGGAAATATAAAAAGTGTAACAGTACCGCTTAGTGCCAACATTGAAATGCCCTATTGCGAACAAGCAAACAGAATGGTGTTAGGTGACGATAGAAAACGAAAAATCAGATAACGATGAAACGAATAACAATATTACTACTGGTCGTGCTCTGCTGTGGAACTGCACTGGCACAGACACCCAACTGGAACGAGTGGTTCCGGCAGAAGAAAACGCAACGCAAGTACCTGATTCAACAGATCGCAGCCCTTAAAGTATATCTCGAATACCTGAAGAAAGGGTACAAGATTGTAGATAAAGGACTCACCACCATAGGCGACATCAAGGATGGAACGTTCACGATGGACAAAGATTATCTCAACTCTTTGAAGCAAGTCAGTCCGGTGGTGAAGAACTCTCCTAAATTAAGTGAAGTGATCGCCTACCAGAACACTATTCGAAAGGACTTGTACATGCTCGTGCTGGATTCGCGCAGAGACGAGAACCTTTCCCGTGATGAGGTAGAATACATCGAAGAGGTGTATAAGAACATGCTGGAAGAATGTGAAGCGTCCATTGACGAACTCATTGTCATTACCACTTCCGGTGAAGCGGAAATGAAAGACGATGAACGCCTGCTACGCCTTGACAAAGTACATGACGACATGCAGGATAAGTATGCCTTCACGCAGGACTTCATCAGTAGCACAAGACTACTTTGTGTGGAGCGTGCAAAAGAGAAAAATCAAATCAAACGTTCAGAACAATTAATCAAATCAGTATGAAAGCTCTCCTGCATATTCCCTTTGTCGTGAAGACCGCAATGATTGTCGTGCTGTTCTTCGTGCTCACTCTTCCAACCAGAGTTGGGGCTCAATCCCAGGAAGCTGCTCAACTCATCTTAAACTATGAGAAACTCCAACAGCTGGAAGAGATACTCGATAACATGTACAAAGGGTATAAGATTCTTACCAAAGGATACAATACCATCAAGGATATTGCAGAGGGCAATTTCAACCTGCATCAGGTTTTTCTTGATGGCCTCTTTGCCGTAAACCCATCGGTACGAAATTATAAACGCATACCCTACATCATCCAGTACCAGCAGTTTCTGGTGAAGGAATACAAGCGGGCATTCAACCGCTTCAAAAATGATCCCAACCTGACGGTAAGGGAAATCAAATACCTGGAGAATGTCTACGGCTCCCTGTTTAAACAAAGTCTCCGGAATCTCGATGAATTACTCATGATTGTAACAGCAACGAAACTGCGCATGAGCGATGAAGAGCGGCTTCAGGCCATTGATCGGATTTACTTAGACATGGAAAACAAACTGGTGTTCCTGAAAGTATTCAATAGTAGTACCCAGATGCTGGCCATGCAGCGTGCGCGTGAGAACCACGATGTAGAAACATTACAGAAACTCTATGAAGTAACACCTTAACGCATTTACGATGAAAAACATTTTGAAGGCCATGCTTGTCATGGTTACAGGAATACTATTGCCATCCGTTTCTTTCGGACAGACCTTTGCCGGGGAGATTCACAGTCTCCAGAGCGTACTGGACGAGTTGTATGCTGACATGCTTCCGCTATGCAATCAGCTTATTGGAGTCGGAAGAGGCATTGCAGGCTTTGCCGCTCTCTGGTACATCGCTTCACGTGTATGGCGCAGCATCGCTAATGCTGAACCGATTGATTTCTATCCGCTATTGCGTCCGTTCGCATTAGGTCTGGCAATACTGCTCTTTCCTTATGTGATCGCCATGATGAACGGAGTGCTCAAGCCTACGGTGACAGGTACGGCTGCGATGATGAACAACTCCAATAACGCCATTGCCTATCTGCTCAAGCAAAAGGAAGAAGCGATCAAAAAGACAATCACATGGCAATTGTACGGTGACGAAGGAACGCATGGTAAATGGTATCGCTACACCTATCCCGATGGCGAGGAAGAATCAGGTCTTGACCTATTGAGTAACGGCATCAAGTTCCTGATGGCCAAGACAGCCTATGGTATCAAGAACGCCATCAAACAGTGGATGTCAGAAATACTGCACATTCTTTATGAAGCAGCCGCGCTTTGCATCAACACACTTCGAACGTTTTACCTGATTGTACTGGCTATCCTTGGTCCACTGGTCTTTGGTCTGTCTGTATTTGATGGACTACAGAACACGCTCACCGTCTGGATCGCCCGCTATATCAATGTATTTCTTTGGCTACCGGTAGCCAACATCTTCGGCAGCATCATCGCCAAGATACAGGAGAACATGCTCCGCATCGACATTGAGCAGATCAATATGTATGGCGATACCTTCTTCAGTGCTTCTGATACAGGTTACATCATCTTTCTCATCATTGGTATCATCGGATATTTTACCGTTCCCTCTGTAGCGAATTGCATCGTGCATGCTGGTGGCGGAAATATCCTGCTTCACAAAACCTCCAATGTATTTACGGGAACAGCACGTTCTGCTGCATCAATGACCGTGGCCGGAGCAACCGCTGCTGCCGGATTTTTTAAATCATCTCCATCCGCAGAATCACAGGCAGGATCAGCGAGGCCATCAGCAGCGAACAAAGATGAAAAATCATCCGGTGGCTATATGCACGATAAACTTTCCGGTAACAAATAAGAACAGCGCATGTTTCAACAACTCAAAAATATCGATACAGCCTTCCGGCACATACGCCTGTTCTCACTGGTACTCATTGCAGCGTGTGGCTTCATCTGCTGTTATACTGTGTACAAGAGTTTTCAACTCATTACGCAGACGCAGGAAAGAATTTATATTCTCTCTAATGCGAAAGCCCTGGAAGCTTACTCCGCAGAACGTAAGGACAACATACCCGTAGAAGCACGTGATCATGTGAAGATGTTTCATCACTACTTCTTCACCCTCGACCCGGATGACAAAATGATCCAGGTCAACATTACGAAGGCACTGTACCTGGCGGATGTTTCGGCTAAACGTCAATACGACAACCTGAAAGAAAACAGGTACTACTCCAATATCATCTCCGGCAATATCAGCCAGGGCATTGAAGTGGATAGCATTCAATTGGACCTTAACAGCTACCCGTACTACTTCCGCTACTATTCAAAGCAACGCATCATACGCGCTACTTCCATTGTTATGCGCAGCCTTATTACCGAAGGCTATTTGCGAAACGTGGCCCGGTCGGATAACAACGCGCATGGGTTCCTTATCGAACGGTGGAATACGCTGGAGAACAAAGACATAAAAACCATAAACCGATAACCATGAAAACAACTGATAAGCATTCGGAAAAAAAGACATCCGAAGAAGCATCCGTCAAAGGGAAACTTGTCGGCTCAATAAATGTATTGCTGCGCAAGTTGGCAGACTATCTAAGAACACAAAGCGAAAAACTTTCCTCATCGCAAAAGAAGCTTGCTCTGGCGCTCTTTGGTTTGCTTATGGGTGGCATTTGTTTAGCACTAACGATACGTCCATTCTATTACTCATCGACAAATGAGTTCAGTTTGCCAGAAGGCATGACGACAAAAGCACGGGTGATACCACCTGCTGAACGTGAAGCCATGTTTTCAGAGGAGGACTTTCTCATGCTCATGAAATTCAAGTCCACGCTGGACAGTTTGTATAAAACCGATAGGCCACTCTATGATGAATTGCTTCGTGGGCGCGAAGGCTTACTCGATAGCATCAACTTCCTCATGGAGTTCTATAAGGATTGATTCACCAGTAAATGATTTGATTCTCAATTTAAATTCTCAACGCTAAATACTATTCACATGAAACCGCATTCACAAAAATTCTTACAACAACGCAGATTCTACATGGTTTTGCCCTTGCTGGTTACACCCTTTATTACCATGATCTTCTGGGCACTTGGAGGAGGACAAGGAATCCCTGTTCAAGCCCAGGAAATCAAGTCCGGATTAAATACAGAACTCCCTGGTGCACACTTCGACAAAGAAGATGAACTCTGGGATAAGTTCGCCCTGTATGAACAGGCCAAACGCGATTCACTCAAATACGAAGAAGCGAGACGAAACGATCCTTATTATGTAGTGGCCACGCTAAAGGGAAAAAGTTCGCCCGACACAATTCCCAAAGAAGAAAGTAAACTCAATACTTCACTGGGAAGCAAAAACAAGTATGCACTCGACCAGAACGAAGCGATGATCAACCAGAAACTGGAGCAACTCTCCCGGCAACTTAATCAAACCGATCAAACGGTTAAGCCCGTTCAAAAATCTTCGCTCAAACAAGATGATGTTACTGCCTCTGGCAATGGAATGACCGAAGATGTTGACCGTCTTGAAAAGATGATGCAGATCATGGCAGGCTCCGACACCAACGATCCGGAGATGCAACAGATCGAGAGTATGCTCGATAAAATACTTGACGTACAACATCCTGAACGTGTGAGTGAGAAAATTCGTGAACAAAGCGCACAGCACAAACAAAATGTATTTCCTGTGGAAGCAGCAATTACTGGAGATAACATTTCGCTTGTGGAGGGTGCTACACCACGAGCGATAATGACGAATGCTGATAGCACATCAGACTCCATCTATACACCACAATTAATCAGCAATGGATTTTACGGACTCGATGATGACGTGCAATCGGAGGATGAAAATTCAAATGCGATTCAAGCGGTTATCCATGACACACAAACTTTGGTAGCTGGTTCAACAGTCAAGCTAAGACTACTGACTGATGTCTATATCGATGGTCAACTTGTAGAAAAAGATCAGTTTGTTTTTGGCACCTGTGCGATCAGTGGTGAGCGGCTGACCATTTCAGTCAACTCCATCCGTGATGAACATTCCTTGCTACCGGTGTCGCTAGCAGTCTTCGACCTTGATGGCATGGAAGGTATTTACATTCCCGGTGCCATTACACGCGATGCTGCCAAGCAAGCTTCCAGTCAATCAATACGGGACGTGCAGCTATACTCGATGGATAACTCGTTGGGTGTGCAGGCCGCTACGGCAGGCATTGAAGCAGCGAAAGGTTTATTCTCGCGAAAAGCAAAGCTCATCAAGGTTACGGTGAAAGCAGGTTACCAGGTTTTGCTCAAGGACAAGAATCAATCTGTTCAATAATTTATCAATAACCATTTAAACAAATCAAACAATGAGCTTAATCGCCAGAATTATTTTATGGGGGATACTGCTGTTGATGCTGAAAGATGCAAACAGCCAACCCCGAGTTGAAGGTGAGAACGTTGTGTCTGCTACAACTTCTCGATAGGTCGCTAAGGCAGAACGAGGTCCGGAACTCGTTAAGGGTACACCTGTAGAATTGCAGGTGGAAGTTGTCTCCTTAAGAAAGGAGATCAATGGGAAGTCACAAATAAACTCTTAAACATAATAGTCATGCTATTTCTTCTTGGTGCTATTGGGGCGTTTGTTACGCACGCGTGGCCGGTATTGCTGCTGCTGTTATTGTAGGCGGTAAACCACGCAAAAGTCTGTAGTTGGTTAAAACAAATTGTCAAACTTTTTAAACATCCAGTAATATGAAAGGCGTAGTAACCTTGTCGATTCTGTCCTTCTTCAATAACCTCTACATCAAACTTCTGATGCTGGGCGGATTGGGGGATCTGTTCTGGTAAATCACCAGCATAAACGTGAGTTGTGGTAATCGTTTACCACAACTTCTTTTCATTCACTTAAAATTCAAACTATGTTATACATATCAAACAAAATAAGTATGCGATTCGCGCTTCTGTTATTCTTCGCCTTAGCTGCGATGAAAGGGAGCGCACAATCTTCCGCTGACGTCAAGACTGTTGAAGTTACATTCAACAAAACATCCAGCATCATTTTCAGTTCCGGCATCACTTCCGTTGATCGTGGTAGCCGCGATGTATTGGCGCAAAAAGCAAAGGGCGTAAACAATGTTCTTCAATTAAAAGCAGGACGAATAAATTTCAAAGAGACAAACCTGACAGTGATTACCAGTGATGGTAAGCTTCATCATTTTATGGTGAGCTATGCGGATCGCCCCAGGTCATTCACCGTGCAAGTCAATGAAACAGGTGCTTCAGAAAAAGGTGATGTTCCAATGCTCTTTCAGACGGAACTGACATCATCTGAAATGGAACATTGTGCTGAAGGAATTCTGAATCTATCTCAGCGCAGTGCTGTAAAGAAAACAGCGCACTATGGTATGAAGTTATCCTTGCAGGGAATATTCATTCACGGCAACGTCATGTTCTATCATCTGCGGATCGCGAACCGGTCAAACATTCCCTTTCACACAGACATGCTTCGGTTTTATGTTAAGGACAAACAAAACGTAAAACGTACCGCATCACAGGAGATTTCTGCCATACCACTTTTTATTCATGGCAATGCGGATGAACTGAAGGGTGCAACTACACAGGACGTGATTGTGGCTCTTGAGAAGTTTACCATTCCGGATGCGAAGGTTCTCGCCATTGAACTTTTGGAAAGAAAAGGCGGAAGGCACCTGAAACTCCTGTTGAAAAACCGGGTGATCATCCGGGCGCAACCTGTTCCTGATAACTAAGGGAGGGCAACACACTACTACTGAATTCAAATTCAAACGATAAAACATTTTCAATTATGAACGAACAAAATGCTGAGTTCTTAAAGGAGCGCCTTTTCTATTTAGGTTTTGGTGATAAACTCAATGCCGAATTGGAAAAGAACATGAAGGCGGGAAAGGAACAATTTCAGATTCCCTTCCGGGGAGAGTTTTCCAAAGGAGATAAAAAGGATGTAGTCGATTACCAGATTGATTTTTCCAAGTCTAAACAAGGTGACATGTACTTTGTAAATAAGTACCAGGCAACGCTTAAGAATGAAGATGCGGAGAAAGAGAAATCACAAACGTTCTACATCAACAAAGGCAATGGTGTCACAGCTAAAGAAGCTTACAACATGCTCGATGGCCGGGCTGTCAACAAGAAGCTCATGGATCGTGAAGATAATCCTTATCAGGCATGGCTCCAGATTAACTTTAAAGAAAAAGAAGATAACGGCAATCACAAGTTGAACCGTTATCACACCGCGTATGGTTTTGATCTTGAAAAGAGTCTTGCAAAACATCCAATCAAAGAACTCGCTGATCCGGAGCAGAAGGCTGCTGTCATGAAAAACCTGGAGAAGGGAAATCTGCAACAAGTAACTTTTCAACGTGAGGGAAAGGACGAGAAGATGTATCTGGAAGCAAATCCCAAAGACCGGAATTTAATTGTGTATGACTCCGCAATGAAGAAACAGTTTCAGGGAGTGAAGGAACATAAAGGTGAGAGTATAGAGCAGAAACAAAAATCCGATAAGAACGAAATATCGGAAGAACCTGAGGGGAAGAGAAAAGGAAAAAGGAT